>Ga0213839_1000379_pt1 | contig 63180 bp, 52 predicted proteins | sample SWPATP21_FD_160075 | JGI IMG/M metagenome (GOLD analysis project Ga0213839, IMG submission 160075) | Coastal seawater microbial communities from Marineland, Florida, United States - SWPA TP2 #1 | ecosystem: Environmental > Aquatic > Marine > Coastal | place: USA: Florida | collected 2016-08-14
GGCGGTGGCGTCGCTGTGGACCCAGATCACGCCGCCGTAGAGGGCCTGGTTGTCGTGGATGTCGGCGTCCTCCACGGCCAGCACGCCGTCGTCGATGTAGATGGCGGCACCCGCCACGTTCTGGACGAACTCGCTGATCTCGACGTCCCGCAGCAGGACGGTGCCCCCGGAGCTGTTGAGGGCCCGGCCTCCGTAGGTGCCGAGGGTGTCCTTGCCGAGCAGGTCGACCCCCTCGACGGTGACGTCGGCGCCATCGGACACCCGAAACAGCTCGTCGTTGGTGACACCGTCGGGGAAGCGGAGGCGTGGGCGGGTCTGGGGGTAGACGGGCACCTGACCGCGGACGGCCACGGTCCAGCTGATGTCGGAGCTCACGAGGGAGTGGTCGCAGCCTGCTTCGACCTCGATCTCGGCGTTGGCGGGGTCGGCGAGGAGGGTCTGCAGGCTTGGGTCTCCGTCGCACTCCGCCAGGACGGGAGTCCCCGTTGTGGCGAGGGCGATGGAGAGAAGAGTCCACGGCATGAGAGCTTCCAAAGCCCCAAACTAGCGCGACGGTCATCGGGCAGAGGTGCCAGACAACTCGAACGCAACCGACGCCCGTCGATCGTCGTTCAGGATGCGACCGCTCACCGTGGCGAAGACAGGCAGGACGTCCCGCTTGGCCGAAGGCATCCATCCGCTCCGAATCGCGCTGACGCCCCCAGAGGCGTCGCTCCAGCTCGCGTCGTTCGGTTTCTCGGCCTCGACCCCGTGACCCATCAGGGTCGAGGCGTGTCCTTCAGACGCCCAGCCAGGGCTCCAGCACTGTCGACACCATGACCTGCCGCCGCCCACACCCTTGAGAGATCGCCCGTGATGCTCCCGGCCGAAACATGGCGACCGCTGCGCTCCTTGCGGAGGTGGTTGTACCGAATGCTCTGGGCCCTCGCGCCGACCGCAGGACCCGACCTCGAGGCGTGGGTGCAGAGGGCCCAGGGTGGCGGCACCGCAGCGCGCAGCGCGTTCGACCACCTGGTTCACACCGAGAGCCCCTGGCTGGTCGGCTACCTACGCTCGCTGCTCGGCGACGAGGGGCTGGCGGACGATGCGGCCCAGCGAACATGGCTTCGAGCGTACCTATCCCTGGCCAAGCTACAGGAGGCCGGAGCGTTCCGGGGATGGCTCCGTCGCATCGCCACCCGAACCGCCTTCAACCTTCGGCGCGACCGTGGCACCCGCGAACGGTACGAGCACGCCGCACCGCAAGTCACGTCCGACCCCGGACACGGCGAGGCCACGGCGGCCGAGGACGCCATCATCGCCTGCCTCGACCAGCTCTCCTATGCATACCGGGAGATCCTCGTCCTTCGCTACGTAGAGGACCTGGACCTGGACGAGATCCAGACCATGCTCGACTTGGGGCCGTCTGCCACCAAGATGCGCTTGAAGCGGGCCCGGGACGCCTTCCGTGCCATCTACGAGGAGGTCGTCGATGCCGAGGGACCTTGAGCCACAGGAACGGACGCTCTTCGAGGCGTTCGCCGTTCTCCGACAGCGGGTGACCTACGTCGGCCGCTCCTTCGAGGCAAAGCTGAGGGAGCGACTGGACGACGCCGACCGGCCCCGTGTCGGATTGGGCGGCACGCTCGGAGCTGCCACCACGCAGCTGCTGAACCTCTTGACGATGTTTGCCCACGAACCTGCTCGGGGCACTGACAGTGAGGATTCCTATGATCCCTGAGCCCACCGATGCAGGCCAGCGCCTCCTCGTACACCTGGTGGACCTCGCGCCGGTAGCGGGCTCGGTGCTCCTGCTGGTGGTCGCCGGACTCGTGGCGTCCTGGCTGGCCCGACGCCTGGTCGTCCTTCTCGTGCGTCGCACGGGCCTCGAGGCGATCGCCGAGACCGTCGGTCTGGTGCGCGTCCTCTACGCGCTGCAGATCCGCTCCAGCATCACGGAGGTGCTCGCGCGCCTCTCTGTGCTCGCGATCTGGCTGACGGTCGCCATGTCGATGGCAGACGTGGCGGGCCTGCCTGGCATCGCCGAGGGCTTCGCAGCGGTCGTGGAGTTCCTACCGAAGGTGCTCACAGCGACCGTGATCATGGCCGTCGGGCTCGCGAGCGCCGACCTGGCTCGGAGGGTGATGGAAGGTATCGCCCTGAAGCGTCCGGAACTGGCGGCGCCGGGCGTGCTGGCCAGCGGCGCTTACTACACGGTGGTCGCTGTGTTCGGGAGCACCGCCGTGCAACACGTCGGCATCCAGACCGACATCGTCGACCAGCTCCTCCTCCTGGTGGTGGGGGTCGTGGCGGCCACTCTGGGCCTGTCGATGGCACTCGGTGGACGCAAGGTCGTCGACAACGCCATTGCACGCCACTACGGACAGCAGCTCGCCCGACCGGGGGACGGTGTGACACTTGGCGACCTGCACGGCATCGTGATCCGCTACGACGCGCTGACCTTCACACTGCGTGATGGTCAGGGCAACGACCACGTGCTCCCGTGCACACTGTTGCTCTCCGAAGCGGGCTTCCAGCTCGACCGTGTCCCAGAGTCCAGGGACCAGAGCGGCGCACGCTGAGGAGCGAGTGCACCCCAGCGCGGACGGAGGGAACATGCAGCGCTGGAGCTGGCAATGGGGGTGATCAGGTGGAAGACCAAGTCGAGTGGGTCACTCCACTGCTGCTACTGCCTGGAGTGGGGCTGTTCGTCATGAGTACGGCGGCCCGCTACGCGCGGCTCCATGACGAGCTGCACCGAGTCCTCGATGGCTCCGGCTGTGCATCCGACCTGCCCTCCCTGGTAGGGCGCGCATGGCTGTTTCGGAACGCGTTGGTCAGCTTGTACGGTGCCGCCATGTTGCTGACTGTGAGCGCCCTGGCTGGTGGCGCAGGGCTGCAGCATGTGGGTCTCGTCCTCATGTTCCTGGGGGTGGGACTGATGGTCTTCGCCTCGGGCACTCTCTGCCTCGAGGCGATGCGGTCGTACGACGTCGTGTCGCGCGAGGTTCGGCGAACCAGGTCCGATGACTCGAGGGGCACGTCGAACCCACGAGAGGCGACGCTCCCAGAGTGATGGTCCCCCTGGCGCGGTCGCTGCAGGCCTCGGTCCTGTCGACCCGGCCAGGCGGTCAGGACACCGCCTCGGTGGTCGTGAGCGTGCCCAGGGCCTCGGCCAGCAGCGTGAGGCTGCGTCGCTGGTCCTCCTCCCGGAACATCATCGACGTGACGATGAGTTCGTCGGCCCGGGTCTCGTCGAGGAAGGCCCCCACCTGCTCTCGTACCTGCTCGACGGTGCCCACGGCGCTGCGGGCCAGCGCGGCGGAGACCCCGGCGGCCTGGAGCTGCGCGGGGTCGATGGGCTGCTCGGAGGGGGGCTGGAGCTTGCCGGGGCGGCCGGTACGGAGGCGGAGGAACTGCAGCTGCACGCTGGTGAACAGGCGGCGGGCCTCGGCCTCGGTGTCGGCAGCGTACACGTTCATCGCCACCATCACGTGGGGAGCATCGAGGAAGCGAGAGGGCTGGAAGCCCTCGTGGTAGGCCTGCAGGGCGCCGTGGAGCTGCATCGGCGCGAAGTGGCTGGCGAACGCAAAGGGAAGGCCCAGGTGGGCGGCGAGCTGGGCGCTGAACAACGAGCTGCCCAGCAGCCAGACCGGCACCCGGCTGCCGTCTCCTGGCCAGGCTCGCACGGGCAGGCCGTCGCCCCCGTCGAGGTACCCGAGGAGCTCCATCACATCGCGGGGGAAGGTCTGGGCCGACTCGGGGGAGCGACGCAGGGCACGGATGGTGAGGGGATCGGTGCCGGGTGCCCGCCCCAACCCCAGGTCCACCCGGTCGGGGTGAAGGGCCGCCAGGGTGCCGAACTGCTCGGCCACCATGAGCGGCGCGTGGTTGGGAAGCATGATGCCCCCGGCGCCGATGCGGATGGTGGAGGTGTGGGCGCCGACGTGGGCGAGGGCGACGGAGGTGGCGGCGCTGGCCACCCCCGGCATGTTGTGGTGCTCCGCCATCCAGAAGCGGTGGAAGCCGAGGTCCTCGGCGAGCTGGGCAGTGCGCACGGCACGGTGCAGTGCGTCGCCGGGGCTGTGCCCCTCGGGAACGATGGCGAGGTCGAGGAGTGAGACGGGGGTGGCCATGGGTGCCTCCATGACGGTGGCTTAGCGTCGCCTCCTGTGGACCGCTGCGGCGCATCCCAGCACCTGTCAGAATGGGCGGGCCTGGGGCTGGAAGCGAAGGGGCAGCCGGACCGGCGCGGCGGCGTCGATCGACGGGAAGTCCATCTCCTTCGCCGTGCGGGTGACGCAGGGCCCGAGGGCTCGAGCGAGGGAGCCGGTGGTCGCGACGTCGCCGACCGATCCGTCGGGCTGCAGGGTGAACGAGAGCACGATCTGGCCGCCGAGCTCGGGGTCCTGCTTGAGCTGTTGCTCGTAGCAATAGCGGAACTGGCGGGCGTACAGCCCGAGGGCCTGCTGGTGCTCGTCCGGGAGGTGCGCGATCGGGTTGGCGCCTCCACCCCCGCCGCCCCCACCCGAGCGTCGTCTGCCGGCCACGGGGGGCCCGTCCACCGGCAGCGCAGAGGCCACGCAGGTCAGGTCCACCACCCGCCACGCCCCCACGGACAGGGCGGTGGCGACCAGCGCCTCCGCGATGCACCCCTCCCCCGGAGCGGTGGCCCGCACGGCGCCCTCGGGGTCGACCACGAACCGGTGCGCGACGTCCTCGTTGCAGGCACGCAGGGGCTCGGCAAGGGTCTCGAGCAGCTGCTCGTCGGCACCGGCGACGATGCACCGGGGGGTCGGCTCGGCCGGCGGGTCCTCGAGGGCCAGGGCCATAGCGAGTGGCTCCCGCAGGTCTTCGGTGAGGTCGGGGTCGTCGATGCCGAGGAGGGCGCTGTGCACAACGCCGTAGTGGACGGGGTCGGAGATGGCGAGGAGCGGGAGGAGCGGGTCCGTGAACAGCGGGTCCTGGCCCTTCCCGCCACAGGTGGCGACCATGCGGGCGGCAGGACGGTCCCCCTGAGCCTGCACGTAGCCCTCGGTGGCACAGGTCTGGGGGCACTGGCAGGTGGGGTCTTCGAGGACCCGCTTGGCGTCCCCGTCGGACAGGCACTCGACGCAACGTGCCGCGAAGCCTCCGTGCTCCGCCGCGGCATCGAGGAAGCGCTCGACGGCGTCCGTGGGCGGGGCCTGGAGGGTGGCGGTGCGGATGGCCTCGACGTCGGCGCTGCCTCCACAGGGGTTGCAGCAGCCGAGGATGGCCGCGGCGGTGACGGCGGTGGGAATTCCGGGACGCATGAGCTCCTTCGGGAGGCCTGTAGGGCTGCGGCCTCGCGTCGCAAGGTCGAGGGCGAGGCTTCGCACGGCGGCGCAGCCCAACGGCTCGGGACGGGTACGCTACAATAGGCCCCATGCGGCACCTTCTGGCATGGGGCTTGTGGGCCGGGTGCACCGCACCCCTCGCCCCGCCTGCGCGCCCGGAGGCAGGCGACTGCGACCCCGGCGGCGCGACCGAGCTGGCGGTGATCCAGACGCTGACCTTCGCGCGGGAGGTCGACGGCACCTCGGTCGGCTTCGACCTCGACGGCGAGGTCACCTCGGCCCGAGACGACACCGGCTGCGGCGTCGAGGACGCGACGGCCCCGGACGGCACCGAGGGCATCGACAACGCCCTGGCGCGCCTGCTGCCAGCGCTGGAGCTGACCGAGGGGCAGGCCCTCGAGGCCATCGTCGCCGAGGCGATCAAGAACGGCGGCCTGCTGATCTTGATGGAGCTCGACGACGTCGACGACCCCATCGACGATGCCTGCGTGTCGCTGCGGGTGATGGGGGGCATGGGCCGGCCGCTGGTCGGCAACGACGGCCTCATCCTCCCGTCCCAGACCTTCGACCGCGACCCGGAGGCGCCCGTGAGCCACCTGCCGGACCTGGCCCTGGCGGACGGTGTCGTGGAGGGAGGGCCCATCGACCTCGATCTGCCCTTCACCTTCCTGGACGCCGACGTGGTCTTCGAGGTCACCAGCGGCCAGGTGCGCCTCGAGCGACGGGACGACGGACGGGTCCACGGCATCGTGGGGGGCGGCATCGCCACCCAGGCGCTCTCGGACCTGGCCCACGACACCGGCATCGGGGAGGAGGTCGAGGACCTACTCGACAGCGTGCTCGGCACCATCGCCGACCTGTCCCCCGGGGCCGACGGCACCTGCGAGCAGGTGAGCGTGGCGCTGGAGTTCGAGGCCGTGCCGGCCTTCTTCTACCCGGAGTGATCCCAACATCGCGCGCACGTGTCTGCTCGGTTGGTCTCCCAGGTGCTCGACGAGAGGCACGGGCCGAGCGCTCCGTCTGGACCGTCCATCGCTTACTCTGAGCCATGCTCGTCCGACGAAGATCCGTGCGCCTGTCTGCGACCGTGGAGCGTCGCACGGTGGAGTGGGCCGTCCCTGGCACCCTGGTGCAGCTCGTGGAGGCTCGCGGCTGCCGGTTCGACACCCGGGACCTCGGGCCTCCCCAGCCCACCGGCGGCGACAACGCCTTCGTGATCACCCTGCCCCTCTCGGGCGTGTGCACCACCGGCCCGAACCGCTCCTTCGAGGTCACTCCTGGCTCCGTGGCGCTGTCCCGCGACCGCGTGTGGGACGAGCGCTGGGACGGCCGAGACCCCACCTTCCTCGCCATCGTCTTCACGCCGGTTGGCTCCACGGCCGTGGACCTCGTCAGGGTGGGACCCCGGCTGACGGAGCTCGCCCGGCGCCTCTCGACTGCGATGCGGGACGGTCCCGTGCAGCGAGAGCCGCTGGAGCAGGTCCTCACCGCCCTCCAGGCCGAGGGGCTGCCGGTCCCCGGGGTGCCGGCGCAGGCTCCGCCGCGTCAGGCCCTCCTCCTGCAAGACGCCCTGGACGGATGGCTCGCCCGCCTCGACGAGAGACCACAGTGGAGCGACCTCGAGCAGGAGCTGGGCCTCACGGAGCGCCAGCTCCGTCGATGGTGGAAGCAGCAGTCGACGTGGCTGTCGGGCACCTCGCTGCGGGAGCGGCTGAACCATGTGCGCTGTGTCTACGCCGCCAGCCTGCTGACGGCCCCGAGCACCTCCGCCTCCGAGGTGGCCGCCGCCCTCGGCTACCGCTCCGCACGGGCCCTCCACACAGCACTCCGTCGTCGGCGCCTCCGCTGATCCGTCGACACGGGGCGGGGGATGTCCGATTTGATGCCACCCCTGTCTCGGCCCCGATGGCTACGGTCCGACCTACGGGGGGCCTGCATGATCATCGTCGGACTTCGGCACTACGGCGTCACAGAGGAGGTGCCCGGCGTCGGCTACGTCACGACCGCCTTCGCCCACGTGATGTTCGTGCCCCTGCTGCCGCTGTGGAGCGTCCTCGTCACCATGAAGGACGGCGACACCCTACGGGGGATTCGCCTCTTCCCTCCTTCCTGGCGCAGCATCCTGGTGGTGTGGTGTCGCCTCTTCGCCGTCGTGGGCAGCCTGTTCGTCGTGCTCCACATGTGCTGGGCGGGCATCGCCTTCCACGACCTGTACGGCGACCTGTCGTGGGCCCTGCGTGACCGGGATCAGATGGGGCGGCTGGTCACCGACCTCTCCACGTGGGGCCTCGTCTTCTACGCCTGGCAGCTGGCCGTGGTGCTGGGCGGTCCGTGCACACTGGTCCTGGGCCCCGCGCTCTTCCTGGGTCCGGCGCGCTGGTTCCGCGTGGCGAGCCCCCGACGGGCGGCGGCGCTGAGGGCGGCGCTGGCGGCCGCACGGGCGTGACAGCCAGGCCGGCCCACGGCTCAGGGGCCTCTCCCGTCGGACCGGTGACACAATGAGACGAGACGGTCCGTCTCATCCCGCCTCGGGCACGCTACGGTGAACCGGAACGAGACGTATCGTCTCGCCCGGAGACTCCCACCATGCGCTTCCTGTCCTCCGTGCTCGGCGTCGACCGCATCGACGTCGGCGCCGCGTTGTTGCCGGCCCTCGTGGTCTTCCTCGTCGCTCTCCCCCTCTCCCTCGGCGTCGCCATGGCCAGCGGAGCCCCTGCCGAGGCGGGGCTGTGGTCCGCGATCATCGGCGGACTCGTCGTCGGCCGCCTCGCCGGGTCGCCCCTCCAGGTCAGCGGACCCGCAGCGGGCCTGGCCGTGCTCGTGTTCGACATCATCGCGACCCACGGCCTGGCGGGCCTCGGGGCCATCGTGTTCCTGTCGGGCGCCCTGCAGCTCGTGGCCGGGCTCCTGAGCGCCGGCCGGTTCTTCCGCGCCGTGAGTCCGGCGGTGGTCCGCGGCATGCTCGCCGGCATCGGGCTGCTGATCTTCGCGAGTCAGCTCCACGTGATGCTGGGCGGAACGCCCACGGGCTCGGGGCTCCTGGACTGGACCAGCCTCCCGACAGCCCTCGCGGCGACGTCCGGCTGGACCCCCGTGGTGGGAGGGCTCACCGTGGCCGCCATCGTGGCCTGGGACCGCCTCCGTCCCCAGAGCCTCCAGAGCGTGCCGGGCGCGCTGGTGGGCGTGGGCCTGGCCATCGCGCTGGTGGGGCTCGGTGGACTGCCCGTAGCAACGGTCACGCTCCCCGAGAGTCTGGTGTCGAGCATCGACTGGCTCGGCCCCGCAGAGCTCCTCGCCTCGATCAGCAGCTCGGGGGTCTGGATGTCCGCCGCTACCCTCGCCGCGGTCGGATCGGCCGAGGCCATGCTCTCCGCCACGGCCACCGACCGCCTCCACGAGGGGGACCGGACCGACTACGACCGGGAGCTGCGTGCTCAGGGGGTCGGGAACCTGGTGGCTGGCCTGTTCGGTGCCCTCCCCGTCACCGGCGTCATCGTGCGGAGCTCGGCCAACGTGGCCGCCGGCGCCCGGGACCGGCTTCCGGGCATGCTCCACGCCACGCTCATCCTGGTGATGGTGCTCTTCGCGCCGGCCCTGCTCCAGGCGATTCCCCTGGCGGCTCTGGCGGCCGTCCTGGTCGTGACCGGCGTGCGCCTGGTGGCCCTGCCACAGCTCGCCCAGCTCGCCCGCACCGACCGCATCGAGGCGGCCATCCTCGTGGTGACCGCCGGCGCCATCGTGGGCTTCGACCTGCTCACTGGCGTGGCCGTGGGCATCGGCCTGTCCATGCTTCGGGTCGCCATCGAGGCCGTCCGCCTGGAGCTCGACCTCGTGATCCACCACGAGCGGCGAGAGGTCGTGGTGACCCTGGCGGGGGCCGCCACCTTCCTGGCCGTGCCCGACCTGGTGGACACGCTGGAGCAGGTCCCCGCCGGCTACAGCGTCCACTTCGACCACGACGCCCTGAGCCACGTGGACCACGCCATCGTGGATACACTGGAGTCGTGGATGACCCGCCGAGCCGTCCCCTCCATGGGCGACGGCCTCCACACCCTGCGCCAGCGCGCCCAGGGCGCGGCATGATGGGAGACGACGTGTCCGGCAAACGCTCAGCAGCCTGTCGAGAGAGCATCCTCTGCGCCGCTTCGGAGATCCTGGAGGAGCGCGGGTACCTCGACCTGACCATCGAGCAGGTGGCCTCTCGGGCCCACGCCGGCAAGCAGACCATCTACCGGAACTGGGGCGGCAAGCCACAGCTGGCCCTGGCGGCGATGTCCCACAAGGCGTCCACCTTCACCACCCCCGACACCGGGTCCCTGGACACCGACCTCCACGCGGCCCTCACCGCCCTCACCCAGAAGATGTCGACCCCGGGCAAGGCGGCCATGCTCGGGGGGCTCCTCGCCGAGGCCCAGACCGACGAGGCCTTCGGGCAGGCCTTCCGCGAGGCGATGGTGCAGTCCCGCTGCCGCATCCTCTCCGCCGTCCTCGACCGGGCGGTCGAGCGGGGCGAGCTCTCCCCCGACGTCGACCGCCACGTGCTCCTCGACATGATCTACGGGCCGGTCTGGTATCGGCTCCTCGTCAGCCGCGAGCCCCTCGACGGCCCGTTCGTCGACACCCTCACGAGGCAGGTCCTGGCCGCGGCCCACGGCACGTGATGTCCCGCTAAAGCGAAGGACCTCCCGCCCCGATGAGGAGTCGGGAGGTCCAGTGGCCACGGTCCATCACGACATCGTGCTGCACACAGCATCCCGAGCCACACACCGGGCTCGGATCGCCCGCGAGCTGCGTCAGTGTGCGGCCCTGCCGCGCAACCTGGACGCCATCCTGGCGGCGGTCGACGACACCGACTCCAGCGTCGCCGACGTCGCCCGTCTGGTAGAGCGGGACCAGGTCCTGACAGGGCGCGCCATGCGCCTGGCCCGCTCGTCGTTCTACGGAGCACGGTCCGGCGCGCTGCGCAGCGTGCACGACGTCGTCACCATGTTGGGGATCCACGGGGTGCGGACCCTGGCGCTCTCCACCGCCGTGGTGGGTATGCCCAGGCCCACCCCGTGGCCCTACACCCACGGCGGCTTCTTTCGTCACAGCCTGCTGGTCGGCGAGCTGTGCCGGAAGGCCAGCCGGTTGTACCCCCAGTCGTCGTCCCTGGCCTACCTGGCGGGGCTGATGCACGACATCGGCCAGTGCCTGCCCCAGCCCGGCATGAGCCACGGGGAGGTTGGGGGGGTGATCGCCGAGACATGGCGCCTGCCGGATGCCGTGGCCGAGGCCGTACGTTTCCACCACCACCCGGGCTGGAACCAGCTCGCCCTCACCGTCTCGGCAGCCGACCACCTTGCATCGTCCATCGGCTTCGGCCTGCTCGAACCCCTCGACACGGCCGAGGGCTGCGAAGACGTCCTGCTGACGGTCGAGCGGCTCGAGCCGCTGCTCCCAGCGTGCATCGACTACGTCGACGAGATCACCGATGTCCTGGCGTGAGCCGTCGAGGTGGCTGCAGCCCCTCCTCCGATGCCAGCAGCCGCGGCCGATGCTGGAGCTGGCGGCGGAGGCCATGGTGGGCCTCTGCGACAGCCCCTTCGCTCTGGTCGTGTCGGGAGGCGGCGCCCTCATCCACTCGGACCAGGTGCCCGAGGCTGTGCTTCGGGGGGCCCCCGACCCGACCTGGCATCGAACGGAGCTGGGTCCGGACGGACGCAGCGGGACGCTCCTCGAGCAAGAGGTCTGTCCGCGTCGCGCCCTGGTCGCCGAGGTGGCGCTTCGTCTGCTCGAGGGCTTCCAGGCGAGGCAGACCATGCAGGGCGCTGTGGACCGGGCAGATGCGCAGCTCGGCGCGCTCGGTCAGACGCAGCGGTTTCTCTCCGAGTTCGACCTGGAGCGGGTGCTCGCCGGCATCCTCGACACCGCCATGCGTGCCGTCGATGCGGGCGCCGGGATGGTCCTGGCCCTCAAGCCGAGCGGCATCGAGCCGGTCCTGGGGATCGGCATCGGCTTCGCGGACGTAGGCGATGTGCCCGAAGCCGCTCTGAGTGCGGAGGGCCACATCGGCGTGCTCAGGGACGAGGTCACCCCCGCGGCCTTCATCCCACTGGAGCGCAAGCGAACCCTCGGATCGCCCGACGAGACGGTGGGGTACCTGCTCGTCCTCGCGAGCCCCGCCCACATCGACGACTGCCTCGGCTTGCTGGACACCGTCGCCCGCCTGGGGTGTGTAGCCGTCGACAACGCCACGTTCGTCCACACCGTGCTGGAGTGGGAGCGCCTCCGCGGCGAGCTCGAGGTCGCCGGTCAGACCCAGCGCCAGCTCCTGCCACGTGCAGCCACAGGCACCGCTGCCATCGACATCGCAGGCACGGTGGAGCCCTGCGACGACTGCGGTGGCGACTACTTCGATGTCCTCCCCTGCCCCGACGGCGGGGCGCATGTCTGCGTGGCCGATGTGTCGGGCCATGGGGTGGGACCGGCCCTGCTGATGGCCACGACGCGAGGCTACGTGCGAGCCCTGGTCTCCCTGGGCTTCGGAGTCGGCGAGGTCGTGGCCCGAGTCAACGACATGCTCGCCCAGGACTGCGATGCGTCCCAGTTCGTGACCCTTCTCCTCGTCCACATGGACCCCACCAGCGGTCGCCTCTCCTACAGCTCGGCCGGCCACGAAGCGGCCGCCCTGCTGAGGCCCGACGGATCGACGGTGACCCTCGAAGCCACGAGCCCTCCCCTCGGGGTGGTCCCTGGACTTCCGCCCGAGGAGCGCTGCGTCGACCTCCATCGAGGGGACCTCCTCGTGGCGATGACCGACGGCCTCGCAGAGACGGCGGACGCCCACGGCGCGATGTACGGTCGCGACCACCTGCTGGACACCATCCGCGAGGCTGGTGAGCGCTTCCACGGAGCTCGGCAGGTCCTCGACGCCGTGCTCGCGCGCGTCGAGGCGTTCCGCGGCACGGAGGCCATCCGGGACGACGCTACGCTGGTCGCCGCGCGGGTCCGCCCTCCCGTCCGAAGGAGTGCCTGATGTCCGACGGACTCGACCTCGTCCTGCAGAGTGACCACGGCTCGGTCCGTCGCGCCATGGACGATGTGGTCTCGCACCTGGGCGCCCACGGGGTCCCGGCCGAGCGGGCGGAGGATGTCCGCCTCGCCCTCACCGAGCTCCTCAACAACATCGTGGAGCACGCCTACCAGGGACGAGCGGGGGGCGAGATCCACCTCGAGCTGCGCACCCGCGATGCGCAGCTGACCCTCCACGTCGTGGACCATGGCGCGCCGGTTCCCTCCGACCTGCTGGAGCGAGGGGTGATGCCCGCGTTCGACCTGGACGACCCCCTCAGCCTGCCCGAAGGGGGCATGGGACTGGCCCTGGCCCTTCAGCTGCTGGACAAGGTCCACTGGGTTCACCGCGACGGCTCGAACCACCTGCAGGTCCAGACCCGACTGGGATGAAGCGCCCCTACGGCACCACAACCTGCACAGCGCACCCCTTGCGAGCGCGTCGCACCAGGTCCTCGCAGCCGTCGTGCGGATGGGCGTTCGCGAGGCCCACGCGGGCCAGCACGCCTGCGCGTTCTGCCAGCACCTCCCGGGCACGGTTGGCGAAGCCCCTGGCCCCGTCGGGGGTCGTCTCGGGCAGGATGGTCACCCACGCGGTCTCCCCGATGCGCCAAAGCACGTCGCCGTCCCGCACCGTCTCCACCAGGACCCGATGCAGGTCCTCAGGCTCCACGTCCCCCTCCAGGGCGGCGACCTCCAGATAGGCGAGCGCCAGGGGACGATGGTACCGCCGGGCCCTCTCGAGCTCGGCCTGCAGGTGGTCGCCCGGATCGACCGAGGGCACCGGGGGCCGCTCCAACCACAGCTGTAGGACCCATCCATCGGGCCCGACGGCCATCACGGCCTCCCGGCGGCTTCCGCCGACGAGCACGTGGCACGGCCCTGGAACGAGCCCGCGGTCCGTGCAAGGTCCCAGCGCCGATCCTGGCCGACACCGATCGGCCAGGACCTCGTCTGCGGCAGGGTTCCGCCAGCGCACCACCCCACGAGCGTCCGCGAGAACCACCGGCGTCGAGAGCCGCGTCAGTACCCCAAACCCGGCGTCGCGCACAGCGTCCTCCATGGAACCTCCAGGCTCCGCATCGGCACGGTCGCGCAGCCCTTTACCCCAAGTGTCCGCACCCGCTCCGGCCCGGCGAGCCTGGGAAACGACTCAAGTGTTCGAGGAAGAACGCCGACAAGACCGGAGAGGTAGAAACCATGCACCTTTGGACCATCATCGCGCTGGCGCTCGGGGCGGGGGGCGGCGGCAATCGCTTTCACGTCGTCGTTCCCCCCAACAACGACAACGTCGGCAGGGAGGTGGCGCTGATCGTCACCGCCACCCAGGACGGGACCCTCGTGGACATCGTCGACGACGACGCGGACGGCGACAGCGACGACACCGCCCTCGGAGTCCCCCTCGACGCCGGTCAGTCCTACGTCCTCTGGATCGAGGACGGCGCCGTGGACGACGATGCCGGCGGCGCCTGGGACGGCGACTACTTCGAGATCGACGCGAGCGACCCGGTCCTCGTGCAGCAAGTCACCCGGAGCGACTGGCAGCACGACTGGGTGCCAAGCATCGGGAACGCCATGTCGGGGCGGGCGTTCACCGTGTTCTCCCCCCGCACGGCCGGAGGGATCAACGACATCAACGTGATCGCCCACGAGGCCGCCCGCGTCGAGATCTACGACGTCACCGGCGCGCCCCAGCTCTCCACGGGCACCACGGACATCGTGTACCCGGGCGACCTCCTCCTCAGCACGGACCTGGACGCCGGCGAGGACCTGTACACCCGCAACGGCCTCGGAAGGGACCTCCTGGTGTCGGGCCACACCTACGAGGTGCGCAGCTCGGGGAACGTGGTCGTGCAGTACGGCGCCCTGAAGGGAAGAGCCCGGGACGGGGGCGGCTTCGTCCCGTCGACCAACGGCACCACCACCGGCGACCTCTTCTACACCACCATCCCCCACGACAGCGCCTCCGAGAAGGAGCTGCGCATCGTGTCGGCCACGGCGAACACCACCGTCGAGGTCGCCGGGTGGAACGAGGATGCCGGCGCCTACGAGGTGTTCCACAGCGCCGTGCTCGACCGAGGGGACAGCATGGATCTGGTGGGTCGAACGAACACGACCTTCCGGAACTACGACCTGTACCGGGTCTCCAGCCTGGGCGGATCCGTCAACGTCTTCGAGGCCAACTGGATGGAGACGGGGGCCGCGGGAACCTCCGACATGATGTCGGGCGTCTCGGGCCTGGACGGCGGTGGGGCCGCCACCGAGTTCGTGGCCTACGTGGGGCCACCCGGGCGGCAGAGCAACGTGGTGGGCCAGGGGGGCACCTACAGCCACCTGTACGCCACGGGCTACGGCGCCGAGTCCGTCGTCCGCGTGGTCGACGCGAACACGGGGGGCACGCTGCTCGACGAGACGCTGGTGGTGCCGCCCTCGGGCTACGCAGACCTCCGCATCGACGGAGTCCTCTACGCAGCGATGAACCAGCCCGACCTCGGGCTGAGACCGTACGTCATCGCCACGGTGGAGCAGGGTCCTGGCATCAGCCTGACCGTGACCAACCACAACGACAACTGGATGACCTACATGACGTCGGTGCTCCCCGCGGTCCCCGCGGTGTCCGTCGACCTGCCCGCCCAGGTCGCCTGTGGCGAAGAGACCCGCGCGACCGTCACCATGACCAACGACGGCACCCTCGGGGACCTGAACGCCCCCCGGGCCAGTCTCAGGGTACCCGAGGGCATCGACGTGACCTCCGCCCCCTCCGACCTGGGCGACGGCTCGGTTCTCTTCGGGTCGACGGGCCAGGTCGTGGAGTGGGGCGACGGCTCGGGGGTCCTGGCGGCCGGCGCGTCCCTCACCTTCGAGGCCAACCTCGACGTGACCTGCCTCTCCACCACGGGTCGCGCCCTCGACAACGGGGCCCTGATGGACCTCGTGGCGAGCGCCTCCGTCGACGACGGCGTGCAGGTGTTCGGGACCAACAGCGCCACCAGCGCCGAGGTCTACGACGAGCTCGGCACGACCGTGACCGCCCACAGTGCCCTCGCCTCCGACCGCTTCGTCCAGCTCTACTGGGCCACCGCACCGGAGTTCAACCTCGAGGGCTTCCAGATCCTCCGCGCCACGAGCCTCGACGGAACGCCCACCCCGGTCGACGGTGGCTTCGTCCCATCCGCCGGCGACAGCGAAGACGGGTTCACCTACACGTGGACGGACCCCGACGTCGAGAACGGCCAGGAGTACTACTACTGGATCGTCACCCGCTACCTCTCCGGGGTCGAGGGCCGCATCGGACCGGTGTTCGCGTCGCCCTCCGCCGTGGTGCAGCCCGTCACGTTCACCGGAGACGTCACGGCCGACTTCCACTCCCTCGGCCGCATCTTTCCGGACCCGGGAGGGTCGGGCCCAGGGGGCGACGTCGTCAGCGGCATCGACGCCGTGTCGGGCAACGACTTCCGCGGCATCGCACTGGCCTACGAGGGGAACCTCGACGTGCTCTACGTGGGGATCGACATGCACGGCATCTGCGGGGACGCCGACGGAGACGGTGACCCCGACCGGACCAGCGCCGCCCTGGCCGATGCCGGCGGCACCGACGCGCCCCGCTTCGCCCTCGACGAGACCTTCACCCTCGTGCTCGACGTCGACAACGACGGCCTGCCCGACGTGGTGGCGGGCACCCCCATCGGTCGCGGCCTGGGTCAGTTCCGGCTTTCCGAGTGGCGCGAGGGCTTCGACCTCACCGCCCCCAGCCTGGCCTTCGGCAAGGACCTCAAGGGGTCGGGGGTCCTGCTCAACAGCGCCTGCAGCGCCGACAGCCCCGATCTGCAGTTCGCCATCACCCACTTCTCGCAGCTCACCGGCAACCAGGCCCCCGAGCACGCCTTCGGGGTCCACGCCTTCGTGGGGGCCATGGGCGACGACCCCATCGGCGAGGACTGGTTCCCCGAGCAGGGCGCGTTCCAGGTCGTGACCATCGGCGAGCTGGATGACGCGCTCAACCCCTGGCTCGGCCCGCTGGTGGCCCATGGCGACTTCGCGGTGTTTGGCAACTACTTCAGCGGCACCCCCGACTTCGCCTTCCTCCCCCTCGGCTTCGACGTCGACGGGGAGACGGTTCTCCGCCCCACCCTGAGCCCGGGGAGCCCTGCCTACACCTCACCGATGTACTTCGGCAACGGCGAGCCCACAGAGCTCGTGGCCACGTGCCACCCCGACGACTTCGTGCTGGGTCCGGAGGAGACCAGCAGGGTGTCGTCCGTGGCCTACCGAGACGTGGTGGACGGCGCGTTCGTGACCATCTTCGAGGAGTCCCACAGCCACACCGTGCCCCAGACCGACGCTCAGGGCGTCGCCATGGAGAGCATCGACATCCAGACCTTCCGCGTGGTCCGCCTTCCCTGCCCGCACATCATCACCGCCGAGCAGACGATGCCCATCGGCGACATGCTGGGCGACCGCTACGTCGCCCTCGCCGACGGCTCCGTGAGCACCCTGCCGGAGGGACAGGTCCCCTTCACCATCGCCCACTTCGGCATCGGACGCTTCGACGACAACGGCGACTTCCTCTACACCCACCTCTACGACCCGTCGGACTTCCTGGACGACTGGACCGTGACCCCCACCGCACCGGACTTCACCCCCCTCGCGACGATCGACGCCAGCGCGTACCGGGACGAGACGCTGGCGACCGACGAGCTGGAGACGGCGGTGGATCTGGTGCCACCGGGCGTGGTGCTCGACGCCGGCACCTGGGTCGTGAACACCTACCTGTGGAGCTACGCCCACATCGGCGAGACCACCATCACCACCACGTTCTGGCCCACCGCAGCGTGTGAGGAGACCCCGTGATGCGACTCCTTTGGATCCCCTTGTGCTTCCTCGCCTGTGGGACATCGACCCCACGCACCGGCGGCCCGTCCACCCCCGACAGCCCGACGATCGGCGACCCGTGCCAGACCGACGCCGACTGCAACGGCCTCGTGTGCGTCGACATCGTGCCGGGTGCGCAGACCGGTGCGTGCACCCAGGTGGACTGCCTGTCCACCAGCCCATGCCCAGCGGGAGCCGAGTGCGTGGAGATCGGCCTCCCCGATGTGCCGTCGATGTGTGTGGTCTCGGACGCCACCGACTTCTGCAGCACATCGTGTTCCTCCGAGCTCCGCTGCGCCCTCGACACCGAGTGCCTGGAGGCTGGCTGCTGCGGGGCGTCGACCTGCCCGGCAGCCTGCCTCACCATCAGCGGCCCCGAGTGCGAGATGGCGTCGTTCTGCCCGAAGGACTGCTGCTACTGAGCCCCCAGGCGCTCGTAGAGGCGCCGATACTGCTGGAGTACGGTTTCCCACGACCAGCTGGCCGCGACCCGGCGATAGGCGCCCGCCGCGAGAACGTCGCGTTGGTGGGGCTCCTCGTACCAACGCAGCAAGACCTCCGCGACGGCGCGGGGGTCCCGGGCAGGCACCACCGCTCCGCCCGCCGGTGCCCCCTCGGCGATCAGCGCCCGACAGGCCCCAACGTCGGTGGCGACCACCGGGATGCCCCGGGCCATCGCCTCCAGCGCGGCCAGAGGTTGAGCCTCGCTGCGGCTGGTGAGGGCCAGCGCATGGGGGGCCCCCACGCCGAAGTCCCAGCGGGGTCGCGGGCCGAGGAAGGTGACGCTGTCGCTCAGGGCCCCACGACGGCGGCACAGCTCGCCGTAGGCGGGGTCGTCGACGGGCCCTACGTGGACGAAGCGTGCGTCGGGGTGCACCCTGCGCACCTCCTCGGCGACCTCCACGAAGCCCAGGGTGTCCTTGATGGGACAGATCCGCCCGACCTGAACGACCGAGAACGGTCCGGTCGGCGTGACGGCTCGGCCGAGCGCGACCCCGTTGCCGATGCGCTCCAGTCGATCGAGGGGGGCTCCGTGGGCCGCCTGAAAGCGCTGGGTCGCTTCGTCGAGCGCCACGATGCACGCCGCCGAGCCGTACGCGTCCCGAGCGATGCCGAGGAACGTGTCCACGAGGGCGTGCCGAGCCGCCACGGACTCCTCCACACACCGCCCCGTCTCGAGGGTGAGCTGGCCGTGCTCCAGCTCCCGGACGTACGACGCGTGCTCTCCCAGCACCCAGGGGCGGCCCGAGCGCGCGGCCACCGGCATGGCGAGGGCAGCGGCCAGCCCGGCCCCCACGGCCTGCACCACGTCGCCAGCGACGATGCTGGGGGCCACACGCTCGGCCCAGGACCGGATGCCCGCCTCGGAGAGCTCGGCATCGTCGGCCACGAAGTCCACGGCCACCACGTTCGCCGGTCGCTCCACCACCCAGCGGTCGACGGGCGGACCGATCCGCACGACGTGAAAGGCCACATCGGGAAGCCCCACGATGAGGTCCTGGACCCAGGTGGTGATGCCCCCGATGCACCCGGGCCAGGTGCCCTCGAGGAGGAGGGTCACTCGCAAGGGACGGGCCACGGGGGAGGCGTGCGTCGGCGGTCCACCTTCACCTTGGCGAGCTCCCCGTACACGTTGTTGTAGGCCTCGACGCTCGTGTCGGTCTGGAACAGGCGCAGCACCCGCTCTCGGCTCTTGCGGGCCAGCTCGGCACGGAGCTCGGGCTGGGTCAACATCTGGATCACCGCCTCGCCGAAGGCCTGTGGGTCCCGGGGCTTCACCACCAGACCGCAGGCATCCGCGCCCAGGCCGATGGCCTCCTTGCAGCCGCCCACGTCGGTGGAGACGACGGGCACGCCGCAGGCCATGCTCTCGAGAACGGTGAAGGGGAAGCCCTCGGAGATGCTGCTCAGCAAGCTGATGTCTCCCTCCCAGAAGGCTTCGTGGGGACGGCTGTGGTAGCCGGCCAGGTTGAAGTTGTCGGTCAAGCCGAGCTCCTCGATGAGCTCGTGGCACTTTGCCACATACGGCGGGTCTGCCTTGAGGCTGCCGTACACGATGAACCGCACGTCGGGGAGCTGGTCCCGCACCACGGCGCAGGCGCGGATCATGGTGAGCACGTCCTTGAGGGGGAACACGCGGGCCAGCGCCACACAGGTGGGGATCCCGCGAAGCTCCTCGGGCTTGGGGCCGGGCTTGAAGCGGTCGGTGTCGACGCCGTTGTAGATGGTGCGGATCCACGGGAAGGACGTGTCCTGATCGTAGGACTCGATGAGACCGGTGTCGACGAGGGCCTGGTACGTCGGCTCCATGAAGGGGGCCTCCGTCAGGTTCGGGACGACACCACAGTTCTCCCATGGGTCGAGGTCGAGGGGCTCCCGTCGCTGCTGGGCACAGCCCATCATCAGCTCCCACCGCGCGTTGAAGTGGGCGCACGGCGCGATGATGTCGGCGTAGTAGTAGGACAGGCGCGAGTAGAAGATGCCCAGGCGGGCGAGGAAGCGTCGACTGTAGAAGTCGAAGGGTGCCGACGAGCACGCGATGTACCGCTCTCGGGCGTACACCCCGTGGTCCGTGAGCATGAACGGGGTGCCGTACTCCAGCTTGCTCACCACCCCCGCGATGCAGGTCGACGCGGCGATGGTGGCATGGGCGATGGTGGTCTCGGGCACCCGCTTGGTGATGGGCATGAACATGTTGAACAGCCAGCGGAGCGCCGTGGTGAGGGAGAACAGCGGCGGCGGCTGCGCCCGCAGCGACGCCTCTCGCTGGATGAGCCCGAGGGTGTGGTCTCGGAACGTCTCCCAGGTGCGCGGATGCCGGAAGGTGATCCGGTAGTCGTACGCCTGGAAGTACCGGTACATGTTCCAGATCGCATGGCCATACCGCTCCATGTCCTCCTCGTTGCTCTCGAGGCCCTCCAGCAACACGCGGAAGTGAGGGAGGAACAGCGTCTCGACGACGTCGTCCGTGGTGGCGATCTTGCTCCGATGCACGTCGGCGAAGGGTCGCTCGTCCACGTACTCCGCCGTCTCCTCCGCGCCCCACAGGGGCACGAGCATGGCCGAGTCCACCTGCGGCAGCTTCAGGGCGTCGTAGCGGTCGTCCACGGTGGGCTCCGCGACCACGGCGAAGATCACCCAGTCGATCTCGGTGAGGTTCTCGCACAGGATGTGGCACCACGTACTCACCCCGCCCCCCACGAAGGGGTAGGTGCCCTCGTTCTGCATCAGCACTGAGATCTTGTCGGTGCGGTAGCGGTACATCAGCCGGGCCCCCAGGTGCGGAACACCGAGCAGGCCTGGCAGTCGTCGTCCCCGTGGCTGCCACAGGCGCGCTCGCTGGCCGGGAGCTCCCAGCACGGGGACGGGGACGCCGCGGCCGGGCAGCTCGCGCAGGGCCCGTCCGGCGCTCCCTTGAAGGACCGACAGCTGGGTCGGGAGCCCACCCGAGCCTGTGCCACCGCCGCCGCCGCTGCCGCGACCTGGGGCGCGAAGCGATGACCGGCCTCGCGCTCGAACAGCGCCGCCAGCTCCTGAAGACTGCTGGCCGCGCCGATGGACCGGGTGGTGCGCTCCGCCGCGAACTCCGCCGCCGCGAGGACCTGCCCCTCCAGACCGAGGGCGTCCCCGGAGCGCCCGTGGGGGAAGCCGAGCCCGTCGTACGTCTCGTGGTGCTCCAGGACCATGGTGGCCACGTCGTCGGTGTCGGGCACCGGATCGAGGAGCGAGGCCCCGATCAGCGGATGCTGGAAGGCCATGGTGGTCGCCAGGCTGGGGTCTTCGACGGCCGTGAGCATGCCAGCGTCGTGGATGGACGCTGCCAGCGCCACGCGGGCTACCCGGTCCTCGGGGAGCGAGACGCCCCGGGCGATGTCGGTGGCCCAGGAGACCACCTGCTCGTGGTGCCCCCGCAGGCGAGGGGTCCCGAGCTCCAGCGCGGCCACGGTCGTCGCCACCGTGCGGAGGTACGCCTCGACGAACAGCTGCTGCTGCTTCTCCCCCTGCAGCACCACGCTCAGCTGCTGGACGAACGCCTCGACGGTGTGAAGAACCCCGGGTCCCGCCGGGCGCCCCACGTCGCGCGCGACGAGGACCACGGCGCCGTCGGGGGCGGGCACCACGAGCACCGCCCCGATGCCCAGCTCTGCGAGGTCCTCCGGGTGCCCCCCCAGCAGCAGCTGCTGGTCCCCAAAGGTCTCGACCACCACCAGCCGGCGACCGAGCGAGGGGTCGTCGAGGAGGTGCGGCTCCACCCCTTCCGCGTAGCGTACGTCGAAGTCGTCGCCGCGCTGCCGAAGCACCAGCCCCCCGTCCCAGCGAAGGGCACGGGCCAGCTGACGGAGCATCAGACCGACGAGGGAGCCCATGTCCATGGTGGCGTGCAGTGCCTCGTGGGCGCTGTCGGCCTGGGCCGCGCTGGCCTCCACGGCACGCTCGAGTTCCCGGTTCTGCTGCCAGGACCAGATGGCGGCGCCGAGGAAGGACGCCACCTGCTGGGCCTCCGCCCGCACCCAGCCCTCGGGCTGGTCCACCACCAGGCACCCCCCATCCTGCGCCCCCACCGCCAGGAGGACCACCAGCGTGCCACTCTCCGAGCGAGCCGCCTTCTCCATCACGCTCTGGCGGACCCGGGCCGGCGTGCCCGTGTGGCCGTCGTAGGGGTCCGGGCGGTCGAGTCCCTCCGCCGACGGCGTCCCCCGCATCCCCTCCGCGACCGAGCGGACCCAGCCCAGCAGGCCCACCTCGGGCGGAGCGACCTCCCGCTCGGCCACCGACACCAGGTCGCACCAGCCGTCCCGAGGCACCCCGTACACAGCGACCCGGCGCGCGTTCCAGCGCTCGGCGAGCCACGTCACCAACCGGTCGATCGTCTCGGCGTCGGTGGGGTCCCAGCGGGCCGTGAGGGCAGCGAGGACGTGGTCAGAAGGCGGCATAGTACGCATGATCCAGCGTTCGGAACATCTTCCGGGCATCCCGCGACATACGCCACGCGAAGGTGCCTGCCCCCGCGATGAGCCCGAAGATGGAGAGCCAGTAGGGCCCGAGGCGGGACGCGGCGTAGCCCACCACGACGTTCACCAGCAGGCCAGCGGCCATGTTGCGGACGACGGGCCAGGGGCGAGCCAGGCTGAAGAAGAACAGCCCGTCCAGCAGCCCGAAGGCCAGGAGGCTGTAGCCGAGGGACGCCCCGAAGTAGGTGTACCAGGTGATGTCGTTGGCGAAGAAGTCCCGCACCAGGCGAAACTGCTCGAAGGTCGACAGCCACAGGCCGCCCACGAAGACTCCGCCGACCGCCAGGATGCAGGCCACCAGCAGCATCCCTCGCTGGCGCCTGTAGAACGTCGTGAAGTGCCGGTTGTGCTCCTCGTAGGCCGCGCCCAGGAAGAACTGCTGGTAGGGGATGATCACCCGACCGAACTCGTGGATCGTGTACTCGAGCACGGCGATGGTGAACACCAGGGCGATGAGGGCCCAGTCCATCCCGAGCTCGTACGAGGTGCGAAACCAGAGGAAGAGCGGAAGCGGCGCGTCCGAGGCTGTCCACCCCACCATGCGGTCCGTGAACAGGAAGGTGAAGTACAGGGTCCCGTAGGCGAGGAAGGGCTTGACGATGTGCACGAACACCGCAGGTCGCGGCAGCCGGGAGAGCTTGTACTTGTCCGGCATGTCCCCGAACTTCCTCCGGATGGCCCAGACCGTGTAGGCAGCGGCAGCACCGTTGGCAGCGAGGAGCCCCGCGGCATGGGCGAGGTGGATGCCCCAGCCGGTGGCCTGCATCACGAGGTGCACCACCCCAACCCCCACTGCCGTGGTGCCCAGGGTCACCGCATGGGCCTCCAGCATGTAGAGCATGGCGAACCAGAGCCACAGCGAGGTGAGCAGGCCGAAGTAGAGCAGCGCGATGGTCAGCTGGGTCGGCGTGAACAGGGGCAGCACCACGTTGGCGGCCAACGAGCCCACGATGCCCGCCGCGCCCAACACGGTGCCGATGAGGATGAGGCGCCGACCGACTCGGTCCAGCAGGAGCCAGTTCTTCTGGCTGGCGTAGAACGTCCCCTCGCGCCCGATGGCCTGCACGAGGCCACCGGTGATGACGAAGCTCCCGATGGTCCCGATGGCGACCACCGAGGCCTGCATGGGGGAGAAGTCGAGCCAGGCCCACAGGTTGTAGCGCAGCACCAGCACCGCGAAGACCTGGCCGGCCATCGGCAGGGCGAACAGGAGGCCTCTGAGGTAGAGCACCACGAAGCGTCGGAGCGCGGCCATCCGCGAGAGCGCCTCGGGGGCCGGCGCGTCGTCCGCAGCGCCAGCCCGGGCCAACACCATGGCGTAGATGTCCGCAGCGAGACCGAAGATGTGGGGGCGCTCGTAGTCCTGGATGGCGTCGACGTCCCTGAGGCCCTTGGACTCCAGGAACGCGGCCACGGCGAGCGCGTCCATGGGCACACCGACTTCCTCCTCGACGGTCTGCACCAGGTCGTCGATGCCCGCGCTGGCGGCTGCCTCGTCCACCCTCTGCGCTCACTTGGCGACGCGCACCGCCGGCACATCGGCGGCAGCGGAGGCGCGGTACCACGCCACGGTCGCGTCGATTCCCTCCTGGAACGACGTCTGCGGCAGGTAGCCGAGGTTGCTGTACGCCTGGCCGATGTTGGCCAGGGAGTGCATGACGTCGCCAGAGCGGGGGGGGGCCAGGCGAGGGACCCGGTGGACGCCCGCAGCCTGGGCGATGGCGTCGTACAGGCCCCGCACGCTCGTTCGGCTGCCGCTCCCGATGTTGTACACCTGACCCGCCGCAGCGGCCGGTGCTTCCCCCGCGAGGATGTTGGCCCTCACGACATCCTTGACGAACACGAAGTCCCGGGTCTGCTCGCCGGTGCCGTAGATGGTGCACCCCTTGCCCTGCAGGCAGCGGTTCACGAAGGCGGCCACGACGGCCGCGTAGGCGCCGTTCGGGTCCTGCCCGGGACCGAAGACGTTGAAGTAGCGAAGCCCGATGGTCTCGATGCCCCAGGCGCCGTGGTACGAGAGCGCGAACTGCTCGCTGGCGGCCTTGGAGGCGGCATACGGAGAGCGCGGCGACAGGGCCATGTGCTCGGACTTGGGCAGCACGGGGTCGTCGCCGTAGACCGCGCAGGACGACGCGTACACGAAGCGCCGCACGCCCTGAAGCCGGGCAGCCTCGAGGAGATGAAAGGTCCCCCCGGCGTTGACCGCGAAGGTCTCGTCGGGGGTCTCGATGGACTCGGGGACGCTGACTTTCGCCGCCTCGTGGAACACCACGTCGATCTCGCGACACCAGGTCCGGCAGCCGTCGGCGTCCCGGATGTCCCCCTGCACGAAGCGGAAGTTGGGGGTGCCGTCGGGGGGCAGGTTGCTGCGGGCGCCGGTCGAGAGGTTGTCGACCGCCAGGACGTCGTAGTCTCTCTGCAGGAGCTCGCGGACCAGGTGGGAACCGATGAATCCGGCAGCGCCGGTAACGAGTGCGCGCGTCATGAGACCTCCGAAGTGCTGGCGTCCTTTCGTTGGGCCTCCATCGGTCACCCCTCATCATTCTTGAGGAGGATCCTCCTCAAGGCCGCCAGCCCTCCTCCCAGGCCCGGTCCATCGCCTCCCGCTCGGTCTCCGGGGTGCGGTAGAGCGCCCACACCTCGATGTCTTCGTTGGTGTAGACCTTCTCCAGGTCGTCGTGGGTCTGCCGGTAGGTCTCGATCCAGGCCCCCAGCGCCTCGCTCCGCGCGCGGCGGTCCACGAGCTGCTGGGGGTCCAGGTGGTCGACGTCGGCGTAGTCCGTCTCCACCAGCAGGAAGGCGTAGGGCGTCGGCACCGTCGTCTCGGGCGTGCGAGGGTCCCAGGTGTAGTCCTCGGGGTCGTAGGCCTCCAAGAAGGCATCTCGCCGCATGTGCCAGCCGGCGCCCATCGTGGTCACGGCCAGCTCCGGATCGGCCACCACCGTCCAGGTACGGTCGTCGTGGTGGGCCCGGATCCACGACACCACGTCCAGGCTCTCGGGGGACTGCATCTGGCCGGTGGGGGTCGCCACGGAGGGCTGCAGCACCACCAGCAGCAGGGTCGCGAGCGACAGAGTGGCCCCATCGATGACCCGCACCCTGCGCCGGAGGTCCGGGAGGACCCGGGCCACGAAGCCTCCGATCACGTCGGCGGCGAGGCCCACGACGAGCGCGGAGAGCGGCACGACGGCCTCCGTGGCACCGGCCGGGAGCAACGCAGGCCCACCATGGAGCGGGAGGCCGGCGACCACCGCCAGCCCGAGCAACGACGCCGCCGCCGCACCCTCCCCCACCCCCATGTTGCGGTCCGACAGGATCGCCAGGCTGCCCACCAGACCGGCCACCACGAGAGGCACCAGCCAGGTCTCGGCCTCGGCGACCGGGGTCAGCTCGTCGAGGACCGACGGCATCGCCGAGAAGCCCAGCGCAGTCCCAGCGACGTAGAGGCCGATCACGACGGCACCGGCGGCGAGTCCGCTGGGAGCCACAGCCCGCACGAGGTCCCCTGCAGGACGCACCCGGAGGGCCGCGAGGAGGGCGACCGCGCTCCCCACACACACCAGACCCAGCCACGTACCGACGGGATGAACGAGGGAGAGCACCGTGGACTGAAGCACCAGGTTGAACCGCTCGCGCTCCTCCCCCCTCAGGGCGCGGGCCAGGCCCCACACCCACCACAGCAAGGCCAGACCGCCGAGAGAGATCGGGGTCACCTCGCTGGTGAGCGACTGGCCACCGAGGTGGGTGCTGGCGAGGAGACCAACCGAAGCCGTGCCCAGCAGGGCCGACCCGAAGTGGATGCTCGGCCGCATCTGGTGCAGGGCACGCCAGGCGATGCCGCAGGCGGCCAGCGCCTGGAGCGGTCCCAGCAGCTTCCAGAGGACCACCACGTCCAGCCGGGTCAGCAGGTGCATCCCCACCACGAAGGCATGCAGGCCATCGGGGTACACCCCCTCGACGAAGCGTTGCTCGGCCACGAGCTGCTTGGCGATGCGGATGTGGGCGAACTCCACGGCCGACTCGGGACTCGCCTGCTCCAGCAGGGCCCCCAGACGGATCCAGGTCGACCAGACCACCACCGCGGTCAGCAACCCGAGCTGACCGACCGTCCGCCCCGTTCGCCGGTACCATTCCGAGAGCGCGTCGCCGACCGCGCGGAGCCGTAGCCCCACGCGCTGCGGACGCATCTCGCCATCGAGGACATCGTACAGAAGCTGGTGAGCCTGCATCGACAGCCCATCGAGCGTCGCCCGCAGCGGACGACCCCGCAGCAACGACCCGACGCTCACAGCCCCGATCGCCAGCAGCACCGACACGAGGTCCAGGGCGCCGAACAAGGCGAGCACCTGGGTCGCGCACACCAGCAGGACGATCCCCCGCGCGGCATCCTCACCCCACGATCGAGCACCGTCGGTGCGGAACGTACGGGCCGAGAGTGGGCCTACGAGCAGCGCCAACACGATCACGAGTCTGAGAAACGCGAGCATCACCAGAGGAGACTCCTCACCTCCAGGTCGGCCGCAGCCCGAAGAACCTTTGCCCCGGACTTCTCCTCAAGCACCGATGCCCCGTGACCGAAGAGCCTCGCAGGAGGTCAGGAATGAGGGTCTGCTACCTGCATGGCTACGGTCTGAACGGGTCGGGAAGCGCGATCTACGCGGTCGAGCTCGCTGCCGCGCTCGGTCGACTCGGGCACGACGTCACCCTGCTCTGCCACGAGACCCGCGACAGGGTACTGGCGGACACCGCCACGTCCCTTCCCGACGATGTGGTCGTGGAGCGACTGCCCACCCGCGTCATCCCCACCAGCTACCTTCGGCCCGAGCTGGCCGGCTCCCGCCCCGTGGCCGACCTCGAGCCCGCCGACCTGAAGGCCTACCGTGCCGACGTCCGGCGCGCTGTCGAAGCCGCCCACCGCGAGGCCCCGTTCGACCTGGTCCTCGTGAACCACCTCTCCCTGCTCAACGAGGTCGCTGCCGACCTCCGCGACGCACACGACCTGCCCTTCGTGTCGATCTCCCACGGCACCGCGCTCCACTACGTGCTGCGCGAGCTGCCGGCCATCCGTCGTCGGGTGGCCAGGGCGCTGACCAAGGCGGATGCCGTGGTCGCCCTCAACCCCTCGGTGCACGCCCGGATCACGACCGTGCTGCCGGAGCTCGAGCCGCACCAGGTCATCCAGGTCGCGCCCGGTGTGGACGTGGGGGCCTTCGTGCCCGGGGCCGCCCGTCGAGATGCCCATGTGGCGTTCGTGGGTCGCATGACCCTGGACAAGGGAGTCCACTGCCTCCTGGCCGCTCTCCCCGACCTTCGCGAGGCCCACCCCGACCTCCAGGTCCACCTGGTCGGCGACGGTCCCGACGTGGACGTCCTGCGCGCGGGACTCGCAGACCTGAACCGCGGCGACGTGGCGCGCTTCGTGGAGCGAGTGGCACGCCGCGCGGAGGGCCGAGGTCGCGAGCTGGTGACGCCCCTGCGCACATGGCGTCCCCGCACCGACCCGCGCGGCGTCTCCCGTCACGTGACCTGGCACGGCTACCTCGGCCGCGGAGACACCGCGGCCGTCCTGGCGGGCTGTCGGGTCTCCGTGCTCCCGTCCATCGTCCCCGAGGCCTTCCCGCTGACCGTGCTCGAGTCCATGGCCTGCGGGACCCGCCCGGTCTCGTCGGACCACTCCGGCCAGAAGTGGCTGCTGGAGCAGGTCGAAGGGGCCGTTCCCCAGCTCGCCGGGAAGCTGAGAGCGGCGATGTCGTCGGCCCGGTACGTACCGAACCTCGTCGAGCAGATCGACCACGGACTGGCCGGCGCCAACGCCCTCCAGGCCGCCCAGCTCCGGGACTACGTCCTGCAGCGGCACACCTGGGAGGCCGTCGCGACGAGCCTCCAAGGGGCCAGCACTCTCCAGGCCACCGGACAGGAGGTGTTCGCATGAGCCGGACCCTTGGCATTCTTCTGGCAGCCGGCAAGGGCTCCCGAATGAAGTCGGACCTCCCCAAGGTCCTCCACACCGTGGACGGCGTGCCCATGGCTCGTCGTGCCCTCGAGGCCATGTGGCAGGCGGGCGCCGACGAGGTGGTGCTGGTGGTGGGCTACCGCCAGGACCTCGTGCGGGCCGAGTTCGGCGACGAGGTGAAGTACGCCGAGCAGCTCGAGCAGCTCGGCACGGGGCACGCCACCCTCGCCGCTCGGTCCTTCCTGGAGGCCCACGACGGCAAGGTGCTCGTGGGGTACGGCGACGCGCCGTTGATGTCGTCGACCACCATGCGCCGCCTGCTGGAGGCCCTCGACGAGCCTGGCGTGGCCTGCTCGCTCCTGTCGCTCATGACGAACACCCCCCCCAAGGCCGGTCGCATCGTGCGAGACGCCGACGGGCGCTTCCAGCGCATCGTGGAGGACCAGGACTGCACCCCCGAGCAGGCCCGGATCCGCGAGGTCAACGTGGGGCAGTACGCCTTCGACAGTCGCGCCCTGCTGACCTCCCTGGAAGCCCTCCGGCCCAACAACGCCCAGGGGGAGTACTACCTGACCGACGTGCCCGAGGCCCTCGTGGGGATGGGGCATCACGTCGAGGTGGTCGGCACGACCAACGTGCTGGAGACCCTGGGGGTCAACGACCGCCACCACCTCGCCTTCGCAGAGAAGGTCAAGCACATCGAGTACGCCGAGCAGCTCTATCCACTGCTCGACGCCACCCTTGAGATGCAGCGCTCGCTGCAGGAGGATGCCGGATGAGCACTCAGACCCTGGAATGGCACGTCGTTCGCCCGTCGGGCCCCATCGACGCCTCCACCTGCGGGGAGCTGCGCACAACCCTCGACAGCCTGGTGCAGGAGGGCGTGCTGCAGCTGGAGGTCGACCTGTCCGATGTGACCTTCATCGACTCATCGGGCCTGGGCACGCTGGTGGGCATGTTCAAGACCCTCCGGGTCGGCGGCGGTGACCTGCGCCTCCGAGGGCTCACCCAGACCGTGAAGCGCGTGTTCCAGCTCACCCACCTCGACCGCGTGTTCCAGATCCTGCCCGCGGACGGATGAGGTGTTCCTGGCCTCGTGCCTGGTGACGTCGGCGCTCGCGGCGAGCCCCGGCACCGACCAGAACCTCGCCGAGGTCGCCGCCGAGCACGTCGCCCAGGGTCGTCTCCTCGAGGGCATCGAGGTCCAGCGGGTCCTCACGACCGAGCACCCCGAGGACATCGAGGCGTGGCGCCAGCTGGCCACCTGGGCGGGCTGGGCATCCCTCCCCGACCTGCGACTGGAGGCGCTGCAGCGACAGGCCGGGCTGGTCGACCCCCTTCCCCCCGACCTCGCCAGGGACCTCGGGCAGGCACTGGCCTGGGGAGGCCACCCCGCCGAGGCTGCGCCGTACCTCGACGTGGCCCTCGAGGCGGGAGACCCCTCCCTGCTGCCGCTGTGGACCTGGGCCCAGACGGAAGCAGGGCAAGAGGACCGAGCCCGGGACCACCTCATCGCCCTGGAGCGCCAGGGATCGCTGGACGTCGACCTCCGGATGGCGCTGGCTTCCCTGACCCACTGGTCGCGTCGCTGGGGGGTGGCCCGTCGGCAGTACGCAGCGATCCTGGACGAAGATCCGGCCCATCCGGAAGCGACCCGCCGACGCCGGGAGCTCCGCAAGGCCCATGGCCCACTGGTCCGCGCGTCCGGCAAGGTCGTCGTCGACAGCAACGACGTCGAGCGGTTCGAGTCCACCGTGGCCATCGACGCGGCCCCCACGCCGGCCCTTCGGGTAGGAGCCCGGGCCGGCGTGGACCGCATCGCCGAGCGCCAGCGCGCGACCGGCCCTACGTCGACCCGACGGGACGTGGCAGAGGGCTTGCTCACGCTCCGCCCGCCGGGACCCGTCTGGCTGGAGACCCAGGCGGGGGCCGAGCGCTTCGACCTGGACGGCAACGGTCGACCGATCGCGACGGCGCGCCTCCGGTCCGCGTGGTTGGACCGATACTACCCGACCCTCACCTACACGACGCGCACCTACGCGACGGCATTGGCCCCGGTCGAGGCCGGCATCCGCACCCACGACCTGTCGGCCTCCGTGTGGGCCCGCCCGCTCGACACCCTCGAGGTCGGCTCCTCGTTGCTCGTGGGCTTCCTCTCGGATGGCAACCGCAGGACCGAGTCCTACACGGCGGTGACCTGGGCCCCGAAGCTGGAGCCCCTCGTCGTCCGCCCCCAGCTGGCCGCGACCACGATCGACACCGCCCGCATCTACGCCGACGCCCTCCCCTACTTCACCCAGGACCGCACCGTCGTCCTGGCGCCGGGCGCCGTGGCCGGCGTCACCACCAAGGGGTTCGCCCTCACGGTGGGCTACTCCGCCGCCTGGGCGCCATGGCAGCAGACCCTCGCCCATGCGCCCCAGGCTCGCCTGAGGGTCACCGAGGACCGCATCGGCAACCTCGAGGGCTGGGTCGAGCGTCGCGCCACACCAGCCTACGCCTACGTCGCCGGCTACCTCGGCTGGAGCCGCCGCTTCTGACGCGGCGGTCGACCCATGCTCCTGCTTCTCTACCTCCTCTCGACCGGGTACGCGGGCCCGAGGCCATCCCCGGTCACGGATGACGTGCCGAACCCGGACCGCGGCCTCAACACCACCCTCACCCGGGACGCCGCCAGGGAACGGGCAGCGGCCTCCCCCCAGGCCCAGGGCGTCGTCCAGTACAACCTCGACCTCGGCGGCTTCTGCACCCGGAGCCTCCCCGACGACGCGCTGGCCCGACTCGCGGCGGACCTCGATGCCCATCGTGCTGTCGGCGCGACGGTGCTCTTCCGGGCCGCCTACACCTTCGGTCGCGACTCTGCCCGCTGGGACCCCTGTCGGAAGGCGCGCAGGCTGGCCGATCGGGACACCCGCCGCGATGTGGGGAACCCAGCCACGATCGACGTCGCCCTGACCCACATCCATCAGCTCGCTCCCATCCTGAACCGCTACGTCGACGTCGTCGCAGTGGTCCAGACGGGCATGCTCGGGCTGTGGGGGGAAGGACACCACGGCCCCCGTGCAGCGAGCGTGGAGGCCGTCGATCGGGTCGTGCAGGCCTGGCACACCGACCTCGACCCCGCGCTCCCGCTGTCCGTTCGGCGACCCCAATACCTGCCCGGGGGCACGGACGATCGGTCGGACCTCCCGGGCCGGTCCGTGTGGTTCCACAACGACGGACTGCTGAACGGCGACGACGAGGACGGCACCTGGATCCGCCAGGATCGCACCCCTCGCGCGACCCGAAGCCTCGACGACGAGACCTGTCGGGAGCGAGGTGCAAGCTGGCGCGGCGCATGGAAGGATCAGGTCGCGGCCTACCTCGAGACCCCCGGCGTCACCCTGGGCGGCGAGGCGAACGGGGCGGCCGACGACTGCCACGTGTCCCCCGACTGGGCGCGCCAGGAGATGGCGTCGATGGGGCTGACCTTCCTCACCGGCAGCTACCAACAGGCCGTCCACGCTCGCTGGAGCCGGGGGTGCGATCGACGGGGAGACGGCATGTGCTTCCGCAAGGAGGTCGCGCGACGGGTCGGCTACCGGCTCCACATCGTGGACGAGCCCCTGCTGACCACCGACACGTCGGGGCTGACGGTCCGTCTTCGTCTCAGCAACACCGGCTTCGATGCCCCCGTGCGGGACTGGCCCCTGTACGTGCAGGTCGGGGAGGGGCCTCTGGTGCCCGCCTCCGCTCCCCATCCGTCCACGAGCTGGCACCGCGAGGCCCACATCTCTGGCTCCGTGGCCGGACCCCACTCGCCCGGAACGCCGGTCTGGCTCGTCATCGGAGCGCCGGCAGGACCCACCGCAGACCGTGTGTGCCTGGCCCGCGGACCCTGGGACCACGTCGAGGAAGGCCACCGCTGCGACGACGCACGGCGGAACCGCATCGGCCTCGTCCCTCCTCCGGGGCTGTAGCGACAGCGGCGAGGGCGGCCCCCGCCGGGCCGCGGCGCGCGAGGGTGCGGACCGGTGGCCTTCGATCGTCGAAGGTTCGGACAAGCCTCTCCGAAGGGTTGGGGGACGGGGGACCCGTACCTTCCCCACACGATCCCCAAGGAGTCCCCCATGCCTCGCTTCGCCACGCCCCTCCTGCTCGCGCTGCTCACCGCCTGCGAGACCGCGAAGGACGACACGCCCAGCGACACCGCCCCTGCCGACACGGACACCGACACCGACGCCGACGCCGATGCCGACACCGACGCCGACGCCGATGCGGACACCGACACGGACACCGACACCGACACCGGCACTCCCTGTCCCGAGGAGCCGGAGGGCACCGACCCACCCGAGACCCTCGACTGCGACCTCTTCTCTGCAGACCTCGTGCTGACCGACGACCCCGACCGGCCCGTCGACTACTTCGTGGACTGCGTCGCGTCGGTGGGCGGCGACCTGCGCATCGAGCCAGGAACCGTCATCGCCTTCGGCGACGACCGCGGCCTCAGGGTCAACGGTGGCCGACTCGACATCCAGGGAGACGCGTGCAACCCCGTCGTCCTCAAGGGAGAGGTCGAGACCGCCGGCGCCTGGCGGGGCATCATCATCGACAACGACGGCAGCAAGGGCCCGGTGCCGAACCACATCGCCTTCGCCGAGATCCTCCACACCGGCAGCGGCCCCTTCAACTCCAACGGCGACACCGGCGCCATCATCCTGTGGTCGGCCAACGACCTCACCCTCACCGACAGCCGCATCGCCGAGGGCGCCAGCCACGGCCTGAACGTCACCGCCACCAGTGCGACGGGCGTCCTCGAGCGCAACCACTTCGAGGACCTCGCTGGCGACGGGGTCTACGCGCCGGCGACCTTCGCGGAGTTCATCGACGAGGAGACCACCTTCGGCGACACCCTGCACCCCATCGGCCTCACGGGGGGATCCACCCTGGACGGGGCCGTGTGGCGCCCATGGTCCACCGCCGCCTACGTCTACCCGGGCCAGCAGATCTCCGCGTCGGGCGGGCTGACCATGGAGGCCGGCGTGGAGCTCGCCTTCGACGACGACGCGGGCCTCAGCGTGGGCGGCACCGAGAGCCCCCTGCACATCGACGGCACGGCGACCGACCCCGTGGTCCTGCGAGGAAGCGACGACGTCCCCGGACACTGGCGCGGCATCATCATCGACAACAACGGCGGCAAGGGAGCCGCCAACAGCATCGCCTTCGCCGAGGTCCGGAACGCCGGCGGCGGCGCCCACAACTCCAACGGCGACCTGGGAGGCCTCATCCTGTGGGCCGGCAACGAGCTCGCCCTCACGGACACGACCATCGCGGACAGCGCCGACGTGGGCCTGAACCTGACCTACGGCGACTCCTCGGTCACCCTCGCCCGCAACCACTTCGAGGGCAACGCATCCCACGCCATCTACGGGGCCCCCGAGTACATGGACGCCATGGACCCCGATTCCACCTTCGTGGGCAACGGCGGGGACCATGTCGCGGTGTTCGGCGGTGCCATGGCCGACGAGGCGAGCATCGCCGCCCTGCAGGTCCCCTACTACGTGCTCGAGGACGGGGTCGTCTCCACCAACCACCCCCTCACCATCGAGGCCGGCGCCCACTTCGTGTTCGAGGCCAACGCCGGACTCGAGATCAGCGGAGTCGACAGCCCCCTTCACATCGCCGGCACGCCCCTCGACCGGGTGGTGCTGGAGGGAAGTGCGCCGGACCGCGGGCACTGGCGAGGCCTCATCATCGACAACAACAGCAGCGTCCCAGCCGAGAACCTCCTGGACAACGTCGACATCCTCCACGCAGGGGGCGGGTCGTTCAACTCGAACGGCGACCTGGGTGGGCTCATCCTGTGGGCCGACAACCACCTGACCCTCAGGGACGTGTCCATCGCGGAGTCGGGCGCTGTGGGACTGAACGCCACCTATGGCGGCAGCACCCTGATCCTCGAGGGGGTCAACGTGTTCACCGGCAACGCCAGCGCACCGGCCTGGCTCGAGCCCACCCTCGCCTCCGCCATGGGCAGCGACGACGTGTTCAGCGGCAACGACTACGACTACGTCGTGCTCACCGAGGGAGGCGTAGCGGGCACCCACACCTGGCAGGCCCTCGACGTTCCCTACCGCCTCACCAGCGTCACCGAGATCTTCTACACCATCGACTTCGCCGACGAGAGCCAGTGGAACGCCGAGCCAGGTGTCGAGGTCGTCTTCGACGCCAACACGGGCATCTCCTCCGTCGGCGACGTCGACATCGCCGGGTCGGCGGCGGAGCCCGTCGTCTTCCGCGGCTCGGCGCCGGTCGCCGGGCACTGGCGGGGGCTGTTCTTCTCGGACGCCGACGACGCCTCCGACACCTACTACGTGGACTGGGCCGAGATCCGCGACGCCGGCGGCAACAGCTTCAACAGCAACGGCGACCTGGCCGGCATCATGCCCTGGGCCGACACGAGCCTGTCGGTGACCAACACCACCTTCGCCAACCTGGCCGCAGCGTGCGCCATCAACAGCCGCTACTACGACCCGAACACGGACGTCTACAACGTCGCCGGCTCGACCACCGACGGGAGCACCCAGCTGCTCTGCGACCCCGACGACCTGTAGGGCGTACCCCGTAGCCATCTCGCTGGTCGTCACCCTGACCGGCATCGATGCCACGGCAGTGTCAGCGATTGGCGTTGGGGTGTTGTCGTGCTTGGGTTCCGCGGCCCTTCAGCGCGCTGGACAGCGGCGGGCCTGGAGTGCTGCTGCTCCTCTACGGAGGTGGGGCGTGCCCGATGAACCGCGGCGAAGGACTCTTCGACGAGGTCCGATATGTGCGACCCCCTCCGGCCGTTGTGTCTTCGAACCACAAAGGGAGTCACCATGTTCGTCTGGATTGTGAGCAGCCTGTTGTCGATCGCCCACGCTGAAGCTCCGGAGGGCTGGCTCCTCGCCGGAAGCGCGCCCAACGACTACGAGGTCGAGCTCGTGAGCGAGGCTCGTAGCGGCGCTGCCTCCGCCAAGTACTTTTCCAAGGGGAAGGCCAAGGAGGACGGCTTCGGCACGCTGATGCAGAACATGCAGGCGGTCGACTACGAGGGGCACCGGGTGCGGATGAGCGCCTGGGTGAAGGCGGAGGAGGTCTCCAACTGGGCAGGCCTGTGGCTACGGGTCGACGGCGGCAAGGCCCGCTCCCTGTCCTTCGACAACATGGAGGACCGGCCCATCACAGGCACTCAGGACTGGACCAAGCACGAGATCGTACTCGACGTGCCCAACGGGGCTACCAACATCGCATTCGGCATCCTCGTGGCGGGCGAGGGCACCGTGTGGCTCGACGACCTGTCCTTCGAGATCGTGCCGGAGACGGTCGAGCAGACCGGGGTGATGGCGAAGGTGCCCTACGAGGTCGTGAACGGGTCGTTCGAGGACTGATGGGACGTGCCCCGCCGAAGCCGTTGCCCCACGATGACGCGCGCGCAGCTGTCGACCGAGCTCTGGACGGCGACGCCGCGGCATGGGACGAGCTCATGCGGGTGCACGGGCATCGGGTCGTGGTATCGCTGGTGGCACGGGGGCTTCGCCCCTGTGAGGCCCAGGAGCTGGGCCAGGACGCCTGGCTGCGGCTGATGGAGCAGCAGCGGGCGGGCCGGCTCGAGCGACTGGTGCTGCCGGGCCTGGCCATTGCGCAGGCTCGGTGGCTGCACCTCGACAGACTGCGGCGCGCCGAATCCTTGGTGCCCATCGACGCCGCGCGACATGTTCCGTCCCCTGGTGCGGACGATCAGGTCCTGGACCATGTGCGGCTCGGCCGGCTCCTTGCGGCGCTGGACGACTGCAAACAGCGGGACCGGGAGCTGTTTGAGGCGGCCTACGGCCCCCAGGGGCCAGAACATCGGGAGCTGGCGAAGCGCTTTGGCTTGTCGCTACAGAGAACTCGGCAGATCCTGTGCACCGTACGGGCGACCCTGCGGCGCGCCCTAGGGGAGGAGTGACCATGCATCCGACCGACAGCACCCTAGAGGCGTGGGTTGTGGGGGAGCTTGAGCCCTGCGAGCTAAGCACCGTCGCACAGCACGTCGACACCTGCGACGACTGTGCCGAACGCCTCACGACGTTGGCCCGGCAGGAGCTAGCGTTCCGTGAGGTGGCCGAGGCCTCCATCGCGCGGCGAACGACCACGGCGCCGAACAGAATCCAGTCGTTCTTCTGGGCCGTCGCAGCAGCTATCGCGTTGCTGGCGGTCGGTCTTGCGGGCCGCGCCGACAGGGACCCCAGCGTGCAGACCCGCGACGCCGCCCCCGACTGCCTCGGCTACGTCGACGTCGACGCTTGTCGCGGCGAAGCGACAGGCCGTGGCTTGCATGTGCCCGGGGCCGCCGTTCCACACTACGACGCCCAGCGACTGGGCATGAACGCTGGGAGGTCCGGATGATGCTCCTGCTCACCATGTGGGCCGAAGCCTGGGCCGAGCCGCCAGAGGCCTGGTACCAAGTCGGAACGGCCGGCTACACCGTGGAAACCAGCGAGCAAGCCCACGACGGGGAACGGAGCGTAGTGATCCGAGGTGCTCGTAAGGCCAACGACTTCGGCGGCATTGGCCAGACCATCTCGGCCAACCGCTACCAAGGGAAGCGCGTTCGCATGACTGTGTGGTTGCGCACTCAGGACGTCACCGGTTGGGCCGGAGCGTGGTTCCGGGTTGACCGAGAGGGCTCCGAAGTCGCGTTCGACAACATGCAGCAGCGCTCCCTGAGTGGCACCCAGCCCTGGGCCCAGCACAGCCTGGTCCTCGACGTGCCCAAGGATGCTGAGCAGCTGGTCTACGGCGCACTGTTATCCGGCAAGGCGGGCTCGCTGTGGGTCGATGACCTCCGCCTCGAGGTGGTCGACCGCGACGTGCCCGTCACCGACATGCTGGTCGAGAAGAAGCCTACCAGTCCGCAAAACCTGGGCTTCGAGGAGTAGTCGCACGGGCAGCATGATGGCACCCGGTCTACCACCAGCACTTGGCGAGCTTGGTCGGCCTGGCCGGTGACCCGCTCGCCGTAGGCATCCGGGCTGTCCTGGACCTTCGCCGTCGGCAACGACCTGAGCGACAACGCGGTCGGCACCTCCACGTGGACGCCGTCCAGCGAGAATGGTACCCTCCGAGACCCATACATCGCCCCCCCTGGCGTTCGGCCTCCAGTGTGTCTGCGTCGCGCCGATCAGAGATGATGTTCCACGTCGGGCCAAGATTGCCGATCGGAGAGGCGGCCCTTCGCAAAGGTAGGCCCAGGATGCCCAACGCCTCGAGCTCCATTCGCCGTTCCGTACAGTCCTTCGCCATGTTCGTCGCTTTGGCAGGAGGGGCGAGCGCCGTAGCCATCTTGCTGGTCGTCACCCTGACCGGCATCGATGCCAGGGCAGCGCCAGCGATTGGCGTTGGGGTGCTGTCGTGTTTCGGTTCGGCGGCCCTTCAGCGCGCTGGACAGCGGCGGCCTGGCGTGCTGCTTCTCCTCTACGGGTGTGGAGGAGCGGTGTGGGCGGCCGGCGCCGCCATCGGGACGGGTGAAGCAGCGCTATCTTCCGCCGTGTCCTGGCTTCTACTGGCATGCGGCGCAGCGGTGTTGCTCGACGCACGGGGCATGATGATCTACGGGATCCTCTGCAGCGTCGGCACGGCCACCCTCATCGCCCACGTGTACGAACGGACGGGCGACGACGCCATCCTGGAGCCCGGACTCGTAGCCACCGTGTTCGTTCCCACTGGTTTCGCCGTTCTGGGTCGCGTGGCGCAGTTGGTTCGAACCACCATAGGGCACCTGGAGGACGCAGAGCAGGAGGCCCGCGAAGCCCTGGAGGCCCACGGACGCTTCTTGGCGAACATGAGTCACGAGCTTCGCACCCCGCTGAACGCGATTCTGGGCTACAGCGAGCTGCTCGCAGAGGAGCTGGAGCCCGGCCAGCAGGCAAGCCACGACGTCCGGCGAATCTGGCGTAGCGGTCGGCACCTCTTGGCCCACATCGACACCCTCCTGGACTTCAGCAAGCTGGAGGCGGGGCACACGGAGCTCCACCTCGAGGAAGTGGACCTGACGTCTCTGATCGAGGACGTGCGCGCAGACTACAGGCCGCTGCTTCTTGCCCGAGGGAACGAGTCGATCGCCGACCTTCAGGCAGGCCTGAAGCTCGTGGTCGATGTGCACAAGTTGCGTCAGATCCTGACCAACCTCACCAGCAACGCGAACAAGTTCACCGAGAACGGCGTGATCACCTACCGAACGAGACTCGACGACGACATCGTACAGATCGACGTCGTGGACACAGGTGTCGGGATCGCGCCAGAAGCGCAAGCCCTAGTGTTCAGCCCGTTCGTTCAGGCAGATTCGTCGACCACGCGGAAGTACGGAGGCACGGGCCTTGGGCTTGCCCTGGTCCATGGCTTCACGTCCTTGATGGGGGGAGAAGTGGCCCTCGAGAGCTCCCCGGGACAAGGCAGTTGTTTTCGAGTTCGGCTCCCGCAACGGGTGGCCTGTTGAGGCCGCTGCCGGCCGCCTGATCGGAAGGGCCACAACGGTCATGGGCATCTGAGGGCCGCCTGCGTCCAGCGCACTCCTCCTCCGCACCGTCGGTCGTCATCCACCGCCGAGTTCCTGGGCGAGTGCGACCAGCAAGCCCCCAGGCCCACGGATGTAGCAGAGGCGATACGCCCGCTTGTAGTCCACCACGCGACCAACGACCGATGCTCCATGCGCCTCGAGGCGCTGTAGCGTGGCATCCACATCGGCGACCGTGAACATCACGCGTAGGTACCCGAGCGCGTTCACGGGAGCGCTGCGGTGGTCCTCGACCGCCACTGGATGGAGGAAGCGCGACAGCTCGAGTCGGCCGTGGCCGTCGGGCGTCGCCATCATCGCGACCTCGCAATGCATGCCGTGCAGACCCGTGACGCCGTCAGCCCAGTCTCCGTGGACCTCGGCCTGGCCTTCGAGCTGGAGTCCGAGCTCGGTGAAGAAGGCGATCGCTTCGTCCAGGTCGTCGACGACGATCCCGACGTTGTCCATTCGCAGGACCGTCATGGGCACTCGTTTGCTTCAGGGATGGGCCACGTCCACACCGCATCCGACCGGGTGGCCGTTGAAGGGAGCAATTGGAATAGCCCATACCGACCCCAGAGGCCCCCCCAGAACGCGCCGTGGCGTTGGAACCAGCGCGACCCCGCTCCTTCACACCAACTCGATAGATGGATGCTCCAGGGGAACTCAGTCTCAAGAAATCGCCGTCAGGATGGTCCATGCACTACCTCCAGCAAGAACTCACGCACAAGGTCCAGACCGACCCAACCCTCTTCGAGTTCCTACAGGCAGGCTCTCTGGATGGCGTCTGGTACTGGGACCTGGAAGCTCCCGAGAACGAGTGGATGAGCCCGCGCTTCTGGGAGGTGCTCGGCTACGATCCCGGGGAGATGCCTCACAAGGCCGCAGCCTGGCAAGACATCATCTTCCCGGAAGACCGAGACCTCGCACTCGCCAACTTCGAAGCGCACTGCGCTGACCCGTCCGTTCCGTACGACCTGGTCGTTCGCTACCTTCATCGAGACGGCTCGACGGTGTGGGTCCGCTGCCGCGGGCTGGTGCTTCGAGACCACAAAGGCCAGCCCACACGGATGCTGGGCGTGCACGTGGACCTGACGGAGATGATGTCGTCCCGACAGAAGCTCGAGCGCGCCAACGCCGAGCTCCTAATGGCTGAGGACCTCGCGGGTGTCGGCCACTGGAGCGTCGTAGTAGCCACGGGACGGCTGCAGTGGTCGCCGCAGGTCTTCGCGATTCACGGCCGAGACCCTGCGCTGGGCGAGCCGAACCTGGCGGACGCCATCAACTACTACCACCCGAGCGACCGAGACCGGGTTCTGGCGCTCGTGGACGCGGGCATGGCGTCTGGGGAACCCTGGAGTTTCGAAGCAACCCTGGTGCGTGACGACGGCCTGGAGCGAAAGGTATTGAGCCGCTCCCGTACGGAGCGGGACGGGCTCGGCAACATCACGGCGGTCTTCGGTGTGTTCCAGGACGTAACCGAGGTCCGAATGGTGCAGGAGCAGCTGCAGCGCGCGGAGCGATTGGCATCGATCGGGACGCTGGCCTCGAGCGTCGCCCACGAAGTCAACAACCCGCTCTCCTACGTGAGCCTCAACACCGACTTCCTGCTCGAGGTAGTAGCCAACCTCCAAGGGACCATCGCGTCAGACGACCACGCGGAGCTCGTCGACCTGCTGGACGACCTGCGCGACGGGGTCGACCGAATCCAACGGATCATCCTGGGCCTGAAGGGCTTCGCCAGGACGGCAGAGCGCGAGGAACAGGTCATTCCGCTGGGGCAGGTGGTCCGAACCGCCCTACGGCTCTGCCAGAACGAGATGGACCACGCCGGCAGCGTTCGCGTTGTGGAGGGGGACGGCCCACTCCATGTTCGCGCTGACGAAGGGCAAATCGTCCAGGTCTCCGTGAACCTCCTTCAGAACGCACTTCACGCGGCGAAGGAAGGAAGACACCTGACCATGACCATCGAGATCCACACCCCACGAGACGGCTGGGGGGCGCTGACCGTGCGCGACAACGGCGTGGGCATGTCCCCGGATGTGTTGGCCAGAGCTTCTGAACCGTTCTTCACGACCAAAAAGAAGGACGTGGGGACCGGTCTGGGAATGTTCGTGAGCAAGGGAATCATCGAGGCGCACGGCGGGCAGCTGCAGATCGAGTCCACAGCAGGGGAGGGAACGACAGTGACGGTGCTGCTGCCACTCGCGGAGCACGAAGCCGTGGCTCGGAGCGACACCCCACGTGAAGCGAACCTCGGTCCCCGAGCGCGCATTCTGGTCGTCGACGACCAACCTCGCGTCGCGAAGTCCGTCGCCCGCGCCTTGAAGCCGCACCACGTCGACCTGGTGACGAACCCGAACGAGGCTATCGAGATCATGGCCGCGCATGGTGAGCAGTACGACGTCGTCTTCTGCGACCTGATGATGCCCGGCGCTCGTGGGGAAGATGTCTATCGCTCCGCACCTCCGCACCTACGACCTCGGTTCCGATTCCTCACCGGCGGCACCTTCACTCCGGGCTCGGAGGACTTCGCTGCCGAGATGCGAGACCGGGTGTTGGACAAGCCCCCCAACCCGCGTCAGCTGCTCGCCGAAGTGGAGGAGGCTCTGCGAAAGCGCGGCGACTCATAGCGGCGACCAGAAGGAAGAAAAGACCCTCAGCGATGCGCGAGCAGGACCGAGAGGACATCCACGGGAGGCTCGATGCGCAACGTGGACTTCTTGGCCAGCTCACTACGCCGTGTCTTCGATGCCTACCCCAAGGCTGTCGTCGGCACCGACTGGAGCGGGAACATCACGTTCGTCAACAACAGAGCGCTCGAGCTCTTTGCCGTGCAGGAGTGTGCTCTCGTGGGCTGCTCCACGCGAGTCCTGTACGCCCACCCCGGAGACGTGGTCGTCGAGGGCGTTGGGCGCACTCTGGACGACCGCGGTGTGTCGCGGGTGGAGCTCCGACGCGGCGACGGCGCCCAGTTCCTGGCGGAGACGACATGGGGCACGTGCTGGACGACCAAGACGAACCCGTAGGCTCCTACCTGATCATGGAGCCGGTGCACCCGCGGGACGTAGCTCTCCACACTCTGCAGGCGCTTCATGCCATCACCGCCGACGAAGCCCTGGACTTCCATGAGAGACTGCAGGCCATCCTTGCGCTTGGAGCCGGCCACTTCGACCTCCCCCTGGGCATCATCAACCGGGTGGACGGCGACGTGTACACCGTCGAGCATGTGCACGCGCCCCACGGTGAGCTGCCAGCAGGATCTACCTTCGAAGTCGGTGGGACCTACTGCTCGCACACGCTGCGGGCTCACGCTCCGACTGGCTTCCACCACGCAGGGCGAAGCAGCATCCGCGAACATCCATGCTACCAGTCCTTCGGATTGGAAGCCTACCTCGGCTGCCCAGTTCGGGTTGGAGGCGAGGTCTACGGCACCTTGAACTTCTCGCGTCCAGAGCCTACGCGACCCTTTACCCCAGACGACTATGCTCTCATCAACCTGATCGGACAGTGGGTCGGACACGCGATCGCGCAGCGGGACGCCAGGCGCGGCCTCGAACGCATGGCCTCGTACGACGACCTCACGGGCATGTTCAACCGACGGGCGTTCCTCGATGCCCTGGGACGCCAGCTGGCGCAGGGGCGCCGCTCTGGGCGCCCCACTGCCCTGCTGCTCTTCGACCTCGATCACTTCAAGCGGATCAACGACCGCTGGGGCCATTCAGCTGGCGACCAGGTTCTGCGCTCGGTCGGCGCCCGGTGCCTCGCCACGGTCCGCGAGGGCGACGTGGCTGGACGTGTCGGCGGCGAGGAGTTCGCCATGGTCCTGCCCGACACCACTCTGGAGGCAGCCGAAGCTGTAGCCGCCAGGCTGGCCGCGACCCTCCGCGAGCACCCGGTCTTGCTCACTACCAGGGGCGCCCGCCTCACCGTAACGGCGAGCATCGGCGTGGCCGAGGTGGCGAAGGGGGAGACCGCAGTCCAGGCCATGTCACGGGCGGACGAGGCCCTATATGAAGCGAAAGCGGCGGGGAGAGACGAGATTCGTCTCGCCAGCTGAGGCATGCTGTTGCCGTGGCCGTCGCCGTCGCGGAGCTCGAGACAGACAGGCGAGCCATGAGGACCCAAGCCCCGTGTGCCGGGTCTCCGGAGCATCGTGGTCGTGCATGGCGCCCGGAGAGCCCGTCTGTGCCGAGGCGGCGGTGCCCCGTGGACCCACAGCTCCGCGTTCCAGCCAACCTACGGCGGAGCAGACCCCTTCCTCGAGTGGCCGAGGTCATCCACCGAGGGGGGACGGAGCGACCGCGGGAAGGCGCTCCCAGCCTTCGGGAACGACCTTCCTCGTACGCCAGCCTCAAACGTACCAAAGCATGATCCGAGGAGACGTCGACCAGGAGGTCGACATGTCGTTGTACTTGGCTCACATGCTCACCGCAGCGGCGCTCGCAGGCGACGTCTCGGGGCATGTAGGAACCGTGGTCCCCGTGGCAGGGGCCGGCACCGAATCCAGCTGGACCGCAGCGGACAACTTCACGGTGGGCATTCCCATCGGCATCGGGTTCGGCGTGTCCGAGCGAGTGACCGTCGACTTCGAGACGGTGGCGTTCATCGACCCCGACACCCGCGACATGGACCTGCTGATCCATCCGGGCGCCGTCCTGGGTCTGGGTCGGGGCTACGGGGTGGGTGGCCGCTTCGCCGTCCACCAGGAGGGCCGCGCCTGGGGGGTCACCGCGCTCGCGAACAAGGGCTTCGCCATCTCGGACGCGGCGGTGTGGTTCGTGGAGGCGGTCGTGCCCCTCCGCGTGGTCGACGGACAGGGTGGGAGCGCCGGCTACATGGCGGCGTTCGCAGTGCACACCGGCTTCGGCTTCTAGTCATGCACCGCACCACCCTCGCCGTCGTCGTTCCGTGGCTCGCCCTCCTGGCAGGCTGCCAACCCGATCCGTCCCAGGAGGACTCCGCCAGCAGCCCCCCGGAGGAATCGGGCTACCGCTCGGAACCCATCCAGCCCCTGGTGATGCCGACCGATCTGGATCCGGATCTCGTGGTGCTGGGGGGGGAGCTGTTCCACGACGTTCGCCTGTCCGTGGACAACACGCTGTCCTGCGCAAGCTGCCACTCCATCGCGGACGGCGGCGACGACGGACGCAAGACCTCCATCGGCGTCGGTGGCGCCGTGGGCCCCATCAACGCGCCCACCGTGCTGAACAGCGGCTTCAACATCGCGCAGTTCTGGAACGGGCGGGCCGAGACCCTCGAGGAGCAGGCCAACGGCCCCGTCACCCATCCGGGGGAGATGGGGAGCGACTGGGCAGATGTCCTGGTGAAGCTCTCCGAGGACGATACCTACCCAGCGCGGTTCGCTCGTGCGTTCGACGATGGCCTCACCGACCTCAACGTGCGCCGAGCCATCGCAGAGTACGAGCGGTCGCTCGTGACGGTCGACAGTCCGTTCGACCGGTGGCTCGGGGGCGAAGAAGGTGCCCTCTCGGAGGAGGCCCTCGCCGGCTACGAGCTGTTCAAGCAGTACGGCTGCATCGCGTGCCACCAGGGCCGCAACGTCGGCGGCAACATGTACCAGTCCTTCGGCGTCATGGGTGACTACTTCGCCGACCGTGGGGACATCACCGAGGTGGACGCGGGCCGGTTCGCCGTGACCGGCAACGAGATCGACCGCTTCCGCTTCCGAGTGCCCTCCCTTCGCACCGCCGCCGTCACCGCTCCCTACTTCCACGACGGCACGGCGAGCACGCTGCCCGACGCCATCCGCGTCATGGGTCGCTACCAGCTCGGCCGCCGACTCTCGGACAGCGACGTCTCGCTCCTCGAGGCCTTCCTCCACAGTCTCATGGGGGACATCCCCTCCACGCAGAGGTACACCCCATGAACATGCCCAAGTCACGCGTGTCGGCTGGCGTCCTGATCGTCCTGGGCCTGCTGGGCGCCGGCACCGTCTCGGTAGGGAACGACGCCAACCATCATGCACGGGTGGAGCAGTCCTTTCAGGAGCTCACGGCCCTCGACCACGAGCTCAAGCAGCACGTGCTGGCATCGCGCCAGGGTGTGCTCAATCGCTATGACCCGCTCGTGGAGACGGGTGCTTCGCTGACACGGTTGGGCGGGGAGCTGTCCACCCAGCTCGGCGACAGCCACCCGGAGACAGCCGGTAGCGTGGACGCCCTGCTGCAGGCCATCGACCGTCGCTCCAAGACCCTCGAGCTGTTCAAGGCCGACAACGCCATCTTGACGAACTCGGCCTCGTACCTGCCGGCCGCTCTGCAGGGCCTGGCCCCCCTGGCCACGATGGACGAAGCGCTGCATGCCGAGGCAGAGCGCGTGACGAAGATCGCGCTGTCCTACCAGGCCTCGCCGTCGCCGGAGATCGCCCGGCAGCTCGGCCTGGCCCTCGACCGAGCGGAGGAGCGGGAGGTGGTCCTCCCGGACGACCTGGCCTTCGACCGGGCGCTGCTCTTCCGTCACGCCCGCAAGGTCCTCGAGGGCAAGCAAGCGATGGAGCCCACCCTCCACGCACTGCTCGACCCGAGCGTCAGCACTGCGGCCTCGGAGCTCCGTAGCGAGTACACTCGTGCGTACCTGGTCGCGGAGGACCGCGCCCAGGCCGCGCGCATCGTGGTGGCCATCCTGGTGGCGGCGCTGGTCGCCCTGCTGCTGGTCGTGGCTCGAGATCTTCGTCGACTGTACGCGACCCTCGAGGAGCGCATCGCCGACCGCACGGCGGCCCTCGCGGGCAAGACCGAGTCCCTCGCGGAAGCCGGCCAACAGATGCGTAGAATCCTGAACAACGTGTCCCAGGGTCTCGTCACGGTCGACCTCGACGGCCGCGTCGGCGGCGCTCACTCGGCTCCGGTCGAGGCATGGCTCGGGGCCCCGCCCGCCAGCGGCTTGTTCACCGACTGGCTCGCGGCGAGCTCCCCCACCCAGGCCGAGTGGTTCGCCCTGGGCTGGGACGACCTGAACGCCGACTTCCTGCCGTTCGACGTCGTGCTCGCTCAGCTGCCCAGCCGCCTGAACCTGAAGGATCGGTTCATCCAGGTGGACTACAAGCCCATCCTGGCAGAGGATGGCTCACTCGCCCGCGTGCTGGTGGTGATGAGCGACCAGACCGCACAGCTGCGCCAGGCTCAGCTCGAACGAGAGCAGCGCGAGAGCCTCAAGGTCTTCCAGGCCCTCGGCCGCGACAGGGCCGGGCTCACCGAGTTCGTCGACGAGGCCACCGCGCTGGTCGACGCGCTTCGGGCCGACGCACCTGCGGTCCTGGTCAAGCGCATCCTGCATACCCTGAAGGGGAACGCGGCCACCTTCGGTCTCGACACGCTCGCCGACGCGTGCCACGAGCTGGAGTCCCGCCTGTTCGAGTCGGAGGAGCCCGCGACCGACGCAGAGCTCGACGTCGTGCGGGCGGCGTGGACGCGAACGGCGGACCGCATCGCGCCGTTCCTGGGGGCCGAGGAGGGGGCCTACGTGCCCAGCAAGGACCTCCACCACCTCGTCAGCGCGATCGACGAGGGGCTGCCCCTCACGGTCGTCCGCAACGTCGTTCAGACCTGGACGATGGAGCCCGCCCGCACACGACTGGAGCGGGTTGCCGACCAGTCGGTGCGCATCGCGAATCGTCTCGGCAAGACGATCGAGGTCGTCATCCGTGACCATGACCTGTGCCTGGAGCCAGAGGCACTGGGTGGTTTCTGGAGCGCCTTCGTGCACGTCCTCCGCAACGCCGTGGACCACGGCATCGAGGACCAGCTCACGCGAAAGGGCCAGGGCAAGTCCCCTACGGGGCGGTTGACGCTGTCCGTCTCCGCGGACGACGGCTCGGTCACCATCACGGCGGAGGACGATGGGGCAGGCCTCGACTGGGATGCACTGCGCGAACGCGCCGCGGAGCACGGCCTGCCGTCCGACACCGAGGACGACCTCGTCCAGGCCTTGTTCACCGATGGCCTCAGCACCGCCACCGAGGTCACGGACGTCTCTGGGCGTGGGGTCGGAATGGCCGCCGTCCGAGCTGCGACCGAGGAGCTCGGAGGTCGCATCCACGTGCTGTCCCGTCGCGGTGTCGGCACCCGTATGTCCTTCACCTTCCCGAACATCGAGCACACCGTCGGTGTCGAGCTGAGGTCGTTGGCCCGGGGCGCGTGACCCACGGTCGACGTGCCCGGGGAAGAACACCGACTCCTCGGGCACGCTCTCCAGCAGGTCTCGGAGGTCGTCGCCGTTGTCCTCCTCGACGCCCTCCTGTACGGTCTGCTGTCGGGCAGCCAGTGCGGAGGCCCGGATGTTCCTCGCCTTTGCACGCGTAGCGCGGAGCCTGCTCGGGGGCTTCGGTCGTCAGACGACGGGCTTCCGCTCGCAGCTGCGCCCTTGCATGCCGTAGCCCGAACGCTGCAGCCTGAAGCCTCGCGCCACGGCCAGCGGACATCTGGCGAAGGACTTCCGAGTCGTCGAACCAGGCGGCGCACGGGGGAGCCCGAGCGGTTGACCCGGGACGCCGAGGGGTCACGGAGGGGCCACCTCCGCCAGGAACACCTTGCAGTGCGGCAGGACCACCTCGCCATTCTGCGACAGCCTCACAGACCATCTCCCTTCGTTGCGACAGATCGGAGGAGCCAGCGTCTACACCGAACGAGCAAAGCTACCTTTCCGGCGACCCGGACCGCCCCATCCGCGCGAGTTGTCGCAACGAGAGGAGATGCCTCCTCGAGGTGTCGCAGAGGAGCGAGATGCTCCCCACGGCCCCGCTGTTGGCGGGGTCCCTGGGGGCTGGGCGCCGTTCGCTCGAGCCGGAGTGTCCGACCTGGCCAACCGGCGCCGCCCGACGCCCGACCCTTGACGCCGACGAGTAATGTAACTAGGCTACGCACAAATGTTCTCCCTGAACACCCACTTCGCCATCGCGACCCACGTGCTCACCGCACTGGCCCTCCACGAGGAGCCCGTCACCTCGGCGCTCCTGGCGGACTCCGTGCGTACGAACGCGGCCTTCCTGCGCACGGTGATCGGCCGTCTGACGGAGGCAGGGCTGGTGCAGACCCGACGCGGCGCGGGCGGTGGTGCCCTGCTGGCCCGCCCAGCCCGTAGCATCACCCTCCTCGACGTGTTTCGCGCCACCGAGGGCCGCCTGCAGGTGCCCCGGCACGACTGCTCCGGCGCCGACTGTGCCGTCGCCGACACCGTTCCTGCGGCCCTCGCCGACCTGGAGCGCCGGCTCGACGCCGCCGCCGCCGCGGAGCTGTCGGCCACCACCATCGCCGACATCGCCGGCCAGGTCGTGCTCGACCACTGATCGTCTCCTTCCCTTCCCCAACCCCCGGGGCGTGGTGCTCCGGACCCTAATTGTAAGTACGCAACTGACATGGATACGAAAATGACCCAGAAGCTCCTGACCCAGAAGACCGCGCTGATCACCGGCGGAACCACCGGCATCGGCCTCGCCACGGCCCAGCGGTTCATCGCCGAGGGTGCGACCGTCATCGTGACCGGCCGCAACCCCGAGACCCTCGCCGCGGCCCGTGACACCCTCGACACCCCCCACGTCTGGGCCTCGGACGCGGCGGACCCCGACGCCGTCGCGGACCTGTTCGGTCGCATCCGGACGTCCTTCGGCACCCTCGACGTGCTGTTCCTCAACGCGGGCGTGGCCCAGTTCGCCCCGCTGTCGGACAGCCCCACGGAGCTCTTCGACCGTCAGTTCGCCGTCAACGTGAGGGGTCCCTGGCTGGCGCTCAAGCACGCCGGACCGATCCTCGCCGACGGGGCCACGGTGCTCCTCAACGCCAGCGCCGTCCACGGCAAGGGCCTCCCGGGCTCGACGGCCTATGCGGCGAGCAAGGCCGCCCTCCGCTCCCTCGTCCGCACGACGGCCGCAGAGCTGGCCCCCAGGGGCATCCGGGTGAACGCCATCAGCCCCGGGCCCATCGCCACCCCGATCTACGACAAGATGGGGATGCCGGCGGAGGCGATGGAAGGGTTCGCCGCCGGCATCCAGCAGCAGGTGCCCCTCGGACGCTTCGGCCAGCCCGACGAGGTCGCAGGAGCGGCTCTGTTCCTGGCCAGCGAGCTCTCCACCTACGTCACGGGCATCGACCTGCCCGTCGACGGCGGCCTCGCCCAGGTATGAGCCCGGCGCCGAGCCCGGACCACGGCGTCAGGTGTAGGATTCCCCCTCCGACCGGGGGATGACGATGTGGTTCTGGCTCGCGCTCATGGCATGCAGCGACGGGGACACGTCCGACGACGTCACGTCGGACGTCGCAGCAGACACGGACACCGACACCGACACCGACGCGGACAGCGACGCCGACGCGGACAGCGACGCCGACGCGGATGCGGACGGCGACGCGGACGCAGACAGCGACAGCGACTCCGACACCGATGCGGACACGGATACCGACACCGATGCGGACTCCGACACCGACACCGATACGGACACCGACACCGACACGGATACGGACACCGATACGGACACCGACACCGATACGGACACCGACACCGATACGGACATCGGCAGCACCGGAGACACCGGCGTCGACCCCTGCGGCCTCTCCCCAGGCCTGACCGTCGCCCCGACGTGGAGCCAGCCCTGGCAGGCCAACGAGCTCCAGGTCGACCTCGACCTCTCCTCCGAGGCCACGGTCGCCGTCGCATGCGTCCTGCAGTCCGACCCGGCGGAGGTCCACCTCGTAGAGACGGAGGTGGCCGCCCTCGACCCGGTGCTGCGGTTCTCCGGGCTCCTGACCGACGCGACCTACGACTGTGTCGCGGCCCCCACCTGCCCCACCACCGACCAGCCGCCCGCGGCCTTCACCGTCACGACCGCACCGTCCGGGGTGGCGGTGCCTCAGCTGGCGGTCACCACCACGGCCGACGCTGGCGACGAGTACGTCCTCCTCAACCACAGCGACGACTGCTTCTGGCAGACCCAGCGCCTGTTCGTGTTCGACCGCGAGGGCGGCATGCGCTGGTACACCACGACCCCGGACTGGGTGGGGCCGTCGGTGGAGTTCCGGTACCACGGCGACGACCTGTTCTCCTGGGGCGGCGGCTGGTCCCCCAACGCTCTCGGGCGACCGCGTACCCTCGACCTGTTCGATGGCGAGCTGTACGACAGCGCCGACGGCATCCCCGACGTGAACATCTCGGCCTTCCACCACGACGGCAAGCTGCTCGACGACGGCCGGCTGCTCACCCTCGAGGAAGTCCCCGTGACCGGAGGCTTCGGCCTGCTCGGGTTCCGGGTCCGTCGGGTGGACCCGACCACCAACACCGTCGACTTCGACTACCACAGCCAGCGCGGCTTCGACGAAGGCCACCTGCCCACGGGGTTCGGCGACGCGTGGCACGCCAACTGGGTCGACATCGTCGACATCAACGGCGACGAGGTCCTGCTGGTCAGCCTCTGTCACTTGGGGTGGACCGTGGCCATCGACGTGGCCACGGGCGACTGGCGCTGGACCTTCGGCGACGGCGGGGACTTCGCCCTGCACGACGCCGCCGGCGCGGCCCTGCCGAACAGCGAGTTTCCCCAGTGCCAGCACGGGTCGGAGTACGAAGACGGCGAGCTGTTGATCTACGACAACGGCACCTCGCGCTTCTTCAGCCGCGCCGCCAGGTACACGGTTGACGAGACCGCGCTGCAGGCCACCCTCGACTGGACCTGGACCGAGCCCGACTGGTGGGAGACGACCCTCGGCGACGTCGACTGGCTCCCCAACGGCAACGTCCTGGTCACCATGGGCCATGCCGAGTGCTTCAGCAGCAACCCCGGGGACCACACCACGGTCGTGGAGCTCGACCCCACGACCGGCACCAAGGTCTGGGATGCCCAGTACCCCCAGTCCGTGGCGATGGCGTATCGCGGCGACTGGGCAGACCCGTGCGCGCTGTTCGCGAACGCGGAGCTTTGCCCTGAGCTGGCCACCCGCCTCGACGAGATCGCGCCGCTGCTGGGGCTGTAGGTCCACCTGTCGCCGCGTCCTCGACGACGCGCAGCGCCGCGCGGGCGTCCCGATCGGCCTGCGGCAGGAGTTGAGGGGGGGGGGTCAGGTACCAACCCCCAACACCTCGAACCGTGCTCGGGATGGGGGGCGGAGGTGCCACGAAAGCCAGGGCGTTCCTTCGCTCAAGGCAGGAGGCAGGTGGCGTCGCTCCACACCCCAGCATCCACACGCTTGGAAGGCACGAAGCCCGCGGAGCCGGAGTCGAACCAGTCCCACACCGCGTCCACCGTGGTCGCCAGGCCATCCCCTTCCGCTGCGGGAACATGCCCGGTCTCGTGGTCGAAGAAGACGTCGTCCGCGTCCACCCCGACGTGCTCTCCCTCGGCGGGGCCGAAGACACCGGTGACCGAGCCCACCTGGGACGGGAGATGGCCGTCTACGTGGGCGAGGAGCAGGGACTGCCGTGCCACCGCGCTGATGTCATCGCAGGTCGGCGCTCGCAGCGTGCCGCCATCGTCGATCATGGCACCTTCATCCTCTGCCCAGGCCAGGGTCACCTCCAGGATGGAGTCCTCCAGGTCGTAGCGGATGAACGTGGGCGTGCTCACCCGCGAGGGCCTGGGCAGGGGCCCCTCCTGCCACGGCAGCAGCAGGTCATCCGAGTCCGTGCACTCGGCGATGAAGTCGCAGTCTGCGTCGATGAACGCGTTGACGTCCTGCATCGTCACCTGATCGGCGAGCTTCGCCTGCACGGTGGGCGAGTCGTACAGCGATCCCCCGTCCAGGGTCCAGCCCACGTCGTCCAGCGCCTGGTGGCTGCCCCCCGCCGCGCCGTCGACCAGCAGCCCCACCTTGGCTCCATCGTCCACGAAGCGCTGCAGGAACCAGTCGGCGCTGTGCATGGCGCCGAAGCCACCGGACGAGGAACCCGCGAACAGGATCTCCTCGGCGTCGTCCAGATCCGCGATGCACGGCGACGACGTGGTGTTCTCGTCCTCCGGGCCGCAGGTCACCATGGATGCGAAGGCAGAGGGTACCCAGGCGCGCCCCCCATCCTGCCGGAGCATCTTCCGGAAGGCCCTCAGGACGAAGTGCCCTCGCTCGTGCACGGTCACGTCGGGCACGACCCCGCTGGGTGTGTAGTCCGGCGAGCGCCCCGTCGAGCGTCCGAGCCACCGGTCCGGGGAGCAGCTGTAGGCCAGCACCTGGTTCCAGTCCGAGAAGGGGTTGTCGACGTCGCCCCCGTGGATCCCACCCGACGAGGCCACGTTCGGAAGGGACGTAGACGTGAGCGTCGACGCGGACTGCTGGGCGTCGAGCCCGCACCACCGCTCCATCAGCTCCTCGTCGGAGTCGGGCCGGATGCCGCCCTGCAGGCGGATCACCCACCGGTGGGTGTCTGCCCCCTCCCCCGGCCGGTAGAAGAACGCGGCTGGGCTGCCATCGGCGCAGACAGCGTGGGGAAAGGCCGCCGTCTGCACGGAGGCCTTGTGGAGGCAGTCGCTCTGAGTCGGGTCGCAGGAGCCGAGCTCAGGGGTGTCCGAGTGGTTCGAGCCGAAGGCGCTGAACGCCCCGTTGCAGTTGTCCTCCCAGTCCCCATCGCCGGGGACGCCCCAGTCGTTCTGCAGGGTGCCTGCGTGGGTGCTGGTGGCCAGAAGGATGGTGAGGGCGAGCATGAGAACCTCCAGGGTGCATCGCCTCCTTGACCCCTCGCGCCATGCGCAGAGGTTCACAAGCAGGTCACAGCCTCTGCCCGACCTGGCGTTCCCGACGCGTGGCCGTTGGGCCGTCGGCGATAGGTTCCTGCCATGTTCCCCCTCCTCGCCCTCCTTGCATGTGATGCAACGGCGCCCACCACCTCGGCGGGACCGAGCACCTCCACGCCGTCGGACACCACCTCCCCCGACGACACCGGTCCGACCGACTCCCCGACGGACACGGGCATCGCCCCCATGGTCGCGGACCGCGTCGTCATCGGTGGCCTCGTCCGCACCATGGACCCGGGCCAGCCCGAGGCGGAGGCCCTCGCTGTGCTCGACGGCGCCTTGCTCCACGTCGGGTCCCGGGCCGAGGCCGAGCGCCTGATCGGCACCGACACCGAGGTGGTGGAGCTGTCCGGAGAGATCGTGCTGCCGGGCCTGCACGACAGCCACATCCACCTCCTCGAGGCCTTCCACGAGGCAGCCGGCACCTGCATCGTCCCCACGTACGTCCCCTTGTTCACCCTCGTCGACGAGATCGAAGCCTGTGCGCCCGATCAGGTGGGCGACACCGACTGGGTGCTGGGCTGGGGATTCTCCGTGTTCGACGCCCTGTACGAGCCGGACCTGAAGGGCATCCTCGACCGCGCGGTCCCGGACCGCCCGGTGGCCATCATGGAGGTCACCAGCCACGCCGCGTGGGTGAACTCCGAGGCACTGCGGGTGCTCGGCATCGACGCCACCACCCCCGACCCGGTGGGGGGCGTGATCATGAGGGATCCGGAGGGCCGGCCGACGGGGCTGCTCCTCGACTCAGCCGGAGAGTGGGCCTTCGATGAGGCACTGGCCCGCAACGACGCCCTGGACCTCCTCAATGAGGAGGCCATCCTCTCAGGACAGGCCGCAGCCCACGCGGTGGGCATCACCTCCATCGCCGACGCCCGCGCCTACATCGACCGGGGCCACGTCGAGGCCTGGCGGGCCGTCGATGCGACCGGGGAGCTCACCCTGAGGGCCCAGGTCGGCCTCTGGGCGAGCCCCACGGCCGACGACGATGCCCAGCTCGCCACCCTGAAGAGCCTGGTCGACACCGATCCGGACGCTCGGCTGCGCTTCGGCCAGGTGAAGCTCTACAGCGACGGCCTGGTGCAGATGACCACCGCCGCCCTGCTGGAGCCCTACGACAGCCCCACCTTCGGGCCCGACGACGGTCTGCACTACTTCGAGCCGACCCGACTCGAGCGCTACCTCCGTGAGCTCCAGCCCGTGGGCTTCGATCTCCACATCCACGCCATCGGCGACCGGGGGGCACGTGCAGCCCTCGACGCCATCGAGGCCGTGCAGTCCGACCTGGGACCGGGTCGTCACCGGCTCACCCACGTCGAGGTGCTCCACCCCGACGACGTGCCACGCTTCGCAGAGCTGGGGGTCACGGCAGACCTGCAGATGTCGGCACCGTGGGTCCTGCCGGAGCGGCTCAGCGACAACGTCTTCTTCCTCGGGGAGGACCGGGTTCGGGACCGGAGCTGGCCACTGTCGGACCTCCACGCCAGCGGGGCCAACGTGGTGCTGTCCAGCGACTACGACGTCGGCGACCTGTCACCGTTCCCAGCGATGGCCCGAGCGGTCGATCGGGGAGACCAGAGCCTTCCGGACGTCCAGGCGGCCTTGGAGGCCTACACCATCCACGCGGCCTACCTGCTTCGCCAGGAGGACCTCGTGGGAAGCCTCGAGGTGGGCAAGCGAGCAGACTACGTCGTCGTCGATCGGGACCCCATCACCACCAGCGCGCTGGCCGACACCCGGGTGTGTGGACGGTCGTCGACGGGCAGACGGTGTACAGCACGGGGAACGTCCCCTCCCGCTAAGAGCTCACTGCACCACGGCCACGGGAATGGACTCGGCGATCTTCAGCATCACCGCGGACAGTCCCCTGGAGTCCGGCGTCTTCTCGTAGGTGCCAAGGCCCTTCGTGGCATCGCGCATCAGTCGGTCGTTGATGCTGCTGCCGAAGGCCACCGTCCACACGTGGATCCCATCGTCCCAGGCGGCCGTGGTCGAGCTCAGGAACGTCGACGAGAGGCGGCTGGGGTTCGGGTTGCCGTCCGAGATGACGATGATGGCCTTGAAGGCGAGGTCGTTCCCGCTGGTCGACAGAGCGATGTGCGCAGGGACGATGCCGGCGGCCTGGTTGGTCGCGCCGCTCATTCGCTGTCGATCCCAGCGGGACCACTTGGAGAGGATGGAGCCCTCGTTGCCGTCGACGTACTTCAGGCTGTCGTACCAGCCGCCGCGGCTGTTGAACCAGGTGGCCCCCATCCGGTCCTTGGGGACCTGGTGGTCCACCATGTAGGAGGAGAAGGTCTCGAGCGCGCGGTCGGTGCCCACCTTGCCGCTCAGGGGGTAGCCCCAGTTCATCGAGCAGGACTTGTCGACCACCACCATGATCTCGCGGGGGTTGGCCACCGTGACCCCCGACTGGACCACGTCGGCCTGATGGATGCCGATGATGGGGGCCAACATCAGCTCGAGGCCGTTTCCCCCCCTTCGACTGACCTCCACACGGGCCGCGTTGGCCGGCGAAACACCCGGTAGGAAGGTTCCAAGGAGGGAGTTGAAGACGCCGAACTCCAGGGCATCGAGCTGCCCGGGCCCGTCGAAGCCCACGTCGTTGTTGTCGACGATCCAGTCCGCGGCCCGCCGACCGTTCCCCTGGCGCTCGGACTCGCTGCCGCTGGACTGCCGGTACGTCAGCAGCGCCGCGTGGGAGGCTGCGTCCGACACGGCCGATGCCTGGGTGTTGGCCATGGCGATGTAGGAGATGTCGACGCCGAGCGCACCGAAGCCCAGGATGGCGACCACGCCGAAGCCCATCAGCATCGTGTAGTTTCCTCGTCGTGCACTTCGCCGCTCCATGCCGGACCTCCTGAGCCCCCATCGGAGCGCAGGCACGGGCCCTTGAATCGGCGGGGTCTTCGAGCGGTTTCGTCCCCGTCTCGACGAAGGTGTCGTTCGCTCCTTGCTCGCCCGTTGTCGCGGGCCCTCCTACACCGTACGGTTCCCCATGCAGACCACCACCCAGATCGAGATCGACTGTCCGGCTGCCGCCGCCTTCGCCTACCTGTCGGACTTCGAGAACAACCCCGCGTGGCAGGGGGGCATGCATGCGTGCCGTTGGACGTCGGAGCCCCCGCTACGGGTAGGCTCGACCTACGCGCAAGAGGCGTCGTTCCTGGGGCGCCCGATCCTGACGACCTTCGAGGTGGTCGAGCTGACGCCCGGTCGATCCATCACCATCCACAGCGTGGTGAGCACCTTCCCGATCCAGGTCACCCGCAGCGTCGAGCCCATGTCCGGCGGCCGCTGTCGGGTCACCGCGGAGGTGTCCGGACAACCGCCCTGGTACTTCCGCATGCCGGGCATGGCGTGGATGGTGTCGCGCTCGGTGCAGCGGGACTACGCCACGCTCAAGGCTGTTCTGGAGGCTGCCGAGGGTCCTTGACGACCTCCCGGACCGCCAGGGCTCGGCCCCTCAGAACGCCTCCCCAACGTACAGGTAGAACCCCGGCCCATCCTCGCTCACGCCGACGTCGAAACGGGTGTAGATGTCGGTCGACGGGAAAGTCAGGACCCGCAGACCCCCACCCCCCGTGACCAGCCAGGGGCTTCGACCGAAGGCCCGCCAGGTGGGGGCGACCGTGCCGGTGGCGACGAACAGCGCAGCGCCGATGCGCTGGGTGAAGCCCAGGGGAAGCGGCAGGAAGCGAAGCTCGCCCTGGGCGGTGGTGAGGTAGCGGTCCCGGTAGCGCCCCTCGTAGTAGCCCCGCATCATGCCGTCGCCGCCGATGAGGCCCAGCTCCGTGAACGGCAGGTCGCCGCCGCCGAACTGGCCCTGGACCTGCCCGGCGAAGATCACCTCTTCGTCGGCCCCGAGCGGCTGGTAGCCCCGCAGGTCGAAGTAGAGGTTGTGGAAGCTGTAGTCGGACAGGACGTGCTCGCTGCTTCCGAGCCAGGCGATCTCCCCGAAGACGCCGCTACGTACGTTCAGCGGGTTGTGACGGGTGTCGTAGGCGATGCCGAGGCCACCGGTGACGTTGGTGGTCCCCGCACCTCCGCGGGGCCTCTGGTCCACGGACACGGTGCCCTCGTCCGCTTCGAAGCGCACGCCACCGAGGCTGTTGATGCCCACCTCGGGCCCCAGGAACAGCTCGCTGCGGCCCAGCCGGAACAGCACCCGCTCCCGCGCGACGAGACGCCGGGCGTGCACGGTCACGGCGTCGTCCTTCTGCGCCTGCAGGCCGATCCCGTAGTAGGCGAGCGGGAAGTCGGCCACGATGCCCTCTCCGAGGAAGGAGCGGCGGCTCTCGTCGCTGAAGATGGCGTGGTCGAAGGTGATGCCGTACTGGTTGTTGAGGGTGTAGAAGACGTACAGCGGGATCTCGCTGAGCCGGTTGTCGACGTCCCCACGCGCCCGGAAGAGCACAAGGCCGGACAGCCCGAGCTCCAGGTTGGTCTCCGGCGCGTAGGCGAGCACGGGGTACACGAGGAACTGCGGCTTGCCCGGGTCCTCGGCGCCGTAGAGGAGCTGGTCGACGTAGCGGCCCAGGAAGCCCTTGCGCTCGGCGGACTCGACGGGCGCGGCCTCGGCGTCCGCAGGAGGCGTGTCGCTGGCGCGGGCGACCGCCGTCGCGAGCAAGCCACCGACGATGAGGAGGAGACGACGCACAGACCAGTCCGGGGATGCCCCACCTAGCCAACCTCTCCGCACCATGCCCGTTGCCGTCACGTGGACCGAGACCGGGAGGCTCCGGCCGACGAAGGACGACGACCCCCGATGAAGGTGGCGCGCGTGGTATTCGCTGGACGTGCTGACCCTGCCCACCGCCACCGTCGACCTGGATGGACTCCGCGTCTTCCGGGACGGCACCGAGGACCGCCTCAGCGCCCAGGAGGGGCGCCTGCTCGAGGTGCTCGCAGCCCACGATGGCGCCACGGTGTCCAGAGACGTGCTCCTCCAGGACGCGATGGGCATCTCCCCGAAGGTGGTGACCCGCGCGCTGGACGCCGCGATCAGCCGCCTGCGGGCCAAGATCGAGCCCACGCCTCGTCGACCCAAGAGCCTCCTGTCGGTTCGAGGACGTGGCTACCGCCTGGTGGTGGTGGACCATGCCCAGGGTCCGCCTCCGCTGCCGGAGTCGGTGCGGGATGGCGTCGTGGGTCGCGACGAGGAGACCCAGCAGGGCCTGGGTCTCCTGGCCACCCACGGCGTGCTCCTGCTGCTCGGGCCAGGGGGCGTCGGCAAGACCACCCTGGCCGACCGGCTGCTCGCGCGGCGCCTGGGGCGGCCCGCCACCGACCGCCGCATCGACCTGTCCGCGGTCGTGCACGCCGTCGACCTCCTGCCGGCCCTCGGTCTGGGCCTCGGGCTCGAGGACGAAGCCACCGCGGACCGCATCGCCGTCGCGCTGGCATCTCCCGCAGAGCCGTGGGTCCTGGACAACCTCGAGCAACTGGACACCGATGCCCTCGCCCAGCTGCGCCCTCTCGTCGAAGGAAGCCGCGCCCCCCTCGTGCTGACGTCACGCCGTCCACCGTGGGACGGACTCCCCACGCTGGAGCTCCGGGGACTCACCGGCGAGAACGCCTGCCGCGTGCTGCTGAGATCGGCGCAGCGTGTGTGCGTCGGAGCCCTGCCCCCCGTGGATGCGGTCCAGGGCCTTGCCGACGCAGTGGACGGACTGCCCCTGGCCCTGGAGCTGGTGGGCGCCCAGCTGCCCCGCCTCGGCGTGCCGGCCCTGGAGCGCGCCGTCGCTGACCCCGCCACGCTGCACCTCGGCGACGGCCGCGATGGCCGCCACGCCTCGCTGCATCGGGTGGTCGCCGCGTCGTGGGCCCGCCTGCCCCCAGAGGTACAGCGGACCCTCTGCTGGTGGTCTGCCTTCCACGGGCCCTTCGATCGCCGCGACGCCGAGGGCCTGCTGCCTCCCGGCGCGCCACCCCTCCTGGCGGTGCTCGACATCCTGACCCGCGCCTCCCTGGTGGTGATGGAGGACGACCACGTCGTGCCCTGGTCGGTGGTGCGGGCCTTCGCCGCCGAGCAGCTCGACCCCCAGCAGCGGGCCCAGCGGGACGAGGTCCTGGCGCGGCACCTCACCGCGCGGTGCCCCCGTCTCCAGTGGCACGAGGAGACCGTGCGCCGGGCCCATCAGGACTGGGTCTGGGGCCGCCGCCGCGCCCTGCTGGAGATCGGCGCAACCCTCGCCCCCGCAGACCGGGCGCGGGTGGCGCTCAGCATGCTGATGGTGGGGCACCGCTTGCCCCCGTCGACCCGCTCCCGGCTCGGCGCCCAGGCGCTCGAGGCCGCGCGGCAGGCCGGCGACGCAGTGCTCGAGGTCGAGGCCGTCCTCGCGCAGACGCGACTCGGCCACTGGGCCGGCACCGCAGCCGCCGCCGTGTCGGTGTTCCAGTCCCTGGAGGAGGCGCTGCAGCAGGTCCCCGACCCCCTGCGCCTCCACGCCACCTACGTCCACGGGCTGTACCTGCGGCGGTGCGGGCGCATCGACGAAGCCCTCGAGGTGCAACGACGGGGCGCCGAGGACGCGATGGAGGCGGGCCACCCCTCCCCCGCCGCCCGCATGCGTCAGGAGGTGGGCGTCATCCACCGACGCCTGGGCCACCTCGACGAAGCCTTCCGCTACCTCAGCGAAGCCCTGGCGCTGCATCGAGCCCTCGACGAGCCGCGCTTCGAGGCAGGCTGCCACGTCTCCCTGGCCAGCATCCGCCGGCAACAGGGACGGGTGGCAGACGCCATCGCACACGCCGAACGGGCCGTGGTCCTGGCCCGTCCCCTGGACCGGCCGATGCTCCTGGCCAACGCCCTCAACAACCTGGCCAACGTGCAGGCCCAGGAGGGCCTGCCGGAGGCGGGCGCGTCGCTGGAGGCCTCCGTGGCCATCTCCCGCGCCCAGGGGGACCGTCCTGGGCTCTGCGTGAGCATCGGCGGCCTCGGCATGCTCCATGACCAGCAGGGCCGTACCCTCGACGCCGAGCTCGCCTACCAGGAGGCTCGCACCCACGCGGTCCTCGCCGGCTACCCGGGACGGGCCGCATTCTGGACCTACCGGCTCGCGGACGTCGCCCATCGGCGGGGGGAGCTCGACGAGGCCGAGCGCCGATACCGCGCGGGTATCGACGGCCTGGAGCAGGTCCAGAGCCCCCACGCGCCGCGCGCCCGGGCCATGCTGGCGCTGCTGGTCGCGGAGAGGGGTCGCACGGACGAGTCCCGGGCGCTCCTCGAAGCCATCGCGCTCCTCGCCGATGGGGAGGAAGACGACAGGATCATCCTGGCCGTCGCCCGGTCGGGCGTGGCCCGCTGGTCGGGGCACCCCATGCCGGACGCCGCCTTCGACGAGCTGGGGGTGCAGCGCGCCGCCCTTCACCGGCCGCTGTACTTCGTGACGCGCGCCCTCTACGAGCGGGCTCCGGGAGCCGTGGGCGGGCAGTGAGGCAGCGGGGCGCCGCCGGCCTGGCGTACTGGCACCCCGTACGCTTTGTTCGCCCACAACCATGGTTCCAGCTCGTCTTCACGGTACATCTCGAGACCGACGAGAGGTCTCCATGCGCGCCATCCTTCCCCTCCTGGCTCTTGCCTGCACCCCTGCCGACCCCGGGGGCGTCGGCGAACCACCCGCCACGCCGCAGACGTCGGCCGCGTTTCCTCCCCCGGCCCCAGGGGTCACCCTCGAGGGCTCCGCGCTGGTGGCCGGCGCGCCCACCACCCTCACGGTGACGGGGCTGTCGACCGGAGACACCGTGCACTTCACGCTGGGCACCCAGGAACCCGTCCCAGGCGGGGGCCCCTGCATCGGCGGGAGCTGCCTGGATCTGCCGTCGCCCCGCTACCTGGGCGCGCAGCCGGCGGACGCCCAGGGGGTCGCGATCCTGACCTTCGACGTGCCGGCCGGCGTGTCCCCGGGGACGGTCGTGTACACCCAGGCGCTCGTGCAGCGAGGCACGTCCGCCGCGACGACGCCCGTGTGGTCCGCAGCCGTCGAGGGCGCGCCCGCCCCCATCCTCACCGACGCGCGGAACTACATCTTCGGCCACAGCCTCCTCCTCCACTCGGACACCGCCAACGTGCCTCGCTGGCTCGACCTCTTCGCGGACTCGGCAGGCCACGGCTACCAGATGGCGGGTCAGTACGGCTTCATGGACACCCACGCCGCCAACCTGCCCCCCATGGCCCAGTGGGGCGTGCCCGGCGTCGACTCCCTGTGGGCGGAGGACTACGGCGAGCTCTTCGGGGACGTCGACGTGAACGTCGTCCTGCTCACCGAGGCCAACTTCCGTCAGTACTACCCCCCCACCGAGACGGACCCGGACGGATTCCTGCCGTCGTCGACCGTGGACAGCACCGTCGCGGTCGTGGACTGGGTCGCCGCCGAGGAGACGGGCGTGCGCTACCTCATCTACGAGAACTGGCCCGACATGGCGGGCTTCACGAGCGCCGACTTCGCCACGTCCTACCCCACCGAGCAGGAGCTCGCTGACTATCACGCCTACACCGCCGGGGACTTCCATCAGTGGTGGCTCGACTACCACGACGCCATGCAGCTCGCGCGGCCCGACGAGACCATTCGCCTGGTGCCCGTGGGGAGCGTCCTCGCCCACCTGCTCACGACGCTCCTGGCCGACGTCCCCGTCGAGGAACTGTACGAGGACGACGCCCCCCACGGACAGCCCACGCTGTACTTCCTCGCCGGCATCGTCACCTACACCGCCATGTATGGCGTGGCGCCCCCTGCCGACGTCGTGATTCCCGCAGACGTCTCTTCGGTGGTGGCCGACCGGTACGCCGACATCGTGGCGGAGGTAGAGGCCGAGCTGCAGGGATTCGAGGATGCCGACGGGAACAACCGCACCTTCTGATCGCCCCGTGGGCGAGGCCACGTGCGGGTCAACCAGCACTCGACGTGACGCGGAGGGGAACGACGGAGCCACCGGCACGGTGCAGGTGCCGCCGAAGGGTCGCCATCATCGTGAGCCGGCCCGAGGTCCGGTAGAGCATGCCCCGGTCCAGGAGCTCGTGGAGCAGCCGCATCCCGTCCCCCCTCGTCGCCAGCCGGGCCTCGGCCAACGCCACGTCGAAGGAGTCGCCGACCTCGGCCAGGGTCTGCAGGGCACCGCGCAGGGAGCCGTCCAGGTGCGCCATCGCATCGTCGAAGCTCGCCGCCAGGCTGGCGTGCCGCCGGGGTACGTCAGGCCGGGGAAAGGTCAGGATGTCGGGGCCCCGTCGCACCCGGGTCACCAGGGCCTCGGGCTGGAGCAGGTCGAGGCGACAGGCAGCCAGCTCCAGGGCCAGCGGCAGGGCGTCGACGGCCTGCACCAGGTCCGCGAGGTGGCCGTCGTCCGGAGACAGGGTGACCCCGCGCTCCCGGGCCCGCAGCACCAGCAGGTCGAGGCCATCACGCAGGGTCAGCGGCGTCAGCCGCAGCAGCCGCTCGTCCGAGAGCCCCAGGCAGCGGCGGCCGGTGACCAGGAACGTCGCGCGGGGGGCCTGTCGCCGCCAGGCGTGGACGTGGCGCCAGCTCGACGGGTCCCACCACCCGTCGACCTTCACGAGCACCTGCTCGCGCTCCGCCAGGGCGACACCGACGGCTTCTGCGGTGGGGCTCCCGTGGAGGGCGTCCGCGAGAGCCTTCACCACGTCCGCGGCGCCCGCGTCGAGGTCACACGCGACGACGGAACGTCGGCCTTCGCTCGCGACCTGGGCCGCCAGCCTGCTCTTGCCCGAGCCCGGCGGCCCGACGATGGTGCAGACCCCTGGACGCGAGACCCCCTCTCGGACCAGCGACAGCTCATCGGTCCGCCCGACGAAGCCGTTGGCCCACGCGGCGCTCCGGGGGACCTCGGGGGGGGACCGGAACCGGTAGCCGTCTTGGGTCGTGAGCAGCAGGGAGGGCCTGGACCGATCGACCTCGAGCTTGGCCCGCAGGGTGCTCATCGCCTTGTCGACGGCCCGCGACATGGTGCCCGGTGCGTAGCCGTACGCCTCCTGGAGCAGCTCGTCCCGGGTCACGTCGCACCCGGCGCGGTCGGACAGGTAGCGAAGCAGGGTGAGCTCCCGGGGGGCGAGGTACACCTCCCGGGCGCCGGTGACGCGGCCGTCGACGAGGTCGACGGTGCGGTCGGGGAGTACGAGCTTCATCGATCCTCCTGCCACGGCCGAGGGGTGGGAAGAGGAGACGATCGAGCGCCCGATGTGTCTCCCCGGCGTCAGGGAACGTAGGTGCCCGCGGGCACGATGGCGCCAGCAGGCACCACGGCGTCGTTGGCGAGGACCACCTCGTCGCCGAGCACGGCCCCCTCTCCGACGACCGCCCGATCGCCGAGCTCCACCTCGTTGCCGAGGACCGCACCAGCTCCCACCGAGGCATCGTGGCCGAGGACGACCTCCTGGCCGAGGCGGGCACGGTCTCCCACCACCGACCGGTCGGCGAGCCATCCCTCGGCCCCCACGAACACACCGGCCCCGACCTCGGCGTCGAATCCAACGGAGGTCTCCGCGCCGATGGTGACATCGTCGGCGAGCTCCGCCCGATCCGACACCATCGCCTCGTCGCACACCTGGACGAGGGCCCCCAGCACGGCGTCGTGGCCGACCAGCCCCTCGTCGCCGACCAGGCTCCACAGGCCCAGGGCGCTCCGGTCCCTCACCGTGGCCTCCTCCCGGACCTCGACGCCGCTCCCGAGGGTTGCGCTCGCTGCGACGAAGGCGCTCG
>Ga0213839_1000385_pt1 | contig 62414 bp, 48 predicted proteins | sample SWPATP21_FD_160075 | JGI IMG/M metagenome (GOLD analysis project Ga0213839, IMG submission 160075) | Coastal seawater microbial communities from Marineland, Florida, United States - SWPA TP2 #1 | ecosystem: Environmental > Aquatic > Marine > Coastal | place: USA: Florida | collected 2016-08-14
CAGATTAAATAATCTGTGTAGATATCTAACATTTCCTTGCTCATTTACCCAAACTCCTGTGGTTCTTAAAGCAAGGAGAATCATAATGAATTAGCAGCGTTCATGGAAGGCTTGTGCGTAAGGTGAGATCTTAAGCGAGATGGATATTTAAAGACGCTAGGATATCAAGTATTGCGCTTTTGGAATACTGAGATCATCCTTAATAGGTGCGGTGTTTTGGAGATGATTTACGATAGTTGTTTTGACTCCTCCTCTCCGAATCGCCACCTTCCTGGTGGCTCTTCGACTCTCCCACGAGGTGAGAGTGGGCGTGATTAGGGAACATCACTTACGAGGAGAGAGTGGTGATTAAGCCAGGTGCGAAATCTTTGATTCACCACCAAGCCACCACCCTCACCACACCAGAAGCCTGAAATCTTTGATTCACCACCAAGCCACCACCCTCACCACACCAGAAGCCTGAAATCTTTGATTCACCACCAAGCCACCACCCTCACCACACCAGAAGCCTGAAATCTTTGATTCACCACCAAGCCACCACCCTCACCTTGTGGGAGGGTCGAAATCTGTGATTTCGGGGAGGGGGAATATTTAACAGCCAATTCAACAAATTATCCAATTAATTCAAACAATCTCTTGCTTGCCCCCGCTAACTCTGGTATAAAGTCCAACTTAAATAAGACCAACAAAAAAGGTGATACACCATGGCAAAAGTTTGTGCCATCACAGGCAAAAAACCACAAGTGGGTAACAACGTTTCTCACGCTAAAAATAGAACACGTCGTCGTTTTGTACCAAACCTACAAAAACGCCGCTTTTGGATTCCTAGCGAAAACCGCTTTATTAGCTTAACGGTTTCTACGCATGGCTTACGCATTATTGATAAAATCGGCATCGAAGCCGCTTTAATCCGCATCAAACAACTCAAAGAAAAACAGTCTTAATTAGGAGCTCATCATGGCAGCTAAGAGCGCACGCGAAAAAGTTAAACTAGTCTCAACCGGCAAACAACAAGATGGCCGCGCAACTGGTTACTATTATACATCTACAAAAAACAAACGTAATACCCCTAGCAAAATGGAAATCAAAAAATATGATCCACGCGCTTTCAACGAAGCCACCGGCAAATGCGGCATGTACGTTATATTTAAAGAAAACAATAAATGGAAATAATTTAGGTTATTTCTTATTTGCTAAACCGCCCCTCGAGGCGGTTTTTTTATATCTAAAAAACCATCTTTTCTAGCCCACCTTAACCACCCATAAATACTGAACTGTACTTTCATAACACCGCCTTAAGGTTGCCTTAAGCCCTACTTAATCACCCCTTAATGTTTGCCCCCTATTTTTATAGGGTTATTTGCATTTTTTATATTTTATGTGCTACGCTATGCTAAATCTAGACAATATTAAGGCAGCCAAGTGAAAAAAAACAGCAAAAGTACAACAACCTCAACCAAAAAAAGCAGAAAATTAACTCACAACAGAAAAGGCAACATAGCTCTAATAAAAGCCTTTTGGGAAGGCGCCTCTACTAGAAAAGAAGCAACAACTCTAACTGACTGGAAAAGAACACAAAGCGCACTTAAATGTCAAAATCAAACCGATGCCATCAACGCCTCTCAACGCAATTTATTAAAAAAAGAGGAAAAAAAACATACTAGTGATTCCGACATCAAAGCCATACCAAAACCCATCTTAAATGAAGCACAGACTCAACAACTAAAAACTAAATGCTCACAAATAGATACTGTTTTTTTTGAGCAATCTTTAGCATTTATAAATCAACTCACAGTAGGTTTCAAAACGATAATCAACAAGCAACGATTATCAACAGATCCAACCAAATCAACAAAACATAACCACCAACCAACTAGAATAAGCAACACAGCTCCAAACACACCGCACCAGTCAAGTCACTCTACAGCAGAAGCAACCTCAACCACAGAATCTGATGACGATTTAACACAATTATTTCAAGAGCTAAAAAACCCAAAAAAATATTTCAACCCAAAACAAGCCCTAATCAGTGAAGATGAAATACCTATCGACGTAGCCTGGATGCAACTTATACTTCTTAAGGTTTACTTTGCACTTAAAAATGACCCCTGCTTAAACTCAAGTGGCCTGCATGATAGAAAACGACACCCTGAAAGGGTAAGATTTCTCAATGCAACCCTGAAGCGACTCCAAAATATTATTAGAGCTTGCAGAGGTACATTTTCAATTGATAAATTCATTCTTGACTCAACAAAAATGCAAAATGGCGCAGCTGCCTCCGCAACTGGTGCATTTGCCAATATGATTACCACTTTATACATTCAAATTGAATCACTTTTCTTTTCACTGATCTTCTATACAAGCCACTCCCAATCATTTACTCAAGGCCACACAAATCAGGAGCAAAGATTGGAAATTTTTAACTTTGCACTCAGATCACTCAAAAAAGTAAGAGGCTATTCATATCTTATGTCTGAATATTTAGTTCAAAAACACATAGAGGTTTCTGTACAAGAATACTGCGAATCTATACAAAGAGCCAAGAAAGATGCGCCTACAGCAGAACAAATTTACAGTAAAGTATCTTCTCAGGTTTTTAGGGGAATCTTTAACCCACTAAATAACGAGTTTTTCAATTTTGACACGAATACTTTAACTTACAGTAAAAATAAAACGAACAACCTGCAAATCAATAATATCAAAGCTTTATCTGCTACAGTTAACAATATTGCACAGGAAGTGCAACAAGGTCAAACCAACCCCTTCACTATCCGTGCGTTAAGCTCACAGCTTATACAGCTCAATACAGATGTTTTTCCTGGCAAAAACCCCTTCTGCGTTCCAGCATTAATCAACCTTGTACTAGAGCGATCCTTTTATAATCAGCGAACGACTCACGAACCAACCTTATCAACCTCTGGCCAAACTTTGACAAGCAGAAACCTAGGCGATACATCCTGCGGTGAGGCTGATCCACAACCAAGCATTACTACTACTGAATCATCTAGCCCATAACCGCCAAGCTACTAGCAGACATAACAGGTGGCTAGCGGTTGGAATACCACTGACTAACTGCTGCTGGCACAAATGCTGAGACATCTTCTTGGCATTGCATTAGCTGGCGCACTAGAGTGGCTTGGATATGCTGATACTCAGGCTTGGCTTGTAGGAAAATGGTATTAAGCACTGGATTAAGTTGCTTATTCATGGCTGCCATGGATTGTTCGATGACGAGGTCTTGAGCGTTACGTAAGCCACGAACGAGCCATTCTGAATTGAGCTTTTTGGCTAAGGCTGCAATGGAGCCTTCTAAAGTTATTATTTCTATATTATTTAAATCTTTGGTTGCAGCTTGGATAAGCTCGATACGAAGCTCTTGCGTTAAGGGTATGTCTTGGCGATTGTATGAAGATACAGCGATGTAGAGCTTGTCGAAAAGTTCAGCGGCTTGCTCGATGATATCGAGGTGGCCTAGTGTTATTGGGGCAAAGGTTCCAGCGTAGATGGCTGTTTTGGTCATGGCTACTCCTGTTCTCATGTTTTGGTAGTTGGCATGTGGACCTACTGCCTTAACAGTCAATCCTTTGGCTTCTTCGGACGGCGACGTTTAGTTTTTTTATTCTCTAAGCCTTTGCGCATTTTTTCTTTGCCCTGCTCTGACTTTGCCTGATAAGTGCGCCACCAATCAACTACTTTTTCAAGTGGCTCGCCACAAGCAGCACGCATTTCTAACATATCAAACGCAGCTCTAAAATAACGATTGCCAGCAATCCATTCAATGCGCTTTGGCCGTCTTTGCTGCAAGTAATATTGTAATACCCACAAATCTTTTAGCATGCCTGTAATTCGTGCTGGCAATACTAACACAGAAGCATCATGATCTTTTAGTACATCACCAATTGCCTGGTGAAGCGCATGAAAAAATTTAGCGCCATCGTCCATATATTGACGCAAATGACACTGTAATGCCGGCCACAAAATAATACCAATTAAAAAACCTGGATTTAATGACTTACCTATATGATAACGCTTATCTGTGGCAGCTAACGCATGCTCTAATAATTGCCGCTCAGGTTCATAAGCTGGTTGAAATAATAGATCTGATGATTCTTTAAATAATAATTGAAAATAACCCATGCGCATCATCACGTCATACATCGGCACGGCATATCCCACAAAAAACACTTGCACAAAAGCATCATATAAACGTGCGCCTGGCACATGCGCCAATGAATCATGAGAATTTTCAATCGCTTTGGATAAACGTTTAGCCAAAACAAAATCTAATTTTGCAGAAAAACGTAATGCCCGTAAAACACGAATAGGATCTTCACGCAATCTATCTTGCGCATCACCAATAACTCGAACAATACCTTTTCGCAAATCTTTTAAGCCACCAACGATATCCAAAACCTTTTGATCAATTGGATTATAGTAAAAAGCATTTATCGTAAAATCACGACGCCAAGCATCTTCTTCTAATGTGCCATACACATTATCATTCATCAAAACACCCTTATCATCGGTGCTTTTCTTTGCCCGTTTCTCACTCATGTTGGCACGAAAAGTAGATACTTCGATGGGATCTTTACCGCGAATATACACATGTACTAATTTAAATCGACGCCCAATGACGCGGCTATATTTAAATAAGCGGCGCACCTGCTCTGGGCGCGCATTAGTAGCTATATCATAATCTTTAGGTTTACGACCAAGCATTAAATCACGAACACTGCCGCCAACCATATAGGCTTCATAACCAGCTTTAACTAATTGCTGGATGACATTATAGGCATCTTTATCAACTTGTTTAGGGTCGATTTGGCTTTCTTGAGCGCCAAGCACCGTGATGGGTTGTGAGGAATTTTTTGAACGCGCAGCAGAACCTTCCTTTTTGCGCTTTAACCATTTTTTTAACACGTCATCTAACTCTTTCTGAATCCTTGAATATAAAGCTATCACAGCCTTACTAATAAGCGTAGGATAGCAAAAGTGCTTAAGTTTGTATATGCTCATAACAATGTTTGAGTAACATTAGGACAAAAAATGAAGCTTATTTTTATAATTCTGGTCATTATTGTGATTTGTGTTTTAGGTATGCACATTTATTTCCGGCGCCAACCAAAGCATATAGCTCATATTAACTTTGCAGATCTGAAATCACCCTCTTCGCCTAATTATTGTTTAGTCTATGGTAATACTAATAATAAAAGATTACGCGCTGCGCCGAGCTACCCTATCAGCCAGGCTACATTGATTGATAAGTGGCAAAAAATAGCTGATGCGGATAAATCATTACGACTAGTCCGCCAATCAGGTGAGCAATATATTTATGTTACGCATAGCAAGCTTTTTGCGTTTCCAGATGTGGTGATCGTGGAAATAAAAAGTTTAGGTGAAAAACAAAGCAAGCTATGGATCTATAGTTATGCTGTTTATGGGCATTCTGATTTTGGGGTGAACTGCAAAAGGGTTGATGGGTTTTTGCAGGTATTACATTGATTATTTTCCCCCTCTCCAAAATCAAAGATTTTGACTCTCCTACGTTTTTTTCAACCCTTTACCAACTTCTCAATCCACTGTGGTCTTTCTAAAACAGCATCGCCGATTAAAACAAATGCTTTTAATTCATTTTGGTCGTTATAATAAAAACCTTTTGTCGCAGACTCATCAACCTCAACGCGATACTTTTTCATTTTTTCAGGGTGATCAAAAACCCCCTGCACTTTACATAAAGGTGTTTTTGCAATCACTGGCATGACAGGATATTCTATTTTAGCTTGTTCATTACCCGCTAAAACTTGCGCCAATACTTTACCGCCATGCAAAATGGGACCAATATATGGTCGCCAATGGCCCTCCAAAACTGCACAATCACCAATCGAAAAAATATCGACATCATTGGTTTGAAATTGATTATTAACCACAATACCTTGATCTATGGTTAGACCCGCTTGCTGTGCTAAAGTTACATTGGGTTTAAAACCAATCGCACTGATGACCATATCTGCTGTAAGATTTTGATCTACCAATTTAACACTTACTTTCTCTTCATCTTTTTGAATGGAATCAACAGAAGCATTCAAAATAAATTGTATACCTGCACCTTCACACGTTTTTTGAAAAGCTTTACCTAAAGCTTCCGGCATTAAACGACTCATGGGGTAAGCCTCATTCGAAACAACTGTTACAGCATAACCTGCTTGAATATAATCATTCGCCAGCTCACAACCAACCAAACCTGAACCAATAATTACTATGTTTTTAGGCTTTTTATACTCCAACTGTTTGTGCAAATAAAAATAGTCTTCTAAATTATTGACACTAAACATTAAGTCTAACGATGCTTGCGGCAAAGGCAAGCGATTAACTTTAGCACCTGTGGCTAACACCAACTTATCATACGGAATGGTCTCATTATTTTCTAACACTATTTGTTTATTAGCGCGATCAATACTAATTACACGAGTATTTACGATAATATCTGCATTCAGCTCTTCAGCCATTTGTTCAGAAGATTTAGTAATTAGAGCCTCTGGGTGTTTTGACTTAGCCTGCAATGTCGATAGTTGTGGTTTAGAATAAAACGAACCGCTATGTGATGTTATGATAGCTAACTTCTCTTCGGCATTTAATAAACGAAACTGTTTGGCCGTATGGTATCCTGCAAAACCAGAACCAATAATAACTAAGCCACTCATAAATCTTTTCCTTTTAAATAATCGGAATTACCATATTGATGCACCGCGTTAACTAAAGCCTCCACATTTTCAATTGGGGTTGTGCGATCAATCCCATGCCCCAAGTTAAAAACAAAACCAGGTGCTGAGCCAGCGCTTTCACAAATACGTTTTACCTCTTTATCAATACCTTCAGGCGTACTTAATAAGACAGCTGGATCTAGATTACCTTGTAAAGCAACCTGTTTTCCCACTGCTTGGCGCGCTTGCGTTAAATCAACCGTCCAATCTAAACCTAAGGCATTAGCACCGGTATTTGCCAATAAGTTAAGCCACTGGCCACCGCCTTTAGTAAATAAAATAATAGGAATATCTTTATTATTGTCTTGGCAATATTTTTTTAATGCTAAAACGATTTGCTGCATATATTGCAAAGAAAATAATTGATAGGCATCTGTTGAAAGCGCCCCACCCCAAGAATCGAAAACTTGAATGGCATTCACACCAGCTTTAATTTGTTCGATTAAATAAGCAATAGTTGCATCAGTTAGCTTTTGTAATAACGCATGTAAAATAGAAGGCTCTGAATACATCATCTTTTTAATCACATGAAAACCTGTTTTTGAACCGCCATCGACACAATACGTCGCGACCGTCCAAGGGCTGCCAGCAAAACCAATTAATGGTACGCGATCACTTAAGGCTTTTTTAATAGAACTAACAGCTTCAAAAACATGTTTAGTACCTTCGTATACATCTACATGCAAATCATCCACTGCTTTTTGCGTTAAAATCGGCTCATACAAAGTTGGCCCGACATTAGGCACAATAGATAAATCTACACCCATCGCTTTTGGAATCACTAAAATATCGCTGAATAAAATAGCCGCATCAAAACCGAAGCGATCTATCGGCTGCACTGTTACCTCGGTCACCAAATCAATATGATGACAAAACTTTAAAAAATCCGGCTCTTTTTTGCGTAATGCCAAATACTCCGGTAGATAGCGACCCGCTTGACGCATCATCCATAAAGGGAAACGATCGACAGGCTTTTGCGCTAGCGCATCTAAAAAGCGGGTATTTTGTAAGGGCATGGTTTTCTCCTGATAATCTATGCGCGTAGTTTATAGGAGTGACCACATAGAAGCTAGCAATATTCCCTTCTCAAGCGTACAGAATCCAGCTACAATATCTAATCGCAAAATAATGAGCACGGACAGACCTATGAGCACAAAAATTCACCCTACTGCCATCGTTGATGAAAAAGCACAACTTGGTCATGATGTTGAAATCGGCCCTTATACAGTTGTTGGCCCTGATGTGAAAATTGGTGATCGCACCAAATGTCGCTCACATGTGATTATCGAAGGCCATACCACTATTGGTGCGGATTGTGACATCTACCCGTTTGTTTCACTCGGCACAGAACCGCAAGACCTGCAATATAAAGGCGAACCAACTGAATTACGCATTGGCCATAATAATATTATTCGTGAATATGTCACTATGAACCGTGCTAGCAATAAAGATGATGGTATTACCCAAGTGGGTAATCACGGCATGTTTATGATCGGCATTCATATTGCGCATGATTGTAAAATTGGTGATTATATTGTGATGGCTAACCAGGCCTCTATGGGCGGCCACGTGCATATTGGTGATTATGTGATCTTAGGTGGTTTAGCTGCTATCCATCAGTTTGTGCATATTGGCGAACACGCCATGATCGGTGGCATGAGCCGTGTTGCCAACGATGTCATTCCATTTGGTATGGCGCGTGGACCTTCTGCTCATTTAACTGGCTTAAATCTTGTTGGCTTACGCCGTCGTGGCTTTGACCGTGAAGAGATCTTTGAACTTCGCAAGGCTTATCGCTTATTATTCGTTGATGAAGGCACAATGGAAGATCGCTTATATAATACAGAATCCATGTTCAGCGATAGTGAGCCTGTGATGCGATTAATCGATTTTATTCGCACGGAAAGCAGTCGCTCACTGATGACCGAAAAAACAGTTTAAGGCTGGCGCAATCTTACCATTACCCTGGCTTAATTCTACCAGCCCTATTTCCTAACGCCCTCTATAATTAACCTCTAAATTCATATAGTGCTATATGACAGGGGCAAACATAAAAGGACTCATGGATGAGCCTTTTCTTTATTTATTAGAATTTATTGCTATTCTTATGCAGCATTGCTTCTGTAATTGCAATCGATAGCAAATCTGCATTTTCCTTCCCCAAGATACGCTGTGCATGTTTAAAAAGAGTTGCTGTATTACCAGTAGAATTTTTTGCAACCAAAAGCACTCTTTGCTTTTGCTCAGCACTCATAGGCCTGAAATTAATACTACTTGTATTGATACAGTCTCTATGGCCAGTTGATGGAAGATCTATTTGCGACTGGGAAAAATCAATGGCGTCCCCAGACTGTAGAAGCAGTCGAACAATAGGCTCTTTATGCATATATCGATGCCCTAAATGCGCATCACAACGTGCACAAGTTGTTTCACATTCCCCATTAGCATCCATTTGACGCTTTACGCGACCTGGAATCTCTTCAGAAAAAGATGGCCAATCACAGTAACTAAACTTTGCATCAGAATCATATAATTCCAACTCACACTGAGCACAACAATAGATACCCTCTTTAAAAAAATTAGTCAACCCCTCTTGCGAACCTAAGTCAGTTCCACCGTTTAACATAACTCTTACCTGCTGCTCAGTTAGCTTATTATAAGAGCTAGGATCTTTAGGCATTTGAGGCTTGCCATTGGTTAGCTGTGATTTTTGATAAATTTCATTTTCAGCTGATCGCACAATATTTTTTTGATTTTCCACCAACGGATGACTTTGCCCACGATTCTTCTCATATTGCACATATTTCTTAGCGCCTTCTAAAAATGATAAATGAGACTTCTCAACCGCCAACCTTTCTTTCATATACTGAACAGTATTAAATGTACCATTAACCTTAGCTTGCTTAATTTGCCCAAGCGCTTTACCTCTATTCTTCACTGTCATACGTTTATAAGTATTTGCAATTAGCATTGAGACCTCTCTTTTATAGTTTACAATACCCCATATTGCACCATATTTGCACATAAAAGCAAGGGCTTTGATTAAAAAACTGGGTTGATTACAACTTCGCTAGCTGGCGATTGTAAGATCGTATTGGCATAAACATAGGCTGGGTAAGCAGATAAATTTAACCCTTGTGTTAAACTGGTTTCAAAGCTATCGAAATATTGCTCTAATTGAATTTGCTCTTTTTTGTCGTAATTTAATATAAATGTATGAAAAGTATTTTGCGCTTTATATAATTGTGATTTATGCGCCTTTTGCTTTTTCGACACCAAATAACTTTGATAAAAAGCATTTTCAAATTGCAGTGCATATAACTGCGTATAGGCAGATTTTATTTGGTCATAAGTGCCGCCGGTTGCAGTAATCTTTAATGCATACGCAGTAAACTGTTTGAGTGCTAGTTGCATATCTCTGAAATTACCTTGCGCACCCATTAATGGGCCACGACCTGATTTCGACAATTGCTTTTTAGTTTGGTTGATTTTATTTTGATAGCATTTTTTATAGGTATTTATAGCACTGACGATAGCAATAGTGGTATCGCCCTGCTTTGCTGCAATCGCATTGACGTATTGATATGACGGTTGCTTTAGGATGGTAACGCAGTTTTGGGCATGGAGCATGGTTGGCAACAATAGCAATAATAGTAATTTATATTTTTTCATTTTTTTCCTTTTTTTATTCCCCCTCTCCAAAATCAAAGATTTTGACTCTCCCACGAGGTGAGAGTAGTGGTAAAGTAGTAAATCAAAGATTTTGACTCTTCCACCAGGGGAGAGTGGGCACTTTTTAAGTTATGCAGCACACCTCCAAAACACTACTCTTCCACCAGGCAGAGTGGGCACTTTTTAAGTTATGCAGCACACCCCCAAAACACTACTCTTCCACCAGGCAGAGTGGGCACTTTTAAGTTATACAGCACATTCCTAAACACTACTCTTCCACCAGGCAGAGTGGGCACTTTTAAGTTATGCAGCACACCCCCAAAACACTACTCTCCCCTCGTGGGAGAGTCGAAGAATCATCTGGAAGATGACGATTCGGAGAGGGGGATTCATTTAACAACTTCTACTTCTTCTTTTCCTTATCAAAAATACGCTTCAAGAAAAAACCTGTCGCTGATTCCTTATGTTTTTTCGCAACCGCCTCTGGTGAACCAATAGCAACTACTTGACCACCACCATCGCCACCCTCAGGACCCATATCAACAATCCAATCAGCTGTTTTAATAACATCAAGATTATGCTCAATAACTACAACGGTATTACCATGATCACGCAAGCGATGCAATACTTCTAAAAGTTGCGCCACATCTTGAAAATGCAAACCTGTTGTCGGCTCATCTAAAATATATAAATTATTACCCGTATCACGCTTAGATAATTCACGCGATAATTTAACCCGCTGCGCTTCACCACCTGATAACGTTGTCGCACTTTGCCCCAAGGTAATATAAGACAAACCCACATCCATCAACGTTTGCAAACGTCTCGCAATAGGTGGTACCACTTTAAAAAAGTCTAACGCTTCTTCAATAGTCATCCCTAAAATCTGCGCGATATTCTTGCCTTTATACAGGACTGAAAGCGTTTCACGATTATAGCGCTTACCTTCACAAACATCACATTTCACATAAACATCCGCTAAGAAATGCATTTCAACTTTAGTAACACCATCACCTTCACAAGCCTCACAACGACCGCCTTTCACATTAAAACTAAAGCGCCCTGGTTTATAACCACGTGAACGAGATTCTTGTGTTGCTGCAAACAAATCACGAATCACATTAAACATGCCTGTATACGTGGCTGGATTTGAACGCGGCGTTCGGCCAATCGGCGATTGATCAATATCGACAACACGCTTGATCACATCCAAACCCTTAACATCACCCGAAGCTGGCATCGCCAAAGTAGAAGCTCGATTTAATAAAGTCGCCGCATAAGGGTAAAGCGTGCCATTAATTAAACTTGATTTACCAGAGCCCGAAACTCCTGTCACACAAGTTAATAAACCAACTGGCAAAGAAACATCTATATTTTGCAGGTTATTAATGCCGGCACCTTTAATGGTGATTTGCTGACGCGACACGTTACTAACACGGTTGCGCGGAATTTCAATCTTTTTCTTGCCTGCTAAATATTGCCCGGTAAGCGATTTTTTATTGGCCATGACTTGTTTTGGTGTGCCTTGCGCCACAATCTGGCCACCATGAATACCAGCGCCCGGCCCAATATCAATTAAATGATCCGCCTGTAGCATCGCATCTTCATCATGCTCAACCACGATGACACAATTACCTAAATCGCGTAAATGCGTTAAAGTATTTAATAATTTTTGATTGTCTTTTTGATGCAACCCAATCGATGGTTCATCTAAAATATACATCACCCCGACTAAACCAGAACCAATTTGACTGGCTAAACGAATACGCTGCGCTTCACCACCTGATAACGTGCCCGCTGAACGCGACAAGGTTAAGTAATTCAAACCAACATCGTTTAAAAAATTCAAACGCGCACAGACTTCTTTTAAAATCTTTTCAGCAACCGGTGCTTTTTTACCTTTAAATTTTAATTTTTCAAAAAACGCTATCGCTTTTTGAATGGATAATTTTGTGATTTCCGGCAAAGGCTTTTTATCAATCCAAACATGCCTTGCCGCTGTATTTAAGCGATCCCCATGGCAATCTTCGCAAGGTAATATCGATAAATATTTCGATAAATGCTCGCGCACAGCATCTGAAGAACTTTCATGCAAACGCCTTTGCATGTTAGGAATCACGCCTTCAAATGGCCGCTTTCTCGTTATGGTCTCGCCATGAGGATTCACATAGGTTAACTCAATAATCTGGCGTCCAGTACCGTATAAAATACGCTTTTGTTGTTTCTTTGATAATTTACCAAAAGGCATGTTTACATCAAACTTATCAAACTTAGCTAAAGATTTTATTAGCTGATAATAATACGTTGTGCTTTTATCCCAGCCTCGAATTGCACCTTCACCAATACTTAATAGTGGATCATAAACCACTTTTTCTATATCGAATACTTGCATCATACCCAAGCCTTCACAGGTTGGGCATGCACCCACAGGGCTATTAAAAGAAAATAGACGCGGTTCACATTCCGCTAAACTATAGCCACATTCAGCACAGGCAAGCTTAGAAGAAAAAGTTTCTTCTATCGCTTTTGTAGCTGTATCATGCATTGAAGCAATCGTTACCAAGCCATCACTTAAACGTAACGCACTTTCAATCGATTCAGCTAAACGTTGTTGAATACCATCACGCACTTTAATTCGATCAACAACTATTTCAAGCGTATGTTTGCTCTTCGGATCGATCAACATATCAGGATCAATTTCTTGCACTTCACCATCTAAACGCATACGAATAAAACCTTGCGCCTGCATTTGCAATAATAATTTATGATGCTCACCTTTTCGATTGCGCACAATCGGCGCTAAAATCATTAAAGCCGTTTCTTCTTCATGTGTAAGAATATGGTCGACTATCTGTGAAATAGATTGCGCTTCTAACGGCTTATGATGCGTCGGACATACAGGCGTACCAACACGCGCATAAAGCAAACGTAAATAATCATAAATTTCGGTAATCGTACCCACAGTAGAACGTGGATTATGCGATGTTGATTTTTGCTCGATAGAAATTGCAGGTGATAAACCGGCCACAACATCAACATCAGGCTTTTCCATCATCGATAAAAACTGTCGCGCATAGGCAGAAAGTGATTCCACATAGCGGCGCTGGCCTTCAGCATAGAGCGTATCAAACGCTAACGACGACTTACCTGAACCCGAAAGCCCTGTAATCACCACCAACTGATCGCGCTTAATATCCACATCAATATTTTTAAGATTATGGGTGCGCGCCCCACGAATTTGAATCATTTTTTGTTCAGACATACCATACTTTCCAGACTACCGAGTAACTGCGTATTTTAGCATACTATTTATAAAACAGATAATATTGATAACAGACTGTTTGTATCTTATTAACACAGTATTTATGGCGCATCTTCTAGAATATAAAAAGAATATAATTGCTTAAGTCTTTTTTAAGGTTGCAATGCTAACTTAGTATTGAACAAGTACTTAATTCATAATAATTAATTAACCAAGGAAACTTTATGAAAAAATCTTCTTTAATCTTAGCCGCTTCTTTATGCGCTGGATTATTACCGCTTAGCGCTTTAGCCAGTTCTGATGATTCACCAATACAACTAGATGCTTTTGTTATTTCAACACCAGTTAGCACACCCTCCTGCGATGCAAGCATTACAGTGAATGGCGCTGTTAACTCTCATAGCCAAGGTAGCCCAGCTTCTTGCTCAACTTATCGCGGCCCATCAAGCACAATCAGTGTTGATGACTTGAAATCAGGACCCATAAGCATTCAGCTGCATAATGCTGATAGCCATACTGTAAAAAGTTATGATGATACCATTCCCGCTTCTGCTTATAGTCATCTCATCCCCCAACTAACTAAATACCAACACAAATCCATTACTTTTAACTACCCGTATAAAGGTGGGACAGTGACTTGCAATGCTGCCGGTGAAACATCAGCTGTATTTAAAACTAAATATCATGAACAAGTTGAGATTTGTTTTGCTGGTTATAATAGCTAATTACAAAAACTAATATTTTTTAAAGCCTGTGTTATCGATTGTATAGCCCAGGCTTTTAACTTTTTCTTTGATCAGTAAAATTACGAATTGTAATATTTAGAACGCTCTATTAAGATATTTATTTAGCAGAGGAAACATATCATGACGAAAAATGAATTAGGCTATAGCCGTTTACAAGATATTTTAGGCGATAAAGCTGAAACTATTATGGAGACCTTTAAAGAAATATCTCCTGATTTTGCTAATTATATAGTGGAATACGCTTATGGTGATTTGTATGCACGCAAAGGCATTAGCGATAAACATCGTGAATTATCTGCTGTGGCCTGCATGATTGGCCAAGGCAATACCGGTGTGCCCATCAAAGCACATTTAAATGGTATGCTCAATGTAGGCTGGACCAAAGAAGAGATCATTGAAACCTTAATCTTTTTAAGCGGCTATGCTGGCTTTCCATCTTGTGTTGATGCTATTTTGCAACTCAAAGAGATTATTAAAGAAAGATCGGAACCTGCATAGCACAATAATAAAACAATACAGTAACTCTTAGTAAAAACTACGCATTGCATTAGTTTGGCAGCTTGTCTATGATGCCCTTAGTAATTTTACAGGTGAGTTAGAATGAATAATAAAGAAGCTCCAATGACTATGGCCATCAGCTTTGTGATGGCATCGCGCCTGCTCGGTATGTTTATGATCTTACCGGTATTTTCAGCTTATTTAACTAAAATCCCTTTTGCCACCCCTATTCTATTAGGTGTCGCCGTAGGTATCTATGGCTTAACCCAAGCCTGCTTACAAATTCCTTTTGGTTTGGCCTCAGATGCTTTTGGTCGAAAAAAAGTGATTGTTTTTGGCTTGTTATTATTTATTTTAGGTAGTTTAATGGCTGCTTATAGCCATACCATTTATGGCATTATTATTGGCCGTGCCATTCAAGGCGCCGGCGCTGTTGGCAGTTCGCTGCTTGCCTTATTAGCGGATCATACCCGTGATGAAAATCGCAGCAAGGCCATGGCCTTTATGGGCATGAGCATTGGCGCCTCGTTTTCAATTGCTATGATTTTGGGCCCGTGGATTGCTGCTTATTTTGGCTTAAAGGGTGTCTTTATGGCTTGTGCCATTTTAGCAGCCATCGGTATTTTTGTGATTACGTTTTTAGTACCTTCCCAAGGCCAGTTTACACCAGATAAAACGGTATCACCAAATATTCATGGCTTTAAAGCAGTCTTTAAAAATGCGCAGTTGTTACGCTTAGATGTAAGCATATTTTTCCAACATGCCATTTTCACAGCCTTCTTTATTGCTGTGCCTTTATTACTAAGCCATCACTTTCATTTAACAGGCACCCACCAATCTATTTTCTATTTAATTATTATGGTGATTGCTTTTATACTTATGATGCCGTTAGTGATGTTCGCTGAAATCAAAAGAAAACTAAAACCTCTTTTTTTAATGGCTATTGTTGTTGTCGGCGCTATTCAAGCGCTATTAATTTTATTTAGTGATTATCACGTTTTTGCTTTATCTTTATTATTAATTATTTTCTTTACGGCTTTTAACTTTTTAGAAGCAACCCTGCCTTCATGGGTTTCTAAAGTTGCGCCCTTAAATGTCAAAGGTTGCGCGATGGGTGTATATTCGACCAGTCAATTTTTAGGCATTTTTGCGGGCGGTATTTTAGGTGGCTTTGCGCTGCATCATGGTCAAACACAAGGCATCTTCATACTGACCACGATATTAGCCATTGTTTGGCTTGCCTGTTTATTACAACTTAAACAGCCTCCTTATTTAAGCACTTTGCTTATCCCATTAGATAAAAATAATTTTAAAGCAGACAACCCTATTCATTTATTAAACAAACTTATGGGTGTTGGAGACTGCACGACCGTTTCGAATGGTCAATTACTCTATGTGAAGTACGATAAAAAGAAAATCACTGAAAAGGCATTGCGAAATGTTTTGCAAACAGGTAGCCTACCTGCAGAGTAATTTTTTAATATGATACTTTCTTTAACAAAGCAAGTAGTCAATAAGATTAAACTGAAAGATAAAAAATATTAATTTACACCCCAACTGCGGGGAATGAGACCCCAGTTTAGAGAGGCGATTACGAGGCAAAATTGAATGAAAGACCGTAGTTTACTAGTGTGTGAATGAGGATCTTGATTGATATTTTAACAAAGTAAACGCCCTATAAATTAGGTTCCTACATAAAAAAGGAGATAGAAGATGGCAAGAGGCGTCAACAAAGTAATGTTAATTGGTAACCTGGGTGCAGATCCAGAAGTTCGCTATACACCAAATGGCAATGCCATTGCCAATGTAACTTTAGCGACTAGTGCTAGCTGGAGAGATAAACAAAGTGGTGAAATGCAAGATCGTGTTGAATGGCACAGAATTGTATTTTTTAATCGCCTAGCTGAAATTGTTGGTGAATACTTGCACAAAGGCTCTAAAGTTTACATCGAAGGTTCACTTCGCACACGTAAATGGCAAGATAAAAGTGGTGTTGATCGCTATACAACTGAAATCATTGCTAATGAAATGCATATGCTGGATAGCCGTAATGGTGGTGGTAACTATGATGCGGATAGCCATGGCAATACTCAATCTAGAAGCAACAATTTTGGCTCTCAATCACAAGGTCAAGGTAGCAGCAATCCTCAGATGGCTGACTCTAGCATCAGTGATGATGATATTCCGTTTTAGTATTCCCCCTCTCCAAAATCAAAGATTTTGACTCTCCCACGAGGGGAGAGTAGGAATTAAATAGTTAATCGAAGATTTTGCGCCCCACCTAGGGGCGTTTTTGCATAACTCACAAAATATCTACTCTCCATTTGGGGAGAGCAGGAGTTAAATAGTTAATCAAAGATGTTGCGCCACAAAGAGAGCACCCTTGTAGAACTATCCCACTAATTCCGATGCCCCGGAAATTTCGAAGAAATTATCCGGGGTTCATAATTTCTATATCACTACACCTTATATACACTAGACGTATCTTTATTTTACAGGCTATAATAGACTCTTATTTGCGCGAAAAATCAAAGGGAGTTGCCTGATGAGAATCTCATCAACTACAAAACGAATCCTCGTTGGGTTATCACTTAGCTTAGCCATGCTTCCTTTATACGCTAAAAAGAAACAAGCACCTGCACCTATCCAAGTGATTGCTGTGCAAACATCCCCTGTCCAATTTAGCGATGTACCTGTTTTTATTGATGCACTTGGCTCATTAACGGCTGAACAGGCTGTAACCATAAGCTCAGAGGTCGATGGCCGTATCCAACATATTTACTTTACCAATGGCCAGCAAGTCGGTAAAAACATGCCCATTATCCAATTAAACAATAGTGTTGAACAAGCCAATTATAACATTGCGGTTACCGCGTTAAACTTATCACGTAGTGTTTTAGCTCGCTATAAATTATTACCACCTGGCACCATCTCTAAACAAGATATGGCCAAGCAACAAGCCGAAATAGATAGTGACCAAGCTACTGTTCAACTGCAACAAGCTACCTTGAATCAAAAAACGATTACCGCCCCGTTTGATGGCACTCTAGGCGATTTGCAATTTCAAGTTGGTGATTTTATTACTTCAGGCACACCGATTGTAACCTTAAGCAATAATCATAATTTATTAGTTAATTTTAGCGTACAGCAATCGAACTCCGCATTACTAAAAAGTGGCCAGCAAGTTAAATTCACCGTCAATGCTTTTCCAAAGAAAACATTTTACGGCACCGTTACTTTCATATCTCCAACAGTAGATACCACAACACGTACCATTGCAATTCAAGCCTTATTTGCCAATAAAAATGATGATTTAGCACCTGGTATGTTTACACATGTTTTACAACAAGTTGGCACACGTAAACAAGCAATGCTGGTGCCAGATTCAGCTCTTAGTGCTGATATACGAGGCTATTATGTTTATCGTGATATCAATAATCGCGCAATTAAAACTTATATTACCACCGGAACACATCTAAAAAGCATGGTTGAAGTCAAAAAAGGCTTAAACAAAAAAGATGTCATTATTGTCTCTGGTATCCAAAAACTACAAGATGGTTCAATAGTCACTGTCATTCAACCATCACAAAATTCAAAACAAAAACCTAAACAAGCCCAACCTAAAACAGGAGCGTAAATTTGAATATTTCGCATACCTGCATCAAACAACCTGTTTTAGCTATCGTTTTAAGCATGGTTATTGCCATTTTAGGTTTTATTGGTTTCCAAAGGTTAGAGGTACGCTTTTACCCTGATTTAGTCATGCCTGTTGTTAGTATTCATACGAGCTTCACAGGCGCTAGTGCTGAGCTAATGGAGTCCCAAGTTACCACCATTATGGAAAACGCATTAGCAGGCATAAATAACATTCAAACAATATCCAGTACTAGCAGCACCGGTAATTCAAGCATATCTGTTAAATTTCGCTTAGGCGGTAATTTTGAATCTGAAGCTGCCAATGTTCGTGATGCTATTTCTGGCGTGCGTGACAAATTACCTACTGGCATCAATCCGCCAACAATTACTGTTGGAACACCAGGCCAAGAGCTTATTGATATTGGCATTACCGACAAATATCGCTCGCCTACTGAAATTCGTAATTATGCCAACTCTTATATTAAACCGCTTTTTCAACAAATTGCTGGCGTTGGCCGCTTAGGCGTAGTGGGTTCTAGTGATTATGCGCTGCGTATTTGGCTGGATCCCTTAAAAATGGCAGCAACCCAAATAACGGTGACAGACATTCAAACCGCCCTTACCAGCAATAATATTTATTTCTCTGCCGGTTATATCAGCACCAAAGACCGCAACTTCTCAATCGTCTCGAACACACAACTTAAAAGTTTAACCGACTTTAAAAATATTATTATTAAAAAGGTCGGCAATGCGACTATTCGCCTATCTGATGTTGCCGATGTAAAACTTGGCACAACGAGCTTGCAAACCACGCCAATGATTATTAATGGCCAACCTGGCGTTAAAATTTATATTGAACCTGTGCAATCTGCCAACCCAATTACAGTTGCGCGTGATGTTGTTAGCCAACTTAAAGTCATTCAAAAACAATTACCACCAGGTATGAATGCAAGCGTTATTTATAACCAAGCTATTTATTTAAAAGCTTCGATAGACGAAACAGTTAAAGCTGTTTTCGAAGCCATCATTTTAGTGATTATCGTTATTTTCTTATTCTTAGGCTCATTCCGCTCAACACTTATTCCTGTTGTAACCATTCCCCTAAGTTTAACCGGTGTATTAGCATTAATTTATTTAATGGGCTTTTCTATAAACGTGATGTCATTATTAGCAATGGTTTTAGCCATTGGACTAGTGGTTGATGACGCGATTGTGATGGTGGAAAATATTCACCGACATATGGAAGAAGGCAAAACAGCTATGCAAGCGGCACTCGATGGTAGTAAAGAAATCTTTTACGCCATTATTGCGATGAGCATTACCCTCATTGCAGTCTATGCACCCATCGGCATGATCCAAGGCGTTAATGCTGCCCTATTCCGTCAGTTTGCTTTTACTTTAGCTGGCGCTGTTATTATATCTGCATTTATCGCGGTTACGCTAACACCAATGATGTCAGCTTATATTCTTGTGCCTGATAACAATACATCTAAATTTGCTTTGTTTGTCGATCGAACTTTTGCAAAAGTCGATGCAGGCTATCGCCGGTTGTTAGCTTGGGTGTTAAAACATAAAACACTTGTGTTTGCTACCTTAGCAGCGCTAGCAGTTATCGGTTATTTATTGTTTAAAATGATGCCTTCAGAATTTTTACCACAAGAAGATTATGGTCTTATCGAAGTCAGCGTTTCTGAGCCATCAGGATCTAACTTAGATTACACACAGCATTATATGCAAAAAATTGGTACTATCATGAAAAACACACCTGATATCGCCAGCATGTATACACAAGTGAATACATCAAGCATCAGTATTCGCGCCACGCTACTGCCATTTGGTCAGCGTAAACTATCGACCCAACAGATCATTGACCAGCTGAATGCAAAGTTTGCTTTAATCCCAGGTGTTACTGCCATGGCCTACGTGCCAGACGTGGTTAGTTATGGTGATACCGGTTCAGATGTCACTTATAATCTATTAACAACTGGTGATTACACCACCTTATTAACACCAATCAACACCCTTATGACTGCCTTAAAAAACAATCCGCAAATGCAATCAGTGGGGACCAACTTACGCTATGATGCTCAAGAGTACTCTGTTTCAATTAATAGAGATTTAGCCGCTAGCTTAGGTGTTAGCTTGCAAGATATCTCTACAACCATGAGCACCATGCTAAGTGGCAATCATATGTCAGATGTACAAGCTGGTACACATACTTATCAAGTCTTGGTACAAATTAAACAGGCTGAACTATCTTCCTTAGATGCGATTAAGCATATTTATTTAGCCACAGCACCCGATGCCACTGGTAAAATTAGCATGGTGCCTTTAGCGTCATTAGTAAACATTAAGCCGATTATTGCCCAAGGCTCATTAACACATTACAACCGTATGCGTTCAGGCTATGTTAATTTACGTTTAGCGCCAGGCTACTCTGAAAGTGAAGCCGTCAATTATGTTAACAACCATTTAAGCGGTGTATTAAGCGCCAATGTGCATGGCATGTTTTCTGGTAAAGCAGAACAATTTATTGAATCATCTGGCACGATGGCTAATATTGTTATCTTAGCTTTTATCTTTATTTATTTGGTTTTAAGCGCTCAGTTTGGTAGCTTTATCGATCCGTTTATTATTTTATTTGCAGTACCATTTAGCATTGTAGGTGCGCTATTTTTCTTATGGCTTACCGGTGGCTCCATGAATCTTTATTCAGAAATTGGTATGGTCACGCTGATCGGCTTAATCAGTAAGCATGGTATTTTGATTACGCAGTTTATTAATCAATTACGCACTGCAGATAAGCCAGTTGTCGAGACGATTATTGAAGGCGCGACCATTCGCTTACGCCCTATTTTAATGACCACGGCAGCGATGGTGTTTGGAACGCTGCCTTTGGCTTTTGCAACTGGTGCTGGCTCAGAAGGCCGACATCAAATCGGCTGGGTAATTGTTGGTGGCCTAATCTGTGGAACATTCTTCTCATTATTTGTGGTGCCAATGATGTATCAAGTACTCTCTAGGTTTAAGTCGATTAAAGTTTAACTGCTAAGTCATCCCGGAGAAGCCACGCGCCATCTGGGATGACAGGTTAAAAAGGGCATCCAGAGTGATATATTTGAGCATATCAAAGGCGTTACATTTCAACATCTTTTCAACCACTTACACTCAAACCAAGCCCAAACCTTAACAAAACCCTCAAGTTCAACACATACCTCTATTTAAGTCTACGGACACACCCCCATTTATGGTAATATAAGTCATCAAAAAAAAGAGGTTACAACTATGGATACTCAAAACAAACCAAAGAAGGTTAATAAAAAAGTAGCTATTTTTATATGCACTGTGCCTGTGGTTGGATTATTAGGCCTAGCTGGTTTAATCTTTTTCCATATGCTTAACTGGTATACTGTTATCTTTTCTATTGCTTATATGTTTTTGGGCGCCCTATCCATTACCGCTGGTTATCACCGCTTATTTTCACACGTCACTTATAAAGCCAAACCAATCGTACGCTTTTTAATGGCATTAATTGGCACTTCTCAATTTGAAGGCAGCGTTATTGAATGGTCAACTGATCACCGCAATCATCACCGCTTTAGTGAAACCGAAAAAGATCCTTACAGCATTACTGAAGGTTTTTGGCATGCACATATGGGCTGGTTAATTTATTTAGACCCAACAAAGCGTGATCTATCAAATGTAAAAGATTTAACAGCTGATCCAATGCTCGTTTTTATGGATAAGCATTTTGTGAAGCTAGCCATTCTAACAGGCTTTATTTTTCCAATGCTATTTTGTGGCCTGTTATGGGGCGATTGGATTGGCGGCTTATTATTAGGTGGCGCCTTACGTATCGCCGTTAATCAGCAAAGTACTTTTTGCATTAATTCTATTTGCCATAAATTTGGTTCACAAAAATATTCTAAAGAACAAACCGCACGTGATAACTGGGTAACCGCCTTAATCACCACTGGTGAAGGCTATCATAATTATCACCATCAATTTCCGTTGGATTATCGTAATGGCATTAAATTTTATCATTATGACCCTGCTAAATGGTTAATTAAAGGTTTAGCAATGTGCGGCTTAGCCAGTGATTTACGCACGCAAAGCAAGCATAGAGTTATTCAATATAAAGTTTCTTCACAAGAAAAAAATTGGCTTTCTCAATGGAGTGAGCGCGCTGTTTGCTTACCAGCTCAGCTAGAAGAAATGATTACTCCATTAAAAAACAACTTAATGGCGCATTTGAAATATATTGATGAATGCGAAAAAAATATCAAGCAAATACATCGTAACTTAGCACAAATCGCCAATGAAAAAATAGACCAATGGAAAGAAGTCATGGCGACTAAACAAAAAGAATTAGCTGAGTATCAACAACAAATTAAATTGGCGCATCACGAGGTGCGTAAACAATTAAAAACATGGAAAGCATTTTTAAAACAACACCCAACTCTGTTGACAAAATAAAAATGCGCTAGCATATAATGAGATTACAAGAAATATCACTTAATCGTGGTACTAAGCTGCTATTAGAAAAAGCAGAAGTTAGTTTACCGCATAAAAGTATTTGCGCAATTATCGGTAGAAACGGCACTGGCAAATCCTCACTTTTCGCCGCTATCCTAGGCGGCCTATCCTTAGAGCATGGCGCGATTGAAATACCTGCAAAAGCAGAGCTCAATGCTTTAAGCCAACAACTGCCCGAGCCTACCCTTGCACCACTTGATTTTGCTTGCCAGGGCGATCAGCGCTGGGTTGCTATTATGCAACGCATTCAAAAAGCTGAAATTGACGATGACGGCGAAGCTTTGGCTTATGCCTATGGCGACCTGGAAGCAATCGATGGTTATACGCTAGAATCTCGCGCTGCAACTATTTTGCAAGGCTTAGGCTTCCAGCAAGACCAATTACAAAAACCACTGGGGGAATTTTCAGGTGGTTGGCAAATGCGCGCCCAACTTGCACGTGTGCTTATTTCGCCTTCCAATATTTTATTGTTAGATGAACCCACAAACCATTTGGATTTAGAATCAGTCACCTATTTAGAAAATTGGTTGCAGAGCTACCAAGGCTTGGCTTTAATTATTTCTCATGATCGTTCTTTTTTAGATATCGTCAGCACACATACCTTGCATTTAGCACAACAAAATTTAACTTTATATAGCGGAAACTACAGTGCTTTTGCAAAGCAGTTCCAAGAGGCGCTCATTTTGCAGTCTAAGATGGCCAGGAAAGTTGAACAAAAGCGCGCTCACATGCAATCGTTTGTTGACCGTTTCCGTGCCAAAGCATCCAAAGCAAAACAGGCCCAAGGACGCATCAAAGCCTTAGAAAAATTGCAATTCTCTGAAACTTTAGAAGACGATAATGCCTTTCATTTTAATTTCTTACCAACAGATGCTGCCACCTATCCGATGATAAAAATGAATGCTGACTGTGGTTATAACCAAACTATTATTATTGATGGTGCACAAGTCACCCTAAGTCCTGATGATCGCATTGGCATTATTGGTGTTAATGGCGCAGGTAAATCAACATTTCTAAAAAGCTTAGCCAAGCAAATACCTTTAGTCAATGGCCAGATTAGCCATGCCAATGGCTTAAGAATTGGTTTTTATACTCAAGAAGCTGTAGAGCAATTATCAAAACATCAAACGCCATTAGAATGGATGCAATCTGAATTCAAAGGGATTCCATTACAAAAATTGGTATCACATTTGGGTCAATATAATTTTACCTTTGATCAGATGCATCAAGCGATTGAAAATTTTTCTGGTGGTGAAGGTGCTCGTTTAGTTTTAGCATCTTTAGTTTTACAAAAGCCACAATTATTAATTCTGGATGAGCCAACCAACCATTTAGATATGCCCATGCGTGAAGCACTTATTCAAGCATTACAGTCTTATGAAGGTGCAGTTTTATTAGTCTCACATGATCGTCATTTATTAGAATGTGTTGTTGATTCTTATTTGATTGTCGCCAACCATGACATCATTCCTTATGAAGGTTCATTGGATGATTATGCAAAAACTGTCTTACAACAATTAGAAAAACCAGCTGAAAAAAAGGTTAAAGTTACTGCTGCTAAAAATAGTAAATCTGCCTCTAAAAACTTAGACTCAAATAAGCGCCTAGAAAAGATTGATAAGCAACTAACAGAATTAAATAGTAAGCGTGATAGCATAGATAATGAGTTAGCAGAGTTATTGTCAGGCCATAGCTTTGAGCAAAACCATTTAGATAGACTCAATAACGAGCGTAGTAACCTATCCGCGAAAATAGATGCGCTACAAGAGCAGTGGCTTGACATTGCGGATGAATAGATATGTTTAATATGATGGATCCCGGACGCACAGCGAGCCGGGACCTAGCTAATTAAGCAGATAACCCAGTCAACAAATCTTTATTAAGCAGCATCTCTATGTTCTTCATGATGATGTTGCGGCGCTTCCACACGACCTTTACTTTGTGCCAAACTAACATTAATTTCACGTGAATTCTCTGTATCACCAAATTTAACACCATTCATCACTTTAACTGCTTCATGAGCCGCATCTGAACTCAAATAAGTTACAAAACCAAATCCTCGTGATCGCCCTGTGTGGCGTTCTAAAATAACAACACATTCTTCAATATCTCCAAACTCTGAAAATGCTTCATATAACTCTTCATCTCTAACAGACCAAGCTAAATTACCTACAAAGATTTTTTTATTCATGATGAACACCCCCTGATGACTATTAAGAAAGACCTTATGCATTGCCTTGTAAGTATATACCTACGCAGTTGCGATCCATAACGTACAGCCTTAGTCTAATGTACATATGGGTGGTTTGCAAGTATATTGCCACAATGGCAATGGCCAATGTCGCACAGAGGTTTATGCGTGATTAGCGATCGATTTTTTTACAATTTGAGGCAAATAAGTCTCAATAAGGCTTTTTGCCTGATCTGGCATAAGTGGTTTTGCATAAAAATCCTGCAGCAACTGATCCCTTAACTCAGGTTTACAGTCATTTCGGTAATTATCGTAACTATAATGAGCTGATAAAACACAAATTGGTGCTGGCGAGCGCCCATCACGCTGCTCTAGCTCACGCAGCGCATAAGCCAGTTGCAAACCATCATTATCTGGCAAGCCAATATCCATTAAAATTAAATCATATTGATTTTTTTTATAGGCTTCAACAGCATCAGCTGCATTGGCTGCAACTTTAAAATAAATATGACCAAATAAACGATGCACCATCTGCAAAACAACACGCCTATTCATTTCATTATCTTCAATAAATAAAATGCTAGCATCACTTGGTTTGCGCGCTTGTTGTGTTAATGGGTCTAAATCAGTTTTATAATTTAGCTGCACTGATTTTTTTAATGAAACATTTTTTTCATGTAATGTTGTTGAAGCTACATTCGGCATCACTTTCATTAACTCAAATTCGCATGGAAAAAACAGATCTATATGCACTTCAGAAGAAAAACTTTGTAGCTGATAACAGCCATAATTGTTTTCCAACCATGCCCGACCCAATAGCCAGTGTAAATACAAAGTTTTATGGCTATGACACTCCTCAGCTTTATTAAACAACCACTCTTCGATTGAATAACCAAATGCATCAACACCTCGTAAGTGTATTTGCATATGCACCAAACCACTTTTCTGATTCACTTTTCGCTGGTTTAACTGAATATCTATCTGACCCTTATCAAAAAAATTCATCAAAGGCAATATCAAAGCCGACAAACCTTCTACAAATGATTCATTTGGGCAAATAATATTTTTTTTCTGCGCCGACTGTTTTATAGCTAATGAGATTTGCACCATCATCGAAGCATGTTTGACTTGATAATCATCAATTATAGATTGTAATGTTTTATGTAAAGACAAGCCTTCCTGTTTTGTGGATACAGAATCAACTTTTTCTAACCGTGAAGAAAATGATAATAGCGCCTGACTCTGTTCTGACAAACTTAAAATATGCTGAAGTGAAATCTTTAAAGCTAATGCACCTTGATCAGACTGACTTAAAGCTTGTTGGGCTAAGCTTGATAAATTTTTAAGATGATCATTAATAGCATCAATCAACGACGATCGTTCAATAAGCGCTTTTTGATGATTAAGAGCTTCATTTTCAGGCACTAAAGATACTTTTAATATAATGCCATTAGAGTTTTTCGAGGAAGCATTTAAATAATCAAACTCCCAACTTACAACAATGTCCTCGTTATTTTTAATAATTTTAGTCGTGATTTTTTTATTCAAACCATGTTTATGCATTGAATTAAAATAAACAATTGGTGGCACCCAACCTTGCTCAAAAAACCAAGTCGGCAAATGTTTATAACGCACATCTTCTAACTCAACAGAAAATAAGTCACAGGCTTTTTGATTTATTGCTTGGATATAAAGTTGATCGTTTAATAATAAAATCATTTGATCAGAATAGTTTGCCAAATTATCAAAGGCATTTGCTTTAAGAAAATCTTTTTTTGTAGCTTCGACTTTTATTTTTGCCTGTTGCACCTTGGCCACCCTCATAGCAAAATATTTTTAGATTGAAAATCACACCACTTTTTTGAATTCTACAGGTATCAATGAACATTTACAACGCTTTGTACAATTAATTTATAGGGGTTTTTCTAGGACATGATTTGCCCTACTTTTCATCCCAGATGTCGCTTTGCTCCTCCGGGATGACAAACAAAAGTAAAGCACCCAGGAAGATAGGCAACAATAAGATCATTCAGAATAAAACAATAGTACTAGCTACTCAACCAACGTTAAATGCGGCGGGCCTTTACGCTGAGGCTTACTAGGCTTATCAACGCTGGCTTGCGCATGATTAGAAACATCTTGCAAATGACTAGCTTCTTTTAACTCAACAGGATCACCCGTCAAATCACCAGCAAAGTAAGGCGCACCTTCAGGGGTAAAACCAACACCACTCATCGTCTCTTGCGCATATAGCGCTTTGACTGCATGAATAGGCACATAAATATTTTCAATTTTTCCTGAAAAACGTGCTTTAAACTGAATATATTCTTTATTCATCATAAAATGCGAAATAGCACTTGGCGATAAATTCAAAACAATTTCATCATCAACAATCTGTTTTGGCGGCACACAAACACCTTCCATAGTCGTATCGACCATTAAAAAAGGAATTTGGCCATTGCTAAGAATCCAATCAAAAATGGCTTCCACTAAAAACGGGCGACTACTCAACATGGATAGGCTCTCTTATTTCACGCTCATCTTCAGTTAAACTTACTTGGAATGAATCACGATCAAAAACACGCTTACAATATTCAACAATTGGCTTCGCTTGCTTAGGCGGCAACGTAATGCCATAGCGCGGCAAGCGCCATAATAATGGTGCCAAACAACAATCAACTAAAGTGAACTCTTCGCTTAAGAAATAAGGCATTTGCTCAAATACAGGTGCAAGCACAATTAAACTTTCGCGCAATTCTTTTCTAGCATTAACAGCTTCAGCGCTTGTAGGATTTTTATCAATAATTTTAGATAATCTAAACCAATCCTGCTCCATACGGCGCATCATCAAACGACTTTTCGCACGCGCTACAGGATAAACTGGTAATAAAGGCGGATGAGGAAAACGCTCATCAAGATATTCTAAAATAACAGAAGATTGATAAATCACTAATTCGCGATCAACCAAGGTTGGTAAAGTGTTATATGGATTTAAAGCAGCTAAATCTTCTGATGGATGACTCTCATCTACTTGGATCACATCAACTGTGACACCTTTTTCAGCTAAAACAATACGAACCTGATGACTTTCAATATCATTTGGATCAGAATACAAAGTCATTACTTGACGAACATTATTAGACACAGATTACCCCTTGTTAACGGATCAAAAACACCAAAAGGGCCAAACGCCCTAATGATAAGTATTAGTACTGGAAGTGAATACTTTACTGAAAGTAAAAATTAACGTTTAGAGAACTGAGTAGCCTTCCTAGCCTTATGTAAACCAACTTTCTTACGCTCAACCATACGTGGATCACGAGTCACATAACCCGCTTTACGAAGCGCAATATGCCATACACCTGTACGACCGCCTTCATCGCTTTCGCCACCATCAGTATCACCTGACTGAGCTTGTTCAAACTTAAGTAATGCACGTGTCAAACCATGACGAATCGCGCCAGCTTGACCTGACATGCCACCGCCTTTTACAGTAATAACAGCATCAAATTGACCTAATGCATTTACAAGACCTAACGGTTGCAACACAATCATACGTGCAGTTTCACGAGCGAAGTATTTATCTAAAGGTAAACCATTTACAATGATGTCACCTTTACCTGGTCTTAAAAAGACACGAGCTGTCGAAGTTTTTCTACGACCTGTGGCTAAGTATTGTTCTAATGCCATAATAAAAAATTCCTGTTATTAAATGTCTTCAACGATGATTGGGTTTTGCGCAGCATGCGGATGCGTAGGACCGGCGTAAACTTTTAATTTACGAAACATCTCACGTCCTAATGGACCTTTCGGTAACATACCACGAATAGCATTTTCTAATAAACGCTCTGGATGCTTTTCACGAACAGTCGCAACATTCGCTTCTTTAATACCACCTGGATAACCAGTATGGTGATAATAAATCTTACCTTCTTCTTTATTACCCGTTACGCGAACGTTTTCTGCATTTACAATCACGATATAATCGCCTGTATCCACATGAGGTGTGTAAGATGTTTTATGCTTACCGCGTAAACGAAACGCAGCAAAACTAGCCAAACGGCCTAAAACTTTATCGCTGGCATCAATAACATACCAGTTGTGTTGTACGTCAGCAGGTTTTGCTGAAAGTGTTGTTTTTTCCATAGAAATGAACTCTAAATTACTAAGATCAAAGGCTGCAGATTCTACCCTACCTTTTGAAAAGACACAAGCCCTTGATTCATGTTTTTTTCATCAACCGATTTTTGGCTTTTAACTGCACCTTCCCGCGAGAGTCGAAACCCTTGATCCACCACCTAGCCCATTCTCTCTTAGCGAGACGAACCTGCATAACTCAGAAACGGGTAGCGGGATAATCACCTATATAAAGACAATACTTCGAAGAGTGGAAATATAACACCAATAACAAATCCATTACAGAAAGCCCCACAATACTTAACACTCACCTAAACCCAACATACCTATATAATTGTGCCTTTTCAAAACCTTCGAGCAATAAAAAACCTCACGAAAGCACCTATCACCCACCCTCCCCACCAACAACCCATTGATTTTTTCTAACAAACAACCCGAAATGATCAAATTTAAAACAAAAAACACTTGCAAATCATCACCACCCCATCTATAATATGATTAAATTTTAAGCATATAAATAAAAGTAAGTAAATAACCAAATCTATACTTATATTTAATGCTTATTTAAGAATAGACGACTATAATTAGAACTATATTAAACTATAAACAACAATCCTAATATTGTTGTACCCCTGGTAGATTTAAAAATCACCATGGAGCATAAGTCCGAAGAGAGGCAATAAGATGAAAGAAGTTACAATAAAACGTCCACACAACCATGCCATGACTCGAACTGGCTTAAGAAGCAACGGGGCTACTCGAATAGGTATGGCCAAAGAAGCTGGCAAGCATACAATATCCAACAAGAGTTTTGAAAATAACCTTTACGCATCTAAACAAGCCCTGCTTATAAGTAATAAATCGACCATTACCTATTTACAAAAATTAGATACAAAACTTCGAAACCCCAACGGGCTCCAACCACACACACAAGGATACATACCCAGCCGGACGAGCTTATACTTCATTCCTATAACTGATACCGGTAGCACTGAAGAATATGTGTTAATCATTAATCAAATTACAAAGTCATTATTAAAAGCCATACCTAATGACAAAGGTGGCAAGCAAGTTAAAGATTGCATTGATAATTCACCCAAATATGCTATTGATGAGGTTACCAAGAAGACAGGGTTACAAAACGAATTTATACTTAAACTTACAGAAGCAACAGACCATCAAGAAGGTGTCAACACCTTCTTCACTGACATAGAATATGCAGGGAACAGATCAAGCAGCGATGATGATAACAGTTCCGAAAGTAGTGCAGCACAAGGTGAAAACTCTAACAGCAGCAGCAAACAAAGCATAGGTGCCAAAGAGGCGACCGATACACTCATCCTTAGTGTATTAAATGAACTACATGAAAATAAAGAAACTCTAGACTTAAATAACATTGCAACCTCAATGGAAGACGTAAACAATGGTTTGCCAAACCATCCTCATTTTGAGCTGGATCGAGACAATCGTTTAATACTAGATAAGCGTAATCATTGTATGCTTGTCCTTGATACCGATGCATCTAATACCCAAGGCTATAAAACTTTACAATTTCCTAGCACTATTGACCCTGCTGCCCAAAGGCATATCTTAGACATTCTCGCTCAACACAACAATTCGAACCCTATGCTCATTATTTCTTTGTTGTATCAAAATACTAGCAAAAAAAATGGCTACATTACTCAAATTGAACCCCACATCCAACATCTTTTAAAAGATAACTCAGACTATTTTTATAAAAATGGCGCTGTATTTGACAATGAGAACAAGCAAATCATTCCAGCATCAGCAAAAAACTTGGATGGCACACCGGAAGAACTTGAAAGATTAAAAAAAGATATTTTGAAATGCGTTGGCGGCCAAAAGCAAGCTACCGATACTGAAATACACAAACAAGTATCGGTTTTAAATAGTAAATCTACGAACCAATATCAATTCAATACTGAAGCAAGACAATTCCAAAACAAGGAAGGCACAGAATATTATACACTTGAAACGGATGAGAATGGCGGAAGTACTATTGAAGCCCACCTTACACAAACTGGTGACTATAAAAAACTTGTTCATTACCGGATTGAACACTCTGACATTGCTGCAAGCATTATTGAGCCATTCAATAAAAAATACAATACGAACATAACTGTTGATGATATTAGTAAAGATGCTACTAAAGAACTAACGAAAAGAAAGCAAAAACAGAAAAAGATTATTTATAATACTATTATGGAAGCATTACAAGCAGGAAAGGACGAACCCGATAACAAAAAAGATTTATTAACCGAATATCAAGTGTTATGCAAAGTTTCTGCACCCTATGAAGTGATCCTTAATGATGCAAAAAATCGCTATGCACAGCAACGTCAACAAGACAGAGAAAATGAATTCCAATATATTGTAAATGAAATAAAAAAAGCAATATTAGACAGTAACCAAGCAGCGCTAGATCAACTCCCCCACCGAATAGTAGATTTTAACGAAGAATTTAAAAAAGATCTTCCCAACCCATTATCTTTTGCAGCTGCTTATGGCGAAGCTCAAAAGCAAATAAAGAAACAACCAGAAGATTTTAATGCAATGGTTACAAGAATCATCGATGAAGGTCTAGAAGATAACCTGGCTGCGCTAGGAGATGACATTGAACATTATAATTCCATTCACATACCAAAAACAACTGCAGACTATTTATTAGACACCGCTCAAAGAAAAAAGGCTGAAAATGACGAAGCACGCCAGTTTAATAATATCATTGAGCAAATATTGGAGGAAGCTCGTGAACCAGAGCCAGACTATACTGCAATAGCGAATGCCCTTCTACAGCATAATCAAAAAAATAGCACAAAAAAAACTTTTTCAGAGGCTTTAAATCTAGCCAAAGCATCTCTTTTAAAAGACATCAATCACAAAAAAACATCGCTAGAGGAGCGCACACAAACAAAAGTAACACTCAATGAATTTAATAATAAATTTAATGAATACGGCTATTATGCACAAGCCAATAAATCTAGTCAAACAATAGATTTTTTTAATTTTGATGATAGATTTAATGATATTGAAAATCAACAGCATCAACCGAAGAGCGATGCTGTATCAAAATTTAAAAAAATATTCAAGATGTTTTCAATTCACATCCGCTACTCAAGAAAAAAACAAACATTTCAGGTGGACAGTTACCCACTACTTGCAGAAAATCACCTAACCACCCCAGAGTTACATAAACTTAATACCATAGCATTAGATATAACTGCAACTGCCGGTGAAAGCCTTGACACTGAATCAAGCGCATTGTTGGAGACGCCACCAATGGAACTTGATACAAAAACACTTAGGCGCTTAAGCAAAATATCTTTAGGTATTAAAACAGCAAAAGCGCGTGTTATGGCAAATACCAGTGAGCTACCCAATAGCATCATTGCGCAAGCAGCTAATCAAGACAGAACAGAAGATGACAGCGGATCGGAGAACGACAACCAAAGCCAAACAAGCGTTTCATCAACAGCATTAGGAAAAAGCAGCCTCGAAAGACATACGACGCTTATTAAATTGATGTTTGGGGACACCAATCAAACAATTTCAGCTATGTTTCCCGAGCTAGTTCAACAGAACAATCCTATTGCACGAAAAACTTGGGATGAAATAGTCGCAGCCAAACAAACAAAAAAAGTATTTCAAATAATTAATACTATTGCACAGAAAGAAATTAATAATAAATTTCCAGCCCATCATGCAGCACACCTTTTAGAAAACTACACCTACAGCCTATTGAATCAAATAACTGCTTTTTTACAGAATACTGATCAACCAACTGAGCAAGAGGAGACTAAACAATTACTGGAAGACATCACAGCTTTTGAAGATATGTTTGGTATTACACTTGCTACTGCAAAGAATCCTGATCAAGATTTAGGTGATGATGAAGCTACTAGCACCACAGACACAGCTGCAACGACACTATACAACAAATTTGATGCATTACAAAGGTTATCAGCATTTGCACGCCTCGCTAGAACACGACTTCACGGTAAGGTTGACGGATTCTTTGGACGCACTAACATTCCAAATACTTACGTTGCTTTTGCGAATATTTTGTCATTACGCTTAATCAATGCTGGGCGCCTGATGCAAACTATTGAAGGCAATTTACAGCTTAAAGAGGAAGACTTAGCCACCAAGATAAAGCATGCGCTTAGTATAAATGCAACTGAAGTTTCTGCCCTTGAACAAAGCAATAATAAAGCATTTAAGCAAGTGGCGATATCTGCTATTGAACATCAGATCGACTTGCATACAGAGACAACTGCCAATTTAGCGCGCAGAAATAGCACATCATCTGAAGAAGATACTGAAACAGAAGTTGAAATTGCTGGAGGTGAAACCAAAGGCCCAAGCACAATTGAAGAATTACATGAGCAAATGCTTAGCTCAAAAGAGCAGATGCATCATTTAACTCAAGAAATCGAAGCTTGTAAGAATCTAGTGGCTGAATACAGTGCAGGTATTGTAGCCAAAGACAGGGTCATAAATCCAAAAGAATTTAATCAACAAGTACAAAATGAAATGGCCGAAACCACTTATAATTTGTTAGAAAGAACATATGTTGCTGAGTTTACAGAAGACATCAAAGAATCTATATCAGCTGATATCAGATCAATAGAAGAAAACCATAGCAATGCTGCAGCAATCATGGGGGCATTGTATACAAAAGAGGCGTATAAAACTTTAACCTTCAGTGCAAAAGGCGCCATTGCTCAATATTGCGCTAGCCACGCAGTCATCTCAAGTGAAAAGGCTAATTTAGACACGCTGCATAGAGAAAGAACCGAACTACAGCAAAAGCTTAAAGTTGCCACTCAACTTCAAAAGAACCGCGAAAGTGCACTGACAAAGCTTAAACAGCAAGCCCGCACAACAGCTTCTTATTTTTTTACAACTAAAAAAGATCAAGCTATAGCAGCCTATAACAACTTAGAAGAACATGTTCAAAGCTATGATAGCAAATTAAGCAGCGCTAGAAACATTGTAATGAAAGAGCAAGCATTAGCCACTTCTTATCATAACTTTTGGAGTGTTATTACCAAATTCAAAGAAAGAGCACTACTTAGCACAACATTAAAGGGCATGGCATTATCAAAAGCTATACGAAAAAAACATGGCTATATCATAAAAAAACTTACTGAAATAGAGGAAGCCATAGATACATATGTAACAGCAGAACGCGCAGTTAATACCAACAGAAGTGAGCTTGAAAATCCACCTGGTATTGATACCTTATACAGATATATCCGCGACCTTAAACAGATGAAGCCTACTAAACAAGGCTTTGATTCAGAAGCCTTTGCAAAACGAGTTTATGCTATTGCACATACAGCACCAGGCAAATCACACTTAGATTTTGCAAAACAGTCAGCCATTCACTACAAGCAATACATGGATGCATCTCGCGAAAAAATTGCTGCATCTCGCTTTGTATCATCACAAAAGTCTGATGCCGAATCTGTTGATACTGAAACCCTAACTCAACAATATTTACAGCACTTTAACTTAGCAGATACCACAACCACTAATAGCCCTGCTACTAAAGGTTTTGTAGCAAAAATTGTTAAATTAGAAAATGGTGCTGACTTAAGTAAAGAAGGAGCTGAGAGCGATATTTTTGGCTTTGAACTTCCTGAAAAAACTGTTTCAGAATCTACCAATAATGAGACCACAAGGCCAGGCCCTAGCCGCCGCGCAAACAGCGTAGCAAGTGCTGCACAACAACGAGTTAGTGAAAACCGGTCAATTTTTAATAACAGAGTAAGCGACCAACCACACTCAAGAACAGTACAGATGCAAGAGTTCATTTCGGATAGAAGTGACAAAGAGCCTTTCGAGGAGAGCAGCAGGGCAAACCCCTCTGATTCAGATGGCGACCTATCACTATAATTAATATTGAGAGGGCCTATCCACCCTCTCTTTTTCTTAATATAGCTTTAATACTGTTTTACTATAATAGATGGTAATGTGCTATATTTGTAGTTAAAGCAAAATCACTACTGCAATTTAGATTAGCTATAGCCACATAACCATTTATTTTTTAAAGAATTTTAAAGATATTAGGAGTGCCCCCATGCGAAATAGGCCAAAAAAAAGAACGCCTGCTGAAATTGAACATCAATTGGCACAAAACCAAGAAAATCCGCACAGTGGAGCAGTTGTTCCTGACTTACAACCTAGCACCACTACAATCAATAATTCAACCATTTCTAAACATGGCATATTTGACCTGCGTGATGGTGTCACCGTTACTGAGATCTCAGATAGATTAATTGAAGAAGCAAAGACCACCGAACTAACCAAAGAACAGCAAGTCATCTACGAGAATGAGCTGGAAAAACTAGAGCACCTTAAAGATTTCGATACATGGAACGAACGTGCGGTTGATGCTGCAGAACAAGGCGATCCTAACCGCTATTGTATTAAAGGCAAAATGCTAGAAGGTGACTCACAAATTCATGAATTATATGGCCATGATACACAGCAACCTTTTGCAGAAATCACATATTCACCTGAGCATCATATTACTAACATTAAATTTATGGATATTGGTGGCAATGAATTAACAGCCAATGCTGAATTATATGAGCAAGCTCAACTGCTTTATGCATGGGGTGATCGTATCCATGCTAAAGATCCGAATGAAGAAGAGGCCATTCAACAGCAGCTGTGTAATTCACAAGAAAACATCAGAAAACATTTAGAGCAAAAGAAGCTAAACTTTCTAAGGGCGATGGCAGAGTCAACGGACTCTTTTGAACCATCTAAGCTAGCCTATTTACTAACTAAACTGCGTGATCCTAAAACCTATAATAACCATGCACTGAATCACGACATGCTTGCCAAGCTGGCAAAAACCAAAACCTGGCCACATGTACCAAGCCTGCTTAAAAGTTTATTGGGTCGTACAAGCTCACGTATTGGTGAGCTATTTGGTTTTATTATACTCGCTATTTTTAAGGCTTGCCTATCTTTTGGCATCCAACCAGTACTCAACTTAGATATTTATCGTTATCTTGATTTGCCGCTTATAAGAAACAGCGAGCATAATCAGAACTTATTGTTAAGTGCTTGGCAAAAAGTTTTAGGGCAAAAATTCAATGAAGATGGCGAGCTAGTTTTTGCGACTAAAGATAACTTTGCAAAGCTTACCCAAGAAGAAAAATCTCTTTTAATAAGAGCCCATCGCGCTTATTTAGGAAGCCTCGAAGATCCTGAGCGCAAGCAAATAAGAAAACAAGGCAAGCCACATCTGAAAAAAGGTGCTGATGAAATTTTAGATGCCATAGATAATTTATTACCTACTGCAACACAAAGAAAAACACAAGATGATGTGTTTACAAAGCGATATACCAAAGCAAAGGCAAAAATACAGCAAGTTAATAGCAAAACCTCACAATCTAAAATACATAAAGCATTGCTTAAAGAATATAAAAATAACCAGCTGGAAACTGATCGCATCATGCGAGATATGTATCATAAAATTGATGAAGTATTAGTATTACCAAGCGATACAGAGCAAAAGAAAGCCATTAAAACATCTGCGATGAATGCACAAACAGAAGCATTAGAGCTAGTCAATAAAGCGGCACAAAAGAGTATTGTTAAAAAGTTGCTACACCAGCATGGCATTACTAAAGTTGATGCAGAAACGCTTTTAACACAACCAACCGTTAAGAGCAACCAAAGCCTTGCTACTATTCTAAAAGATTATAACTATACCAACTTAACCAATGATGAATTGGGCGAGATTGACCAAGCAGTTTTAACAGCTTATATCCATCACTTCAAAAGCCTGGAAGATTCCACAAGTATGACAAAGCTTGCTGAATATGTGCAAAGTGGCAATGGCTTTACTGAGGGTCCCTCTACTAATGCCAAGGTGGATCATATTATAAATGAGTTAATTGATCCTGCTAGCACAACACTACCCCAGTTACAAAGGTTCAAAACCAAACAAGATAGGCAGGCAGCATTAGACAATATGTATATTAGTATAACTGATTTTGAAAATGACACAAAAATTGTACCATTTAAAAATGCCTTAACTATGATTATTGAAAGTGACAATTCATACTATAACGAAACGCTTGCCGATATATTTGAACAAGCCAATGATCAACTCGCCTATGGCCCAACCAATAAACTAGCTTACTTAAAAGCCGAACAAGCCACCTTGAAACATAAGTTTCAGGAAGCAAACAACAAGCTTACTCAGGCAACTGCAGAGCTGGAAACAAATGAAAACTCAGAAGAAACACAAGATGCAGATGCCCCAGAACAAGCTGCGTCAAATACTGAAGCACTAAAAGAAAAAATTGCAGAACTTAAAGAAGCCATTGCTAAAAATGACTCTTTTATTTTGGAACTACCAAGAAAGATTCATGACAGTTTCTTTGGCCATGATGGTAGAGGTGATAAGCCATATACCCTGGCCTCTTTACCTGCCGATTTTCAAACTGCAGAGATGCAAAACTTAATTGATTATCTTAATATCCAAGGCAATGGCCACAAGTCATTTCTACGCTTAAAAATTGAAAGCCCAATCACTAATCAAATGGCAACAGTTGAAAGTGTATTAAACGAAATGATTGCCAACTCGGAAACAAATATCAGCATTGATAGCCTTACTAAAGTATTTAACAATGCTATCAAAGCTGCTACAACACGCAATCAAGCCAACAAAGCAAAAGCATATAGTAACATAGTAGCCAACACAAAAGAGCGCTTTGCTAATGCGCGTGAATATGCACAATCCATTACATTTGGCTTTAATCATCAAACCCATAACATGGAAGCTCAAACCAACAAATACATTAAGGATTTAGATAAACACACTGAGTTAGTTCAAGAGATTGATACAAAAGTAGTTGATAAAGCTAAAGTTAACTACAACACCCGCTCTGCAAGCGACAAGCTTGCTGGCATCAACACATTTGATGAACTCAAAAAAAATAAATTAGCCTCGATTATTGCTCAGGCTAAGGCCATGAATAATTCAGAATTTACAGCTGCCTACGCTAATCAAGAAGACGCTAAAGCTGCTATTAAGAAGCATTTGGGACAATACTTTGATGCTGAAGCAGATGCTAGCACTGAAGCTTCGCCAGAAAACCTAAACATGATTCGTGAATTATTAACAGCCTTAGGTATTAATTCGCTTGAAAACGAACCAATAGCCGAAGCTTTTAAAAACAATGGCGATATCCAAACAGAAGATCCTGATTCTGATTCTGATTCTGATTCTGATTCTGATTCTGATTCTGATTCTGATGATAATAGTATTTCAACTGCAACAACTCAAGGAAATGAAAGCACCTCAGAATTTAATGATAGTGTTGGTGTTAGAACGCGTTCAAATTCAGAAGTATCAAATGCAGCTCCAGATGATTCACCTGTTTCCACAGATGTCACAGATGCTGCTGTCAATGCTTTGGCAAATCCTGAACCAACAAGCCCATTAGCTGAAATAAACCGTGATAAAGAATTAACTTTAGCCACAGATTTTGCAACGTTAAGCCCTGCCCTACAACAAAAAGCTTTAGATCTATTTAATCATAATTTCAATGAAAATGAAGAGATCGAATCTTCTGATCAGGAAAAATTTGACTTTATGCAAAGCGTTGTAAAATTTATGCTAGAAGCGCAAACTAAAGCAACCTCAGCAAGCGAAATAAAAAAACAAACTGTCAAACAATCAAAAGACATTTCTTTGATTAATAAAATGATTGTGCAAACATTTTATTTGCCTGAAAACGATCAATTACGTAATTTTGATTTTAACTCTGCTCAAATCAATGCCATGGCAAAAGAGATACAAAACGCTCATAACAATACATCTATTGACAGCTTAACTTTAGATGAGCTTAAGCAAGTTATTCAAGAGCAGTCTCAAGACCTAACTATTCAGGCACAACTTTATGCCCTTGATCCACTCATTGAAGCAATCGATTACCTTAACCAAAAACAAGAAAAACATGAGGATATGATTAATCGTAATACCTACTTTAAACTAGGTACAAGCCATATGAAGGATGCAATGCGCCAAAGAGAATCATACAACATACTTAAAAAATATGTTAAAGCAGGTCAAAAAGATAAAATCACCGATCAAGATATTGCTAAATTTTTATATGGGCATGATTTCACTTCTTTAACAAAAGATGGCAAACGCCATGTTGGCGCATTAAAGATTTCTATTCATAATGATTTAGATGTGCGTCAGTTTATTCAAGCAGTTGTGTTGGAAGTCAAAAAAGAAGACAAACAATATCTAAAACCAAATGTTTATTTTAAAGATCCTAGACGCAACAATGATCAACAAGCTGCTGATGCTGCTATTCGCACCAGAAAGCCCACTTTAGAAGAAGCTCAACGTAAACGTGATTTACAAAAACATGGCCACAAGATGGATCCAAGAAACAAAATGAGCGGCAATAAACGGGAATTAGACTCACAGCAGGTTGAAGAGATGCTTAAAAGAATTAGGTCAAACTAATGAGACTACTCTCCCTTTGTGGGGCGTTGTTGCATAACAAATAAAAATACCCACTCTCCTCTTGTGGAAGAGTCGAAGAATCACCTGGAAGGTGATGGTGGGCTCTTTATGTTTGATGCAACCAAGTAAAAATGTCCGGGATGACAAATTATAAAGGTATTGTTAGCAGTGTAACAATCTATAACACTAGCTTTGAAATCTCACGTTTCTCTTTAATCGCATCTTCAAGATCTCTGCGAGAAAGCTTAGCACGATTCCTACGCGCTATATCTTGTGCGGTGGGCTCATAACCAAAAACAGCTAAGCCATAATAGCTAGCCTCAGCCCAAAAAGCCCAAGCCATCAATGGATCAGCGTCATAGATCTCCGCAGCCTTCCATTTGCGGATAACAGCTAATCTGGCCAGCTCTTCTGCTGTTGTTACAGCCTGATTGATATAAGTGCCTTTTCCAGGGTTTAATTGGTCGCCCCTCTCCCCATCATCGTCATCGTCAAATTTAATGCGGAAATCACCTTCACCAAAACCAAATTCACCACGAGATGCTGCAAAAGCTGAGCCATAATCAAAAACATTCCAACCAGACTCTGATTCAAAAAACTCTAATTCAAAATCAGGCTCAGGATCACCTTCTTCATATACTTGGGTAACTTGAATAAAAGGATGGCGCTTTTTTAAAGCTTTGATACTTTCTGGGGTTACCTGCCATAAAAAGTCGAGCTGATCATCTGATTTAATCATATCATTTTTGCCATGCTTTTCTTCGCCACGCAAAACCCGGGCTTCTTCGTTGACAACTTCAGCGTTTTCTAAAACTTTTGTTAATTTAGCATCTTCTTTGAGCGCCTTTTCATTTTCTTCAGGTGTTAAGTTTTGTGGATCATGCTCGCTCATGGCGGTCCTTCTTTTCTTGAGTAGTTAGTATTGATATTGGCATATTAGAGAGTGTGTGGCAAGCGGCTAAGCGCCCTGATTGGATGAAATCAAACAAGCTGATTATTCCCCCTCTCCGAATCATCACCTTCCAGGTGATCTTCGACTCTCCCACGAGGAGAGAATGGAAATCGAGTTATGCAACAGCACCCCACGAAGCGAGTGGTATTGTTTTGAGTTATGTAACAATGCGCCCGGGGTGACAGATTACAATTGCTTCAACTGCACCTGAGCTAGCTGAGCAGACGGGCTTTGCGGATAATCTTTGATAATACTTTCAAAAGCAGTCTTAGCTGCCGCTGTCTGACCCAAATTCACTAAAATAGTCGCTAACTTCAAACGCGCATCAGCTACTTTTTGATTATTTGGGAATTGATTCACCACCACAGAAAACTGAGCTTGCGCCGCTTTATAATCTTTATCTTGCAAGGCTATTTCACCCAACCAATAATGCGCATTGGCAATATAGCGCCCTGTTGGATAATTTTTCAAATAAGCAGACAATGCTTTTTCAGCTGCCGGCAAGTTTTTAGATAAAACTAATGAAAATGCTTTTTGATAATCATTAAGCTCTTGCTGGCTTGGCGTAGACCCGTTAGTTGCAGCTGCAGGTTTATCTGCTGACGTAGATTTTGCGGTCGTTGTTGACGCTGATGAACTGGTATTACTCGTTACAGGCCCAGTATTATTAGTTGAAGCATTCGTTGTATTAATATTATTAACCAAAGTATTTAGCTGTGAAATACGCGAATCAACTTCCTGGTAAAAATCACGCTGCTGCTTGCTTAACTGATCAAGCTGGCGTTTTTGCACTTGTACTTGCCCACTTAAACTTTGCATTTGATCTTGCAACTGACTCATTTGCTGCGCCAAATTCATTTTATTCAAATTAGTCATCTGTTGCTCTAGATGTGTAACACGCTGATCTGTCGTCATACCGCTAGCATCAGTAGTTGCCGCTGCTGGCGCGGCCGCATTAGCACCACCACTTTGTGCTGGCTGTGCAATCGCAGGCTGCTGGCCATTAGCCGCACTCGCTGGCGTTGCATCCATCACAGGTGCATCAGCAAAAACAGCAACTGCAGCGCCTAATGCTGCTATGACAGCTGTTACTTTAAATCCTTTTAATACTTTTTTTTGCGTCGATAATTTCATTCTTGATCCTCGTACACTAGTTGAACTCTTCGATTAATTGCCCATATCGGCTCACCAAAGCCATCCTCGGCTGGTTTTTCTTTGCCATAACTTACCACTTCTATTTGTACAGGTGCAACCCCATACTGTAATAAATCATTTTCAACAGACTGTAGCTGCTTATAAGCCAGCAAAATATTATTCTCTCTTGATCCACGACTATCCGCATAACCTTCCAAACGAATCTTCACATTTGGATGAGTAATTAAATAATTAGCTTGGATTTTTAATGCCGCTAAATCACCTTGTTTCAGACTAACACTGTTTTCATTAAAATAATAGGTTTGATTAGATGGCGCAACCATATTATTCACTACTTTTTCAACCTTTTTTGAACCATATGATGATGGCGCAGGAATTTGAGTGGGGGCTTTATTATTAACTAACCCATACGTTTTAGCCTCAGGCAAAGCTGCCACGGCTTGACTGGCTGAATGGTTAGTATCTGCTGCAGCTATAACTGTATTGCTATGCGCAGCACAACCCGTTAATAACACACCTGCACTAACGCTAATCAATACCCCAGTTAACAGTAATATTTTAGTATTCATTTATGACTCCCCTTTTAGAAAAGGTGACCAAGCAGGATCTTGCACGCTGCCTGTCATCGCTGGTAAGCGACTTTTAGTTTGGCCATCACTAGAAACTAAAGCCAAAATACGCTGCCCTTGATAATCCTGACTGTAAACAATTAGCTGCCCATTTGGCGCAATGCTTGGCGAAGCATCGGTATTATTTTGATCTAAAATTTGTGCGCCATCGCTGCCCGTTAAACTTTGTTTAGCAATACTAAACATACCTTGATGTTTTTGTAAAAATGCGATGGCCTGGGTATTTGGAAAATACGAGCCACTACTATTATAGTTACCGGCAAAGGTTAAGCGATTAATAGCCTGGCTTTGTAAATCCATTTGATAAAGTTGATAACCACCATCACGTGTAGATGTAAACAACATGGTTTTGCCATCAGCAGAAAAACTTGGCTCAGTATCTTCATAATACCCAGATGTTAGCGGTGTGGTTTTGCCAGTATTTAAAGCCATTAATACAATATGCGGATAACCTTTTATAGTTTGCACTAAAGCCAATGATTTACCATCTGCTGTAAAAGCTGGCGCATTATTAAGCCCGGCTGTATCGCTCATTTTTACACGTGACCCATCCACTACATTTTGCACATAAACTGTTGCTTTTTGTTGCTCAAAGGAAACATAAGCAATTTGCTGTCCATCCGGGCTCCAAGCTGGCGACATCAGTGGCATCGTGGAATCAACGAGTACTTGCGGATTAAAGCCATCCATATCAGAAACTTCTAAACGATACTCTTTGGGTCCAGGCGCATGTCCTAATACATGAATATAAGCTAATTTAGTGGTAAAAACACCTTTCACGCCGGTAAGCGTTTCGAAAATTTGATTGCTGATTTGATGCGCTGTTGCACGTAAAGTGTCTGTATTAACATGGTAAGTGTGATGCCATAACAATGCTTGGGTTGATACATCTTGTAATTGCACTGCCACAGCCCAATTGCCTTCAATATCTTTATGAATAGAACCGGTAACAACATCCTGAATCGATGTTCTTTGCCATTGGTTTTGCTGCTCTGTTGACATCGCATTTAATGTGGCATCGAATGGCTTTGGCGTCACATCGAAACGACCGCTTAAGGTTAAATCATTAGCAATGACTTGCGATACTGTTGTATTGCCAGCCACTTTGACAGACTTAGCTGAAAACGCATAGATAACCACTGGCGTTGCCGTATCAATTCCTTGTGTTAGCTCAAGATTCAGCGCTTGCGCAGAATTGGCTAACATGAATAAACATGCCAATCCCATGGCTAACTTTTTAAAAGTGTCGAACATGTTCAAGTAACCCTTTTTTTAGATGTGTACTATTTTCTCAGGACACAGGGTTAAACGCAACTGTTTAAACTGTTTTAATAACCTTGGATCAACTGGCAAAGGCAATGGTGATGCTTTTTTGACCGCATACACCGCGGATTGGTCTAAAATTGGCAAACCACTACTTTTTATGACGCTGACCGATTGCACTTTTCCAGAGTTAGCAAGTGTCATTAATAAGCTAGTACGCATATGGTGATTAGCTTGTTTGGGTACAATCCAATAACTGGCGATGCGTTGTAATATTTTTTGTTTCGCTTGATCGATTAACCTGGATGTGGCTGCTTGCTGTAGGCGGCTTGCTTCTAGATTTAATTGTGTGGCTTCATGTTGTATTTGCAGCTGCCTTAAATGTTTTTCTAATTGTAAAACATTCGATTTAGCCACCATTTTTTTAGTAACCTGTTTTTGTTGCGGAATACTAGAAACAATGGTGGCATTTATAAATGGTGTTTTAGCTTTTGTTCGTAAGGCATGCCAAAGCACTAAAGCGATTAAAACAAATATAAAGAGGTGTGCGAGTATCACATAAATACTATATTGCTTAATTTGCTTGGGCTTTTTGAAAATGATCCGTTTGGTTGGTGTTGTTTGTTTTTGCATGAGATCCTTTTATGCTTGTTTTTAGTCATCCCGGGCTTGACCCAGGATGACAAATAAGGCGTTGGAGCGACACTCAAGCCATTACATCCTTCAATTTTTCAACCACAGCATCAATCGCCACATGCTCAACATCTTTTGCTCGGCGTGATTTATATTCCACCCTGCCTTCGTCGATCCCAGATTCTGAAATCACAATGCGATGTGGAATACCGATCAAATCCATATCGGAAAACATCACACCTGGGCGCTCTTTACGATCATCATATAACACATCAAAACCAGCAGCAGTCAGCTCTTCAAACATTTTATCAGCTAACGCTTTTACACGCGTAAATTTATGCGCCTGCACAGGCACTAAAGCAATTTGAAAAGGCGCCAAAGCATCTGGCCATACGATACCACGATCATCATGATGCTGCTCAATAGCCGCTGCCACCACACGTGAAATACCAATCCCATAACAACCGGTCACCATGGTGACATTTTTACCCGCTTCATTTTGCACATTCGCTTTAAACGGTTTGGTATAAGTATCACCATTTTGGAAGATATGCCCAACTTCAATGCCACGTGCAAAAGCTAACTCGCCTTTACCATCTGGTGAAGCATCGCCCTCTTTAACTTGGCGAATATCGGCAATAATCGCTTCCGGCCAATCTCTAGCTACCACAACATTTGCAAAATTTTCACCAGATTTATTATCTAAATAATTAAAACCAGCCATCGCTGCAACAGCCGCATCAACGACTTTATATTTAACCTCAAAATCTTTACCTTTAATATCCGTAATAACTACGAAAGGCCTGGCAACTTGTTCTAACATACCTGTTTTAACATCACTTAAATCATCATCTTTGGCGACAACACACTCAACCCATTGATCATCTTTATCTTTGATGTAAACCGATTGCACATCTGCATTACAGTCAGAAGCTTTTTCCATCACCGCAACGCCATCACCATTATGCACTGGTTTTATAGTGGTTTTAGCCACTTCAACATTGGCAGCATAATCACCCTCTGAACTATAAGCCAACAGGTCTTCACCACTTTGCGCTAGCACATGAAACTCATGCGAACAGTTACCACCGATTTCACCTGGATCAGCATCCACAACACGATAAGCCAAGCCCATCGTTTCAAAAATAGCCTGGTAGGCTTGATACATGCGGTCGTAAGTTTGTTGCAATGATTCCATATCCAAATGAAATGAATACGCATCTTTCATCACAAATTCACGAGAACGCATTACACCAAAACGTGGACGAATCTCATCGCGAAATTTGGTTTGAATTTGATAAAATGTTTTTGGCAACTGACGATAACTTTTAAAATAATTAGCAGCAATATCGGTGATCACTTCTTCGTGTGTTGGACCTAAGCAAAAATCACGATCATGACGATCTTTAAGGCGAGCCATATCGGCACCATATTTATCCCAACGACCACTTTTGTGCCATAAGTCAGCAGGCTGCACCACTGGCATACGCAGCTCATTGGCGTGTACTTTATTCAGCTCTTGGCGCACAACGGCTTCTACTTTATCAAGCACACGTAAGCCCAAAGGCAACCAGGTGTATAAACCACTGGCAAGCTTAGCGATCATACCTGAACGCAGCATTAATCGATGCGATGGCAATGTGGCTTCGGCAGGTAATTCTTTGGTTGTGGCAAGCATAAAATCAGATACGCGCATATTCAGCACCTCTAGGTATTCATTGATTAAAGTGCATCTTACAACGCCTCGCCAAATGGGTCAAAGGTTGATTAGGTTTAGTGGTTATTACAGTGGTTAAGGGTGTTAATTTTGCTTATTTTCCCCCTCACTGACATCGAAGATGTCGAGGAGGATAACGGCTGACATTGTAATCAACGCCGGTGAGAAAGCAAACAAGTATCCTCTTTAGTACTAGCACCTGGTTGTTGCAGATAGCTATCCGTATTAACTGCTGTGGTTGGCGCATACGAAGTCAATCTTGACTTATTATCAACACGGCTAATCCTTTGAGCCAAAGCTTCACTCAAGCGTCTACAACTTTCCTCTGCAGCTTGGCGCAGCTTAGTCTCATGTGTCGTATTTTTTTTAACTTCTGTTTTTATTTTATCAAGCTCTTCCCTTAAGTTAATATTTTGTCGCAACAGCCTTTCGTGTTGTGACTGGTATTTTTGAGCAGTCTTAGCCAACTTAGCTTCAACAGGCTTAATAGAGCCCCTTAAATATTCTATTTGAACCTGCAAATCAGTTGCTAACTGCTTGCTTTCCTTAAGCTCGACGCGTTCCTGCAAAAGGGATTGAAGCACTTTCAAATAGCCAATGCAAAACTGTCGCGTATTTCTAATTTCTTTTAAATGTGATTTGAATTTCAATTTATCTATATCACACCATTTAATTTTATTAACTGAAAACCGTTCCAACCATGTGGCTGCTTGCTCTATTTCTTTCTTTAATAAAGCATGTTTACTTTTTAAAGGCGCAAATTCAACAGCTCTAATTCGCTGTAATTTATTCAAAGGTTCAGCCAACTGTTCGAATGATAGCCTCTCTTCCTCAAGTAGCTTTGTTGCTTTTTCTAAATTAAGACCACTTAGCTTGGCTCCCACCACTGTCCTTAAAGTGTGGTTAATTGTTTTTTTAAGCTGCGAGATTTCTGCTTGCAGTGCACCCTTTTCTTCCAACAAAGGTTTTATAGTTTGTTTTCGTGTCTTTTCCATAATATTTTGCTGTGATGCTATCCTCACTTGATAGCCACTAATTTGCTTTTGAAAGTCTTTTAACAGAAAGCCTAACTGCTGAATAACACTTGCCTTCCCATTTATAAACATAGCTACATCATTTGGCTCCCCTTGCCCTAGGCCTACATTTTTTATCTGAGCTTCTACTTCTTGCTTTATTTGATCAACTTGGTTCACCCACTTTTCATATACTCCATAAAGACTAGCATCTAAATCTTTATGCCCTTCAGCGTTAGCGTCATACTTTGCTTTTACCAACAGCTGCTGCTTTATTATATTAAAATCAGCTAATACCCTGAAAAATAATTGAATACATTCTTCTAAAACATTACTTCCTAGCTCTGATTCTTCACCAGAATCAGAGCCACTCACAGGTTCTGATTTACTTTCAACTTTAGGTATTTTAGCTAATAGGCCATCAAGCATCACATCCAGCGCCGTTCTATCTTCTATAAAACTTTTTACAGCTTCATCAATGCCTTTCAACTTTTCATATGACATTTTCTTTAAGCGCTCTATAGTCCCAATATCTTTTTGGGTTATCTTTGCACCAGCTGTTGCAACTTTGGTAAGGACATCAATAATACGATTTTGAGTCACTGCAATGTATGCATACATCTGTTCCTTGATTTGTATGGCGATTAGCACCGACTTTTTAGGGATATTTTTTTCTGCTGAATGCTGTATAGGCATAGAAACACTCACTTTTTATATTTGTTTACAGCCATGACCATACCATAATTACTTATTATTTTTCCAGCAAAAAAGTCACCAACAGCAAGGGGCACCCTATGCGTAGCGTGCCCTGCAAAAAAATTTCAATAGCCTCACTTGGATGCAGGTTTTTGAATGCCTTCCTGGCCTGCTAATTGATCTTTAGACACCTGGGAATCATCATTGCGCTTAGGTCGTTGGGCCAGTGTTGCACTATTGTTTGATAATTTGCGCATACTATCATCATTATCAAGCGTGTTCTTGCAGAATTTAAAACCAACTTCAAAAGACCTTGTGTATTTCCTAACTCGCCTCGCAAGCTTTTTCACTTCATTCTTAAGCTCACTATTTTCTTTTCGCAATACCTGCAACTGCTTCGTATTTGAAACCCGTTCTTCTAAAGCTACTTGAGCTTGCTCAAACTGCAGCTTAATTTTAGCCAATGCACGCTGGTCCTGTTTAGCCTTCTGACGTGAGCCTGACAATAATGTTAGCAGTTTCAAAACACTTTCATAATGCACCCTTGTTTCTTTGATATTATTGAAATAAAGCTTAAAAGTTACTTTTTCACCCTTAAAACTTGATTCTGTGAACTCAGACTGAAGCATCCACTTACCTGCCCTTTTGTATGCTGCTGACATAGATTTGACAGCCTGTTTCAACAAAAAGAACTCAGAAGTCTGTATACACTGTAATGATAAGTTATTTGCAGTAGCGCTATCTATAAACTCCTTTTCCTTTTTCAATAATTCGTTTGCTTGCTCTAACGTGAGATCCTTTGTTTTAATACCTTTGACATGACTTGTTTGATGGTTGATAACAGATTTTAATCTCTCTTTATCCACCTTCAGCTTATTTAATTTTTTCTCAAAGGTTTTCTTATTTTCCAACAATGAATGATTATTTTTTCTTGTATCCACAAGAACCTGTTCTTGTGCACGCATCTCACCCTGATAAAAACTCCTTTGTGCATGTAGATCCTCTAGCATTAATCCAGCAAAGTGAACACAATTACTCACCGACTTGATATACATAGCCGCTTGATATGAACCCTTGTCATTCTTATACTTATAGCCTAAATGCTTTTTCGCTTCATTGTCAAAATAATTAACTTGACCTACCCATTTGTTATATAGCGCATTAAAATTAGAGTCTAACTTTTTAGATTCAGCATCAATCTTGTTCTTTATCTTGGTAAAATCAAGCATTGCGCTCTGAAACACCTTAGCAGCGTCCTTTAGCTCAGGGTTTTGAGGAGGCATATCACAACGAGCATTACTAGTTTCTGCATGAAGCACTTTAGCAGAATTTTTAGGAGGCATGTCACAACGAGCATCACTAGATTCTGCATGAAGCACTTTATTGGATGCCTTACTTAATAATGTTGACATGCTACCTTGCAATAAGATAAACCTACCTAATCTCAATTCCCAGGCAGTTTTTTCTGAATCTGACAAAGTTACTTGATTGCTATCTTGATGTACTGCCAAAGCAGTCCTATATAAGGCTTCTATCTCAACATGAAGCTTATCAATAGCACTAAGATATCCATTTTCTATAACAGCTGCCTCTGAACCAAAATTTTCCATGAAATGGTTCATGGCGCCCTTAATACTCAGTATGTTTTTAGTCATAATACGGCAAACTTCGCCAACTAACGACTCTGACTCTTTGGGGATATTTTTTTCTGCTGAACTCTGTGTAGGCATAGAAACACTCACTTTTTATATTTATTTACAGCCATGACCATACCATAATTACTTATTATTTTTCCAGAAGAAAATAATAAGATATAGCAAGAGATTTTCTGTGAATACAAGGCTTTAGCTGTATAGTCCTAATCCAATGGTTGAGCTAAGTTATTGATTGGGCGCCAGTTTAATTGCGAGTGACATAGTATTGCTCATTGACATTTGACCAGCATAAGCATAGAATGAAAATGTAAGTTTCCCCCAATAGAAACTTGTAGCACTTTTAAGGCTCTCTGGACGATTTCCACAGGGCCTTTTTTTATGGGTGCATACAAAAAAGCCCCGATATAATCGAGGCTCATTTTACGATTCCCCCTCTCCAAAATCATAGATTTTGACTCTCCCACAAGGTGAGAGTTGTGGCTAAGAGGTTAATCATAGATTTTGACTCTCCCACAAAGGGAGAGTGGGTATATTACTTGGGTTACATCATACCGCCCATGCCGCCCATGCCTGGCATACCGCCCATACCACCTGGCATACCACCAGCTGCAGCGCCGCCTTCATCTTCTTTAGGAAGATCTGCAACTAAGCAATCAGTGGTTAGCATCAAGCCAGCAATCGAAGCTGCATTTTGAAGCGCCGTACGAGTTACTTTCATTGGATCAAGAATACCCATTTCAATCATATCGCCAAACTCATCGGTTGCAGCGTTATAACCAAAATCACCTTTGCCTGAAACCACCTTATCAACGATCACAGCAGGCTCTTGGCCAGCATTTTTCACGATTTGACGTAATGGCGCACTGATGGCACGGCGCAAGATATCAACACCCATCTGTTGATCAGCATTCACCACATCCACTTTATCAAGCGCAGACATTGCACGTAGTAACGCTACACCACCGCCAGGCACAACACCTTCTTCAACGGCAGCACGTGTTGCATGCAAAGCATCTTCAACGCGGTCTTTTTTCTCTTTCATTTCAAGTTCAGTTGCTGCACCTACTTTGATCACAGCCACACCGCCAGCTAATTTAGCTAAGCGCTCTTGTAATTTTTCACGATCATAATCTGAAGAACTGTTATCAATTTCAGCGCGAATTTGCTCAACACGCGCTTTGATATCACCCGCATCGCCAGCGCCATCAATAATGGTCGTATCTTCTTTAGTCACTACCACACGTTTAGCTGTGCCTAATTGCTCAACAGTTGTACCCTCTAAAGTTAAACCGACTTCATCAGAAATCACTGTGCCACCTGTTAACGTTGCAATATCTTGCAACATGGCTTTACGGCGATCACCAAAACCAGGCGCCTTAACTGCAGCCACTTTCACAATACCACGAATATTGTTCACTACTAAAGTAGCTAACGCTTCACCTTCAATATCTTCAGCAATAATTAATAATGGCTTGCTAGCTTTTGCAACGGCTTCTAATACGGGTAGTAAATCGCGAATATTAGCGATTTTTTTATCTACCAATAAAATGAATGGTGCATCTAATTCAGCAGCCATGTTTTGTTGGTTATTAATGAAGTACGGTGATAAGTAACCGCGATCAAATTGCATACCTTCCACAACAGCTAGTTCATTTTCAAAACCAGAACCATCTTCAACAGTGATCACACCTTCTTTGCCAACTTTTTTCATCGCATCAGCAATGATTGTGCCAATTTCAGCATCTGAGTTAGCTGAAATCGTACCGACTTGAGCGATTGCTTTTTCGTCTGCACAAGGTTTAGCAATATCTTTTAATTGTGCAACAATAGCTTGTGCACCTTTATCAATACCGCGTTTTAAATCCATTGGATTCATGCCAGCAGCTAAACCACGCATACCTTCTTTTAAAACAGCTTGCGCTAAAACTGTGGCAGTTGTTGTACCATCACCAGCTAAGTCAGACGTTTGAGATGCCACTTCTTTAACCATTTGCGCACCCATGTTTTCAAATTTATCAGCTAGTTCGATTTCTTTAGCCACACTCACACCATCTTTAGTGATCGTCGGTGCACCGAAAGATTTCTCTAAAACAACATTACGGCCTTTAGGACCAAGAGTTACTTTAACTGCGTTCGCTAGTTGATCAACGCCGCTGATTAGTTTGTGGTGAGCTTTATCACCGAATTCAATTGCTTTTGCCATGTTTGGACTCCTTATAAATGTAGCGCTTCGCGCCCTTAATAGACCCACTCTCCCCTCGAGAGAGAGAGTCAAAATCTTTGAGACACCTTTCAGTACCCACTCTCCCCTCGAGGGAGAGTCAAAATCTTTGATTTTGGAGAGGGGGAAATAAAAAAAAATTAAAACCTACTCAACAATACCCACGATATCATCTTCACGCATCACCAAATAATCTTCACCTTCGTGATTAATTTCAGTGCCTGAATATTTGCCGAATAAAATCTGATCATCAACCTTTACAGTTAATGGGCGCACTTCACCGTTATCACACACCTTGCCAGCACCAACTGCAACAACCACACCCATCACTGGTTTTTCTTTGGCAGAATCAGGTAGTACGATCCCACCTGGTGAACGATCTTCCACTTCTACACGACGCACCAATACACGATCAGCTAAAGGTTTAATACTCATAGTTATCTCCTTAATAATTTTAAAAACACTATCCAACGTTTATACAGTTATTCCATCAACTTAATTAACGATTAACAGCTATATAGGCATGGCGCTGAATATTTCAAGAGTTAACAACCTTTTTTTATGAACCAAGGCTAAATAAGGGCAATTTATATTCCACCTCTCGAAAATCTTTGACTTACCACCAAACCACCACTCTCCGCTGGTGGGGTTTTTGTGTAAGCAAAAACGGGTGACAGGATAGTCGCCCCGGGTAACGAGTTTTTTCAGGAGAAAAAACGTAGGCGGGTCAAAATCTTTGATTTTGGAGAGGGGGAATAGTTAGTTATTTCAGCAACTGATCATTCGGAAAAATTATAGACTATTAGAATGTTTAAGCTTCTCTGGAGTTACACAAGCTTCCAGTTTGCTTGGCTTAATACGTATCGCATCAGCAGGGGGAAACAGCACCCTCCTACAATCACTTAATAAAATTCTTTGCTGCGTGCTACCTGATTCGTCAACAACATAATTTTGATAATCCCGCCAATCCTCTTCATTGATATTCTTTAATACAGCGCCATCGACGCACCGAACCAACCAACAAAGCATATCATCTTTTCTACTTCCAGGTTCATCATTATTAACCCTATAGATTGGCAGCGCGCCTTTTATTTGTATGCTACACCACTGCTGTTTTGTTAACTTAACAAAACGCCTTCGCCAACCTTTGCCAAAAGTCATCAGCAATAAAAGCTTAATCGCGCTTACTCTAAGCTCATCATTACTCAATAAACTTGCTACCACATTCACCAACCTAGGCTGAACAACATGAGACAATACATAACCGCAATGAAAATAAACAAGCAGTGCTTGCAAGCCAGCATGTACTTTTTCGATAACACGCTTATCATTGGTTAATATCAATTGCTGTAATAAATCAACAAAAGCTGACCAAGAATCATAATGACCAGCAGCTTGCACATTGGATGCTAGCAGCTGTGCATAAAGCTTATAAGCTGGCCTGTAATCAATATCTAAATAAAGATGCCTTAAGCTGACATTTAAGTAGCCAAGCACCTTTAGCCTTATTGGACTTAAGCATTTTCCATAAAGTATTTCGATGCCTTAAAGTTCCAAAATAAACCATAGATCTAATCAACTGCTTTTTGGAATCTTGTGAAACATCTCTAGATATCAAAATAGGTTCAATCATAAAAGCCAATGTGCGTATCAATTCTGAATCAAACATCACCATCAATCGCAACACATATATGATCTGGTTCCTAAACTCAGTTGTGCATGTGTTATCAATAAGTCTAACTATTAAAAAAGAAATTAATCTTGATTTATCATCAGTTTTTGCCATGTAACTTTTTGCATGCATAGAGACTAAAAAGACCGCTTGCAAGATATCAACCAGACAGCCATAAGCATATTGTAAAAAAGCTGCAGAACCAGTAACAGGTTTTTTCTTGATAAAACGTCTAAAATTTCGTGATACAAATGAAAAAAGTCATCTGCAACCAGTTGCAAAGTTGCAGTTGTGATAGCATAAATACGGATAGCCTCAAACGATTGGTTTGCCGCTTGTTCATCAATGGGATTAACTGATAACGCATCTGAAAGTTGTTTACGATGCATGCAAATTATATGTCGATTAAAAAATTGTATTACAAGCATGTGCTCATACTGTAAATCAAAATTAGTAGTTAAAAGATAAAAAGTTGAAGCAATACTTTCTTTAAGCTGTTGAGATTTTTTTGCAAGCCTCACTATTATTTCAAGATGCTTAACCTGCAAACACTTAATATCAGCAAGAGACAATAACTTGCCATTAATTTTATTCAGTAAGGATTGCGCCTCTTTATTACTAAGGCTAAACGATAACTTATTGAGAAGCCCTTCCAAAACTGTCGTTTTAGAATCAACACAACCCAGCATCATCGTTAATCTGTGCCACGATCACTTAGAGACTGCTTATCAACAACCTCTTCGCATTCACCATCAATAGTGACATGGCCATCATTATTGGCCTTTGATTGAAAACCATATGCCTTGGCCTGAAACTTTTTAGCAAACCAGCTACGCACTTGTGGAATGAATAACAACAGTGCTAGAAGATCACTAAAAAAACCAGGAATAATAAATAAAATTGCCACCAAAAATAAATATAATTTACTTGCATCAAAACCCGCTTGCATTTGCCCGCGACGCATCGCCTGAATTTGCGCTATGCCCATTTGCTCGCCTAACATGCGGAAAATGATAAAACCGACACCCATACTTAAAACAACCAAAAGTATTGTTTGGAACACACCAACTAAATCAGCCATAAAAATAAAACTTAGTATTTCTAATAAAATAAAAGCAATTATAAAAATTCCTAGTCGCATTATATCTTCCTGTTTTGTGAACGACTCCATTCTAACATAAATACTATGAAATAAGCTAAAACTAAAAAATCTATCTTATAAAGTTAACTTTCTGCAGCTGCTAAGACAGATTCAGCCACACCAAAGAAAAGTCACCCGGAGGGTTATTATTAACAACTTATGTTGATATACCCCCTCTCCAAAATCAAAGATTTTGACTCTCCCACAAGGTGAGAGTAGGCATTTTTCTGAGTTATACAATCAAGGCTCCCTCACAAGGTGAGAGTAGGCATTTTTCCAAGTCATACAATCAAGACTCCCCCAACAGAAAATGAGCATTTTTTATGTTATGCGGCAACACCACCAAAAGAGGGTGACATTTCCATTTTGCTTTGACAATATACAAAACTAAAATTGATGAAAAAGAGTATTTATGTTACTCTATCTCGCTTCTAGAATAACGATTAAGGCGAGCTTATGAGCGATACGCTAAACACTTTTGATACCCAAGAAACCCTACAAGTGAATGGCAAAGATTACACCATTTACAACATCCAAAAAGCCGAACAAAACGGCAGCCTACCAGGCATATCCAAATTACCTTTTTCTTTAAAAATTCTATTAGAAAACTGTTTACGTCATGAAGATGGCCAAGTGGTGTCTGCTGACGATATTAAAGCATTCAGTGGATGGCTAAACACCCAATCTAGCAAACAAGAAATTGCATACCACCCTGCACGTGTTTTAATGCAAGATTTTACCGGTGTGCCAGCCGTTGTGGATTTAGCAGCGATGCGTGATGCTTTAGTTAAACTAGGCGGTGATGCTGAAAAAATCAATCCGCTTTGCCCTGTTGATTTAGTGATCGATCACTCTGTACAAATCGATAGCTTTGGTAAATTAGATTCTTTACGCATTAATACAGATAAAGAAATTGAACGCAATATGGAGCGTTATTCTTTTCTTAAGTGGGGTAAAGAATCATTTCAACAATTCCAAGCTGTCCCTCCGGGCACCGGCATTTGTCACCAAGTTAATCTTGAATATTTAGGCCATGTCGTTTACAGCACTGAAAAAAATGGCCAGTGGTTTGCATACCCAGATACTTTAGTGGGTACTGATTCACACACAACCATGATCAACGGCATCGGCGTTTTAGGCTGGGGCGTTGGCGGTATCGAAGCGGAAGCGGCGATGTTAGGCCAACCTGTTTCTATGCTTATCCCTGAAGTTGTTGGCTTTGAGCTAAAAGGCGAGTTGTGTGAAGGCATTACTGCAACAGATTTGGTTTTAAAGATCGTGCAATTACTTCGTGCGCACGGCGTTGTTGGTAAATTTGTTGAGTTTTTTGGACCAGGTTTAGCCAAACTGTCTTTAGCAGATCGCGCAACTATTGCTAATATGGCACCTGAATATGGCGCGACTTGCGGCCTATTCCCTATCGATCAAATCACTTTAGATTACATGCAATTATCTGGTCGCCCAGAAGAAACCATTGCTTTAACTGAAGCTTATGCTAAAGCCACAGGCACTTTCCATACTGCCGATTCAACGCCAGCTGAATACAGCAGCACATTAGGCTTAGATTTAAATACGGTAGTACCAAGTGTCGCTGGTCCTAAACGCCCACAAGATCACGTGCCTTTAACAGACTTAAAAAATACAACAACAAAAGTTATTGAAGATGCTGGCCAAGGCGATAAAATCAACGACCATTTTGATACTGATGCTGATTTTCAAATGCATCATGGTGATATTGTTATTGCTGCGATTACCAGCTGTACTAACACTTCAAACCCAGCTGTAATGTTAGCGGCAGGTTTAGTCGCGAAAAAAGCTGTTGAACAAGGCCTTCAAGTGAAGCCATGGGTAAAAACTTCTTTAGCACCTGGTTCAAAAGTGGTTACTGATTATTTAGAAAAATCTGCATTATTGCCGTTTTTAGATCAACTTGGTTTTACTGTAGCAGGTTATGGTTGCACCACTTGCATCGGTAACTCAGGCCCATTGCCAGAAGCTGTTGATAAATGCGCTGCTGAAAACAATTTAATGGCCGGCGCCGTGTTATCTGGTAACCGTAACTTTGAAGGTCGCATTCACCCATTAGTGAAAGCCGCTTGGTTAGCATCCCCTCCTTTAGTGGTTGCGTTTGCTCTAGCCGGTACAACAATGATTAATATTATGGAAGATGCTGTTGGTACTAATGACAAAGGTGAAGAGATTTATCTTAAAGATATCTGGCCAAGCAACGAAGAAATTAATGCTTTGCTTGGTGATGTCACACGCGATATGTTTAAGACTCAATACGCTAATGTATTTGATGGTGATGAGCAGTGGCAAGCCATTAAAACTGAAAATACTGAAACTTATCAGTGGCAACCTGAATCAACCTATGTGCGTAACCCGCCTTATTTTGAAGGCATGCAAGCTGCACCAAGCAAACCTGCCAATGTTGATCAAGCACGTATTTTAGCAATTTTAAACGATAGCGTTACAACAGATCATATTTCACCTGCTGGTGCAATTAAACCTAACAGCCCTGCTGGTCAATACTTATTAGATCATGGCGTTGAACAAAAAGACTTTAACTCTTATGGCTCACGACGTGGTAATCATGAAGTGATGATGCGCGGTACATTTGCTAATATTCGTATTCGTAACAATATGGTGCCAGGTGTTGAAGGTGGTTTTACCAAACATCACTCAAGCGAACACCCATTATCTATTTATGATGCAGCGATGGCCTATAAAGCAGAAAACACACCATTAGTTGTGATTGCTGGTAAAGAATATGGCACGGGCTCATCACGCGATTGGGCTGCTAAAGGCACTGTATTATTAGGCGTTAAAGCTGTCATTGCACAAAGCTTCGAACGCATTCACCGTTCAAACTTAGTTGGTATGGGTGTATTGCCTTTAGAGTTTCCTAAAGGTGTTTCATGGCAGAGCCTAGAGCTTAAAGGTGATGAAGCGATCGATATTTTAGGTGTTGATGCTGGCATTACACCGAAGATGACTTTAACTATGCGCATTACTCGCGCCGATGGTAGCTCGCAAGATGTATCTGTGTTATGCAGAATCGACACTGATAAAGAAGTTGATTACTACAATAACGAAGGTATTTTACAGTATGTGATCAGGCAGTTGTTGGTTAAGTAGTTTTTATCTCCCTTCTCCGAATCACCACCTTCCAGGTGGCTCTTTGACTCTCCCACAAAGGGAGAGTGGTGGTTTTGAGCGACGCCCAAAAAAGCGCTTGCAGCGATTATCCGGAGTCCACAAAAAAGCAGGCCTAGTGCCTGCTTTTTTATACAATCAAATAACCTTCCATTTATTAGCTAGAGGCCAACGTTTTCATAAGATCTGTTAGACTATCATCTCCATTATCTTTTTTTGCAATAGTGGGATGCTGACACTGCTGAGTATCACGCTTTTGCTGATCAAACACAGCCAGCCCCCCGTGAACAAACGATCTGCGGCGCTCATTCTTAGGCATCATTGGCTTATGGCGCATTAAACGAGCGTGATTTCCACTACTTGATTGCTTATCTTCTGGTGATGAGTCCGGAGTATTTTCATTAGAAGAGTCTGAAAAGGCATGAGCAAACGTACCAAAACGGGCCCAATCTTCAGAATAATTTTTTGGTGTTACAGGTGCTTTAGAATTTACCACAGTCTTAGCTTTTAGCATATCTAGAACATCTTCTAAATCAATGTGAACACCCCTTCTATGCCCCATAGGCTTAGTGCCCTTCCCTGACTTAGCTGAGTTTTCTTTATTATCTATACGCATTGTTATCTACCTTATTTTCAGAGCTAGCATTCAATACAATCATTAAAACAAACTTAAAAGGCTTAACAAACTTCAAATACTAGCGGATTTATATATTATTTCGATATAGACTTTAGCAGACTTTCAACCTTAATCAAGACATTTATTGCACAAAAACAAGCGTTTATGTACTTTTCAAACACTTTAATAAGCAATAGGTAGTAATCACTATACACGCTATAATTTTTTTAATCTTTCCATAATGTAACCAAGGTATACTATGCTTAATAACTATTTTAAAGATATAGAAATAGATATAAACAAGGAAAGCATTATGATTCGTTCAACCACACCACCAAAAAGACCCACTGCAGAGCAAAGCGGCCAACCAACCAAACGCCAAACCAGCAGTTCAGTAAATAGCAACGGCATTGACTCACGTATTTTTCGTCAAATGGGTCCATTTATTGCTGAAATTAAAATTAATGGCAAACCTATCGGAGAAGATAAATTTACACCTAAAATGGCCAATCTATTTACAAAAGTGGCCATAGTAAATAATAAATTTACTTTAGAATGCGATCAAGCAATGGCAGATAGACTAACAAATGAAATATTTTCACCATTATTCACGTGTGAAAAAATTAACGATGACACAGTTACTTTAACTCCAACACCACTATTACAAAAAATTAACGCAACTCTGTACCAAGCCAGTGCCATTGATAACAAGGAACAACGAGAACTTAACCCAAAGAACACTAATGATGTAGTAGTTTCTGTGCTTGCGAATGATACTAAAATTTCTCTTATTAAGAATCAATGCACCATAAGCTTAATAAGCATTAAACAAACCTTCTTTACTAAACCAATTGATCCTAGCCAGCCATTTAAAGAGGAAAAACAAAAGCATACTATTGAAATAAACCCGGCTTCTACATCAGAAGGTTTAATAGCTCAAGTGAATACAATTTTAAAAGAAAGACTCTCTGAATCTAGCCAAACAAATAACAAAGCTCGATTTATTGGAACATCTACAGATGCTCCGAATAGCCCAGCTCCAACTGAAGGCGCCACTAACCGTAGCAGAGCAGCATCTACCATTAAAACCGACATAAAATGCAGCTGCGTCATTTCATAACACGCCTAGCAAATTAGGGGTTTTTTTAATATTCAAAAAACCTAAAAATGATATACTATAGTTGCTTTTGTAAGCATAGATGTATAGGAGGTTACCATGCCTAAACAAAACAACACAGACATAGCAAGTGCATCAAATGGCTCAACTCCACCACGACGCAAGTCTATAAGCGGTCACAGCCCACATACGCATAATAGAGATATTTCAAATAGCGAGCATTCAACTAAAACAAGTCATTCTCATTGCTCGAGTATCTCTAAAGTTACTGTAATAAGCACAGATGGTGCAGGCAACGATCGCAACATCATTGGCAATATAATCTCTAGACTTGCAAAAACTTTAGGGATACATCCTGATTTGGAAAGTAGCCCATATAATGACATTCCCATTGGTCGTGACTTAGTGCAACCAAATAAATTCACAACCACTCAAGATCATCAATTACAACACAATATGAGTGGTCGAGTTAGTAACGACCCAAACATCATAAATTTTTTAAAGGATGAGAAATTTACAGATTTCTTTACTTTTGAAATAAGCGAAGATCAAAACCCTAACGCTGTACAAGTCAATTTAAACTTTACTCTCAAAAACATATTTATTCATATGAATAATGCCCTATTTTCAACTACGCATTCAAACATAAACATTCCTGATGACACCAGAGTGATGTACGCAATTGATTTTTACAATTCAGAATTTCAATATAATCCAGATCCAAAGAATCGCAGCATGCATTTTACGCCTATATATGAAGCCAAAGGCCTCAGAGCATTAGAAAATTTCCGCCTAGCCGAATCTCTTCCAGAGTTCAAATATGAGAATACAGATTTTATTATAACCGAAGCCACCACCTTCAAGGAAATTAACGAACACCTTGAGCAATGCAAAAGTAAACTATTACAGCATCATGCAGATCAAATGGAAGCTTTACAGTTGCTAGACGATGATCATGCAGGAGGTAGAAAAACTGGGCTACCATTAACGAAAAAAAATATCGCTCAACTTGGAGACGACAGCAATCGAGCAAGGTTTTTATCAAATGCCAGCCAGAGGAGCAATCAAACTGTTCAGAGCAAACGGAGTAATATATCAGTAAGCACGCGGTGTCATTGCAATATTCAATGAAGAAAATAACAACCAGATAGCAAAACACACAATATAATTATCTAATTTCATTGCTCTAAATAATTCATTTATCTTTTAAATTCGCAATACTTAACAAACCTGACACTAGGGCACAAATCACCATTAAGCAAATTATAATCGCTAAAATTATAGAAAATTGAAATGTAATAGTATCAGGATGCCGCAATAAATAATAAAGGTAATACACTTGCGAATGCATTACATCAGGAATCAAAAAAACAATCAAACAAAGATAAATGTATTTTTTATATACTGTTGCAATAACAATCCCAATAGAAAATACATAGTACGGCCAATTAATAAAGTTATATTTGAAAAATGTATGCACACTGGTCACAAATAAGGAAAAAATCACATAATCACCATATGATTGCATCACAATAGCAATAATTGCCAGAGTTGATGCCAGCCAGGCAAAACACACTATATAATTATCTAACTTCATTGCTCTAAATAATTCATTTATCTTTTAAATTAACAATACCCAACAAACCTGACGCTAATGCTGACACTACCATCACACAAATTATAATAGCCAAAACAATCGTGTAGTGAAGAGTTATAGTATTTGGATGCACCCACAAAACAGTTAGATAACTAACCTGATAATTTATTACATCAGGAATTAAAAATGCAATTAGACATAGGTAAATATACCTTTTATAGCATGTTAACAGAATAATCCCAATTGAACTGACATAATACGGCCAATTAGGTAAATTAAACTTCATAAAATTATGAAACATAGAATAGACAACATAATCACCATATGCCCCCATAACTAAAAATACAATGGCCAACAAAGATGCCAGCCATGCAAAAAAGCAAACGTAATGATTAAGCCTAGTTCTCATTTAACCACCATAGCTGTAGTTGCCGCCAATCCACTTAAAACCGGAAGATCCGTACCTAATGTTGCAACTGTTAAAACACCCAACCCTACAGCTGAAACCCCTATTCCAACATAGTAATATACACTATGTCCATGATTATTTATAGATCCTGCCGTAACCTTTTTTGTAGGAGATATAGGCGAAGCAGCTGTAGAATTTTTATCAACAACAGTTCCTGCTATTTTTAATGAAATTTGACCCTCAATTATCCACTGACTATCAAAAACCATTTTACTTGGCGTTAATGAAACAGTAGCACTAAACGTTTCACCTTCAAGCGAAACATCAAAGTCATAATATTGATTTGTAATAGAATTACCGACTCTTAATCTAAACTCCCCATTTTCAGAGTCTTTAATCAAAGTCACTTTATTCCAAGCATTTACATAATTATCAATTTGGGTTTTATCAGAAAATTTAATATTTGCCAATTTTCCAGGTGTATAAGTCATAGGGTTTTTAGAGTGTGTAGACTTAAGACTTAAACTTCCTGTTGGCTTTATTGTGCCTGCTATATAAAATTTTACAAAATCAATAGTATATGGCTGCGCCGGAAAATCAGTCAAATTAACATTAATCTTAGGCAATATAGGCAAACCCTTTTTGCGTAAAAACTTTAGCGTTTTATCGTAATCTGAGTAATGTGGCTTTAAACCTTTGGGGACAACATAGATTTGTCCCTTGCAGCTGGTATCTAAACACAAAACCCAATAATGGTTTTTTTGACCAGGTTGTGGATAATACTTTGCTTGTGACTTTGGAA
>Ga0213839_1000392_pt1 | contig 61550 bp, 54 predicted proteins | sample SWPATP21_FD_160075 | JGI IMG/M metagenome (GOLD analysis project Ga0213839, IMG submission 160075) | Coastal seawater microbial communities from Marineland, Florida, United States - SWPA TP2 #1 | ecosystem: Environmental > Aquatic > Marine > Coastal | place: USA: Florida | collected 2016-08-14
CTTCCAGTACGATGCGGATCTTCTCTTCGGCGGAGAATTTACGCCGGGTCTTGCGGCGGATTTCCTTCACATGTTTTTCGGCCGATCCCTCCGGCCCGGATTTCTGTCTCATCTTCGTCCCCTTGGCAGGCTACGATGTGCCAGAAATCCTCCTTAAGCAATTTTCCCGATCTGTCTCATGGTCGCTGACGGGGGACACTTTGTTAGGTCAGCCGGCTCCGTGCCTATGGCATCCAGCAGATTGGAGGCTTCTTGTTTGATGTCGCTGGAATAGTCTCGATGGGCAGCCATAGCGGCTAGTTCAGCTTGCATTTCTTCTGCGGCGGCAGACTGCCGGTTCATATCCCAATCATAAGCACCAGGTTCAACTGGGTCTGGAACTGAGTGGTTTGCCACCAGAGTTCTGAAGAACCCATCGATCAGTTTGTTGATGTCGCTTTCACTCACTTCACCCATGGCCACGATGCTATCACACAAATCTATGAACCGGGAACCGGCTTGAAGAGCCAGGCATCGCGCGACTGAAGGGTCGCGGGTATGCAGAGAGCGCTGAATTTCCTTGCGCCCGAACAGGTCGTGCATGCGCTTCGGAATGGGTAGCCGGACCTGATAAGTCGTTCCACGCAGCATCAAATAAGGGACACGACGGCGGGTCACTGACCAGCGTCCTGAATGGCCAATTGTGACAGTGTATTGTGACAGTCGCGGGAACACGACGGTGCCCACAGCAGCAGGCTTCTGTATTTATTGAAGTAATTAGAAAACTGGCGGAGAGAGAGGGATTCGAACCCTCGGAACCCTTGCGAGTTCACTAGTTTTCGAGACTAGCCTATTCAACCACTCTAGCACCTCTCCGCGCCGGTGTTGAAGCGCCGTCACCTATAATGACTGCGCGCGGATTTCAACCACCTGAAAACGCCTGAAGATGATATTTGACAGCGCTGCCGCTTTAGTGTTTACCCCCCGCTTCAGGCGCGGGGCCGGTGACGGCTCCCGTGCGTATCCCGTTTATTTCCATGCCGGAAGGATGAGACCCATGTTCGCGGTCATCAAGACAGGTGGCAAACAATACAAGGTCGCTGAAGGCGATACGATTGTTGTCGAAAAGCTTAATGCCGAAGCTGGCAAGGATGTGGTGTTCGATACCGTCCTCATGCTGGGCGAAGGCGCAAATGTCACGGTTGGCGCGCCCGTCGTGGCCGGCGCCGCTGTGACCGGCGAAGTTGCTGAGCAGACCCGTGGTGACAAAGTCATCACCCGCAAGAAGCGCCAGCGCCAGACCTACCGCCGCACGATCGGCCACAAGCAGCAGCTGACCGTGGTGAAAATCACCGGAATCAGCGCTGACGGTGCCAAGAAGCCGGCGAAGAAAGCCGCTGCCAAGACGGAAGACGCGCCGAAGGCTGAAACCGCTGCTCCGAAAGCAGAGGCAGCTGCCGCCCCGGCCGCTGAAGCTGGCGCAGCTGACAACCTCAAGAAGCTGACCGGTATCGGCCCGGCACTTGAGAAGAAGCTGAACGGCGCAGGCATCACCACCTTCGCCCAGATCGCTGCCCTTACCGATGCTCAGATCGCCGAGCTGGAAGAGCAACTCAGCCTTTCCGGCCGCTTCGCCAAGGATGGCTGGGTCGAGCAGGCAAAAGAACTCGCAAAAGACGCATAAGGCCTGTATAAGGCCCTCCGCTAAAGGATCAGGAGCAAACCATGGCTCATAAGAAATCAGGTGGTTCGTCCCGTAACGGCCGCGATTCGAATCCGAAGTACCTCGGTGTGAAGAAGTTCGGTGGTGAGCACGTCATCCCGGGCAACATCCTCGTGCGTCAGCGCGGCACCCAGAAGTGGCCGGGCAAAGGCGTCGGCATGGGCCGCGATCACACCCTGTTTGCGCTCACCGAGGGCAAGGTCGAGTTTGCGAAGAAGGCCAAGGGCCGCGTCTACGTAAACATTGTACCGGTGGCGGAAGCAGCAGAATAGCGGCTGACAGCGCGGCCGCGGGAACGTGGCCGGATCGCACCAGACGATCAGTTTCCGGGGGGAGGCAGGCCACTGTCTCCCCCTTTTTCAATGCCTCCCCTGCCCGCTTACGACTCAGGAAGGAGTCACAGCATGTGCGCAGCCATAACGACCGACAGATTCGCCCTGCGGCGGCTCCGCGTGGACGATGCACCGACGATCACTGACCTGGTGAATGATCCGAAGATCTACCGTATGGTCGCCCGGATCCCGCCGCACCAGACGGTGGCCCAGTCTGCCGAATGGATCTCCAAGCATCCGGCCCGCCGGGAGCGGAATGCGGCACACATCTTTGCCATCGAACAGGCCGGTGAACTGATCGGCATTGTCGGCGCAGAGAGGGACGAGCTGCAGCTGCCATTCGAAATCGGTTACTGGCTGGCTCCGGCTGCCTGGGGCAAAGGCATCATGACGGAAGCCGCAGGCGCGCTGATCCAGTGGCTGCGCGAACGGGGCGAGCGCGGCTTTGTTTCGGGCTATCTGGCGGACAACCCTGCCTCCGGCCGCGTGCTTGAAAAGCTGCAGTTCATGAAGGCCGACCGGCGCCCCATTTTCTGTATGGGCCGCGGCGAGCGTGTCGACCATTTCGACATGGCGCGTGTCGGCTGATACACGTAAGAGAGCATCATGAAGTTCCTCGATCAGGCCAAGGTATATATTCAGTCCGGAACGGGCGGCTCAGGCTGTGTCTCCTTCCGGCGTGAGAAGTATATCGAATATGGCGGCCCGGATGGCGGCGATGGCGGCCGGGGCGGCGATGTCTGGGCCGAAGCGGTCGAGGGGCTGAACACGCTGATCGACTACCGCTACCAGCAGCACTTCAAGGCAAAGCGCGGCGGCCACGGCATGGGCAAGCAGCGCACCGGCGCGAAGGGCGACGATGTTGTGCTGAAACTGCCCGTTGGCACGCAAATCTTCGAGGAAGACCAGGAAACCCTCATCGCGGACCTGACAGAGGTCGGCCAGCGCGTGCTGCTCGCGCAAGGCGGTAATGGCGGCTGGGGCAATATGCGCTTCAAATCCTCGACCAACCAGGCCCCGCGCCGCGCCAATCCGGGCGAGGAAGGCGAAGAGGCCTGGATCTGGCTGCGCCTGAAACTGATCGCCGATGCGGGCCTGATCGGCCTGCCGAATGCCGGCAAGTCCACCTTCCTGTCGGCGGTGACGGCGGCGCACCCGAAAATCGCGGACTATCCGTTCACAACGCTTCACCCTGGCCTTGGCGTCGTGGATCTCGGACCCGGCACGCGCTTCGTGCTGGCCGACATTCCGGGCCTGATTGAAGGCGCCGCAGAAGGCGCCGGTCTCGGCCACCGCTTCCTCGGCCATTTGGAGCGCTGCAAGGTGCTGCTGCACCTGATCGACTGCACGCAGGACGACGTTGCCGGCGCCTACCGCACAATCCGCGGCGAACTCGAAGCCTATGACGAGGAACTGGCACAGCGGCCGGAAATCGTCTGCCTCAACAAGATTGACGCGCTGACGCCGGAACTCGTCGAGGAACAGGCAAAGCAGCTCGCCACCGAATACAAGGGCAAGCCCCTGCTGATCTCGGGCGTGACCGGCCAGGGCGTGAAGCAGGCTCTTTACGAGATCGCCCGCCACCTTGGCATCCAGGCTGAACTGGAAGCCGAAGAGAATCCGGACACGGACGACAGCTGGACGCCGCTTTAAGGCCTAGTGATGGTGCGGTTCCGTATTGATCGCGCCACACTTGCCGCACTTCACGATCACGCCATGCGCATCATGATGAGCCACATCCACCAGCAGCGTCGTCTTGCACCGTCCGCAGCGATAGGTCTCGTCCCCTCCGCCTTCGCGCAGCGGCGTGCCCGCCGTGTGCTCCAGCACTTCGTGACCGGCGGCCTGTTCGGGTGTGATCAGGATCATGTTGAACTGCGGCATGGGTACCTCTCTTTTGGCTCCACTGAGGCGCAACGGCTTGCCTTGTCAACGCTCGACTTTTTTCTTCCGGCAAAGCCCGCACTCATGTATCGCTGCGCGCCATGACAGCTGACGCCCTCTCCCATGCAAAACGCATCGTCGTTAAGATCGGATCGGCCCTGATCGCCGAGGACGGGCACCCCCGTCATGCCTGGCTGGAGAAGCTGGCCGCCGACATCGCCACCTGCAGGGCACGCGGGCAGGATGTGATCCTCGTGTCTTCCGGCGCGGTGGCGCTCGGCCGGGCAGAACTCGGCTCGGCGGGCACGGCCCGGCTCGACCAGAAGCAGGCCGCTGCCTCGATCGGCCAACCGCGCCTGATGGCCGCTCTCGCTGCCGCTTTCGTGCCGCATGGGCTGACCGTCGGCCAGGCGCTGCTGACGCCGACCGATACGGAAATCCGCCGCCGCTGGCTGAACGCCCGTGCGACACTGGAAACCCTGCTGGAAGCCGGCATTGTTCCGGTGATCAACGAGAATGACACCGTCGCGACGGAAGAGATCCGCTACGGGGACAATGATCGCCTCGCCGCGCGGGTCGCCCAGATGATGGGCGCGGATTTGCTGGTCCTCCTGTCGGATATTGACGGTCTCTACACTGCTGACCCGCGCAGCAATCCGGACGCAACGCATATCGACGTGCTGGACGCACTGACGCCCGAGCATGACGCCATGGCGACCGGGGCGAATGCCTCGGCCGGGGTCGGCTCAGGCGGCATGGTCACCAAGCTCGCGGCGGCGCGCATTGCGCATGCCGCAGGCTGTTCCACCGTGATCACGATCGGCAACCGTGAACACCCGCTGCTGGCCCTTTCCGAAGGCGCCCGGGCGACGCTGATCCGCGCCAACATAACCCCCGCTCGCGCTCGCGAAGCCTGGCTCGCCGGACACCTGCAGCCGGAAGGCTTCATCAAGGTGGACAAGGGCGCCGCCCGCGCCCTGAAAGACGGCGCCAGCCTGCTGGCCGTCGGCGTCACCGGCGTGGACGGGAATTTCGACAAGGGCGCCGCGGTCGCCATCAAGGGGCCGGACGGCAAGATCGTCGCCCGCGGGGTCACAGCCTACTCCGCCGCCGACATCCAGCGCATCGCCGGGCGCCAGAGCGACGAGACCGAGACCATTCTCGGCTATCGCGGCCGCCCTGCCATCGTCCACCGCGACGACATGGTCCGCACATGACCGCCGTCCGATTACGGCCCGCGACTGAAGCCGACATCCCCGCCCTTGTGGCGCTGGAGCAAAACTTTCCCGAGGACGATCGTTTCCCTGTCCGCACCTGGCGGCGCCTGCTGCGCGGCCAGTCCATGGCCTATGTCGCTATTTCAGATGGCGAAATCTGCGGCGCGGCCGTCTACCTCTACCGCACAGGGACGAAAGTGGCCCGGCTCTACTCGCTGACCGTCGCGCCAGACCACCGCGGGAAGGGCATCGCATCGGCGCTTATGACCGCCGGGGAGGCCGATGCAGCCCGCCGGGGCTGTAACCGGGTGCGCCTGGAAGTCCGCCAATCCAACGCCACTGCAATCCGGCTTTACGAACGCCACGGATTCCGCGTAATGGCGCAAATACCGTCTTACTATCCGGACGGGGAAACAGCAGCCCGGATGGAAAAGCCCATCCAACTCTGAGGCATAGCAGATTCATGACCGACTGGGTCATTCTCGTTGAAAACGCGAACGATATTTCCCAAGCCGAGACGCCGCACAAAGTGCTCCGCGTCGCCGACTATATCACCAGGCCGGCCCTGTTCGCCGGACGGCGCCCCTATATCCTGAACCTCTGCCGCTCCTATGGCTATCAGTCGGAAGGCTATTACGCCTCCCTTCTGGCCGAGGCGCGCGGCCACCGCGTCAGCCCCAGCGTGCAGACCATGGTCGAGCTTTCGGCCAAGGGCCTCTACAATCACGCCCTGCCCGACCTTGGCGAGCGCCTGCGCGAAGCCCGTGCCAAGGGCGCGCCGGAAATCGAGAGCCTGTTCGTTGCGTTCTCAAAGCCCGAAACAGCTGGCTATGAACGCCTCGCCCGTGAAGTCTCCGACTGGTTCCGCGTACCGGCGCTGGAGGTCGAGTTCGACGCAGATGCTCCGCATGGCATCGCCCGTGTGCGGATGGTGCCACCGCAGAAATTGAAAGGCGAGCGGCGCGACTTTTTCCTCCGCGCCATGGAGTCCTATACCAGCGGACGGATCAGCGAGCCGAAAACCAAGGCACCCGCCAAGTGGGCCCTCGCCGTTCTGGTGGATCCGAACGAGAAGCACACTGCCCCGTCGAAGCCAGCCTCTATCAAGCGCCTCGCCGACGTCGCCGCAAAGATGGGCGTTGAAGTTGAGATCATCGAGCCCTCGGACCTGACCAGTCTCGCCGAGTTCGATGCCCTGTTCATTCGCGCAACGACGCAGATCAACAACTACACCTACAAGTTCGCCCGCCGGGCGGAGCAGGAAGGCATGCCCGTCATCGACGACACGCACTCCATGATTCGTTGCACGAACAAGGTGTATCTCAAAGAGATTCTGGAGAAGGCCGGACTACCCATTCCGCAGACGGAGATCCTTGACGAGAAGTCAGACCTGGAAGCCGTGTTCAACAAGCTCGGCTCGCCGGTCGTTCTGAAGACACCGGATGGATCGTTCGGCTCCAACATGGTGAAAGCCAAGACGCTGGAAGAACTCAAGGATGGCGTAAAGGCCATGTTCGAGACGACTGCGCTCGTCATCGCGCAGGAATTCGTGCCGACGAAGTTCGACTGGCGCATCGGCGTGCTGAACGGCGAGCCCCTCTATGCCTGCCAATACCGGATGGCGCGCGGCCACTGGCAGATCGTGAAGCACGGGCCGGGCGGCAAGACGACCGAAGGCGGGTTCAAGACTGTCGCCGTCGAGGATGCCCCGCCGGACATTGTGGACGCCGCCGTGCGCTCCGCCCGCCTCATCGGCGACGGCCTCTATGGTGTGGACCTGAAAGAGACCGACCGGGGCGTAATGATCATCGAGATCAATGACAACCCGTCGATCGACCATGATGTCGAAGGCGCCATCCTGAAGGATGAACTGTGGCGCCGCCTGATTTCCTGGTTCTCCACACGCCTCGAACAGCGCATGGGCCGGATCGCCTAGAACCGGCCACCGCCGCTCACGACTTTTTTGTAGACCTCTTCCGTCATCGGCTCGTAGCGGTCTTCTTCGGCATTGTAGACGTAGAGCGGATCACGCACCTGGTGCGGATCGAACCCGTCCTTGACCAGTTCGAACTTGCGATACTTGAAGGTGCCGGTCGTCTCCGGCTCTTTCTGCACGCGCAGGAAGACCGGGATGGCATATCCCGGCAGGCGTTCTGCCAGCAGCCGGTGGAGGCCAGCTATGTCGAGTTCATCCGACGCCGTGATTGCCGCCATGCCCGCTTTGCCATCGGCGCCGGGCACGGCAATTCCATAAACATTGGCCGTCTCCACACCCTGGATATGTGAAAAGGCTTCGCCGACCTCATTCGTGGCGACGTTTTCGCCCTTCCAGCGGAAGGTGTCGCCGATCCTGTCGACGAAATAGACATAACCGTCCTTGTCCTTCCGCATCAGGTCGCCCGTGCGGAACCACATGTCGCCCTTTTCGAAGACATCGTGCAGCACCTTGCCTTCGGTATCGCGCTTGTCGGTATAGCCTTCGAACCGGGTGCGGTTGTCGTCGCCGATCCGGCCCAGCACTTCGCCAACTTCATCCACGCCAGCCCGAATGCAGAACCCGTCTTCGCCGCGAACCGGCTGCTCGGTTTCCATGTCCGGCTTCACAAAGGCCACATGGGCAAACGGCTTCTTCATCCATGGCGGGATGCGGCCGCAGGCCCCGATCTTGCCGTCAATGTTCAGGAGGCTGACATTGCCCTCGGTTGAGCCGTAGAATTCCTTGAAATCCGACACACCGAACCGGTCTGCAAAACGTGCCCATACATCCCCGCGCAGGCCATTGCCGAAACCGCCGCGGATCTGGTGCGCCTTGTCGGCTGGTCCCGCCGGCTGGTTCAGCAGGTAACGGCAGATTTCGCCGATATAGACAAACAGGGTCGCGCTATTCAGCGCCGCTTCGTCCCAGAACCGGCTGGCAGAGAATTTGCGCTCCAGGATCAGGCTCGCCCCGCACATCAGCGCCGCGCCCACGGCGCAGACGCCGCCGGTCGCGTGATAGAGCGGCAGCGCCTCCAGGATCCGGTCCTTTGGGGTAATCTCACACGGGCCGATAAAGTTGCGCATCAGCGTGCGGACCCGTGCATGGGTCAGCTTCGCCGCCTTTGGCATACCGGTCGTGCCGGACGTGTAGACAAAGAGGCAGGTATCCTTGCCCTTCAGGCCCGCACGGCGCAGGCGTGTCGGACGGTGTGTGGGCATATCCTTCAGGTCAGCCCGAATGTCTCGAATGACGGGGCTGTTAAACGACCAAACGTCGAGCGGCTGCTCCAGATAAGGCTGCGCAGTGTGAACGGCGGCCTCGAACCCTGTGCCGGTGATCAGTTTCCGCGCGCCGACAATGTTGAGGCTGTAGGCCAGCGCCTCGCCATCGAGATTGGTGTTCACCAGCGCCGTGATGACGCCTACCTTCGACAGGCCGACCCAGGCCGCGACATAGTCCGGCCGGTTCTCCATCAGCAGCGCGACCACGTCGCCCTTCTTCAGGCCCCGCTGCAGCGCCCAGTGGGCATACTGGTTCGCGCGGGCATCGAACTCGGCATAGGTCGTCAGGCGGCCCTCAAAGCGGAAAGCGATGCGGATCTCGTGCTCATCTACAGCTCGCTCGAAATCATCCGGCACGAGGAAATCGCTGTCGGGCGAGATCCCCTTCGTCCATTTCAGGAGGCTCAGCGCCCCCGTCAGGAACTTTGCGTCTCGCTGCAGATTTGACAGGGCCTTCATCGACAACCGCCTTGCACACCACCAGAATGTCGTTAGCGCACACTGTAATCGAACAGGGTGAACGGCCCGGTTCGGGAATCGTTGAAATTTCATCGATTTGCCCGCACACAGGCCCATAAACAGGCAGGGATTGCATCTGCGGCACGGTTCTGTATCTGCTGCAGTGCACAATGGGAGGCAAACAAGAATGACTGATCCGGTAGGCGATCTGCTGGCCCTGCTCGATATCGAGCGGCTCGAAACTGACCTTTTCCGCGGCCAGAGCCCGGATGAAGAGGAAAGCCAGCGCGTTTTCGGCGGGCAGGTCATCGCGCAAAGCCTCGTGGCCGCCTATCGCACTGTGCCGGAAGACCGGCCATGCCACTCACTGCACTGCTATTTCATCCGCCCCGGCGACCCGAATGTGCCCATCATCTACCAAGTCGACCATTCCCGCGACGGCGGCAGCTTTACCACACGGCGCGTCGTCGCGATCCAGCACGGCAAGCAGATCTTCAACTTCGCCGCCAGCTTCCAGGTGGTCGAAGAAGGCTGGCACCACCAGCATGACATGCCTGAGGTTCAAGGCCCGGAAACGCTGGGTGACCGCATCGAATGGCGCCGCAAGTTCGCCGAGAAAGTGCCGGAGCGCCATCGCGGCCATTTCCTGCGTCCCCGTCCGATCGAGATGCGCGAAATCGATCCGCTGGACCCGCTGAAGCCGGAAAAGGCCAGCGACCAGCAGAATCTCTGGTTCCGCGTCGCCCGCGAGATCGACGAGGCGCCGTGGCTGCACCACTGCCTGATGGCCTATGCCAGTGACATGGCGCTGCTCGGCACCGGCAACCGCCCGCACGGCATTTCCTGGATGACCGGAGAGCTGATGTCCGCCAGCCTCGACCATGCCATGTGGTTCCACGCACCCATCAAGTTTGACGATTGGCACCTCTATTCCATGGACAGCCCTTATGCCGGCGGCGCGCGCAGCTTCAATCGCGGCTCCATTTACTCCCAGGATGGCCGCCTCGTGGCCAGCGTTGCCCAGGAAGGTCTGATGCGCCCGGCCCGGAAAAAGCGCTGATCACTGTTCGCAACCGCGAAAAGGACTTGCACCGGCGGGCGCGATCATTACACCGGGACTCCGGAGCGTAGCGCAGTCTGGTAGCGCATCTGGTTTGGGACCAGAGGGTCGTAGGTTCGAATCCTATCGCTCCGACCATTTTTTTCAGGCGGCCTACAGGGACAGGCAGATGCAGGCGAGAATTTACAAGCCCTCCAAGAGCGCGATGACGTCGGGCCGTGGCAAGACCAAAGCTTGGGTGCTTGAATTCGTTAAGGAAAATGTCCACCGCACTGCAGATCCCTTGATGGGCTGGACCAGCATCGACGACACATCCGGTCAGGTCCGCATGGAATTCGACACCCAGGAGCAGGCCGTCGAATTCGCCAAGCGCGAGGGTATCGCCTTCCGCGTCGAGCCGACACATGAGCGCAAACGCCTTGTAAAGTCGTATAGTGCCAATTTCGACGCCAACCGGAAACAGCCCTGGACGCACTAGTCGCGCATCCGGGTCCGGATTCGGCCCCGTAGCTCAGCTGGATAGAGCATCCGCCTTCTAAGCGGACGGTCGCAGGTTCGAATCCTGCCGGGGTCGCCAGTTCCCTAAATTGTCCGACCCGGAGACATAGGTAACACTTTGTACCGGAGAGATAGGTTACACATTCGCTCCGAACGGGTTGTTGATGGTCTGCAGGGTTCTCTGCTCGAGGTCAATGTATCCGAGGTCATAGTGCATGAAGGTGACGAGCCAGATTCCGTCATCGACCTCCTTGATTCCGACCCGCTGACCGGCGAGCACGGTTGAGATGTTGATTTTCTTCCGATGCATGCAGATCCGGCCGCAGGCGGTTATCAGGACCTCGCGATCATGGAAGGGATAATCGATCTCCGGCAGGCCTTCATAGATCCGGGCTGAGGGTGTGTAGACCTCTGCCGGCGTTGCCATATCGAGCCCTTCATGAGGGCGCTCTGTGTTGTACTCGCTAACGAAGTCATCGAAGCGGACCTGCTGCTGGAGGGGATTGGCTGAAGCCGGCCGGGTGGTTTCCTGCTTGAGGGTCAGGTGCATACGCTCATGCCGGCCGTTCTGCTGCGGATGTCCGGGCTTGATGCGTTCGATGGCGATGCCGAGCCTCAGCCACCAGACCGAGAGTTTCGAGAGATTGTAAAGACCGTTGGGACTGGCAAACGGCACGCCATTGTCTGAGCGTATGGCCTTCGGCAGGCCACGCGCCCGGAACAGGGTATGGAAGGCTTCGATGACGGGCGCCTCCTTTGTGCCCTCCAGGGCCTCGCAGGCCAGGATGAAGCGTGAGGCACGGTCGGTGACCGTCAGAGGGTAACAGTAGGCCTGGTTGCCGAGACGGAACTCGCCCTTGAAGTCGACACACCAGAGGGCATTGGGAACCGAGCCGGCGGACAGGGCGGTTCCCAATGCCCTCTGGCGCTTCCGGCCAGCCTTCTTCACCAGGCCGTGACGGTCCAGAACCGCATGAATGGTCGAATGAGCCGGAATGCGTACATCCCCTGCCAGGCGACGCACCAGCAGTTCCCGGATCTTGCGGGCACCCCAGCTGGGCTTGTCTTTCTTTGCCTCGATGATCGCCCGTTCGATCGGGACGGGTAGCTGGTTGGCGTACCGCACGGGCCGACGGGAACGGTCCTCCAGGGCGATCAGCCCTTCTTCCTTATAGCGATTAAAGATCTTGTAGCCCGTCTTCCGGGAAATCCCGAACTCACGGCAAAGATCCGTCATCGACTCGCCTTCAAGCCGGCGCGCAACAAAGCGTAGCCTCTCGTCCATTTTTGATTGTTCCTTCCATGGCATCTCAACCTCCCGCCAAAGCGAGAAGTGTTACCCATGTGTCCGGTACAATCTGTCACCCATGTCTCGAGCCGCTCAAAAACACAACCTGTTTGCTGCCCCACACATATGCAGGTTCGGCTGCGCTGCGCGGGCGATTTCGCTTGTCGTGACTTCGCTCCAGGAGCCCACCCTCAGATTGTCTACAATATTGTTGACAATCTGAGGGTGGAGCGAAATATTTGGGCATGTCCAAATACGCCCTCAAACCGGATCCTTCGCCGAAGCCCTCGGCGATCAGCATGGTTCACGCCATTATCGAAGGATTGGAGGTTGGCGAATACATACCCGGCCAGCGACTCGTGGAAGCGGAACTCTGCGCACGGTTCGGCGTCGGCCGGCAGGCTGTGCGTGACGCCCTGCAACAGCTCCAGGTCCGGGGCGTGGTGTCCATCACCCCCAATCGCGGCGCCGCCCTTGTGACGCTCACGCCGCAACAGGGTGTCGACACACTCAAAGTTACCGAATTGCTGTTCGGCCTGGCGGCCGAAAGCGCTGCATGTGAAATTGCCAAAGGGGCAAGCAGCGACCGGCTCGCCTTCGCAACGGCCGAGCTGGAACGCCTCCAGAATTCCATGTCGCCTCGCGACTTTGTCACCGCGCGCCGTCAGTTCTACAGCGCGCTCGCCGCCACAGCGAACAATGACGAGCTGTCTCACCTGCTCGCCCGCGTACGGGTTCACGTTCTGCGAGCCCAGTACGGTTTTCTGAGGCTGCGCGGACAGCACGCCTCTGAACTTATCGCTGTCGGAAAAAAGATCCTGGAAGGCGACCCGGCCGGTGCAGGCAAACTGAGCCGGGAGCATGTCCGCAAACTACAAGAAACACTGAAAGAATATGAAAAGGGAGCATGAACGATGAGCTATGACGTGGTCATTCGGGGAGGAACGGTTTTCGATGGAACCGGAGGTGCTCCCTACACTGCAGATATCGGTATCCGTGACGGTCGCATCGAGGCGGTCGGATCCATCGATACCAAAGGCGATCGTGAGATTGACGCGTCCAACTACATCGTGACGCCAGGGTTCATCGACATTCACACCCACTATGATGGGCAGGTAACCTGGGAGAATCGGCTGGCTCCTTCTTCAGGCCATGGCGTAACGACTGTCCTGATGGGGAATTGTGGTGTCGGCTTTGCGCCTTGCCGACCTCACCAGCGGGACATGCTCGTCAAGCTGATGGAAGGCGTGGAAGATATCCCTGAAGTCGTCATGGTCGATGGTCTGCCGTGGAACTGGGAAAGCTTTCCCGACTATCTCAATGCGCTGGAAGATCGCGCGCTCGACATCGATGTAGCGACCCAGGTGCCCCACTCCGCCCTGCGCATTTTCGTGATGGGAGAACGTGCGGCCCGCAAGGAAGCGCCGACAGCCGAAGACCTGAAGCAAATGCGGGCGCTTGTCACCGAAGCCATCGCTGAAGGTGCGTTCGGTGTGACGACGTCACGTAACATGATGCACCGGACCAAGGCAGGCGAATTGGCGCCAAGCCTGTATTCGGAGACGGACGAATTGAAGGCCCTGATGGATGGTCTTGTCGATGCCGACGCGGGCGTCTTTCAGCTCATTCCGGCGCCGGATGGTGATGCCGAATCCGAGTTCTCATTGGTGCGTCAGGTCGCCGAGCATGGCCGCCGCCCCATATCTTTTACGCTTCTTGACGTTCCGAACCAGCCGGGGCGCGGCTGGCGAGCTGTGCTTGAAGCACTGGAAGCCGCCCGCGCCGATGGACTGAAAATACGCGGCCAGGTCGCGCCCCGGCCAGTCGGCATGTTCTTCGGTCTCGATCTCAGCCTGCACCCTTTCACCGCCCATCCGAGCTACAGGGAAATCGCCTCCCTGCCGCTGGCAGAGCGCGTCCGCATCATGCGTGATCCGGAGTTCCGCGCGAAGCTGCTTTCGGAAAAAGCCGACGATTCCAATCCCGTCACGCTGAACCTCATCAATGCGTTCCGCGCTTCGCATGAGTGGGACAAGACACCGAATTACGAGCCGACGCGCGAGGATCGCATTGAATCCCGCGCCAATGCTGCCGGTCAAACTGTCGAAGAGTATGCCTACGACCTCCTGCTGAAGGATGACGGCAAGCGGCTCTTCTACCTTCCCGCTGCGAACTACACCGAAGGCAATCTCAACGCTGTTCGCGAAATGCTGGGCCACCCTGATACAGTCATGGCGCTCGCCGATGGCGGCGCCCACTATGGTCTGATCTGCGATGCAAGTTTCCCGACCTATTTCCTGCAACGCTGGGTACGTGACGCCAAGGAAGAAGAGCGGATCTCCCTGGCCGATGCGATTGCGGAATTGACCTCACGGCCCGCCGACACGGTTGGCTTCACAGACCGCGGACGGATTGCCCCTGGCCTGAAAGCTGATCTGAATATCATCGATTTCGATACGCTCTCACTTCATGTCCCGACCGTAAATTACGACCTGCCGGCTGGCGGCAAACGCATGAACCAGCTCGCCGATGGATATATTGCGACCCTCGTTTCCGGTGAAATCACCTATTGGCAAGGCGAACAAACGGGCGTGCTACCCGGACGCCTCGTGCGGCGCGGGAAAGAGGCAATTTCAGTTTCGTAACTTGACGAGATCAATCCCAGGAAGTGAAGCGTGCCAGGCAGGCGTGATCGGTGATCTTTTATGCCCGCTTGGCCGCCTTCCCTGTGCGGACAGGCTTCTTCGGTTTGGGCTTCGGACTCACTTTCAGACCCTCAACTACGATATCGAGGAAGGCTGCGCGAAAGTCTGCGGCGGGTGCCTCTTCGCCGGGGGTTTCGCCGAACGCAATCTCCACCAGAGGCGCAACATTGAAGTAAGTGACAATGGCGCCATGGAGCAGCATCAGGATCTGGTGTGGCTTGTGGTTTTTGATCTGCCCACTGTCTATTCCTCTTTGAATGAGCCGGCAGAACCCGGTGTAGGACGTCTTCATGACCATGTCGTACAGCCATTCAAGACGCTCACCGCCAGCCTGCCCTTCCAGCAGGATGAACCGGCCTAGTTCGGGCCGCTGAATTGAAACATCGACAATGAGGCCGCAGAGGTACTGGAGCGCCTCGACCGGTTCCATTTGCTCGACAGTTTCCCAATCAGTCGGAATTTCCGATCCGATCTGGGCTGCCAGAGATTGGATTGCCGCGATCCAAAGCTCCGTCTTGCTGCCGAAATGATAATGGATGCTGGGTTGAGACACTCCCGCCGCAGCTGCGATCTGGGTCGTGCTTACGCCGTCATACCCGCAGGTCGAAAAAAGCTCGATCGCAGCCTCGAGGATCTGAGAGTACTGCTCAGTATATTTTTCTCGCTTCAACATTCATCAGACACTTGAATTGTTTGGTGATCGCAGAACCATACGGCCAGCCGTCCGAAAAAGAAACAGCGCCGAATGAAGAAGCCATGGGCCTTTCATCCGGCGCTGAAGGTGACCCGTCACGTTGGAGGATCCGTCTGATTGGGCAAGAGCCCCGCCTAGAAGGACTTTCGGACGGAGAGGTAAACGGTTCTGGGAGGATTGTACGCGCCCACGACCCCGGCCGACAGCAGGGGCTGAATGAACGAAAACACTTCATAGCGCTCTTCAAACGCATTCTTGACTTCAGCCCTGACTGACCATCCCGACAAGGTGTCGTTCAGTCCGATATGGAAGTCAGCCACCTGGTATTCACCCGTGCCACGCGGCAGGGCCGGGTTTCGGTGGAGTTGATTGGAACTGAAGGACAATCGACCGCCGGCATTGAGTTCCAGGTTTCCAGATATTGGCCGGATATAGTCTGCACCAATCATTCCACTGACTTTAGGTGCATCAGCGAGCCTGGTGCCCGTAGACTGGCTCTTGGCTTCAAGGAGGCCAATATTACCGTAGGTGGTGAGATTGTCCGTCAGACGGTATCGCGTTTCCAGCTCAAGCCCGTAAGTTTCGGCATCGAAGCTCTGGATGACGAACGCACCGGTGACGCCCACGTTCGGATCAAAGACCGAGTCCTGGAAATCTGTCAGATCAGTGTAGAACGCCGCGGCGCTCATCGTTCCCCGGCCGCCGGCATAACTCCCCTTGGCGCCGATCTCAACAGAGCGCGCGACTTCCTCAGGAATGATAAATGGCTCAGGCGTGAACGAGCCGCTGATGGTCGCATTGTTAAACGCTGCGCTCTTCGTGCCCTGCGCGAAGGAAATGTACGTCATCCAGTCATCATTGATGTCGTAGCTGAAATTCAGGCTGCCATCGACGGACGTATCATCCGTCGTTGTGGTCGGCACGACACCTGCGGCGTTGATCAGCGGATAGATCGAGATTCCTGCGCGCTGATCGACCGGCAGGAAGAAGTCGCCCGGAACTGAAATCGGATCAAGACCGATCAGGTCCAGCAGAGTAACGGAAAAGTCGGCTGTCTTTTCTTCGTATCCGATACGCAGACCACCGCTGACTGAAAATCTGTCCGTAAAATCATGCGTCATCAGGCCGAAAAGAGCATAGGACTCCAGATCCTGATCAAGCAGCGCATTGGACGTGCCCGCGAAGGCAAATCCACCGACGTCGACGCCGCCACTGATCGTGCCGGGCGAGAACCAGGTCTGCAGGCGGATCGTCCGGTCGAATGCCAGGCTCTGGTCCTGATACATGCCGCCAATGAATCCATGCCAGGAATCACCCGAGTAGTTCAGGCGAACCTCCTGGGTGAATTGCTCGAAATCCTCTTCGAACAGCTGGTACCCCTTGGGCTGTCCTGCGGCATCGCTGGAAGAATAGAAGATGCTTGAATAGTTGGAGTAATCCATCACCGAATAGGCGCTGACAGAGGTCAGCGTGAGAGTGTCGGACAGTTCCCAATCAAGGGTCAGGACGGCATCAGTACTATCTTGGGAATCGGCGTCGGCCGGAACGGAAACACCGTCGATGAACGTCGTCGTCGGGTTCAGATTTTTCTCATAAGGCCTTGTCGTATAACCGAAATAGGACACAAGCGCCGGGTTCAACACCTCCGTCAGCTGGAACGCGTTACCCGTCGTGTCCTGTTCCGAGTGCTGGAGCATGAAAGTCGCGGTCAGCGAATCCGTTGGCTCCGCGACCATGGTCCCGCGAACAATGTAGCGCTCGGTTGCCGGCACATCGTCTCCGCCGGCAAGGTTCTTCACATAGCCGCCCGTATCGGAATACTGGCCGCCGACCCGGAACCGCAATTTGTCACTGGCTGGAAGGTCCGCTGTCGCACCGACCGTGTAGCTTTCATTCTCGAATTCATAGCTACCGTAAACGTCGCCGCCGAATTCGGCACCCGGCTTGCGCGAGACAACGCTGATAGCACCGACGCTCGTGTTCTTTCCGAAGATGACGCCCTGCGCGCCTTTGATGACTTCCACCCGCTCCACATCGAACAAGGAGTCACGATATTGGCGGGCCCGCGGTTTGTAGACGTTGTCCACAAACAGACCAACCGACTGTTCAGCGGTCTGGTTAGCGTTGTTCGTGCCAATGCCCCGAATGACGATCGACGGCAGGTCGCCAGGCGACTGGCTAAAGGTCAGGCCGGGCACGTCCTGGGCAATTTCACTCACTTCCAGGATATTTCGGTCGGCGAGGTCCTGTCCACTCACGACCGAAATTGCGATCGGCGTTTCCTGCAGCGTGGTTTCGCTTTTTGTTGCCGTGACGATCACGACCGACTGCCGGCTCTCGTTTTCCTGGCTGGCGGGCGCTTCGTCTTCCTGAGCGACTGCCACCTGAACACCGGACATGGCCAGCATCGAAAGCACAATGGTGCTGGCACCAAACTTGGATCTATACATTTGACCTCCCTGGTCGCTCGGATTTTATCTGTGAGCTTTATCTGATAAGCCTATAAGCCTTTCCTTGCGGTCGCCAAGCCCCAATTACAAAAATTTTTTCCTCATGAATTGAGAGCGTCATTCTTCCTCCGTACGCTAACATTCATACAGTGACGGGTGATCCTGGCGGGAGGCCTGCACTAACTGTCCCGCCTTCACGCGGCGGAAACTTGTCGTTTGCCAAAACAGCTATTGATCCTGATCGATTTATCAGAATACTTGCACTCAATCCGCCCGCTCGGGGCCTCCCTTTCCATTCAGGAAGGCTGGCATGCCCGCTCAGAAGAGGCCCGGAGTTCAAGGAGGAATCTCATGTCTGCGGTGTCAGAGGCAAGTCATACCCGAAGCAGTTACTACCGATATTACGTGCTGCTTGTCCTGATGATCGGACAAACATTGAGTGTGGTGGACCGTGGCCTCATCTCGGTAGTCATGACGAACATTCAGAATGATTTCCAACTGAACGATACGCAGCTTGGCCTTCTCGGTGGGACAGCTTTCGCCCTGTTTTATGCCGCATTCGGCATACCGATCGCTCGCCTGGCAGACCGGACGAACAGAAAAAACATTTTCGCGGCAGCTGTTACGGTCTGGAGCCTGGCGACCGCTGCATGCGGCGCGGCCAGCGGCTTCGCTTCCCTGTTTCTGGCGCGAATGGGTGTGGGAATCGGAGAAGCTGGCGGCACGCCCTCCAGTCACTCTCTCCTGTCCGACTATTTCACAAAGGTGGAGCTCGGCCGGGCGATTGGATTTCTGTCCATGGGGGGCGCGCTCGGTGTCCTGGGCGGTCACCTGATCGGGACGGCACTCGTCGAGGCTTATGGCTGGCGGATGGTCTTCTACATCACGGGCGTCCCCGGCGTGCTGCTCGGCCTGCTCACCTATATCTCCATACGGGAACCGGAGCGTGGCAGGTTTCTTGAGTCCGGTCTGCGCCGCAGCGGCCAGGCCCCCTTGGGTGACACCATTCGGTCGCTGCTCCGCAACAAAGTCTATGTCGGAACGGTTGCCGGGCACACATTTGCACTGGTCACCGTGCAGGCGCTGCTCGTTTGGCTCTATCCCCTGATCGAGCGCAATTTCGGCATGCCCAAGACCGAGATTGGCGCCTATGCGGCCGGTGTGCTTCTGTTCTGCGCCATGCCTTCCCTGTTCATCGGCGGTGTCCTTTGTGATTTCATGGCCAAGCGCGACCTGAAATGGATGAGCTGGCTGCCCGCGATCTTCGTCGCTGCATCAATTCCCTTCTATTATCTAATGCTCGGCGCAAACTCACCATTGGTCTTTTTTGCCTTTCTCGGCGCCTTCAACATCTTCATCAATCTTGAAACCGCGCCCGTATTCGCATCGGTTCAAGCCAATTCCGACCCGTCCGAACGCGCCCTGGCTGTCGCCCTGCTCGCCTTTTGCGTCACGATTGTCGGGTATGCCATCACACCTGTTGTCGTCGGAACACTGAGCGACACGGTCTTTTCCGACATGGGGGAGCGTTCGCTGCACGCAGGGCTCGCACTTGTTGGCGTGTGTGCCCTGATTTCGATCTGGTGTTTTCACTATGCCGGCCGTCACGCAAACGACCCGATCTTACCGGTTCCATCAATATGAAACGAAATCATCATTGACGACATTTCCGGCGAACACCTATCAATCAGACTGATAAGTCTATCAAATTCGAGGAGAATCACATGGAACTCGTAAAAACCAAAAGCACCATCACCAGCTACGCTGCGCAGAAAATGATCGAGGCCGCCAAGGCCAAAGCCGAAGAGATGGGCAAACCCATGGTCATCGCCGTTGTCGACGATGCAGGCGCCCTCAAGGCCTATGAACGTATGGACGGCGCTCCATTGCTCAGCGTCGAAATCGCCCAGGACAAGGCCTACACCGCCATCTCCTTCGGCATGGCGACCCATGAGTGGCACGCATTCATCGAGAACGATCCGCCGCTGCTGCACGGCATCGTGAAGACCGACCGCCTTGTCGTTTTCGGCGGCGGCTATCCGGTATTCGTGAACGACGAACTTGTCGGCGGCATCGGCGTCAGCGGCGGTCACTATTCGGACGATATGGAAGTCGCTCAGGCCGGTCTCGCGGCTATCAGCTGACCCACTGGGCAAGGCCGCAGAAAACATAACATCCGGGAGGAACAGCGGATCATGGACTACCAACACCTGATACTTGAACGGGAAGGTCACATCCTGACCTGCCGGATGCACAATCCGCCCAACCAGACGCTCAACACCCAGATGCTCTACGAACTGCATGACATGCTCAATGCGGTTGAGCAGGACGAAGACCTGCGTGTCCTGGTCGTGACAGGCACCGACGATGTGTTCCTGCGCTGGATGGAACTGACCGAGATGCAAAGCCTGGCGCACGGTGAGCGACAAATCGACATCCCGTCGGTCATCAACGCCAACCACACGCTGGCCCGGCGCATTGAAGCCCTCCCGGTCGTGACGATTGCGGCGATCAACGGCAATGTCGGCGGGGGCGGCTGCGAGTTCTCGCTTTCCTTCGACTTCCGCCTGATGAAGGATTCTCCGACGGCCACTTTCGCCCTGCCCCAAAGCAGCTTCGGCCTCGTGCCCGGCGGCAGCGGCGCCTGGTTCGCCTTGAAATACCTTGGCCGGGCGAAGGCTCTGGACATCCTGCTCCATGGGGAGTTCCTTCAGCCCAGAACGGCACTGGAACTTGGTCTGATCTCCCGCCTGTATTCGGAAGATGAGTTTGACTCCGAGGTGAATGCCTTCGCGGAAAAATTCGCGGCTCGTGCGCCGCTCGCCATGCGCGGGATCAAACGCCTCATAAATGCCGGAACCAATCAGGACCAACTGAACTTCATGGCTGAGGAAGCAAAAGAGATCATGAAAATCATCGTCTCCGAAGACGCCCAACATGCGCTCGATATGTGGATCAGCAATCCCGATCCTGAAGCCTACAAACCCCAATTCAAAGGCAAATAGCCGATGAGTAGCCTGCACGTGGCCATGGACAAGGATTTCCACTGGCTCCTGAAAAACCACGCACACCGGCGTCCGGATGCTCCGCTCCTTCACTGGGAACCCTTTGAAGGCGACGCGAAGACCTGGACCTATGGCGCCTTCTACAAGGACGTGCGCCGCGTTGCGGCGGGCCTGCATGCGAAAGGGGTCCGCCGGGGCGACTTCCTTTTGCTACATGCGAACAATTGCCCGGAATTCCTGATTGCCTACCATGCCTGCGCAGCCCTCGGCGCGGTCGTGGTGACAACCAATCCTCGGTCGGCCGTCGAGGAAATGCGCTACTTCATCAGCCATTCCCGGGCGCGCTTTGCCATCACGCAACCTGAATTCGTAGACCTGCTCCGTGAAACGGGGCCGGACCTCGAATGGATCGCCAGTACAGAGCAAAACAGCGCCGAACCATCCGAGCCCGTACCGGCCGGCATCGTACCTTTTGACGACCTCTTCGCCGACGATACGGATTTCGAGATTGAGCGGAATGATCCGATGGCGCCGTTTTCCGTGCAATACACATCCGGCACGACATCCCGGCCCAAGGGTGTTGTCTGGACGCACGCCAACGCCCTCTGGGGCGCGCAGACGGTGGCCTCCCATAATTTGCTACGGGACATCGACACCGCGATCGTGTTCACACCGCTTTGCCACACCAATGCGATGAGCTGGGCACATTATGGTGTGCTGTGGTCTGGCGGCGCCATGGTGCTGCAGCCGAAATTTTCAGCCAGTCGCTTCTGGCCGACAGCGCTGAAACACGGATGCACCTGGGCCAATGTCATTCCGTTTGCGATGCAGGCATTGGCGACCCTGCCGGTGCCGGACGATCATGCATTCCGCTACTGGGTGATCGGCGCTGCAAACATTGGGCCCGTTGAAGACCTGTTCCGCATCACTTTTGTCGGCGCCTGGGGCATGACGGAACTAATCGCTCACGGAACATATACACCGCCTCAGCTCTCCAGCCCCGAACGATCCATGGGCTTGCCTGCCCCGGAATTCGAGCTGAAGATTGTTGATGAAAGCGGACAGGATGTGTCACACGGCGAGACAGGGCTTTTGAAGGTGCGCGGGGTTCCGGGCATCACCTTGTTCAAGGAATACCTCTACAATCCAGAAGCAACAGCGGGCAGCTTCGATGATGAAGGCTGGTTCGATACCGGGGACCGGGTTTACCAGACGGCGGACGGTCACCTTCGCTTTGCAGACCGTGCCAAGGACATGCTGAAGGTTGGCGCAGAGAATGTTGCCGCGTCCGAGATCGAAGGCGCTGTCATGCTGACAGAAGGTGTCCTGGAGTGCGCCGTGGTCGGCAAGCCTGACAAGATGAAGGATGAAGTACCGGCCGTGTTCGTCCGCGCTGCGGAAGCATCCGATGTACTGGCATCAGCGATCCTTGAAACCTGCCGCGCCCAGCTTGCGGATTTCAAGGTGCCTGTCGAAGTGATATTCGTGGAAGATTTTCCGCGTGCGGAACTGAACAAGATCGCCAAGGCAAAACTACGCAAGCTATTTGAGGATTGAAAAACCGCCAGTCTCAGTAAAAGAGACCGGCGGCCATTCGCCTTGAATGATCAGATTGGGCGATCAGATCCCTGGATAGGGAATATTGCGATTGTCGAGAGCTTCTGCGCCGAATTTCCCGACCTTTTGCTCCCGGGTACGTTGGACCCATTCATCGAGGTTCTTGCGCGCCTTGGGCCCCTGCTCCGTGGCATAATCCGCGTACGTTGGGGTCTTGGTGGTGATCTCCACCTGCATGCCGTTCGGATCATACATGTAGACCGACTTCAGGAACCCATGATCCACCGGGCCGAGGCACATGACGCCCTTTTCGTTGATCTTCTTCTGCCAGGCGAGCATCTCCTCTTCGGAGTCCACCTCGAAAGCGATATGACGGTCAAAGCTGTGAGCCGCCGCAAAATGGGCCGGCGTGGCGTTGGTTGGCTCATCGAAGAAGGCGATGAAGTCACCATTTCCCAGCTGGAAAAACAGGTGCATGAATGGCGTCGGCTCATTCGTTCCCGGAACATTTTCTTCGGAGAAAGCTATGCGTAGCGGCAGCCCGAGCACGTCCTCGTAGAACCAGCGAGTTTGCTCCGCATCACGGCAGCGATACGCCGTATGGTTGGCGTTATTCAGAATGTTTTGTGCTTCTGTTGGCATTGGCCCTCTCCCTGCATTCACTTGTGTCTTTGCCTTTTACCCGGGCCTGAACCCGCACGAAATCACTTCTGGCAATGCACTTAATATCTGATAGTTTTATCAGTTCCGACTGTCAACGTTTACCGCCCAAACTAGGAAGTGAGATTTCCCAGCCATGAACGACCCGAATGGAACCGCCACGAGATTCTTCGACGCCATCGAGCGGGCCAGCTTTGCAGAGATCGAGGAAATCTATTCCGACGATGTCGCCATCTGGCACAGTAATGATGACCAGACACAGGGAAAGGTCGACAATCTTGCCGTCCTGAAGAGCGCAGCAGGCCTGCTCAGGTTCCGATACCAAGTCCTTCACCGATCGGTGGAGGGTGATGTCGTTGCACAACACCACCAGCTCTACCTCACCCGTCGCGACAATGGCGCGGAAACGATGATTCAGGCAGCTATCTTCTTAAAGATTTCCAACAACAGGATTACGCAGATCGATGAATTCATCGAACAGTCTGCGGAGGAAAGAATAAGCAACCTCCTGGCGGACCAGTCTCGCTAAACGAGCGGATACTGTACCGGCAATTCCAGCATGTTCCGCCCGGTGACTTCACGGGACGCATCCCAGTCCCAGAAGGCATGCGAGCAGATCGTGTTCAGGTCGCGCCAGTAGCGTTGCAGAGGCTGATCGAGGTGATAGCTCGACGCACCGGCGTTCATCATCATAGCGTTCACCGACTGACGGCAATGGTCGGATAGAAAGGCGACCCGTCCCTTCATCGCGATCCGCTCATCCCAGGAGAATTCGCCTGCAGCGACGATCCCATCGGCACGTCGATAGACATCCTGCGCCATCTCTTGCGCGACCTGGGCACGGATCCCCATTTCACCCAGCATTATGTGGGCGTGCTGCAGGTCCTTGACCACAACGCCGGTAAAATTGCGTACGCGCCGGGAGATCATTTCTTCGAATTCCGCCCTGGCGCCCGCAACGCCGCCCGTTACGACCGGAACGATGGTGCAATAAGCCAACAGCAGGAACGGCGCCTGGTACAGCGGGTTGTCATGCAGGCTGGAGCCTTCAGTTTTGCCGCCGTTGAATTCCACAAGGTCTAGTGAGCGATGGTCCGGGACAAATACCTTTTCCACGGAGTAATCATTGCTGCCCGTCCCGGCCGCACCAGCGAAATTCCACGTGTCGATCATGTTCATTTCAGACGCCGGGATCAGGAAGGACCGCCCACTGTCGCCAACACGCCCACTGATCTGCACCCAGTCGGCATGCACAACACCTGATCCCCACACCGCTCGTCCACTGACTTCCCAGCCACCTTCGACTTTCCGCGCGTCCAGGTTCGGCGCGGTGGCGGCCGGCATTTTGACATAGCCGTGAGGAGAGAACAGTTCCTCCTGCGCCTGCTCGCTGAAGCGCGTCACATAGATATTGTGTCCCGCATAAAAGGCCGTGATCCAGCCGGTGGAGACGCATGCGCTGCTGATCGCTTCTATCACCTGCCGCATCGTATCGAGACTGGCTTCCGATCCGCCCCACCGTTTTGGAACAAACATCTGAAGGAGCTCCGCATCCGCCAGCTCCTGAAGGGTTTCGTCAGGCACATGACGCTGTCGTTCGGTTTCTGCGGCGCGCGCCTTGATCTTCGGGACCAGGGCTTTTGCGCGGTTGATCAGCTCAATATCGGTGGCAGGCATGAATGCTTCCTCGTCAAAATTTTGCGAAGGAATACCATTTAATGTCCACTTGTCTATTTATATTTTTTTGGATTTGGAAATTTTTGTCGCCTATAAGCGCCGAATGATGAACAAGACTGTGAAACGTGGAAAAGGCCGTCCTGCCGCCGGTGGCAAGCACGTCGTCGACGAAGAAAAGTGCATGGAGATTGCGCTCGAAACCTTTGCAGAATTCGGATTCGAAGGCGCTTCGGTTCGCGATATTTCCCGCAAGAGCGGCATCAGTCACAGCCTGCTCAATGCGAAGTATGGGTCAAAGAGAGACCTGTGGACCGCAGCCTTCGACTTTGGGATGGACCGGCTTTACGACCGCATGGCCGCCTACGAACAGACCGAAGCGCCTGAGGACAATCTTCCGGACCAGCTGCGACAGGTCAGCCTCAATTTCCTCATGGGACTCGTCGAATCGCCAACCATCTTCATGATCATGAATGCTGAAGGCGGACACCAAAGCGACCGACTGGACTACATAGTCCAAAAATTCTTCCACCAACGGAATTGGGCCTTCACGGACATTCTGAAAAAGGGCCAGAGCAAGGGCGTCTTCAAGAAGGTGAACCCTGTTGTCCCCTTTACCCTGCTCGCTCACGGCGCAGGCGCCATGCTGGCATTACGCCCCCTGATAAAGACCGTCGATCCTCGCCTGACTGCATCCGACCGGGCCGTGCAGAAGTCATTGGAGGACGCCGTCGATATCATCGTCACCGGTCTTCTGGCCGGGTGATGACTTCCTTGCCCGAACGCCGCCAGACATCATCCTCCTGAACTCGCTTTTAATTGACACGTGGTTATTTTTTCGTAGGCATGCATCGTCTGTGCGACACAAGGACGATGACCCGATGAGTGAGAACAACCATGAAAAGATTGCCGCCGGGCTTCGCGCCACGATGCGCCGAGTTGCCTCGACTGTGTCGATCATTACGACGAATCATAATGGTTCAGACTACGGAATTACTGCAACATCCGTCACCTCTGTCTGCCTGAGTCCGCCAGTCATTCTGGCGTGCATTAATCAGAGCACCAGACTTTATAATGCGGTATTGGCCGCCGGATATTTTACCGCGAACTATCTGGCCGACCATCAGGCAGGCATCGCTCAGGTCTTCGGAACCCCAAACACGCCGGACCGCTTTTCCACCGGTCACTGGAATCACGGCGAATACGGCCCCTTCCTTGTCGATGCCATGGGTGTCCTGAATTGCGAACTTTCTCAATCCTTCACGTTCGGAACACATTCCATCCTGATCGGAAAAGTCGTCAGAACCAGCGCACGGGAGGCGGATCCGCTTGTGTACTTCGAAGGTGAATTTTCCAGGATCGTGAAAGAACCACAAGCTCAGTAAGGCCCTGCCGACAGCGCTCGCGCTTACCGGCAGGGATTCCCCCTATTCCGCCGGTGAGGCCGCCGCCTCGTCCGCTTCCTGCTCTTCTGCTTCCAGGCGCCGGGCGACATCGCTGGGCGAGCCGGAGCCGCGCGCGATCAACGCATAGGCTGTCGGCACGATCAGTACCGTCACCAGCATGCCTGCCAGAACACCGGACAGGATCACCACGCCGATGGCCTGGCGCGTCTCGGCCCCTGCCCCGCTGGTCAGAATTAGCGGCACAGCGCCGGCTGCTGTCGTCAGGCTGGTCATCACGATGGGCCTGAGGCGCGTCAGCGCGGCTTCCTTCAGCGCATCGAGGAATTCCATGCCCTCATCGCGCAGCTGGTTGGCAAATTCCACGATCAGGATGCCGTTTTTCGCCGACAGGCCGATCAGCATGATCAAACCGATCTGCGTGTAAATGTTCAGCGAGTTGCCGGTCAGATAGATGCCCAGGAGCCCGCCCGCCAGTGTCGCCGGAACGGTCAGCATGATGATGATCGGATGGCGGTAGCTCTCGAACTGCGCCGCCAGGACCAGGAACACAATGATCATCCCGATGGCGAACACAAACAGGATGGAACTGCCGGAACTCTTGAAGTCCAGCGACTGGCCCTTGAAGTCGATCTGCGCCTCGGCAGGCAACACGTCCCGCGCAATCTGTTCCATCTGGAGCAACACATCCCCCAATGAGGCCCCATCCGCCAGCCCCGCTTCGATCGTGATCGAGCGGACCCGGTTGTAACGGTTCAGCATCGGGCTGTCAGCGATGCCGACGATCTGCACCAGGCTTGCCAGCGGGATCAGATTGCCGGATGTCGAGGACCGAACATAGATGTTCTGTACGTCATTCGGCGAGTTCTGTTCCGACCGCAGGCCTTCCAGGATGACGTCATACTCCTCGCCATTGTCGACATAGGTCGTCACCCTGCGCGAGCCGAGCATGGTCTGCAGCGTATTGCCGATATCGGCCACGGTCACGCCCAGGTCTGCTGCCCGGTTGTAATCGATCTGCACACGGTATTGCGGCTGGGTTTCCTTGTAGTTCCAGTCGATATCCACGACGCCGGGATTGTTCTCCCGCAGCGCCTGCAGGAATGTGTCCCGCCATTCGGTCAGCTGCTGGTAGTCCGGCCCGCCAAGAACGAACTGGACAGGCTTGCCGTTCCCGCCGCCAAGGCCCTGCCGCATGATGGCAAAGGCTCGGATCCCGGGCAGGTCGCTCAGCTTCCTGTTGATCTCGCCGATGATCTCGTTCCCCGGCCGGCGCTCGCCCCAGTCTGACAGGGACACGACCACAAAGGCCTGGTTGAACGCGTTGCTGCCAAAGCCCGGCGCCCGCACCAGCACGCGCCTCAGTTCGGGATTGTCCCCTTCGGTATAAGGCAGCAGCCGGCGCTCAATCTCGTCGACATATTGTTTCATATAATCGAACGAGGCGCCTTCCGGACCGCGGATCATGATGAAGAAGCTGCCCCGGTCTTCTTGAGGCACATATTCCTGCGGCACGGTCCGCAACAGGCCGAACGCGCTGGCAAACAACGCAACGAGCACAATCCCGACGGCGATCGGGCGCTTGATGAGTTGGTTCAAAAGGACGGAATACCCGCCCCGCAATTTCCTGAACCCGCCATCGATCAGATTCGGCAGAATTGAGAACACACCACGCGGCGGCGTCGGGGAAAGAAGCTTCGACGCCAGCATCGGCGTCAATGTCAGGGCCAGAATAGCCGAGAAGGAGACAGCCGCCGCAATCGCCAGTGCAAACTCCGTAAACAGACGGCCAAGATCGCCCTCAAGGAACGTGATCGGCACAAACACGGCGATCAGAACCAGCGTCGTCGCCACAACGGCAAAGCCCACCTGACGCGTCCCGCGGAAGGCCGCAACCAGTGGCGACTCTCCATACTCTTCCATGCGGCGGTGGATGTTCTCCAGAACCACGATGGCGTCATCCACGACGAGACCAATCGCCAGAACGAGCGCCAGCAGGGTCAGCAGGTTCACCGAGAATCCAAGTGCGAACAGGACGATGAATGTCGCCGTGATCGAGACCGGCACCGTAATGGCCGGCACAATGGTCGAGCGGAAACTGCCCAGGAACAGGAAGATCACCAGCGTCACGAGAGCAACGGCAATACCAAGCGTCACCCAGACTTCCCGGATCGACGCACTGATGAAGACCGAGCTGTCATAATTGACGACAATCGTCATGCCGTCCGGCAAGGTTCCATTCAGCTGGTCCGCCAGCGCCCGAGCCTCTTCGGCGACGGACACCGTGTTCGCCGTCGACTGTTTGACGACGCCGAGGCCGACCTGCGGGACACCATTCCCCCGGAACAGGTTCCGGTCTTCCTGAGTGCCTCGCTCAACCCGCGCCACATCACCCAGCCGGATGAGGTAGCCATCTGTCCCCCGTCCGATGACGAGGTTCGCAAACTCGTCGGGCGTCCGGAACGCCCGGTCGATCCGGACCGTATAGTTACGTGCGCCGGACTCGACGCTGCCCGCCGGAGCTTCGACATTTTCCCGCCTCAAGGCGTTCTCGATATCGGAAACAGTCAGGTTCCGCGCGGCCAGGGACCGGCGGTCGATCCAGACCCGCAGGGCATAGGAGCGGTCCCCGCCGACCCGGACGCGTGCCACGCCATCCAGCGCCGAGAAGCGGTCGACGAGGTAGCGGTCAGCATAGTCCGACAATTCCGGCGTCGTCATGTTATCGCTGGCCAGGTTCAGCCACATGATGACGTCTTCGTTGTTGTCGGCCTTCTGGATTTCCGGCGGATCGGCTTCGGTCGGCAGATTGTTCAGGACCGTCGAGACCCGGTCACGGATGTCGTTCGCCGCCGCATCGATGTCCACATTCACAGAGAACTCGACGCTGATGCTGGACCGGCCGTCCGTGGAGTTGGAATCGATAAACCGGATGCCGGACACACCGGCAATCTGGTCCTCGATGATGCGCGTGATGCGCGTTTCGACAACGTCAGCAGACGCGCCGGGATAATTGGTCTGGATGTTGACGATCGGCGCGTCGATATCCGGGTACTCGCGCAGCGGCAGCCGCATGAACGACACGATGCCGAAGATGACGAGGACGAGCGAAAGGACCGATGCAAACACCGGCCGCTTGATGGAAACGTCTGACAGCAGCATCGCGCTTACCGGCCGTTGGAGGCGCCAGGCGAGGCCACGCCACCACCTGTCTGCAGCACGGTGCGGTCACGCACGACAATCGGGGCGCCATCGCGCACGCGGATCAGGCCGTCGGTGATGATCTCTTCACCCGGCTCCAGCCCGGCGATGACTTCCACCTGGCCGCCCTGGCGCAGGCCGACCTGAATTTGCCGGCGCTCTGCCACCAGCTGGCCGTTCTTGTCAGTCGCAACATAGACGAAACTGTTCGGTCCGATCGGCTCGATCGCCTCTTCCGGCACGGAGAGCGCGCGGCGCGGATCGGCCAGCAGCGTCACTTTCATGAACATACCGGGCTTCAGCAGGCGGTCCGGGTTCGGGAGGATGGCACGCACGCGGATGGAGCGGGTGACCGGATCGATGCTGGCGCCAACCGTGTCGACGGTCCCGTCGAAGGACATGCCCGGCAGGTCGTCGGTCTCGACGCGCACATCCGTTCCCTTGCGCACCGAGCGCAGGAAGATGGACGGCACGGAGAAGTCGAGCTTCATCTCGCTGTCGTCGATCAGTTCGGCCACCACATCGCCGGCGCGGACATAGGAGCCGACGCTGACGAGGCGGAACCCGAGGACACCGTCGAACGGCGCCACGAGGACACGGTCTTTCTGGCGGGACTGGACGGCGCGCAATTGGGCATTGGCAGCATTCAGATCGCGCTGGGCCTCGTCGAGGACAGATTGGGACACTGTGCGCCCCTCGACCAGTTGCTTGGTCCGCTCATAGCGCTGGCGCGCTTCATTGGCGGTCGCCTCGGCGGCATCCACCAGGGCGGCCTGTTCGCCCTGGGCGAGGGAGAGCAGCGTCTTGCCCTTGGTCACCCGGTCGCCATCATCGAAATAGATGGCCGTCACGCGGTCGGCGACGTTCAGGGTCAGGTCAACGCTTTCACGGGCTTCCAGCGTGCCGAGGGCTTCGATCTGCATGGAGAATTCGGCTTCCTGCACGGGCGCAGTGAAGACGCTGGCAGCGCCCGGTCCGCGCTGGGCTTGCGCCGGCAAAGTGCCAGCCGTGAAAATCACGGCCAGCGCAGCTGCCAGGGCCGCGTGCCAGTGTCCGAAAATCCGGGTTTTCATTTCTACTCAATCCTGTCCGGCGGCATAAACCGCCTTTCCATATCCATTCGGGCCGGCCATGCATTGCACAACCAGCCTCCAAATCGCCCGTACCAGCAAAGATAGTCCAAAGTGACCAAAGTCCATACGCGTATTGTTGCAGCTGCACACATTTTCGTGAGATTGCGGCAATTACGGATTCAAAATTCTCTTAAAGGTTGCAGATGAACCCTTCTGTAAGCTTATACGGGCAAGTGATTGCTTTGGACGTGTTACTTTAGGAGGAATCGATGCTGGGCGGGATCGAAGCGGGTGGCACAAAAATCGTTTGTGCGGTCGGGAGCAGTCCTGACCAGATTTTGGCCAGCCAGGTCATTCCGACGGCAGAGCCCGCAATCAGCTTCCAGCAGGTCTGCGCCTTCTTCGACAAGGCCCAGGCCGTGCATGGAAAAATCGACGCCATCGGGGTGGCGGCCTTCGGCCCGATAGACATTGATCCCGGTTCCCCCGCCTACGGCACAGTGCAGCGCACACCGAAACCCGGCTGGGCTGGTGCAAACTGGGTGGACGGGCTCGGCCGCCTGCCCTGCCCGGTGATAGTCGATACGGACGTCAACGGCGCGGCGCTCGGCGAATGGCGGCTCGGCGCCGGGAGAGGACACGATACCCTTGCCTATGTCACCGTGGGAACCGGCATTGGCGCTGGCGTCCTGAAGAATGGCCGCTCCCTCTCTGGCGCGGGCCATTTCGAGATGGGCCACATCTACCCGCCGCACGACTATGAATCAGACCCGTTCCCCGGCCGCTGCCCGTTCCACAAGGATTGCCTGGAAGGCCTCGCCAGCGGCCCGGCGATCACTGACCGCTGGGGCATTGACCTGTCGCAAATGCCGGTAGGCCATCCGGCCTTCGCCCTGCAAGCGGGCTATCTCGCCCACCTCGCCGCAACGATCATCCTGACCCACATGCCGGACCGGATCATTTTCGGCGGCAGCGTCATGAAGGCGCCCGGCCTGATGGAGCGCCTGCGCGCCGCCACCCGCATCCTTCTGGCGGACTACCTGTACGGTGGCCCGGCGGGCGGCGACCTTGTCGCCTATCTTGTGCCCCCGGCCCTTGGCGACCAGTCCGGCGTCACCGGCGCGCTCGCCATGGCGGAGGCGCGCGCCGCCCATGCGGCACACTGAGGCGCTTAAAGCTCGCCCTTCAGGTCCTTCATCACGCCGGAAAAATCGAGCCCGGCATGGCCGCGCGCGTCGAGGTCGCCATAGACCTTCTCGGCCATCTCGCCGAGCGTGATCTTCGCGCCCGCCGCCACAGCGGCCTCATGCGCGAGCTTCAGGTCCTTCAGCATCATCGCAACGGCAAAGCCCGGCTGGTAATCCCGGTTCGCAGGCGAGGTCGGCACCGGCCCCGGCGCTGGGCAATAGGAGGTCATGCTCCAGCACTGCCCGGACGAGACCGACGAGATGTTGAAGAAGGTCTGCGCGTCGAGGCCCAGCTTCTCGGCCAGGTTAAACGCTTCGCAGGTGCCGATCATGGAGATACCGAGCAGCATATTGTTGGCGATCTTCGCCGCTTGCCCGTTCCCGCTGCCGCCGGCGTGGAAGATGTTCTTGCCCATGGCGTCGAGGATCGGCTTCGCCTTCTCGAAGGCTGACTCCAGCCCGCCAGCCATGAAGGTCAGCGTGCCTGCGTCCGCCGCTGCTGTACCGCCGGAAACCGGCGCGTCGACCATCAGGAACCCGCCCGCCTCGGCCTGCTTCGCCGCCTCGCGCGCGTCTTCCACAGCAATGGTGGAACAATCGATGAACAGCATGCCCGGCTTCGCATTCGCCGCGACGCCATCGTCGCCGAAATAGACCGACAGGACGTGCTTGCCCGCGGGCAGCATGGTGACGACCACATCGGCCGCCTTCACGGCGTCGGCCAGCGTCAGCGCAGGCAGCGCGCCATGCGCCGCCGCATCCTGCACGGCCTTTTCGTTCAGGTCGAAGGCATGCACCTCATGCCCCGCATTGCAGAGATTGGCACACATGCCCGAGCCCATGTTCCCGAGCCCGATGAATGCGATCTTGGCCATGACGGCCTCCCTTTGACTTTGTTCTTATTTGTCCTTGAAGTCCGGAGCGCGCTTCTCGACGAAGGCGCTCATGCCTTCCTTCTGGTCGGCGGTGCCGAACAGGCCTTGGAACAGGCGGCGTTCGAACTTCACACCTTCGGCAGTTGAGATTTCCAGCGCCCGGCCGACCATTTCCTTGGCGGCCATGATGGACGGAATGGAATAGCCCGCGATTTCCTTCGCCGCTTCCATCGCCGTGTCCATCAGCTTGTCATGCTCGACGACGCGGGAGACGAGGCCGATCCGGTCGGCTTCGCCGGCGTCGATCATGCGGCCGGTCAGCACCATGTCCATGGCTTTTGCCTTGCCGACGGCTTTTGTCAGGCGGATCGAGCCGCCTATACCCGGCGTCACGCCCAGCTTGATTTCCGGCTGGCCGAACTTCGCCTTTTCCGACGCGATAATCATGTCGCACATCATGGCCAGCTCACACCCACCGCCAAGGGCGAAGCCGTTCACCGCCGCGATCACCGGCTTGCGGCAGGCCGCGAACCGGTCCCATCCGGCGAAATAATCGTCGACATACATGTCGGAGAAGCTCTGCGGCTGCATCTCCTTGATGTCCGCGCCAGCCGCGAAGGCCCGGCCTTCACCCGTCAGGACACTGACGGCAATGTCCTTGTTCCGGTCAATCTCGCCAAAGACATGCGCCACTTCCGCCATGACTTCCTTGTTCAGCGCGTTGAGGCTGTCCGGACGGTTGATCGTAACCAGCGCAATGCGGTCGTTATGTTCGAAAGTGATCGTGTCGTAGGTGCTCATGAAATCCTATCCCATCGTTGGAATGATGAAGGCCTGGTCGCCGATGTCGCCTTCGGGCCAGCGCTGGGTGATCGTCTTGATCTTCGTCCAGAACCGTACGCCTTCCGGGCCATGCTGGTTCGTATCGCCGAAGGCCGAGCGCTTCCAGCCCCCGAAGGTGTGATAGGAGACCGGCACCGGGATTGGCACGTTGACGCCGACCATGCCGACATTCACCTGTGCCGCAAACTCGCGCGCGGCGCGGCCGTTCGAGGTGAAGATCGCGCAGCCATTGCCGTACTGGTGATTGGAGGGAAGCGCCGCGGCCTCTTCCAGAGACTCCGCACGCACCACCTGCAGCACTGGCCCGAAGATCTCTTCCTTGTAGGACTGCATGTGCGGCTTCACATTGTCGAACAGGTTCGGCCCGATGAAGTATCCGCCCTCGGCGCCCTGCATGGTGAGGCCCCGGCCATCAAGCTTGAGGTCAGCGCCCTCGTCCACACCCATCTGGATGTAGCTTTCCACTTTGGCCTTGTGAGCGGCGGAAACGACCGGGCCGTAATGCGCCTCCGGATCGGTCGAGACGCCAACCTTAAGCCCGCGCGCCGCATCCAGCATGCGCTCGACGAACTCATCGCCCGTCTTCTTGCCGACGGTCACGGCGACGGGAAGCGCCATGCAGCGCTCGCCTGCCGAGCCGTAAGCCGCGCCGACGATGTCCTTCACGGCCTGCTCCATGTTCGCGTCCGGCATGATGATGCCGTGGTTCTTCGCCCCGCCCATGGCCTGCACGCGCTTGCCGTGCGCCGTGCCGGTCGCGTAGACATATTGTGCGATGTCGGACGACCCGACAAAGCTGACGGCCTTGATCTCCGGATGTTTCAGGATGGCATCGACGGCCACCTTGTCACCATTGACGACGTTCAGCACGCCTTCCGGCGCGCCCGCTTCCAGCAGCAGCTCGGCCAGGCGCATCGGCACCGAAGGGTCCTTCTCCGACGGCTTCAGGATGAAGGTGTTGCCGCAGGCAATCGCCACGGCCGCCATCCAGCAGGGGATCATGGCGGGGAAGTTGAACGGCGTGATGCCCGCCACGACGCCCAGCGGCTGGCGCATGGAATAGACGTCGATGCCAGGGCCTGCGCCTTCGGTGTATTCGCCCTTCTGCAGGTGCGGAATGCCGCAGGCGAACTCCACCACGTCGATGCCGCGCTGCACGTCGCCCTTGGAGTCGGCAACCACCTTGCCATGCTCGGAAGACAGCAGCTCGGCGAGCTCGTTGATGTTCGCTTCCAGGAGGCGCTTGAATTCGAACATGACACGTGCACGGCGCTGCGGGTTCATGACAGACCAGGCCGGGAAGGCGTCTGCGGCATTCGCCACCGCCGCATCCAGTTCGCCTTCCGTCGCCAGCGCGACACGCGCCTGAACCTCGCCGGTGTTCGGATTGTAGATGTCGCCGAACCGGCCGGACGTGCCGGTCACGTGTCTGCCGCCGATGAAATGATGCACTTCGCGCATGGTGGACTCCCTTGAGTAATGACGGGAATGGATCCCGTGGAATTTTCACGGGCATAGATCCCTGACTTTGACGGGACCGTATAGTGCGCTTAATTTCAGGTAAATGGACAATATCGCAGCTACCAGCTGCGTATTTGCAGGTGAAAAGACAATGAATTGGGACGATCTCCGGCTGCTCCTCGATGTGAGCCGTCATCCGCGCCTGGCCGATGTCGCCGCGCGCACCGGCCTCGATGCGACGACGATCAGCCGGCGCCTGCGCAGACTCGAAACGGACCTCGGCCTTGAACTCTTCGAGCGCACGCCGAAGGGCCATCTGCTCACCCCGGCCGGGCAAGCCGTCGCCGACAAGGCCGAAGGGCTGGAACACTCCGCCGCCGAGATCGCAGGCCTGTCAGAAACCGAGGGCCCGCTCGCTGCGGGCCGCGTGCGCCTCGGCGTCACCGAGGGCCTCGGCAGCCTGCTGATCGCCCCAGCCATGGCCCGCTTCGCCGCGCAGGCCCCGCATATCGGGCTCGACATCATCGCCGTCTCGGGTTTCGTCTCGGTGCCCAAGCGGGAAGCCGACATGTCGATCATGCTGACACGGCCCAAGACCGGGCGCCTCAAGGTGCGGAAACTGTCGGACTATGTGCTGCAGCTCTACGCTCATCCGGACTATCTGGCCCGCAACGGCCGTGTGCGCACGGTGGCCGACCTCGCCGAGCATGACCTGATCGGATACGTCGACGACCTGATCTATTCCTCGCAGCTGCGCTATCATGAAGACATCATGCCGGGCCTGACGCCCCGCTTCTGCAGCCCGTCTATCGTCGCGCAGTGGCAGATGGCGCGGGAAGGCGCGGGCATCGCCGTGCTGCCGCACTTCATCGCCGGGCACGACCCGCAGCTGATCTCCGTGCTGCCGGAGGCCGTGCGGATTGAGCGCGCCTTCTGGCTGGCCGTGCACGAAGATATCCACGCCACCAGCCGTGCGCGGGCGGTGAATGCTTTCCTTGATGAGCTCTTCGCCAGCTCGACTGACCGCCTCATCGGCTCCGCCTGAGCCCCCACCTCCTGTAGGGGGAGGAGACACCGCTGCGGGGGATCAGCGGCTGGAGGTGAGGGCCTGGCGGGTCTTCCGGGAGGAAGCCTAGAATGCCGCGCGAATGCCGACGCGAATGTTGCGGCCTGGCGCAGGCACGCGGTCCTTCAGAACGCTGGTCGCGTAGCGGATCTCTTCATCCGTCACATTGCGCGCATCGACGAACAGCGTCGTGCCGTCATGACCAAAGCCGAGCGCGGCGAGGTTCAAATCCGCCCGCAGGTCCAGCTGCGTGTAGCCATCGGTCGGCAGCTCGCCCGTCGCGACATCTGTCTGATCATCCGCCCACGTCACATGCGCCCCGGCTGACCAGAGGCCCCAGTCCGCCTTCGCACCGGTATTGATCGTCAGCGGCGGCATCAGCGGGACGTTGCCGCCCTTGTCCAGTTCGCCCGAGACAACATCGATGCCGCCGTCCAGCGTCCAGTCCGCCTTCAGCAGGCCCTGCGGGATATAGGCCTGTCCATAAATCTCGGCGCCGGTGAAGGTCGCGTCTTCCTGACTGAACAGGTAGACTGGCAGGCCGTCGACCTCTTCGAGCCCTTCATAGAGGCCGGGCGCCAGATAGATGAATCCGTCGAACGACGTACGGAACAGGTTCACACCGAAGCTCGCATTCGCACTTTCCCAGCGCGCCGTCGCCTCGATATTCAGGCCCTTCTCCTTGTCCAGATTGACGCTGCCGACTTCATACTGTGCGGTCGCGAGGTGGGCGCCGTCGGCATAAAGCTCGCTCTCGTTCGGAGCGCGTTCTGTGTGGGAGACCTGCAGGCCGACAAACCAGCCATTGTCCCAGTGCTGGTGCGCACCGATGGAGGCGCTGAACAGGTCGAAATCGGTATCACCCGCCGCATTGCCACGCTCGGCATTCTCGACCCGCGCGCCGCCTTCAAGGCCGAAGCCGTTTTCCCAATCGATCGTCTCGTACAGGAACACGCCGAGGCTGTTCGAATCCGTCTTCGTGATGAAGGCTTCATCGCCAAACGCGTCCAGTGTCTTGTCGGTATATTGCACACCGACGGCGCCTTTCAGCAGGCCGATCTCGTGACTGGCTTCGACGCGCGCTTCAGTACCGTCGGTTTCATAGATCGTGCCCGGCTCGCCTGGCGCTTCGAACTCGGTGTGCTCGTAGTCGGCCTGCGAGACCGTCGTGGTGAGTTCCTTCAGGATGCCGGTATCGAACTTGATGCCGCCGCGGAAATCGTAGCGGGTCTGTTCCATGTCGATGAAGGGATTTTCCTCCGCGGCGACGCCGTCGCCTGCGTCACCGTCCTCATCGCCATGCTCATGGGCCGAGCCCGGCAGCCCGTACTGCGCCTGCTGCTGGCGCACGGCCACGCCCAGGAAAGCCTTCTCGCCGACCCACGATACACCGCCCGCCAATGACGTCGTCTGGGCGAAGGAGTTTTCCATCGTGCCGGAGGCGTGCTCCTCTTCCTCATGCGCCGGGCCTTCCTCGGCCTCTTCCATCGCATGCAGCTGCGCCGACTCGGCCATGCCCGGAATGTCATAATTTCCGAAGTCGCGGGCAGAGCCCGTCAGGGTAAAGACGAACGGTCCCTGCACCATCTGGCCGCGCCCGGCCACTTCCGTGCCTTCGTTGACGTCATTATAGGCGCCGAACATGTCGGCGGACTCCTTGCGTTCCGGCAGGACGTCCGGTAGCAGGCCGTCAATCACATTGACCACGCCGCCTATGGCCTGCCCGCCATAGGCCAGCGCCGCCGGGCCGCGCAGGATCTCGATTTTCTCCGCATCGATGCCGTCGGCCGCAGCCTGGTGGTCGGGCGAGGCGGCAGAGACGTCGATCACGCCGATCCCATTGGTCAGCACCTGCACACGTTCAGCCCCAAGCCCGCGCAGCACTGGCCGGCTCGCACCCTGTCCGAAGAAAGTGGTCGAGACACCCGGCTGGCGATCCAGCGTATCGCCCAGCGTCGGGCCCAGCGTCTCGATAATGCCTTCCCGGCCAATTGAGGTCGCATTGCCGATCAGCTCGCCCTCCAGCCTGTCGGGCCCCGGCGCCGTGACGATGACGGATTGCTGGCGCAAGTCTGTGTCTTCCGGGGCATCGGCATGGGCAAAACCGGCGAGGACCGCCGAAGAGGCAGCGAGAAGGAGGAGCTGTTTCATGAGGGAGGGAGGATCCACTTGCTGTATTGTTATACTATTGCATTATCGTATCGACAGCCAGCGTCAAGCTACCTTCCAAGGAAAGTCCCCGGGTTTCAGCAGCAGCGGATCTGGGCTAGGCGGGAGAGCATCGATGGTCACCGTGGCAATCGACCAGATCATGCTGACACCTCGCTGACGCACTAACAAAGGCTCCGCAAATCCCATGATGATCACGCTCAGCAGCGTCCTCACCCCAGACCAGGTCCGACAGGTCACCAGCCTCGCCTCCGGCCTCAACTGGCGGGACGGTGCCACCACCGCCGGCGCCGTCGCCCGTCAGGTGAAGCGCAACGAGCAGGCCGAGCTGGCCGGCGCCACCGGCACGGCCGCGAAGAAAATCCTGACCGAAGCGATCGAGCGCCACCCCGTGCTGCGCGCCGCCGCCCAGCCGCGCCGTTTCTCCACGCTGATGATCAGCCGCGCCAGCAATGGCGGCGGCTATGGCCGCCATGTCGACAATGCCTTCATGGGCACGGGCGACCGGCGCCTGCGCACCGACCTCTCCTTCACGCTCTTCCTCAGTGACCCGTCCACCTATGAAGGCGGCGAGCTCGCCGTTGACACGCCATCCGGCGAACATGTCGTGAAGCCGGAGGCGGGGGACCTTGTCCTCTATCCCTCCACCACGCTGCACGAGGTACGGCCCGTCACCTCCGGCGAACGCATCGTCTGCGTCGGCTGGATCGAAAGCGCTGTGCGCGATGCCGCCGCGCGCGAAATCCTGTTCGACCTCGAAAACCTGCGCGCCACGCTCGTGCAGCAGCATGATGCGCAATCGCCCGAAATGCTGACCCTGGCGAAAGCGATCTCGAACCTGCTCCGCCTATGGGGCGACGCCTGAGTCTGGTCGTCTATCGTCCGGTATAATCAAGATTAGTCACACCTGATCATGGCGTAGACGGATATTGGTCTGGAGTAATCCTTCCTGATTTGCATTACGCCCGATGACCAGCGGCCATCTGGGCGCCCGTCCCTCATGACGCTGCCATTGCGCCTGCCGCATCGCGCCAGCCCGCCCTCTGACTCTCCTTCTGCCGGAAACCCGGTGCGCAATCTGCACCCGAAAATCTGACCTTCCACCAACCGCCTTCACGAGCGCCGCACCTGCTGGGCGCAACGGCATGTCTGGACAAGTCCGCCGCAGCGCCCGACATTCGCGCCATGATTACAGGACCGACTTCACATTCGTTCATGTCGCAGCGCCTGCGGCTTCATTATGTCGACTGGGGCAATGAAGGCGCCCCGACGCTGATCCTGCTGCACGGCGGGCGCGACCATTGCCGCAACTGGGACTGGGTGGCCCAGGAACTGCGCGACGACTGGCACATAATTGCGCCGGACCTGCGCGGCCATGGCGACAGCGCCTGGTCGTCGGACGGGGAGTACAGCCCCCGCGCCAATGTCTACGACCTCGCCCAGCTGATCCACCAGCTGAATGTCGGCCCGGTGCACATCGTCGCCCACTCCTATGGCGGCAACATATCGCTGCGCTATGCCGGGATCTATCCGGACATGGTGAAGAAGCTGGTCGCCATAGAGGGGCTCGGCCCGTCGCCGCGGATGCTGTCTGAGCGCTCAACCGTTCCGCCGGACAAGCGCATGCGGGACTGGATCGAAAACAAGCGTGCCGCTGCCGGCCGCACACCGCGCAAGTACGCCACGCTGGAAGACGCCTACAAGCGCATGATCGAGGAGAACTCCTACCTGTCCGCCGAGCAGGCACGCCACCTGACCATTCACGGCATCAGCCAGAATGAGGACGGCACCTATTCCTGGAAGTTCGACAATTATTTCCGCGTGATGACGCCGCACGACATGCCGCAGGACGAACTGGAACAGCTATGGGCCAATATTAGCTGCCCGACCCTGCTGCTTTATGGCGAGAAAAGCTGGGCCTCGAACCCGCAGGAAGACGGACGGCTGAAGCATTTCCGTAATGCGCAGGTGAAGCTCTACAAGGATGCCGGCCACTGGCTGCACCATGACAAGCTTGATGAGTTCGTCGACGACCTGAAAGCCTTCCTCTAGGGATTTCCCTTGTGGCCTGACCATGGGTCACGACTGGTGCACGCGCCCGTCCCGGCTAGACTGGTGCGTAATGTATCAGGAGGAACACATGGCAGATCCGCTTTTCAGTCTTGAAGGCAAAGTCGCCCTCGTCACCGGCGGCAGCCGCGGCCTCGGCTATCAGATGGTCAAGGCTTTTGCCGAACGCGGTGCCGATGTGATCATCGCCAGCCGCAAGGTTGAGGCCTGTGAAGAAGTCGCCAAAGAAGTCCGCGCCATGGGCCGCAAGGCCCTCGCCATCGGCGCCCATTGCGGCAAGTGGGACGACATCGACCAGCTGATCGAGGCCGCCTATGCCGAATTCGGCCGCGTTGACATCCTCGTCAACAATGCCGGCATGGGCCCGATGGTGCCCAGCCACGAAGTGCCGGAAAACCTGTTCGACAGCGTCGTGAACCTCAATTTCAAAGGCCCTTACCGCCTCGCCGCCATCATCGGTGACCGCATGAAGAAGGCAGGCGGCGGCTCCATCATCAACATCTCCTCCATCGCCTCGCTGGTGCCGATGCCTCGCGTCGTTTCCTATGCCGGCGCCAAAGCCGCGCTGAATGCCATGACCACCAGCTTCGCCCGGGAATATGGCCCCGAAGTCCGCGTGAACTGCATCGCAGCAGGGCCCTTCCTGACAGACATCTCCAAGGCCTGGACGGAAGAGGCGCGCGAGACTTCAGACAACGCCCTCGGTCGCCCAGGCCGGCCGGAAGAGATTGTCACCGCTGCGCTCTATCTCGCCTCCGATCATTCCAGCTTCACGACCGGCTCCATCATCCGGGTTGACGGAGGCGCGTAATGTCATCCGAGCATCTGCTGGAACCGGACCTGAAGGATTTCTTCCTGTCCATGCCGCCCTTGACGCTGTCGCGGGAGGCCATGCCCGCCATCCGCGAAGCGCGCGAGAAGATGGCGATGGAGCAGATGCCCCCGCTGCCGCCGGAAGTTTCCATCGTGCAGGAACTGGCGCCCGGCCGCGATGGCGCGCCGGATGTGCGGATGAAGATCTACCGCACGCCGTCCGACCGCAAAGACCGGCCTGCCATCCTGCACCTGCATGGTGGCGGCTACGTGCTGGGCAGCCCGGAAAGCAATGCGCCGCAGCACTGCGCCTGGGCAAAGGGCATGGATGCGGTCGTCGTCGCACCGGCCTATCGCCTCGCGCCCGAGACGGCCTATCCCGGCAATGTCGAAGATGCCTATGCGGCGCTGGCCTGGCTCCACAGGAATGCCGATCAGCTGGGTGTCGACACATCCAAGATCGCCGTAGCTGGGGAAAGTGCAGGCGGCGGGCTCGCTGCGGCGCTCGCACTGCTCGTCCGTGACCGGAAGGAGTACAGCTTCTGCTTCCAGTACCTGATCTTCCCGATGCTGGACGATCGCACCACGATCCGCGCCGACCTCTCGCATGTGTTTGGGGAATATGTCTGGGACCGGGAGAAGAACCATTTCGGCTGGGCCGCCCTGCTGGGTCAGGCGCCGGGCGGACATGACGTCTCGCCCTATGCCGCCGCTGCCCGGGCGGATGATCTGTCCGGCCTGCCGCCGACCTTCATCTCGACCGGCGCTCTGGACCTCTTCACGGAAGAAGACCTCGAATATGCCCGCCGCCTGATGGCGGCCGGGGTGCCGGTGGAGCTGCATGTCTATCCCGGCGCGCCGCACGGCTTCATGTGGGTGCCGAAAGCGCGGGTGACGAAGCAATACGCCCGCGACGCCTGGGACGCGTTAGCGAGGGGGATCGGGGCTGCCTAGACGCCGGTGGCCCGGGCCTCGTCCGCAGTGATGCAAAAGACAAGGCTGGGCGGCGCGTCCGGCCAATCCTTCACCGTCTCGGTCTGACGCATGTTCAGCTGTTCCAGCGCCTCAATGATCTTCTGGTTATCCGGGCGGACAATGGCGTGAACCGCACCCGCGTCCAGCAAATCGAACGCCTCGTGGAAACTTGCCCGGCCAAGTTCCTGCCCATATCCCTTGCCCCAGGCCTCACGGGCCAGGCGGAAACGGAGATTGAACCGCTCCTTACCGTTGATTTGCCGGTAAGCCAGCCCGCCGAAGCCGATCACATGGTCCCGGTTCTCCACTGTTGAGACCGCCCAGTGACCGAACCCATATTTCCACCAATGGTCTTTGATGGTCTGGAGCATGCGCCGGCTGTCACTCTTGTCGACCAGCGGGCCAGACGGCGCATAGGCAGAGACCTCCGGGTCGCTGAAAATCGCGAAATGGCGCTTCAGATCATCCATTGTCGGTTCTCTGAGCGCCAGAGAGCCAAAGGTCGTTAGTTCACTCATGAACGCGGTTCCACATTTCCCGCCGGGATTTGTGGCTACAGTCCTGATGTCCGCAAAGCGCGGTGTCAATTTCAACTGAAAGGAAAACTGTGAATCGTTCTCAACGGGAGAAACGTCAGTCCTTCTTCAGGCCCAGCTCCGAAAGCACATCCTCGGTATGCTCTCCGATGGCCGGAGCCGGCGTGATCTCCCTCTGCGGCTGGCCGACGAACTGGACCGGCGGCTGCGTTTCCCAATAACCACCTTCCGTCGGGTGTTCGCGGCGCTGGAAGAAGTTCACAGCCTTCAGATGCGGATCGTCCTGAAGGTCCGGAAAATCATTCGCCCGTGCTGCCGGAATGTCGGCTTCGGCCAGCAGTTTCAGCCAGTGCTCTGTCGTGTGATTGACGAAATAGTGCTGCACGCGCTCCATCATGTAATCCATGTTGAAGAAACGGCCGCGCCGGTCAGCGATGCGCTGGTCCTCCAGCTCCTCCGGCGCACCCATCACCTCAAACAGCTTCACCCACCGCTGATCCACATAAGGCGCGATCACGATATAGCCGTTCGCCGTCTGGAGCGGCTGGCGGCACGGATCGACCTGACGCTGGTAGCAGAACGGACCCACTGCCGGATCGAACGCCGCCTCGTAGAAATGCTCCTCGAGCAGGAAATGCGTGATGCATTCGAACATCGGCACCTCCACATGGACGGCCTCACCGGTCCGATCGCGCTGGCGGAGCGCTGCCAACGTCGCATAGACCGCATGGAGGCCAGAGACCTTGTCGGCAAAAGCCGTCGGGATGAATCGTGGGCGCGGATTGCCATCCACTTTCGGCAACAGACTGGTCGCAGCGGAGAGGCCCTGGATCAGGTCGTCATAGGCCGGCCGGCCTGCATAGGGACCTTCCGATCCGAAGCCGAGGCAATGGACATAGACAATGTCCGGCTTGATCGCCTTCACTTCCTCGAAAGTCAGCCCCAGCCGCGCCACGGCATCCGGGCGGATATTGTGGATGAACACATCGCTGCGCTCGATCAGCCGGCGGATCGCTTCCTGGCCTTCGTCGGATTTCATGTCCCAGACGACCGATCGCTTGCCGCGATTGATCGTCATGTGGCAGGGACCCATATGTCGGTTGTTGGCAGACTTGCCCACATTGCGAAAATCGTCACCGCTGGCTGGCTCAACCTTCACCACATCTGCGCCCATATCGGCCAGGGTCTGGGTGCAATACGGCCCGAAGATCACCGTGGTCATGTCGGCAATTCGGATATCGGACAGCACGCTTGTTCCCGGCATGGGCATCTCCTCGTTTTTCATCTTCAATGGGACAGGCCGGAAGGCCTTGGCAAGGCCTGCCGCGCGGGGATTTCCTAAGGGAAACAGGTCAGGTGAGCAGGCCGACCGGCACGTCCAGAGCGTCCGACAAACGTTTGGCCGTTTTCAGCCCATACGGCATGCCACGCTCAATAGCGGAGATATGATTGGCGCGTATCCCGCTGCGCTCGCCCAGCTCCTTCTGGGTCAGCAACCGATACTGGCGCACAGCGCGAACCGGATTTTCGCCCTGATCGATCAGCTCCAGCACATCGGCGGGTAGATTTGCCGGGTCTGTTGCGCTGACTTCGCGGGCGAGGCGATCCAGAGTCTTTTCGAGCGACGCCACTTTCGCCTCAAGGTCCAACACCTTGATCTCAAGAGAATAAACGAGCTGAGGATCGCCAGACATATCGGAACGCCCCGTACCTTCGGGCCTTCCATATGTCTGTTCGTCAACGGTTTCTTGTCTGAGCCGTCAAACTTATGTGACAGTCAGGATGCCTGCATCAGATCAGCCGCGCCATGTGCACCAGCTGCTGCAGCCCGGAGATTCCCTGCCATCCAGTCAAGCGAGGTGTTCACACGCTCCACTGCATTGCGCTCTGCACTCAGCACGCTCTGCTCACCGCGCGGAAGATAGAAATAGGGGTTTGCCTCCCATAGGATGACACTGCCATCCGGACGGATGCTGTAGTCGACTGCCGCAAAGTCCAGCCCGAGCGCCTGCACGGCCTGAACAAGCGTTCTGGCATGGAGCGGATCGGTGTCAAAATAGGCCTTGTCTTCCCGGATCAGATCCTCGAGCAGCTTGCGATTGTAGCCCAAGCGATGCCCCAGGCGCCGGCGCGGGCGAGCCTCCCGCTTCAGCAGGCAATTCGACAGGCCGACCACAGTACCGGAAGCGAAGAACAGGTGACTCGGCATGACCGCATCACCGAACACGAAGGCGCGGGCCTTGTGGTGGTAACGAGAAAACAGGCTGGAGGGGTTTGCCTTGGCGGCACGGTATTCCGACCGGATATCGAACAGCTGGATGACCGCGACGGGAAACACGCATTCACGCGCCGCGCGTTCCACATCCGCCTCAGTTCGGACAATCCGGACATCCCGTTGGGCATGTTCGACATCGGATCGAAGAATACAGTTGCCGCCCAGTTCCTTGCAAACCTGCGCCAGGCTGGAGGGCCTGTTGACGATGCGGGCGCGCGCCGACGGCACGCGTTCCTGGTTCCAGATCGCGGACTGGCGTGTCTTCGCCGTATTGCTCAGCGCTTCGGGACTGTTGAGGACACGGATATTGGCGGCGCGGGCAGCATTGGCGATTTCGACCGCCTCGGCAAAGCAATCGGGATATTTCTCTTTTAAAGGATCGCCAAGCCAGAACATGACGAGGTCAACGCCCGATAGATCTGGCGGGTGTGAGCCAGTTTCATGACAGCGAATGCGCGCCGCAAGGTCAGGATCGGTTTGCCGGACGCGATCCATGAACACGCCGCCTGTTGGCACATCGCGGCCGCGCCCCGGTCCATGAACAACTGTGAGAATGTCGCCCTGCGTGCCCATCGTCCTGCTTGCGCCTTCCTGTGCCAATACGTTCCGGAACCCTGCTCCGGAGGCCTTTTGCCAGGACCATTCGCAACTTTCTTGCCAGTTGAGTGGCGACGACCGAATGGCGTGAACAGGCGTATTTATTGGAAATTACGGGATCATACCTGGTCCTGCCGGCAAGACTTAACCGACCTTAACCGAATCGCCGGCATGCTTTCGTCATCCCGGAATGAGGAGGCTGATATGTCCATCAAATGGGTTCGGCGGCGCGCACATGTCCGGCGTCTGGCATCGGGGGACTGTGTCCAGGTTGCGCCCAGTTGGGTGCCCGTGGAGGACAAGGGCGGCGATGCGAAGGGCGCATCTTTCCACTCGGCCTGCCCGGTTTGCGATGCCCCGATTCTCAGTCTGCGCATGCCAAATGGCGGCTGGGTCCATTTCGAACGGGGCATCGGCCTGTCCCGCCTGAAACACCCTTGCTTCTATATCGGCGAAGATATCGCGAATGTCCGCGACGAGGCGACCGGCGACCTGTTCGGCGACGCCTGAAAAGGAAATCGCGCAGGTGACGGGCACCTGCGCGATCCTGGCCGCCCTAAAGGGAGGAGGTCAGAAGGGCAGCGGTCTCATCAGGCCTTCACGTCCGTGAGGCGCAGATAGGGACGAAGGGTTTCCCAGCCCTGCGGGAACAGGGACTTGGCTTCCTCATCGCCGATAGACGGCGGAATGATCACCTTCTTGCCCGGGACCCAGTCTGCCGGCGTCGCGATCTTGTTCGCGTCACTGGTCTGGAGGGCGTCGATCACGCGCAGGATCTCGTCAAAGTTCCGGCCAACAGCCATGGGGTAGGTCATCGTCAGGCGGATCTTCTTGTCAGGGTCGATAATGAAGACCGACCGTACGGCCTGGGTGTCACTCTGATCGGGATGGATCATGTCGTAGGCCTGTGCGATCTTGAGATCCTTGTCGGCCACAATCGGGAATTCCAGATTGGTGTTCTGGGTATCGTTGACGTCCTCGATCCATTTGATGTGCTCTTCCACCGTATCGGTCGACAAGCCGAGGGGCTTCACATTGCGGGCGGCGAATTTGTCCGCCAGCTGAGCGGTGCGCCCCATTTCCGTGGTGCAGACCGGCGTGAAGTCAGCTGGATGGGAAAAGAAAAAGACCCAGCTGTCGCCTGCCCAATCATGGAAAGAGATCTCTCCTTTCTGGGTGGCAACGGTAAAGTCCGGGGCGATATCTCCGATACGCAATGACATGGCAGTATTCCTTTCGTGAAGTTGGCGATCTTTTTCCGGCTTCGGCCAGGCTGTTTACCGGGCCGCTTCCTAGAACATATGTGTTATATTATGTGACACTTTTCAAACTCATTCTGCCGATGCCTGCCATAGGTAGAATTTATGGAAAAACGCGTGGCGCGGACGACACTTAGAACCGGATTATTGTTCTGTTTTTTATAACTAATATTTGCAAGAACCGGCATTCAGAATAGCCAGAAGACGCTGATCCACGTAGAGTTACGGATTGACAATGCTCTCTGTGCCCCCAGAATAGTGTCAATAACTTTCACACTTTTATGTGTCATAAACAGGCTGGGTGGCGGACCAACCGGGAGGAAACAGGACACGTGCGACTAACAGCCTATACAAACTATGCGCTCCGGACGCTGATGTATTGCGCATTGCACCCGAACCAGCTGGTGCGTATTCAGGATGTTGCCGATGCGCATGGCATCTCCAAGGCACACCTTCTCAAGGCAGCGCGTCAACTGGGCCAGCTCGGTTATCTGGAAAATATCCGCGGCCGCGCTGGTGGCGTGCGCCTTGGACGTCCGCCGGAACGCATTATCATCGGGGAAGTCGTGCGTCATACGGAAGGCGATCTCGAAATCGTCGAATGCTTCAACCCGACAACCAATACCTGCCCGCTGATCGGTGTTTGCAAGTTCAGCACATTGTTCCGCGCAGGCCTGCGCGCCTTCTTTGCCGAACTCGACAAGGTGACTTTGGCCGACATCGTCGCCAACGGCCCGGTATTGCTTGAACGGCTGGAATCCAACCGGGAAGCTCTCGCGACAGGCTGCTAATCCGCCGCTTCATCCTTCACTTCGACGACCTTGTAGCTGCCATGGCAGGCGGCGCATTTTCCCATGATGCCACTGACGGCCAGCTGGATCTCACCCATCTCCGCCGTCATGGCCATGCCTGAAATATCACTGAAATCCTGACGCATGGATTGGCCGATAGCCCGGAAGCCGTCCGGGGCTTTCGCCTGCACGGCCTGCCCTTGACCATTGCCGCGGCGGAGGCCGTCCGTCACATCGCGGATGGTTTGCCGGTCTTCTTCGGCAATGGCCGTTTCGATGGCCTCCAGCCCCTGAAGGAAGCCCAGCATCTCGGCGCTGACATGGGAACGGTCGTCCGCTGTAAAGTAAAGCGCCAGGCGGCCATCGGCCGTGCGTTCCGGCCGCGCCGTTTCGGCCGCCAGTTCGCTGAGGTCCTCTTGCGTCGAGACAAATCGCATCAGGCCAATGCCCATGATCAGGCCGAAAAAGATCCAGCCAAAGGCCGCCCAGGCTCTCTTCATGATCAGTCGATCTCCAGATCGTTTTCACCGGCTTCGCCCATGGACACTTCATTCCACATCGCGTTGAGGATGCCGAAGGTCAGCGCAAGGCCGAGGCCAAGAATCCAGCTGAAATACCACATATCGTTTTCCTTCCGCTTGATAAGCGTGAACTAGTAAGTGCCGGGGGCGTTAGCCTCCTCCGTGGTCAGACGACCAAAGAGGACTTTGAACACCCAGGCCGTATAGGCCAGAATGATCGGAACAAAGATCACCGTCACGATCAGCATGATGAACAGGGTGAGATGGCTGGAAGAGCTGTCCCACACAGTCAGGCTGGCGTTGGGGTTGATCGAGCTTGGCAGGATGAATGGGAACATCGAGGTGCCAACCGACGCCACGATGCCGGTCGCCGCCAATCCTGAGCCGATCAGGGACAGCGACGTCTTGTTCCGGAGGCCAACAAAGGCCAGGGCCGAACCGATGAAGCCAAGCGCTGGCGCAAGGATCATCCACGGATACTTTCCGTAATTGGTCAGCCATGCACCTGCTTCCACCACGACGTCCTTGCGCAGCGGATTGGCGACACCGTTTGGATCCATGTCCGTCACGATACGATAGCCCATGCCGGTCACAGCGAGCCAGATGCCAGCAGCGGCATAGAACACGATGACCAGAAGCGCCGCGATCTGTCCGAACTTGGCCGCCCGGTTCATGACGTGACCGTGCTCAATCTTCACGACCAGCCACGATGCGCCATGGACCACCAGCATGGCGACGGACGCCAGGCCACACAGCAGGGCGAACGGGTTCAACAGGCCAAGCAGACCGCCGGTGTAAGTTGCCCGCAGCGTGCGGTCGATATCGAACGGGACACCCTGCAGCACATTGCCGAGCGCGACACCAAAGATCAGGGCAGGCACAAAACCGCCGACAAATAGCGCCCAGTCCCAGGACGTGCGCCATGTCGCGCTCTCCCGCTTGGACCGGTACTTGAATCCTACGGGCCTCAGGATCAGCGCGGCCAGCACCACGAACATGGCGAGATAGAAGCCTGAGAAACTGATCGCGTAGACGTAAGGCCATGCGGCAAACAATGCGCCGCCACCCGTGATCAGCCACACCTGGTGGCCTTCCCACATCGGGCCGATGGAGTTGATGACGAGACGGCGTTCCTTGTCGTTCTTTGCTACGAAGGGCAACAGCGAGGCGACGCCGAGGTCATAGCCGTCTGTCAGGGCGTAGCCGATTAGCAGCACACCGACGAGGCCCCACCAGAGGACTTTCAGCGTTGCATAGTCGAGAGGAAGCTCCATTGTCCTGTCCTCCTATTTGTCAAACTGGATGGTGCGCGGATGGGCCGGCACGGCGTCACTGTGGGTGTCGGGACCTCCGCCGCCTACACCCTGAGGCAGGATGCGTGCACCGGGGCCGAGCTTCACGGCGCGGATCATCAGGGTGATCTCGATCACGGCCAGCGTGCCGTAGAGGAGCGTGAAGCCGACCATGGTCATGATCACCTGCGTCGCCGACAGGCTGGAGACGCCCATGAAGGTGGGCAGCACACCGTCAATCACCCAGGGCTGGCGTCCGGTTTCAGCGAGAACCCAGCCAAGCTCCGCCGCAATCCACGGCAACGGGATGGAGTACAATGCCAGATACAGGAACCAGCGCGGAACTTTTCGCTTCAGGCTGACGAAATAGAAAGCCACGGCGAACACCGCGATGAACAGGAATCCGATCCCAGCCATGAGGCGGAACGAGAAGAATGACAAGGCCACGTTCGGAACCGTGTCCATGGCGGCCTTCTCGATCGTCGCACGGTCGGCAGTTGCCGGGTCATCGACATACCGTTTCAGGAGCATGGCGTAACCAAGATCCGTCTTGGTCTGTTCGAAGATCTCGCGCGCCTTGACGTCGTTCGGGTTGTCGTTCAGCGTTTCCACTGCTGTGTAGGCGCGGATCCCGTTTTCGATCCGGTCTTCCGCCACTGCGACGAGCGGCAGGATACCTTCCACTTCGCCATCCAGCGAGCGCGTCGCGATCAGGCCCAGCACATAAGGGATGTGAATGGCATATTCGGTTTTGTGCTCTGCCTGGTTGGGAATACCGATCAGTGTCAGCCCGGCCGGAGCCGGTTCCGTTTCCCACATGGCTTCCAACGCGGCGAGCTTCATCTTCTGGTTATCTGTCAGGGCATAACCGCTCTCGTCGCCAAGGACGACAACCGACAGGGCCGACAGAAGACCGAAGCTGGCCGCAACGGCCATCGAGCGCTTGGCGAGGCCGAGGTGCCGGTTCTTCAGAACATACCAGGAAGAAATACCGAGCACGAACACGGAGGCCGTCACATAGCCCGCGCTGACCGTGTGCACGAACTTCGCCTGCGCGACCGGATTGAACAGAACTTCCATGAAGTTGGTGACTTCCATCCGCATCGTGTCCGGATTGAATTCAGACCCGACCGGGTTCTGCATCCAGCCATTGGCGATCAGGATCCATAGCGCCGACAGGTTGGAGCCAAGCGCGACAAGGAAGGTGACCAGCCAGTGCGCCGGGCGGGACAGCTTGTCCCAGCCGAAGAACATCAGGCCGACCAGCGTCGCTTCCAGGAAGAAGGCCATCAGGCCCTCAATCGCCAGCGGAGCGCCGAAGATGTCGCCAACATAATGCGAATAATAGGACCAGTTCATCCCGAACTGGAATTCCATCGTGATACCGGTCGCAACGCCGAGCACGAAGTTGATGCCGAACAGCGTGCCCCAGAATTTGGTGGTGCGTCGCCACACCTCCTTGCCGGTCATCACATAAGCGCCTTCCATGACCACCAGCAGCATGGAAAGCCCAAGCGTCAGCGGCACGAAAAGGAAATGGTACATGGCTGTCAGCGCAAATTGCCAGCGCGACAGGTCAGCAACTAATAATTCAGGCATGGTCGTCTCCCGACCGCAAATCGGCGGTCTCTGGTCTACATGACGGCACAAATATGCCTGCCTTATTTAACAAACGATAGCGCAAAAAGTCGCATGCAATATAACACTTATAAGTCCTAATGACCCAATATGCCGGAAACCACTGAAATATCTGGGAAAAAGCGGACGCGGATTGTCCTGCAATCATGGGTAGGCAGATCGCAGCCGGCGGTCAGGCTTGGGCTTTCCTGTCAGCTGTTGGCGATGGCCGGCTGGATCGCAATCGCCTGGGGCATCGGACACAGCGTCGCTGCCATCACCGCAGGTCAGCCGGCTGGGCCCGGCCTGCCGATCGCAGCCGCAGGCGTCCTGTTCCGCGGTGTTTCAGGTTGGCTGGGCGACCTGCTGCTCGCCCGCGCCGGCCAGACTATGGTCACTTCCGCCCGCGCAGACATCTTCAAAACCCTGTCCGACGCCGGGGCCGGCTGGCTCGGCGGTGCTGACGCTGGCACACGCACGGCGCAGATCATTGACCGCACCGCAAAACTCGAAGGTTACGCCTCGCGCTGGCTTCCCGGCATGCGCCTCGCCGTTGCCGGGCCGGTAATCATTCTGATCGCTGTGGCGACGCAGACATGGCTGTCCGCCGTTCTTCTGCTGGTATCCGTCATGGTGTTGCCCATCTTCATCTGGCTGACCGCCAGCGAAACGGCGGCCCGGGCCAAGGCGCAACAGGCCGCGCTGGATCAGCTTTCCGGGGCATTCCAGTCCCGGGCCGCTCAATCCGGCCTGATACGGGCTTTCCGTGGCATCCGACGTGAGTCTGCCAAGCTCGAAGAAGCCTCCCTCCAGCTGCGCGACCGGACGATGTCCATCCTGCGCGTGGCGTTCCTGTCCACTGCCGTGCTGGAATTCTTTGCATCCGTCTCCATTGCGCTGGTCGCCGTCTATATCGGATTCAAGCTGTTGGGCGTTTTCCCCTTCGGCACGGGCGAAACTCTGACGCTTGCAGAGGGACTGACAGCGCTGATCCTCGCGCCGGAATTCTTCAGCCCTATCCGCAAACTCTCCAGCCTGCACCATGATCGCGCAGATGCGACCGCGGCTGCAGAGATGCTCTCGGAATGGCTGGCACACCGCGAACACCACCCGGTGAATAAACTGGCGCCGCTCCCCAAGGCCCCAGTCATCGTGTTCGATGAGGTCGCTCTTGGCTGGGGTGATGACCGCCTGGCTATCTCTGATCTCTCATTCGAAGCGCAACCAGGCATGGTGACCACACTCGCCGGTCCATCCGGATCTGGAAAATCCACGGCCCTGCTCGCCTTGATCGGCCGTGTCCGATTGGCCAGCGGACAGATCCGTGTCGGCCCGCATTCACTCGCACCCGGAGACAGTCTCGCAGATTCCATCGCCTATATCGGTCAGACGCCCTGGCTGATGGAAGGCTCGATCCGGGAAAACATTGCCATCGCCCGGCCGGACGCCAACCCTGTTGAGATCGAGGAAGCGGCGGCGCAGGCGGGCATTCTGGACTTCGCTTACGACAGCCGTGGCGGACTGGAGCAGACGCTCGCCCGATTTGGCGCGGGGCTGTCCGGCGGCCAGCGCCAGCGGATTGCCCTTGCCCGGGCTCTTTTGAGAAAAGCGCCGATCATCCTGTTGGATGAGCCGACAGCCCATCTGGATCCGGATGCAGAAAGGAAATTTCTTTCCAAGCTCGAAGACCTGGCAAAAGGCCGGACGCTTTTGGTGGCGACTCACTCCGACGCCCTTATCGCCGCTTCCGATGCGGTTATACGACTGCAGCCGCAACAAATGCCGGAGGAAGCCGGATGCTGAACCTCTGGCGCCTTCTCGGCCGGCCCGCGAAAATCCGTTTTGGCCTGACCCTGTTCCTCTCTGCCCTTGCCGGTGCATCGAGCATCGCCTTGCTTGGCCTGTCAGGCTGGTTCCTGACCGCTGCTGCGATCGCAGGCTCTGCCGGCGCGGGATATATCTTCAACCACCTCTATCCGAGCGCTGGCGTACGGGCAGCGGCATTCTTGCGTGTCCTGACGCGCTATGGCGAACAACTTGTCGGCCATGACGCGACATTGAGCCTGTCGGCGCGCTTGCGCCCCCAGCTCTTTGCGGCGAGCGCAGCCACCCAGCGGGGTTTCACCTCCATGCCAGCCCGTGAGCTCAGCACACTGATCGATGATGTCGAGGCAGCAGAGGCTGGATTCCTGCGCGTCTTCAGCCCGGCTGCGGCTGTCATCGCCGGCATTGCAGTCGCGCTTGGATTTGTCTTCGCAAATGACTGGGTCAGCGGGTTCCTCGCGCTTGGCGCCTTCCTGTGTACGGGCTGGATTTGCCCTGCCATGGCCGTCCGCCGGTCCCACCAGGCCGCCGAAGCTCATGCCCGACAGGCAGAACTGGCGCGGGAGCAAACGGCCCGTCTCGTTGAGAACGCCATTGAACTCGACATTCTTGGCGCCATCGGCCGTGAGACGGAAGCGGCGCAGACCGCACTGGAACAGCAGGTTGCCACCCGAGATGCCATCGAGGCACCCTACCGCAATCTCGGCACCTTCACAGCGACCGTCGGCCTTGCGCTGGCACTGCTCGTCCTATGGCGTGCCGCCGGAGCGCAGTCAGGTATCGCGATGGCAACCGGCGCAGCCCTCGCCCTCATGGCAGCGTTCGAGTCGACGGGCGCGATGCTGAAGATTTTCGATGCCCGTGCCCGCTCCGGCGTCGCGGCAAACCGCCTGGCCGCGCGCCTGCAGACAAGTGAAGCGAGTTGGGATCCTCCACTCGAAGCCGCACCTGTGCTGGACACGCTCTTCCCTCTCAAAGCGACCGGTCTCATGGCTCAGGCCGCGACCAATGCACCAATGATCGGCCCGCTGAGTTTTACATTGAAACCGGGAACGCTGTTGCAGCTGATTGGTCCATCTGGCAGTGGCAAGACGACGGTCGCCGAAACACTCATGCGCCTTCATCCGGTGTCGCCCGGCATGCTGCAATATGGCGATGTTCCCGCAGAGACTGCGCGTATCGCAAGCGTCCTGACCCATATCGCGATCAGTCCGCAAATGCCGGCTTTCCTGCCAGGCACACTCGGCGATCAGATGCGCCTTGCGGCGCCGGCAGCCTCGGATGACGACATCTGGAACGCGCTCCGCATCGCCTGTGCCGAGGCATTTGTGACGGCCCGGCCGGAAAGCCTGAACACCAGATTCAGTGAAGACGATTTGCCCTTTTCCGGCGGCGAATTGCGCCGCATCGGCCTCGCCCGCGCCCTTCTGACGAAACCTGAAATCCTGATCCTGGATGAGCCTTTCGCAGGGCTCGAGGCTGAACTCGCCCAGCGCCTTGCTGCAAACCTAGAAGACTGGGCAGCACAGGCACCCCGCGCCCTCATCGCACTGACCCACAAACCTTTGGATGCGCCGTTTGAAGACCTCGTCTCGGAACGGGTCTTCATCCAGTCTTGAGGTGCTCAGACTTCGTCGATCCGCGTTTTCGCCCGGCGCACGTTCAACCAGACCAAAGCGATCACGGCAGGCACGCTGACCGCTTGGAGAACAGGAACACTCACCACCGTATGCGGCAGCGATTTGATCAGCACACCAATCAGGCCGACGACATAGTAGGAAATCGCCGCGACAGAGAGCCCCTCGACAGCCTGGCCGAGATGCACCTGCTGGCGCGCACGCTTTTCCATCGAGACCAGCAAGGCCTGATTGTGTTCCTGCGAAGCCTGCTCCAACCGGGTCCGTGCCAACGCCATCGCTTCCGACAAGGTGACTGAAACATCTGCGATCCGACGGTCAAAGGCAGAAACGGTCTTGATTGCGGGCGCCAGGCGATGATCGACGAAGCCTTTCAGGGTCTGGCGCTGACCGATCGGTGCTTCGGCCAGGCTCTCCAATCGATCCGATACAATATCATAGTAGGCTTTCGACGCGGCCATGCGGTAACGGAGGTCGTCCCGCAAAGCACCAACTTCAGCAAGAAGCGCTGAAATCTCCCGGATCGTGTCTCCCAGAGTTTCGCCTTCGGACGCGCTCAAGGCGCGCATGGCACGCCCGGTCCGCGCTTCCAGGGACTGAAGCGCCGGCGTCGCTTGCCGAACCACCGGCAGGCCAAGAAGTGATGCCATCCGATAGGTTTCAAGATCGACCAGCCGCTTGACCAGCCTCCCCCGCGCAAAAGCGTCCTCGAATGCTCCAGACAATATATAAACGACCATCTGGTCTGCTCCGACCTGGAAGTCGGTCGCAACCTCCACCCCGGAAAACCGGGCAGCTCCGCCAAATATACGGCCTGGTCCGAAGACGTCTGCCATACCACTCCATCCGGCGGGCCGGATCAGTATCCGCGCTCCGGCCAACTGGCGCCCCGGACAGAGCGCGATGATGCTCAAGCTCTCAGTATCAGGCGGTCCTTCGCCCAGCCATGTGACAGAGACAAATTCTGTATGCCGCTCAATTCGCAATTGCCCGGCGGCAAGCTCCAGCACTTTGTGTCTGCAAGCCGGATCATACGGCGCTTGCCAGACTGCCGGATCTTCCGGCAAATCGTACAACACCCAGTTCCATACTTCAGCGGCCTCTGGCTCGATGGCCAGCGGCGGGCGCGCATGCGCCTCGGCCTGAATGCCGGCACGTTCCGGGTATTGTTCAAAGACCGGTCGGTTCGTTGTGCTCATCGAACACCTCCCCGGCCAGCCAAAGCAGGACACGCACCATGACGCCGACTGGCCGTCAGCTCATTTTACGTTTTTGTAAAATGAATTCTGAACGGCCGCCATGCGACGGATTGCGCAGAGCCCGGAAAATCAGGCTTTCGATGAATTTCGTATTCGGATCAAGCGCCGGATGGCCAAAGACATTCCCGTGTAAACGAGGACAATCGCGGCAATGGAAGCAAGCCCTGCCAGCGTCTGCCCGATGAGGCCATAGATCTCTCCGGTATGCACAAAACGTAGATAACGGCGGGCTTTCGACGCCGGGCTGGAAATATCACCAACTGGCGCCCCGATAAAACCGGAACCATCACGCGCGACACTCACGCTGCGCTGTTTCGACGCCTGGGTGCCATTGCCCCAATCGACCGCGAGCTCGAGCGTTGTCGCATTCGGCTCGGGAAGCGTAATGGAAACACGGCGCCAATTGCTGAATGGCTCAGTAGCCTGTGCGACCAGTTGATCAAGAGGCTGGACCTCCCCGGTCAGCACTGGTGGCGCTGCCGCAGCAGGCTGTCGCCCCGCACGTTGACCGCCTGGCGTTTCGCCGAATGCCGCATAGACCAGCTTGTTTGCCCAGCTGTAGGAGAAGACAGCGCCCGACACGATGATCAGGAAAAGTGGTACGAAGCTCCACGCCGCGAGTACATGGTGCCAGTTGTAGTGACGCGCCTTCGCATTTGTCAGGCCGCGCCGGAAAAAGAGCTGCATCTTCACCAGCGGCCACTTCCATTTGCGCGGCCACCAGAGCACAACGCCGGAAATCAGGAGCGCCCCAAAAATCAGGTTTGCTGCACCATTCACCGCGGCGCCCAATTCATTGCGCCCGCCTGTGAAAGCCAGCCAGCGATGAATGCGCATGACACGGCCGAAGAAGGCTTCAGTCTCTTCGCCCGCCCCATCGAGCACTTCGCCTGTATACGGATCAAGCAGGACCGAGTCCTGCCGCCCCTTGGACAGAGTCACAACATCCGAGGCACCCCTTTGAATTATCAAGGTATTTCCGGGTGCCCCACCCAGCGCCGCGGCCGCTTGTGAGAGCGCTTCAATACTCAACGGCTCAGCGCCGGCCGGCGCCTCAACAGCCGCGTTCTGCGCGGCGGCAACCATCTGGCGCTCATAGGTGAGCAGCACACCTGTTACAGACATCAGCAGGATCAGCGCTCCTGCCGCGAGCCCCATGACGAAGTGCGCCCAAAAGAAAATACGCCGCATACCAGAAGCCCCTTCATGAGTCCGTCTGCCAGATCTAACGACCCGGTAACATAAATCTGTCGCTGCTCACTGCATTGCCTCCGGCGCCTGCACCAGATGACAAAAGACCCCGGCGTGAGGCTCATGGGGACATTCCACTCAGACGCCGGAGTTGCCCCGCGGCCTACATCGGCAAGCTCAGCGGCCTAGTGCCGGTTTCTGGACGCGCAATCCACCTTCACGCTCACATCCTGGTCGCCGGAAATCTCGAGCATGGCCAGGAGCAATGGAAGCGCCATATAGGCTGGGTATTTTTCGGAAAGGCACATGCACCAGCCGGAGTCAGAGCCTGCTTGATGATCATCGGCCAGCTGCACGCCGATTTCCTTGCACTCCGACCAGAAGCTTCGCAACGCATCCCACCACCCCTTGGGTACAGGAATGTTCCCTCGCAGGACCGACTGCGCCTTTGACACAGGCACATCCTCATTCAATCGTGAGCTGATAATGTATACAAGATCCTCGGGCTGAATTCCGAGAAATTGCGCGCAAACCACAAAACCATAAGATGTATTCATGGATGTCCCCACAGCCATAATTAGAAACTTATTCGTGGGGATTGGAGTTTTCAACTATTGCGAAGCAATGTCTTGAAAATTCCAGGTCTCTGCATCCTTGTTGGTCATGTTCTGGAGCCGCACCGGCTCGCAAACCAAGCACAAATGGCCAAAGCCAAATTGAATACGGACCTTTTCCGCATAAGAAAAGCCCCCGAAATCCGCAAGGAAATCAGGGGCTTATTGGGTGCGGGAGTAGGATTTGAACCTACGACCTTCAGGTTATGAGCCTGACGAGCTACCGGGCTGCTCCATCCCGCGTCAAACTTGTCGCTGCACTCTAGGCGTTGCCCCCTAAAATGCAAATCCGGCCCGCCAAAGGCTAAGGCCGGAGCAACTGCCGGCTTGCGGCAGATGTCGTCGTAAAGGAAAGAAATGTCTGCAAGATGCTTGCTTTGTCTGGGCTCTGCGGACCCGGCAGCGACCTACTCTCCCACGCCTTAAGACGTAGTACCATTGGCGCAAGGGGACTTAACGACTGAGTTCGGGATGGGATCAGGTGGGGAGCCCCTGCCATAACCACCGGGTCGGCGGAAACCAGACTGCTTGCAAGCTTAGAAACCAATATGTCTGTTTGAGATCGGTGGCAGTTAAAGCGGATGCGCTTTCAACTACACACGAGTTTCTCGATCAAGCCGATCGAGCAATTAGTACCGGTTAGCTTCACGCCTCGCAGCGCTTCCACACCCGGCCTATCGACGTGCTGGTCTTGCACGGCTCTCAGGGATACCTGGTTTTGAGGTGGGTTTCCCGCTTAGATGCTTTCAGCGGTTATCCCGTCCACACATAGCTACCCTGCAATGCGGCTGGCGCCACAACAGGTCCACCAGAGGTGTGTTCATCCCGGTCCTCTCGTACTAGGGACAAATCCTCTCAAGTATCCAACACCCACGGCAGATAGGGACCAAACTGTCTCGCGACGTTCTGAACCCAGCTCACGTACCACTTTAATCGGCGAACAGCCGAACCCTTGGGACCTGCTCCAGCCCCAGGATGTGATGAGCCGACATCGAGGTGCCAAACGATGCCGTCGATATGGACTCTTGGGCATCATCAGCCTGTTATCCCCGGAGTACCTTTTATCCGTTGAGCGATGGCCCTTCCACTCGGGACCACCGGATCACTATGACCGACTTTCGTCTCTGTTCGATCTGTCGATCTCACAGTCAGGCAGGCTTATGCCATTGCACTCAACGACCGATGTCCGACCGGTCTGAGCCTACCATCGCGCGCCTCCGTTACTCTTTAGGAGGCGACCGCCCCAGTCAAACTACCCGCCACACAGGGTCCCGGCCCCATCCAGGGGCGCGGTTAGACATCAAAGAAATTAAGGGTGGTATTTCAAGGTTGGCTCCACAGCATCTGGCGACACTGCTTCAAAGCCTCCCACCTATCCTACACATAAGTTCTTTAATGCCACTGTGAAGCTGTAGTAAAGGTTCACGGGGTCTTTCCGTCTGACCGCGGGTACCCCGCATCTTCACGGGGAATTCAATTTCGCTGAGTCTATGTTGGAGACAGTGGGGAAGTCGTTACGCCATTCGTGCAGGTCGGAACTTACCCGACAAGGAATTTCGCTACCTTAGGACCGTTATAGTTACGGCCGCCGTTCACCGGGGCTTCAATTCAAGGCTTGCACCTCTCCTTTTAACCTTCCGGCACCGGGCAGGCGTCAGACCCTATACGTCGCCTTACGGCTTCGCAGAGCCCTGTGTTTTTGATAAACAGTCGCAACCCCCAGTTTTGTGCCCCTCAGCACTGGTTGCCCAATGTGAGGCCTCCTTCTCCCGAAGTTACGGAGGTAATTTGCCGAGTTCCTTCAACATAGTTCTCTCAAGCGCCTTGGTATGCTCTACCTGACCACCTGTGTCGGTTTCGGGTACGGTCTTAATGGGAGGCTATTTCCAGGAACTTCCAGGCTGCATTCCCAATCCAATAAGGGAATACAACTTTCGAAATCCGTCACTCATCCCTTGGCCCACGAATATTAACGTGGTTCCCATCGACTACGCCTTTCGGCCTTGCCTTAGGGGCCGGCTAACCCTGCGCAGATTAGCTTTACGCAGGAACCCTTGGTCTTTCGGCGACAGGGTCTCTCACCCTGTTTGTCGCTACTCATGTCAGCATTCTCACTTCCGATACCTCCAGCAAACCTCACGGTTCACCTTCACAGGCTTACGGAACGCTCCGCTACCACTCTTTCGAGTCCGCAATTTCGGCGAATAACTTTAGTCCCGATACATTTTCCGCGCAGAGGCGCTTGATCAGTGAGCTGTTACGCTTTCTTTAAAGGATGGCTGCTTCTAAGCCAACCTCCTGATTGTCTCAGCACCTCCACATCGTTTCGCACTTAGCTATTACTTGGGGGCCTTAATTGGCGGTCTGGGTTGTTTCCCTTTTCACGACGGACGTTAGCACCCGCCGTGTGTCTGCCACGCATAACTTCTGGGTATTCGGAGTTTGAGAAGGTTTGGTAATCCGGTGAGGACCCCTAGCCCATTCAGTGCTCTACCCCCCAGAGTCTAATCGTGACGCTCTACCTAAATAGATTTCGCGGAGAACCAGCTATCAGCAGATTTGATTGGCCTTTCACCCCTAGACACAGGTCATCCGAGAACTTTTCAACGTTCAACGGTTCGGCCCTCCAGTGCGTGTTACCGCACCTTCAGCCTGCCCATATCTAGATCATCTGCCTTCGGGTCTAATGCTACGTACTCTGTCGCCCTATTCAGACTCGCTTTCGCTGTGCCTACACCTAACGGCTTAAGCTTGCACGCAACACTAAGTCGCTGACCCATTATACAAAAGGTACGATGTCACTCCGAAGAGCTCCATCAGCTTGTAGGCATCCGGTTTCAGGATCTGTTTCACTCCCCTCATCGGGGTTCTTTTCATCATTCCCTCACGGTACTTGTTCACTATCGGTCGGTAAGGAGTACTTAGGCTTGGAGGGTGGTCCCCCCATGTTCAGACAGGATTTCACGTGTCCCGCCCTACTCTAAAAGGTCTTCATGTTACGGATACGGGGCTATCACCCACTATGGCGTACCTTCCCAGATACTTCTCCTTATTTCAGACCAGGCCTGGTCCGCGTTCGCTCGCCACTACTAACGGAGTCTCAATTGATGTCCTTTCCTCCGGGTACTTAGATGTTTCAATTCCCCGGGTTCGCTTTTTAACCCTATGTATTCAGGTTAAAATACCTCGCTATTGAAATGTCAGATACATATCCCGCGAACGGAATATTTATCCAACATCTCGGAGGTGGGTTTCCCCATTCAGAAATCACCGGATCAAAGGATGCTCTCGCCTCCCCGGTGCTTATCGCAGAGTGCCACGTCTTTCATCGCCTCTTACCGCCAAGACATCCCCCGGATGCCCTTTTGACGCTTGATCGTTTTTGAAACCCATGTGCAGTGGAAAACGCATACGCGAACCCACCACATGGATCTCGATCAGACATGTTGGTTTCTTGCAGACTGACCCTTTGGATGACTACCTTACGGCAATCATTTTATCGGCTGAAGCAACCAGGCCAGACCCAATGGGTCGAGCGGCATGGCTGCCGGATCAATCTTTCCCTTACGATGACAAATATCCCGGAGCTTGCTCCGGAAACGGACGTTCTTCTTTCGATCGTTGTAGCGCCATGAAGGCGATGGTGGAGCCAGACGGAGTCGAACCGACGACCTCCTGAATGCAAATCAGGCGCTCTCCCAACTGAGCTATGGCCCCGTAACCCCGGCTTCCCGCCAGGTCGCATGCCCTGCCCTGCGTTGCCGCAGGCTTCGATGGTGGGCCGAGGAAGAGTTGAACTTCCGACCTCACGCTTATCAGGCGTGCGCTCTAACCACCTGAGCTACCGGCCCATGACTGGTCAGGGCCAGGCCCATCGCGGTCAAAGTCGAAGACAGGCGATAAAGCGCCCGCGGGGCTCGCTTAGTGCTCGGAACCGCATGATGCAGATCCAAACAACGAACGAAGGAAGAGAAACGGAGACGGCGCGACAGCCGCATATGTTTTGCTCCTCGATGGGAGCTAATTTTAAGAAGCCTTGGAGTTCCGCGTGAGCAAAACAATCCAATGCATCCTTAGAAAGGAGGTGATCCAGCCGCAGGTTCCCCTACGGCTACCTTGTTACGACTTCATCCCAGTCACTGACCCTACCGTGGCCGCCTGCCTCCGAAGTTAGCACAGCGTCTTCGGGTAGAGCCAATTCCCATGATGTGACGGGCGGTGTGTACAAGGCCCGGGAACGTATTCACCGTGGCATGCTGATCCACGATTACTAGCGATTCCACCTTCATGCCCTCGAGTTGCAGAGGACAATCTGAACTGAGACAGCTTTTTGGGATTATCCCATTGTCACTGCCATTGTAGCACGTGTGTAGCCCTACCCGTAAGGGCCATGAGGACTTGACGTCATCCCCACCTTCCTCCGGCTTGCCACCGGCAGTTTCCTTAGAGTGCCCACCCAAACGTGATGGCAACTAAGGATGAGGGTTGCGCTCGTTGCGGGACTTAACCCAACATCTCACGACACGAGCTGACGACAGCCATGCAGCACCTGTCA
>Ga0213839_1000393_pt1 | contig 61512 bp, 48 predicted proteins | sample SWPATP21_FD_160075 | JGI IMG/M metagenome (GOLD analysis project Ga0213839, IMG submission 160075) | Coastal seawater microbial communities from Marineland, Florida, United States - SWPA TP2 #1 | ecosystem: Environmental > Aquatic > Marine > Coastal | place: USA: Florida | collected 2016-08-14
ACTTCGTGGAGGGGCTGACCGCCGGGGGCGTCAAGGGCTGAGCGGTCGGCTCGCGGCAGGAGCCCGACCCCCGCCCCCCACACGCGGAGAACCAGGAGCCGAGCTCGAGTGAACGCTCACGGGTGGCGAATCGAGTCGCCTCACGGCAGCTCGAAGCTGAAGTCTGCCGTGACCTCGCAGCCCCCGTCCGCCGGGCACGACGCCGGGTTCGCGACGTCGCACTCGGTGTACAGGTAGGTGCCCGTCACCGTGGTGCCGTCGACCACCCCCGTCATCGTCTCGGTGACCTGGTAGGTGTCGGCTCCGAAGGGGAACAGCTCCACGCTGGTGAGCACCAGATCGGTGCCCGACACCGTCCCCGAGAAGGCTGCCGCCCACGACGGGTCGGTGAAGTCCACGGTGACGTCGCCCCCCGCATTCGTGGTGATGTCGGCCTCGGCCCCCAGCAGGCTCGGCGAGGAGAACGTGAAGCAACCGGGTGTAGCGACCTCGTTCGACCACGCCACGTCGCAGCTGGGGTCCGCACTGCAGTCGAGCTCCGGCGTCACCTGGAGGGTGAAGTCCCCGGAGGCCGAGCCCGACCAGGCCTCCACCACGAGCACCACGGTCTGGTTGGCCACCATGTCGAGCACGATCTGCTCGCCGCCTTCGGGTGCGCCGGGATCCCAGGCATCGTCGCACGCGAGCTCGGCGCCTCCGCAGCCGTCCAGCACCGCGAGGACCGAGTCGAAGTCGGTGCCGTCGGCGGTGAGCTCGAAGCGGTAGGCGCCGTCTGCGGGCGCCGTGTACGACACCAGCTGGTCGGCCGACCCCGAGGTGCCACACGACGTCGTCGCCCCATCCACCGAGCCCACGGTGGAGCCCTCGAGGACGTCCACCAGCGTGTCGGTGGGACAGGTCACCTGACAGGCGAGGTCGTCCACACAGGCGCCGTCCGCGCAGTCCGTCTGCTCGTCCCCGTCGTCGTCGATCCCGTTGCTGCAGTCCTCGAAGCAGGACGCGTCACAGTCGGTGTCGGCGCAGTCGATCCGGTCGTCGTAGTCGTCGTCCAGGCCGTCTGTGCAGTCGAGCTCGCTGTCCTCGGCGTAGTCGACGAAGAGCGTGTAGTCCCCGGACTGGCCGTCGTACCCATCGACGACCACCATGACGACCTCACCGGCCTCCATGGTCTTGAACAGCTTCTCACCGCTGCCGACGGAGTCGAGGCACAGGTTGAAGTTGGAGGTCGAGACGCAGGAGTCCCGCAGGGCGAGCTTGCTGTCGAACGCCGTCTCGTCCTCCAGCAGGCGGAACACGTACCGCCCCTCCTCCGGCGCCAGCCATGCGTAGCTGGTGTCGGGCGAACCCTCGCCACAGGTGTTGTCGTCGGTGAGGCCGTCGGTCGTGCCCGTCACCGTCACGGGGAAGCCCACCAGGCCGTCGTCCGCGCAGGTCGGCAGGCAGGAGGGATCGGGGGTGCAGCTGGGGTCGTCACAGTCCACCGTGCCGTCGAGGTTGTTGTCGATGCCGTCCGTGCAGTCGGGCTCGGCCAGGCCCGCGCCGCCCTCGAACACCGTCAGCGCGAAGCCACCGTCGATGCCCGAGGCTCCGTCGACCGTCACCACCGTGGGCACGCCGGCCAGCAGGTCGACCTCCAGGGTGTTGCCGCAGGCCAGCTCGGGGCCGGCGCAGCTCTCCGCCACCGCGAGCACCGGCTCGAAGTCGAAGGACTCGACGACCAGCACGTAGCGACCGTCCACGGCGGCGGTGACCTCGACGGTGACGTCGGACAGGCCGGCGCCGCCGCAGCTGGCCGTGTGGTCGTCGCCCATGCCGACGGTGGTGCCGAACTCGGTGCCGGGGGCGTCCAGGAAGAGCTCGGGGCACACGGGACCGATGTCCGTGTCCGTGTCCGTGTCCGCGTCGGCGTCGGCGTCCGCATCTGCATCGGCGTCCGCGTCCGCATCCGCGTCGGCGTCCGCATCGGCGTCGGCGTCGGCGTCCGCGTCCGCATCGGCGTCGGCGTCCGCGTCCGCGTCCGCATCGGCATCCGTGTCCGCATCGGCATCCGCGTCCGTGTCCGTGTCACCGACGGAGGTGTCCGTGGTGTCCTTCGGGTCGTCTGCGGTGCATCCCATGGCGATCATCGCCAGCAACAGTGTCAGCTTGTGCATGTCCCCTCCTGTGGTGTCCGTCCGGACGAGCCAGGCCCTCCATGCATGCAGGCGTGATGCCACGATGGAGCGAACCATTCCGCCGGTTGGTCCGTGCCCGCGATGGGCGAAGTGGGCGCACGGTCGGAAGGGTGCGCGTCTCGCACACTCCCGACGGTGCACCTGGCCTCAGCGGAGCGTGAACGCGCCGCCGATGCCGTCGTCGATGGTCCCGAAGCCCAGGCTCTGCCCGTCGTAGGACGCCGGGACGTCCAGGGGCACGTACAGGTGGTAGGTCCCCTCGACCTCTCGACGGGCCGGCTCACGCACGGTGAGCTCGAACTGCAGGAGGAACCCTGCGTCCGCGACGCCGTTGCCTCGAGCATCCAGGGGGATGTCCAGGCCCTCTACCAGCAGGACCTCGTCCACATCGACCTCGGTCCCGACCTCCCAGCCGGTGAAGGCCGCCGTGGTCCGGTCGTCGATCAGGGCCGTGGCACCGGCGTCGAGCCGCACGCCGAGGAGCCGCAGGGTCTCGGTCGCTCGATCGTGCTCGTACTCCACCACCCCGGCGAGCGGCCCATCGAAGAGCCAGCTGTGGTCCAGCTGCACCGACTGGAGGTGGTTGGGGAGCGTGGGGTCGTCGACCTGGTCGCCGGTGCTGCCATCGCTGCCATCGCCGCCGCCGGTGCTGCCGTCATCCCCTCCGGTGCTGCCCCCTCCGGTGCTGCCCCCACCGGTGCTGCCTCCAGGGGACTCGGGGTCCGTGGGGCCAGGGCCCGGGCCGCAGCCACCCGGGCCAATGTCGTCCGGGGCGTCCGCGAGGGCAGTCCCCACAAAGAGCAAGGTGTACAAGACGATGCGCATACAGTCTCCAGCGGCCGACAGTCGGCCAATGGGTTGGTGAAGGGGCACCGCTCCATCGCGGCAGCCCCGGAACGAAGGGGCCGCTACCGGCCGTAGGTGACGGTGCTCGTGTAGGGCTGACAGTCCGCCTCGCCGTAGCCAAGCCGCGCGGCCGTGCTCGCGTACATCTCGCAGTAGTCGTCGTGGGAGCACACGGCGCCGCGCTCGCACGGAATCCAGCTCGCGGTGTCGGGCACCTCGGCAGGCAGTCCGGCCAGCAGGAACTGCGGCGACATCAACAGCGCTGCACAGAAGTCCCGCACCGCGGCGGGGTCGGAGCCTGCAGGTTGGTCCAGCCCCTTGATCGTCAGCTGCTCCGCAAGGTCGAGCTCGTGGCCCCCGAGCAGGTAGGCCTTGGTCCCCGGCTCGGGAGTCCACCACTCGGGGGCCGTGAGCAGCCGCTCCTTCACCGCGAGCATGGCCTCCTCGACCGTCAGGTCACTGGCCACCAGGTCATCGATGAAGTCCGGCTCGTTCCCTGGGTTCTCACAGGTGCCCACCTGCAGCTCCCACGCGAGGGATGCCCGGAGATCATGCTCCCAGAACCCCAGATCCCGTCGGGTCAGTCGCGCGCCGATGTCTCGCTGTGCGTCCCGGTGGAGGTACCCGCCCCCCCCGGGGAAGAGGGGGGCTTCCGGCCAGTCCAGGGCATGCTGCACTTGGCGGAACAGGCTGCGCGGCGACCAGCGGTGCACGAGATCGCCCTGCCCGTTGGCGTCGTCCCCGAGCCCCACATCGACCTCCGCTTCGTTCACGTCGGCGAAGGGGTCGACCACCATCGGCAACGGGTAGCCCTCCATGTCCGACGCCTCCGGCGCGACCCGGTTCACGTGGGTGGACGACAGGATCTCGACGAGCAGGGCCCGCAGCGACCAGCCCTCGTCCACGAACACCTTCGTGAGGTGCTCGAGGGTGCTCGAGGCCGCCTCGTTGCGCGGGAAGCCGGTCTCGGTCGTGAGGCGCCGTCCGCTGACCTCTTCGAACACATTGTCCACGATGGCCATGGCGGTCATGTGTGCCATCGCGGTCTCGGGGAGGCGGTACTGGGACACCGGGCGGTAGCTGTCGAGCTCCGTCAGGGCCGTCGTGTACGGACCCGCCAGGCCGGCGTAGCCGTCGGACATGCCGCCGGTCGGCGGTCCCTCGGCCAGGATCTGGTGGAGGCGCGCCGGAGGCATGGTGTACGCATTGGTCTCGAAGGTCGGTGCGCCATCGCCGTCGTGGCAGTCGGTGCACACATCCATCGCGGTCTCGCCGAGGGATTGACCGTAGTCACCGCTGGGGATGGGCTCGGTCGCGTACCAGTTCAGCTCGTTCACGCCGTTCTGGAACATGTCCGTGAGCTCCAGAACCCCCACGCCCTGGTAGCCAGCGACGCTACCGCTTGTGGGGCCTCGGGTGTCGGGGTGCACGAAGCCGTCGCGGCGGTCATCGCCGGTGTTGTGGACCGTGCAGGAGGGGTCCATGCCGAAGGGCTGCAGGCCCCCGTCCGAGGACCACTGGGAAGCGGTGTACGTCGGCTGGAGAGCGAGTCGGGCCTCCTCACCGCCGAGGGACCCGTCATGCCACAGGCCTTCGTCGTCCTCGTAGGAGAAGACGTTGGTCTCCAGGGCCAGGCGATGAGCTGGCTCGAACCGATCCCAGTGGCCATTGCGCGGGGTGGGACTGGTGGTCGAGTAGTGGGACGAGTGGCACGACACACACGCGAGGTCCCGGTTGAGGAAGGACGACGTGAAGTAGCCCGTGGCCCGCTCGGCGCGGGACTGCACCGTGAAGGTCGCCTGTGTCACGAGGGACACACGGTAGAGCACGTCCAGCCTGTCCTGGCTGAGAGAGGCGTCGAACACATCGCGCATGGTGAAGCGGCGGTCACATTCGGCCGCTCCCCACGTCACGGAGGAGGTCGTGGGTACGGCATCGCCCACCTCGCCACGGTCACCAGCGTCGAACCCTTCGATGGCAGGCTGGGTCACTGGCTGTAGGGACGGCGTGACCCGCCGGCCTCCCTCCCTCGCCTCCGCGTCCAGGAGTCCCTGGAGCGCGTCCAGGTCGCCAGCCACAACGTAGCGCTCGACCTGCTCGTCGCGCTCCACTTGCTCGGCCGTTCGGGGCTCGTTGCTGTCGGCGAGGAGGCCGCTGGGGGAGGTACGGGACGAGGAGGAGGTGCGGGACGTGATGTCCGGCCCATCGTCACTGGGGCAGAACGGCGTGGCCCAGGTGTACGTGCCCAGGTGCTCGACGAGCTCGTCGTGATCGTACGGCTCGAGGTGGGCCTCTGTGTAGCAAGACGTGTCGCCGGGCCGCTCTCCCCCCGACCTCCAGAGCAGGAGGTCGTCCATCAGCACGTCCGACCAGTAGTCGACGAACTCGGGCTGCTCCATCAACACCCGGAGCATGGCCTCGCGGCCGAGCTCCTCCTCCAGCGTCCGAAGCGCGTACACCTCCTGGACCGAGTGGGGTCGACGCCCCAACACGGCCGTGACGGCGTAGGTAGCGAAGGCGGCGTCGCCGGCGTCTTCTTCAGGGGGCTCGAAGCAGGCCGTGACCGAGAGCAGGGCCAGGCCGACAAGGGTGGAGCGAACGATGCGCGTCATGGTGGTCTCTCCTCTGGCGGCCGTCAGCACTGGCTCGGGCTCGGGCTCTGGATGGAATCGACGGAACAGTCGTCATCGACGGCCCCGAGGAGTTGGTGGCTGAGGTGCTCCAGGGCCTGTTCGTCGGAGGCGAAGTCGCCCGAGAGCTGCGACCGATGGAACATGCCGTCCTGGAAGGGCGCGACGCCCCCGGCAAGGGACATCGCGGCCACCAGATCCGTGGGCGTGAAGCTGTCGCCCGCCGCCGCCAGTCCCTCGGCGTCGGAAGAGAAGTCGAGGCGCCCGGCCAGCCCCGATTGTTGGACAGGCCCCCCGAGCAGCAGCCCGGCGTACCCCTTGCCGTGATGCTCCGTGCCATCGTTTCGGTTGGCACGCCCGAACTCGGAGTGGATGACCGTCAGCGTGTCGTTCAGATCCAGCCGGCCCTCGCACACGGCGGCCACGAGCGCCTGACAGACGTGCCACAGGTACGTGTTGTGCTGCAGCGCGTGCACGTCCATCGAGGCGTTCTCGGGATCACCCACCGCATGGGTGTCGAAGTGGTTGTCGTTGGCACCGCCCCCGAGGACCGTGACGTGCCGCGCCCCCGACTCGAGCAGATGGGTCGCGATCTCGATGCCTCGGACCGTGTCTCCCCACGCACCGCCGGTCCCCGAGTCGAAGGTCGGCACCACGCCGAGTCGGTCCCGCAGCGCCGCCCAGTCTTCCAGTCGCGCCTGGGAGGTCGCGTAGATGTCGAAGGCAGGGCTCCGGAGGCGCCCGTCGGTCGGATGGGTGAGGCGCTTGTCGTAGGTGCTCCGGTACAGCCCAACCAAGCCATCCACGTGCTCGCGGTCGCCTCGCTCCAGGTCCGAGAGGAACGTCGAGCTCCCCACGGGGAGCAACACGGGCTCGCTGCCGACGGCCAGTCCCTGACTCGCGATGGCGTAGCGCGCCACGGCGGGCACCCCGAGCCCGTCCACCACGAACGAAGCGAAGGGGTCGTCGTCCTGGTGGCGGGCGAGCATGCGGGCCGCGACGCTAGCGAAGCCGGGACGGCCCACCTCGACCCCCGCCAGCGCGCCCCCTGCGGCGATTCGGTGCACCTCGGGGGCGGGGTTCGACATCGCCACCACCCGCATCCGGGGCAAGAGGTTGGCCGCGACGAGGGGGTGCAGACCCTCACCCAGGTAGACGGCGTGGTCGGGGGCGTTGCCGATCCACGTCCGCGTGGCACCTGAGGCCGAGGGGTCCATGTCCGCAGGGTCGAAGGTCTGGCGCCACTCCGCCCACTCAGGGTCTCCCTCGTCGATCCACAGGGTCTCTCGGTGAGACACCGCGCCATGGAGGTAGATGTGCAGGACCTTGTAGGCCTTGCATCCGACCTGACCGTGGGCGAGGGCACCATGGGCGAGGCGGGGAGCAGCCAGGGCTGCCACGCCCATGGCCCCCAGCCCCTGCAGGAAGTGTCGTCGAGTCGGCATGCGCATCCTCCGAGGTGGCTACGCAGAGGACTCTGCAGGCGGGATGCCAAGAGACGCCGACGAGGCCGAGCGCCCCATACCCATGGTTCTGACCAGACAACGACGACACGCGGCCCACTTTCCCGATGAGCGTTCTGTGACGCCGCCCGTGCCACCGCACAGGTCGCACATCCTTCGGCAGGCCAAGGGCGGGCGGCGCCAACAAGAGCGCCGGCGCACGTTCCGCCCATCCTGACCGTCGGTAGAAGCTCACTCGGCGTTCCGATCGAGCCGGCACGAGTGGTGCATCACAGGCTGCATCATCAGGAGGATGCAATGTCTCGTCTCGCCCAGCTCGCACTCGCGGGCGCGCTCTGTCCGCTGTCGACCGCTCACGCCGCTCCCCCCATCAAGGACGCCGACGGGGGCTTCAGCCTCCACGCGTGGTTCTCACGTGAGGAGGTGGAGAACCTCGGAATCGACGACGCCGACGAGGGAGCGTTCTGCGCGCTCATGCAGGATGCCTCGAACCGCCTCTACCTCTCGAGCGAAGGGGGGCACTACATCAAGAACGCCACGTTCATGGTCGGTGAGAATCAGCCAGGCATTCGGTTCTTCGCGGGTCCGAACGGCAAGGGAATCGCCAACTTCCACGGACGTCTGGCCATGCCCCTGTCGCCGGACACCATCTTCGAAGCAGACCTCCAGACCTTCCACCACGAGCTCGGCCACTACCTATACGGCTTCGCAGACGAGTACCTTCGCATCGAGAACAGCGGCTTCGGGTTCTGCGAGGACTACGACAGCACCGGCACGATCGAGACGTATGGCTGTACCTCCGTCCCGTCCAGCACGTGCGAGTCGGGCGCAGCGTGCATCGTCCCCAACATGTGCGACGGAGGAACCCACCACGGACAGATCTGCACGCCGGAGTTCGCGAACACCGCACTGTACGTGAACGACCAGGACTGCGCCGGATCGGGGGGCACCTGCCTTCCAGCGGACCTCTGTCTGTTCGGATCCGACGCCAAGGCATCGTGTGCGACCCACGCCGACTGCGCGGGAACCAACGCGTGCTCGGCAGAGCTGGAGAGCCAGGTCGCCGTCGATGTCCCCGTCGGCCTCGACAGCTGCCTCATGGCCGCACAGTTCGACGAGAGCCGATGGTGCTCCGACACACACCACCAACACACGATGGGTCCCAACAGCACGTTCCCCAACGGCTTCTCCCTCGACCAGTCCTTCATGATCGACGGGCTGGTCGAGGACGCGGCGCTGTCGTTGAGTGATGCCTCCGACTACAGCTGCTGGCACATCGCAGAGCATCGCTACGCCGACCTCCACTTTCCGGGGGACTACAGCGATGAGGCGGACCTCGGCTCGCCGCCCCCCATGGAGAGCTGTGTCTGGGCCGTGGACCCCATCGATCCAGACGGCAGCACGGCGATCCTCATCGACACCTCGGGCAGCATGGCGCACAACGACGCCTACGTGTTCGCTGCGGATGGTGCGAGCTTCTTCTACGACGAAGCCAGTCCGAACCTGAACCAGGGCTACCTCGGACTCTACGGCTTCGACACCAACTTCATCGAACGTCCCTACCCCATCGACATGGACGCACTCGACACCTACATGGAGGTCGAACGAAACACCCACATGTGCAACGCCCTCGAGGATGCAGGGCAGATCCTCTCGTCTCAGGGCCTGACCGACCGCAAGATCATCATCCTCACCGATGGGAAGGACACCACGCCCGCTGGCACCTGCGACCCCATCCAGGTCGCTGCCGACCTGTGCAACGACCAAGGCATCAGCGTCCACGCGCTCGCCTACGGTGCGGCGGACGTCGCCACCACCCAAGCGATGACCCATGCGGGCTGCGGTGTGAGCAAGCTGGTCGGGAAGGACACACCCGGCATGTCCCGAGTCCACGCCCTTCAGCTCGGCTTCGCTCGGATGTCCGCCGCCGTACGAAGCGAGATCGAGCTGCTCTACGAACGCCAGGATGTCCAGGTGGGTCCCCGGGGCGACATCGTGTCCAAGTCCCTGGTGGTTCCGGAGCTCGCGGGAGATCTCACCCTCACCTGGATGGGTGACGACCCGACCTACGAGCCGGTCTTCAACCAGTCCACCTTCACGGTCACCACCCCCACGGGCACGGTCCACACCGTCAGCGGTGACACCGCCGCCGATCGTGCACGCTACCGCTCCATCACCTTCGACGACCCAGAGCCCGGCGAGTGGACCATGACCATCGACGGCACCACCGCGACCCTCTACGGCATCGATGTGGAGGTGGGTTGGTTCGCCACCATGGACGCCCCCTCCCTGAACGCCGAAGCGTGGGTCCTCGAGCCGACCGGTGTCGTCGGCCAATACACCACCATCCTCGCCTCCGTGAGCAGGGACCACGAACCGCTGACCGGGCTCATCGCCGATGCCGAGGTCTACATCGAGGGCATCCGGCTCCCGCTCCCCCTCTACGACGATGGGCAGCATGGAGACCTGGCGCTCGGCGACGGGGTCTACGGAGCGCGCTTCATGCCCGGAGAAGAAGGTGCACACGGCGTCGACGTGACCTTCAGCGTGCTCTCCGGGGAGACCCGCGGGGTCGCGACCAAGCTCCCCATCGACGAGGACTTCGAGCTGCGCGCCGACACGGCCTTCCAGGCTGCGGCCGTAGAGCCAGTGGTCGGCCTGGGCAGCCATGGCGTGCCGCTGGAGCTGCCCTACCTCTACCAGGGGAGCACCGTCACGGGCCTGCACTCGGGCATCTGGGGAGTGCCTCTGAGCCCCGCGGACATCACCCTCTCCCTGGGCCCGGGCATCGACATCCAGAACGTCGCCATCGACTGCGTCAGCTGCGGACTCAACGATCGGCAGGAGTACGAGTTCTTCTTCGACGCCGTCGTCGCACCCGATGCGGAGCTCGGACTCCGCGACCTCGTCGTGCAGAGCGGGACCTCCTGGTACAGGCTCGAAGACGCCACCACGGTCCTCCCAACGTTCGGTTCCGGCAAGCTCGTCATCACCGAGGTCATGCCCCAGCCCTCCGCCAGGCGCCCCACTCAGTGGTTCGAGGTCCACAACCCCTCCGACCGGCAGGTCGACCTGGAGGGCGTCGTCGTCGAGAACCGTGCGGGTGAGAGCTTCACCATCGCCGCCCCCACGCCCGTGCCCGCCGAGGGCTTCGTCCAGATCGTCCTCGACGACCTCGAGCTGGACGCCGACGACGACAGCATCGGCCTGCGCTCCGACGGGGAGCTCGTCGACGTGGTTGGCTACAACGTGACCAAGTCCCCGATGGGCTACGGCGTGTCCATGAACCTGGACCCGGACCACTACGACGCGACCGACAACGACGACACCGAGTCGTGGTGTGCGTCCGTCGACGTCTTCGATGCGTACGGGCAGCTCGGTACGCCCGGGGGGGAGAACACGCCCTGCGGCCCGTCCAAGTAGGCGGAGGACCTCGGCGTCACCGGGATGTGCGTGGGCGTGCGGGGATGTGCGACCCGCACACTTCGCACATCTCCGAGCCGCTGTTCATCCGTGTCGGAGGTCGGCACGGAGCTTGCTTCGTCCTTGGCAGCGCTGACGGCGACCCGGCCGTCGGCGCGCTATCCTCCGCCACACGCACTTGGAGACACCATGTACCTCTTGCTCCTCGGAACCCTCGCTCTCGCGCAGGACGCCACGACCTCGCGTGACTCCTTCACCGCGGACCAGGACGCGTCCAAGGGCAGCAACGGCTCACAAACACCGCCAGGATGCTTTGGGATCCAGGATCCGGACACCACGACCCCGATCGACGACTTCCAGGTCTACGAGCGGCACTACAACGAGTTCCTGAACAACTTCGAGGCACCCACCGAGCCATTCGACAACTTCCAGATGGACGTGGGCCACTCCGTCGGCGGCATCGTCTCCGTCGACGCGTCCGGGAAACAGCAGTTCGACAGCGCGGCAGAGATCTGGACCGAGAAGGCGTCGGCGATCGGCAACGTCGTCATCTCCCGCATCGAGAACTGGTTCATCACCGACGAGACCATTGTCGACGACCCAGGCGCTACCTTCGGCCTGGTCTACAAGTCGCCGCAAGGGCTCCAGACCATCGAGGACATCGTCTTGGACGTCGATCCTTCCCTCTCGGGAACGTTCATCGAGATGAACGTGGGCTACATGAAGCTGCCTGACGCCAAGGACACCGCCATCCTCACCTACGTGGATGAGAACGTGACCCGTCACTACTTCGAGGGCACGCTGACCACGGCCGATGGGAACTCGCAGACCCTCGCCTATCTCCTCCGCGAGATCCAATACGACGACCAGCAAGTGGAGACCGCACGCCACGATCACTGGATCTTCCTGGACGCTGCAGACGGAGGCTGGAAGCTCCTCAATGAGTCGGGTGAACGCCTGGTGATGACGGCCCAGAAGGACACACCATCACTGGCGTCCTACTACTTCCAGTTCCAGTGCGGACCGCTGGCCGACCTTCCAGTGAAGGGCGGCGCCGTCGTCACACACAACTACTCTACTATCGCGGAGTCTGGCTTCTTCGACTAGGCGCCAAGCCATCGCTCCTGAGGATCTCAATCGCTTCACCGACGGAGAGAACGTCTAGGCGGAGCGATGACCTCTCGCCGGGCCGTTCGCGGAGTGCACTCGCAATGATGTGGGAGACGTCGGAGACCGCTGCGCCGCCCAATTTTGCCAATGCAAGGGCCTGGAGAGCTATCTCGCTTGGACGTATATCGAGTAGGGCCACCACATCGAACTGCGTGGCGCCGGGCTCCACCACAGTGAGCAGACTCTTCATGAGTAGCACACCCGGCTCGTACCCAACTCGCTGGTAGAGTTCGATCGCCTCACGGGCAAGCACAACTAGCGACTCGTCCCCTTCCCGCCACGCAACCGCAGCCTCTAGGTGGGCAACATGGGCCGCCAATCCCAGGGAAACGGCACGCGCCGGAAGAACCATCTCCGGTTGAGGTCGAAGGGGCGCGCCAATGCGGTAGCGGACTACTCGATTCAACCAGTGGCACCGAAGCTCCAAGGAGGGGGACGTCCGGCCGGAAAGCTCCTTGGCGATGCGACGAAGTACTTGTTCTGCTTCGGGAGGCGACCATTCCACGGCCGCAGCCGCAGCGTTCGACAGCGACGCCATCCGTCGGCCGAAGTGGGGCACCTCGGCCGCACACAAGTGGTGCTTGGTGGCCGCCTCGTAGTCCCCCCGAAGGTAGCTCACCATTCCCCACGCAGTGCGCCAGATCGGCACTGGCACAAGCGAAGGCTCGTCCCCCAACCACGCGCGCAGCCCGCCCAAGTCGAGTTGTGCATGGGCCATGACCCGCTGCGCGAGAGCCGCGTAGCGAACTCGTGCTCCAGGCTGCGTTCCAATTGTGCGGTCAGCCTCTTCGATACAGTTCGCCCAGTCTCGCTGGCTAGCGGCCCGGATCGTTCTGGCAAGCGAAATGGCCGCCAGATCTCGAACATGGATGGCGTGGTAGAGAACGCGCTTGACCGCAATCGAACCATCAAAGGAGCGTATCGCGAGCTCTCGAACCACCTCTGCCTGACGCCCCATATCCCTACTTAGTGGCAGCAACGCTTCTAGAATTCCTACAGCTGCGGTTCCCTCTCCATTCTCAGCCAGCCATTCCGCATGGGCCAACCCGTGATCCAGGGCCCCCTCTGGATCACTCCTTGCCAACTCCGCCAACCGCCGACTCTCCGGATCCAGCCCCCACTGCAGCTGCTCGATCGCCGGCCGCTCGATGTGCACCCTCTCCCCGTTCCACCACGCCAACCCCGCCCGAACCCACCGGTCCAGCTCCGCCCGCACCTTCCCCCGCTCCCCCCCCGTCAGCTCGTACAAGACCTTCGCCGCATCCCTCGCCAGGTGCAGGAACGTCGGCTTGTCCTCGTCGAACAGCCCCTCCAGCTCCTCCGGCCCGGCCGCCACCTCCGGCAAGCCCAGCTCCTCGGGCCCCAGCACCGCCGTCACGTCGAAGAGCGCCTCCAGCACCTCCACCGCCGTCTGGGGCCGCTGAGCCGGGTCCTGGGCCAGCATCGCCGCCACCGTGGCCCGCACGGCCTCGGGCGCAGCGTCGGCCGGAAGCACCCGCGACCCCGGACCGGAGGGAAGGGTCCGCCCAGCGAGCATCTCCCAGAAGATGCCCCCCACCGCGTACAGATCCGTCGCGGCGGTGGTCTCCTCCCCCCGCCACTGCTCCGGCGCCATGTACCGAGGCGTGCCCTCCCGGGGCGCATCCTGCGGGTTGTGCACGGAGCGACCCCGCGCCAGCCCGAAGTCCGTGATCACCGGCCGCCCTTCGGCATCCAGCAGCACGTTGCCCGGCTTCAGGTCGAGGTGGTGCACACCAGCGAAGTGGACCCGCGCCACCGCCTCCAGCAGCGCCCTCGCCTGCTCCTTCCACCCATCCCACGGCCCGGCGAGCCGGTCGAAGCCGCCACCGTCGAGGAGGTCCATCACCAGGTAGGTCTGGTCTCCCTGCTCGCCGTCGTCGTGGAGTCGCACCACCCCGGGCAAGGCCAGCAGCCGCAGCGCGGTGAGCTCCTGCCGCAGCTGCCGCCGGGCACTCTGGCTCCTCTGGGCCACGAACTTGATGGCCACTCGCTCCTCGGTGGTGACGTCGAGGGCCTCGTGGACCTGTCCCGTGCCTCCACGCCCCAGGAGCCGCCCCACCCGGTAGCGACCGGCCAACAGCGGCACGTCGGTGGCGCCATCCCCACCGTCCTCGGCGAACGTCGCATCGCCGACGTACGTGGCCTCCCCGACCCACGTGGGGTCGTCCGTGCCACTCAACGGCCACGCCCCCGCACCTTGAGGTCGTGCTTCTTGACCAGCCGCGAGAGCACGTAGCGGTTGGCCAGGCCCAGCTCCTTCCAGGTCGGCTCCTGGGCGCCGCCATGTCGGTCGAGCACCCGCTGGACGTGCTCGGGGTCGAGGGTGCTCGGGTCGGTCGGGCCCGACTGCACGCTCACCGCCGGCACGGGCATGGCCACGCCGGGCTCCACCGGCTTGAGCCGACCCTCCTCCGACATGTCGGTCAGGGACTGCCAGAGCAGCGTCTCCAGCTCCCGCACGTGGGTGTGGTAGGTCCGCGCCACCAGCTGCTGCACCAGGCCCACCGACAGCCGGGGGGGCCGGTCGACGTCCCCGTCGGGGAAAGCCCGTCGCGCCACCTCGGGGTCGGTCCGTGCGATGCGACGCAGCAGGTGCGCCGCGATGAGGGGGATGTCCTCACGGCGCTGCTCGAGGGGGGGCACCTCGAGACGGAGCGGGAACCGGGCCAGCACGTCGTGCTTGAGGGTCTCGGGCGCGCGGTTGGTGGCGGCGATCAGCCGCAGATCCGAGCGCCGCGGCCGCGCCTCGCCCAGCCGGCTGTACTCCCCATCGTCGAGGACACGCAGCAGCCGGGCCTGCACGTCGAGGGGCAGCTCGCCGAACTCGTCGAGGAACAGCACGGTGCCATCGGCCTCCCCCACGAGCCCTGGGCGCCCCGGCATGCCGGGGTTCGGGTAGCCCTGGAGGTTGCCGAAGAGCTCGGCGTCCGCCAGAGACTCCGGGATCGTCGCGGCGTTGCGAGACACCATCGGCCGCCTGGCCCGACGGGACACCCCGTGGAGCCCGCTCACCACGAGCTCCTTGCCCACCCCAGAGGGGCCGAGCACCAGCACGTGGGCTTCCCGTCGACCGAGGAAGCGGATCCGCTCCCGCAGCGTCCACGCCGACGGGCTCTCCCCCACCAGCCCGACGTCGTCGGCCCGGCCCCAGGGGTGATCCGCAGGGACGTCGGGCAGGTCCGCGGGGTGCAGGGTGACGTACAGCAGCAGGCGGCCCCCCACGTCGAGGAGATCGCCTGGAGCCACGGTGCACGCCTCGACGGGCTGCCCGTTGAGCCGCAGGGGAAGCCGCCCCATGTTGGTGACCTCGATGCGAGACCGCTGCCAGGCGATCGCGAGCTGCTCCCGCGAGAGCCGACGATCCCCGATGGGTCCGGTGGGCTCCGCACGTCCTGGCCGGCGCCTCCGCCACGGGAGGCTCCCTTGTCGGCCCAGCACCCACGGGCCAGACCCCTTCTCGAGGGGGGCGCTCTCCCCCACCCTCTCCGGATCGCCCACGGACGCCAACACCACGAACGTCAGCACCGCGTCGTCTGTCTCGGGATCCGCTGCTGTGGCATCCCAGCTGGTCGTCGTAGCCAAGTCCGACATCGGCCGCAGTGTAGCGCGCCGCGAAGGGACTGAGGAGAACCCTCAATCCCCGCCTCATCCGTCCGATGGGAGGAGCACGGAGGTACTCCCTTGTCCAACCCCGTCCAGCAGGTGCTGTCGATCGGCGCCACCGGAGCTCGGTTCACGCCGGACGACGGTCCCGTGGTGGACGTGGGGGTGCCCTCCGCCCATCGCACCGTGCTGGCGGTGCCGGACCCCCAGGGCCTGTCTCTCGGCTGGCTGGAGGTCTGGTTCGACGTGCTCCCCTCTGCCGCCACCCAGACCGCCCTGAGCGCCTTCGTCACCACGATCGGTGCATGGTCGCACCGGGCGTCCCGGGCCCGTCGAGAGAGCGAGCCCTCCGATCCGATCGACGGGTCGACGGGCCTGCTGAACCGCTCGGGCTTCGACCACCATGCCGGCCTCGCCCTCCACCAAGCCCACGACGACGACGAGGTAGCGGTGGTGCTCGCGACCCTCGACCAGGCCCCGGGGGAGGAGGCCATCATCGCCCTCGCCCAGGCCCTCGAAGCCGCCGTGCGCCGCTCGGACCTGGTGGCCCGGGTCTCGGAAGACGGGTGTGCAGCCTTCCTCCGAGACTGTGACAGCGAGGCCGCTACGCGGATCGTGCGACGAGCGCGGGCGAAGCTGGCGACCCACATCGTGGCCGGGCGCCCCCTGTCCGCGTGCTTCGGCGTGGCCACGGCCCGTGCATGCGACGCCGCGCTCCACCACCTCGAGGCCCAGGCCGAACAGGCGATGGACGAAGCGAGGCGAGACGCTCCGAACACGGCCCACACCCGCACGGCCTGAGGGGCGGGCCCAGGGGCGATCGTGCTGGCTCCAGGCCTCGTCCGAGGCGTGAAGGGTACGCTCCCTCCATGAACGTGCTCTTCCTCATGTCCTGCTGGGCCAACGACGCCGTCACCCTCACCCCCGTCGCGAAGGATCTGCCGGAGCTCACGGACGTCCAGCCCATTCCGGGCCACGACGGCGAGGTGCTGGCGCTGACCAAGTCCGGCACGGCCCACCGTGTCGAGCTCGCCACGGGCAGGACCACGCCATGGCTCACGGTGAAGGTGCGGACCAGGTCCGAGATGGGGCTCCTGGGCGTGGCCTTCGCGCCGGACTTCGCGACGACCGGCACCTTCTTCCTCCACACCAACCCGGCCGAAGGCGACGAGCGGAGCCAGGTCAGCCGCTGGTCCACCGACCCCACCGAGCTGTCCGCTCCCACCCGCCTCGGCACGGTGCTCGAGCTGCCTCAGCCCTACCCCAACCACGACGGGGGCCAGCTGCAGTTCGGGCCCGACGGCAAGCTCTACGTGGCCTTCGGCGATGGCGGCGCGGCCGACGACCCGCTGGGGTCCGGTCAGGACCGCAGCACCTGGCTGGGCACCATCCTGCGGCTCGACGTCTCGGACCCCGCGACGCCCTACGCCGTCCCCCCAGACAACCCCTTCGTCGGCCAGGCAGGTGTGAAGCCGGAGATCTGGGCATGGGGCCTACGGAACCCCTGGCGCTTCGCGCTCTTGCCCGACGGCCGCTCGATCATCGGTGACGTCGGCCAGAACGACGTCGAGGAGATCACCGTGGGCGGTGCGGGCGCCAACCACGGCTGGAAGATGTGGGAGGGCCACCGCTGCTTCGCAGGTCCGTGCAGCAAGGAGGGCATGACGATGCCCGTCTACACCTACGACCACGGGGTGGGACAGAGCGTCACCGGTGGCGTGGTGGCCGGGAGCGGCCCCTTTGCGGGCACCTACCTGTTCGGAGACTTCGTGGCGGGACGGCTCTGGTCCATGGAGCTGGACACCTGGAAGGTCACCGACCTCGGCAAGCACGACCTCCTGCCCAGCGCCTTCGGTCTCACCGCCGACGGCGCGCCCCTCGTGGCCGACTACAACGGCACCATCTACCGCATCGACGGCCCCCACCGGAAGCCGCCAGAGCCTCGGTAGCCCTACCCATCGTGACATTTGGTGACATCGGCACCCCATGGTTGGCGCGTCCAATGGTGGGAGGAGGCACCCCATGCGCTCAGAATCGGCCCCGACCGTCAAATACGAGAGCTTGTGGCTCCCCCCCGTGCCCGACGAAGCCTCCCTCCCCCAGCTCGCCGCCGACGGCCACCTCTGCTTCGTCCAGGACCGCGACGAGGTCTTCGTCTACCTGAACGGGCGCTGGCGGGCCCTCCGCGACGCGCCCCCGTAGCCTGCTCCTCGCGCGACGCGGGGCACGTCGATGACCACCCGCGACCGACCGTGACCCACGGGACCATCGCTCAGGGCTACCGTTCGGCCCGATGCTCACCCTCTTCCTCGGCCTCGCCCTCGCTCAGTCCTCCGTGGAGGACCTGCGGGTGCACAGCGTCACCGACGCCATCGATCACGCCCTGAAGGAGCGCGGCTACCTCAAGCTGGCCCACCTCGGCCAGCGCACCCACTACGTACCGCTGAAGATCTGGAAGCCGCGGGTGATGATCCACGACGAGGGCTTCGCCCGCATCCGGGGCACGACGATCTATCCCATGGCCATCGTGCCCATCGCGGGGGGAGCACAGGTCCGGTTCGTCACCCAGAACCCCGCCACGGTCCGCAACCAGGAGGCCGACGTCGCCAAGGTGCTCATGCCCCTGCTCTCGGAGCTGCAAGAGGCCAACCACCTTCGGCACGAGGCCACGAGGGCACGGGAGGAGGCTTCCCCGCCGACCACACGCCCGATGACGCCGCTCTGAGAGTGAAGGGCCCACGATGGCCGACAGCACAGCCGCTCCCTGAACGACGACGCCCCGGAGAGCGTGAAGCTCTCCGGGGCGCTGTTCCGTCGAGAGGGCCGGGGCCCCCTCACAGCTGGAATCAGTCCCAGCGACCGCGACCGTGGCCGCCACCGCCGCCGTAGCCACCGCCACCGCCACGGCCACCGCCGCGACCGCCACCGCCGCCGAAGCCGCGGCCACCGCCGCCGCCACCGCCACGACGATCCTGCGCCTCGTTGACACGGATGGTGCGTCCATCGAGCTCGGCGCCGTCCATGTTGGCCTGGGCCTCATCGGCCGCCGCCCCGTCCGAGAACGTGACGAACCCGAACCCGCGGCTACGACCCGTGTCGCGCTCCAGGATCACCTTTGCTTCCGTGACTTCCCCGTACTGCGCGAACGCACTGTGGAGGGACTCGTCGTTGGTCGCCCATGCAAGGCCACCGACAAACAGCTTCTTCGACATCTTCGTTTCCTTTCTCACGGCGCAGCGAACCGCGCCTCCCGACCGGTCTGCCACCTCATCGTGGTTCGCCCGGTCGCAACTGGACTAGCTAGCGACGACGTCGTCAGCCACAAGTTTTCTGAGATCCCGAGCACACCGAGTGGGTCACGATGACGTGCTCAGCCTCCCGAGCCCTTGAAGCGATCGTCGTCGTCGCGGAACAGGAAGTTGAAGGTCGTCAACGAACCGTAGCAACGAGTGATGTAGGCCTGCAGCTCGGCTTTCTCGGCGTGGTCGAGGCCCTTGTGGTTGTTGAGCTTCTGCTCGAGGACCCTCAGCTTCTCCCGTACGGAGGTCACCTTCTTGAAGAAGGCGCCGGCATCGGACTCCTTGACCGTTCGACCTTCGGCGTCACGGAAGATCACCGTGCCACCGATCATCCGGTTCGACAGCGGCAGCACCGGCCCCTCGTCGACGGCGCTGCGCACGGCCTCCACCACCAGCTCATAGAGCTCGGAGAGGTCTGCAGGGCCGTCTCCGGAGGCTTCGGGCTCGGGCTCCGGCTCCGGTTCTCTCCGCCGTACGGGCGGTCGCCACTCACTCACGAGGCCTCCCTCAGAATCTGCCGGTGAAGCGCAGCCCGTCGTGGCTGACCAGCACGCCGCCGATGCCGACGCCGACCGCCCCAGCCGCCGTGATGGCGCTGACCAGCACGAAGGCGTTGGCCTGGGAACGTGCGCTCGTCAGCTCCTCCCCCGTGGTGGCGTCCGGAAGCTTGCCGGCCGCCGAGGCTGCGAGGCCGTAGGACACACCGGAGATCACCGCGAGTCCACCCGCTGCGACCACGGGGACCACCGGGAAGTTGCTTCCCTTCTTCTCCCCCGCGACCACCGTGCGGTTGCGGGCCGAGGTCGCCCCGTCGCCCGTCCACCACTTGGGCGGCTTGGGGTTCGTGGTGTCGCCCAGGATCGGCTGCTCGAAGGCCGCGCCCGTCTGCCAGTAGGCACCGAGCAGGATCTGGTCCCGGTCGAAGACCTGCACGAAGTGGGGGACCTCCGCCGCGACCCTCGGCTCGAGCAGGAGGTCGCCGTTGAGGAAGACGCCGCCCCCGGGAGGTACCGCCAGGCCGCTGTCGGGGCCGCCGATCAACGGCTCCTCCATGCCGTTCATCAAGTCGATGAACGTGTCGGGGAAGATCCGCGCATCGTACGGGAGCTCCTCCCCTGCGAGGCTCGCTGTGGTGCCCCAGCGCTTGGCTCCTTCCTCGTCCTGGGAGAAGAAGAACTGCAGGGACATGAAGCGGGCGAACTTGGACAGGAGCAGCCGATCGATGACCTCATCGTGGCAGCGCAGGTCGTCGCCGATCTCCTGGAGGAGCTCCTTGGCCTCTCGCACGTCGTTGTTGCGGTAGGCGTCGTCGACCTGACCGATGGCGGCACCGAACTGGATGCGGCTGTAGGGCTCGCTGCAGACTTCCTGCTGAGCAGAGGCGAGACCGAGCCAGAGCAAGAGTGTCGTCATGCCGCCCCTCCGCACACATCGGGTTCCGCACCGGGCACGAAGGGGTCCCGGGTGTCGCAGCCGTCGGTGCGGGGCGCGTCCCCCTCGGCGCAGTCGGAGTCGACGCCATCACCGTCGGTGTCGGGCGCGCACGGGTACACGTTCGCGTTGTCGGGGTCGCAGTCCGCGTCGTCGGGCCAGTCGTCGCCGTCGCTGTCGACCTCGAAGCCGCAGTCGGCGTCACAGCCGTCGCCCCGCACGTCGCCGGCTCCAGGGAACACGTCGGGGTTGTTCGGGGCGCAGTCCTCGTCGATGCCGTAGCCATCGCCGTCGGGGTCCCAGTAGCTGTCGTACTCGGCGCGGGTCACGTAGGCGCAGCTGCACAGCACCAACAGGGTCGACCCGAGCGCGAGCCGACCCCATCCGGGCCACCCGCGCATCGCTTGCTCCTCACGCCGCACTCTCCCTCCAGGGACGGACCCGCATCTTGCCACGCCGGTCGGCTCCACGAAAGGGCGACCGGTATCGTCGGCGTCATTCGGGCAGCACCGTCCAGAAGATGGCGGCGATGCCGGCCACGGCGATGATCGGACCGGTGCGCAGCATCGTGGCCTCCGGGGCCTCCAGCTCCTCCTCCGGCACCCCCTTCGCGCGCTCCACGGTGTAGCGGATGCCCGCCACCAGGTTCCCGAGGCGCCCCCTGACCAGCAGGACGAGGAAGCCCACGGGGAAATACAGGCACGCCGTGAAGGCCGAGGTGTCGAGCATCTCCCACCAGCCCAGCAGCGCGCCGAGGGCGATGAACAGCTTGGCGTCTCCCCCCTTCTCCACCCCCAACTTCCAGAGGGGGAAGTGCAGGGCGAAGCCGGCGACCGCCCCCGCGAGCCCCACCACCCAGCGCCCGTCCAGCACCCACCAGAGAATCCCGGCGAGCAGCAGCACACCGTTGAGCACGTTGGGGATCTTGCCGGTCCGGGCATCGATGACGGCTGCGAGTAGCAGTCCGATCACCGCCACGACCTGATGGGGTTCCAGCGTCACGAGCTCTCCGTAGGTGTAGAATGCGGACGACCGCACCCCGCTCGGAGTGTACGCCAACGCCCCTCTGCGGGGCACCGGTACCCGAGCGCGGACGGTCTGGGTGGGGATGGTGTCCAAGACCGCGCTGCAGACCTTCGGCAAGTACCAGATCCTCGATCTCATCGCGACCGGAGGCATGGCGGAGATCTACAAGGCCAAGCTGGAGGGCATCGGTGGCTTCCAGCGCACCTTCGCCATCAAGCGCATCCTCCCCAACCTGTCGCAGAACTCCGAGTACATCGCGATGCTGGTCGACGAGGCCAAGGTCGCGGGGCTGCTCTCCCACGCCAACATCGTGCAGATCCTCGACCTCGGCCAGGTCGACGGCATCTGGTACATCGCAATGGAGTACGTTGACGGGCAGGACCTCGGCGGGGTGCTGCGCCGCGCCCACGAGAAGGGGCTCACCCTCCCTGTTCCCCACACCGTCTTCGTGGCCATCGAGCTGCTGAAGGGGCTCGAGTACGCCCATGGTCGCCAGGTGATGCGGGGGGGCCGCCCCGTGGCCCTCAACATCATCCACCGCGACGTCTCGCCCCCCAACATCCTGCTGTCCTTCCAGGGCGAGGTGAAGCTCACCGACTTCGGCATCGCCCGGGCCAGCCTCAAGGCCATGGAGACGGTGAGCGGCATCGTGAAGGGCCGCTTCGACTACATGAGCCCCGAGCAAGCCGCTGGCAGCAAGGATCTCGACCAGCGCTCCGACCTGTTCAGCGTCGGCGTCGTTCTCTACGAGATGCTCACCGGCACCCACCCCTTCCGGACCGACAACGAGATCGGCACCATCGAGCGGGTGCGCACGGGCAACTACGTGCCGGTCAGCCAGCGCAACCCCGAGGTGCCCTACACCCTCGAGACCATCGTCGACCGCGCCCTGCAGGTGAACCGGGAGGACCGCTACCCTTCGGCCACGGCCTTCAAGGAAGCCCTCGACAAGTTCTTCCACGACGCAGGCTTCATCTTCACCCACGCCACCCTCGCCTCCTACATCAAGGGCCTGTTCCCGGAGAACCAGCCGCGCAGCGCCCGCCAGGCGCCCAAGGTGGAGTCCGGCCCCGACCGTCGCAACCAGCCGAACATCTCCGGCTCCCTGTCCGAGCAGCCCACCGGAAGCCTCGAGCGCAAGGGCGTCGCCGATCAGACGACCCGGCCGATGGACGAAGAGACCGCCGGAGGCATCAGCGCCCGACACGGCCGCGGCCTCGGCCCGCCAGCGCGCACCAACGAGTTCGACACCACTGCGTCGGCCCGGGTGCCAGGCCTGAGCCCCCCTCCCCCCACGCCCACGCCGGTCGACGAGCAGGAGACGATGATCCGGCGCATGCCCACCGCCTGGGAGGAGGAGATCGCCGGCAACCTGCAGCCCCAGGTATGGACCGACGACGACGACGACGACCAGGAGACCGTCATCCGGCGCGTCCCGGACGACGACACCTTCGAGCGCTCGATCTCCCAGCGCACGACCGGCGACATCGCGCTGTCCGACCCCACGATGTCCCCGCCCCAGCGCAGCACCAGCTCGGCCGGCCTCATCGCCGGCGGGGGCGTCGCCGCCCTGGTGATGATGCTCGTGGGCATGTTCCTCGGGGTCGCCATCACCCTGGCGTTCGCCCTCGCGGCAGGCATGTTCCGGGGAGGCGGAGCCGTCGAGGCCGTGCGCGCCGCCCCCATGGTCCGTGTGGTGGCACCGGCGGGAACCAGCATCACGCTCAACGGCGACGCGGTGGGCACCGAGTTCACCGTCCCGGCCGACGGCCGCCACCGCATCGAGGTCACCCTCGACGGCCACGACCCCTGGAGCCAGGAGTTCGCGTTTGCGCCTGGAGAATACCGGGTCATCCTGGTGGACTCGGCGAGCCTGAAGCCCACGAAGTAGCCCCATCGGTCGCGGGGCTCGGGCCCAAGGGTCGCTGACCCAGACCGAGCCGGGTAAGCTGCGCGCGACCCAGGAGCCAGAGCGTTGGCCGAGCCCCTCGTGGAACGAACCCCCATCAGCATGACCGTGGCTGCCGTGAAGCAGCTGCGTCCAAAGCAGTGGTTCAAGAACATCTTCCTGTTCCCCGCCCTGCTCTTCTCGGGGCGCTTCCTGGAGGCCGGGCCCGTGGTCGCCGCGTTGACCGGGTTCGCCGCCTTCTCGATGCTCGCCAGCAGCGGCTACATCCTCAACGACTACCTCGACCGCGAGGCGGACCGGAAGCACCCCAAGAAGCGCTTCCGCCCCATCGCGTCGGGGGCCCTGCCCATCCCCGCCGCCTGGCTGCTGTTCGCCTGCGCCATCGGCAGCGGCGTCGCCCTGTCCATGTCGCTGTCGCCCGCCTTCCTGTTCATCGGCCTGGTCTACCTGACCACCACGCTGTCCTACAGCTTCTACTTCAAGCACCGGGTCATCCTCGACGTGCTCTTCCTGGCGTCGGGCTTCCTGTGGCGCACCATCGCCGGCGCCATCGCCATCCAGGTCGAGGTCAGCCCGTGGCTGTTCCTGTGCACGGCCTTCGTGGCGCTGTTCTTCGGCTTCAACAAGCGTCGTGGCGAGCTGCTCCAGGTCGGCGCCCACACCGGCACCCGCCGCAACCTGGCCGAGTACAGCCCCCAGATGCTCGAGCAGTTCCAGGCGATCGTCACCAGCGGCACGATCATCACCTACCTGCTCTACACCGTGCTCGGACCCACGGGCTGGATGACGCTGACCATCCCCATGGTGCTGTACGGGATCTTCCGCTACATCTACCTGATCGACCGCCACGGCGAGGGCGGCGCCCCCGACGAGACCCTGCTCCGGGATCGCCCCATGCTGCTCACGGGCGTCCTCTACCTGGCCACGGCCGTGTTCGTGCTCCTCGCGGACCGCGGCAACTGGCTCCCGGACCTCATCCAGTAGGCCGGCCAGCAGGGCATCCCGAGACACTGAGTGGTCAGGAGCGTCTCGAGAAGGCACGTTGTCGAAGTGACCCCCCTGCTCACGGCCCTGATCTTCGCGCCCATCGCCCTGGGCGCACCCGCCAAGCCACCCGTCGAGGTGGCCGACAGCTACACCACCGCGGTGCGGTTGATCGACAACCTGTTCCTGGAGCCCGACACCATCGATCCGGCCACCCTCCTGGGCGCAGCCGCTCGCGGCGTGGGGAACGAGGTGCCCTGGCTGTTCGTGGAGGTCGACGACGGCGTGATCCAGCTCCGCCACGGCGATGGGCGCTCCCTGGGCACCCTCGAGCCGAGCACCATCCAGGCCCTCCCCGCCCAGCTCCAGCAGCTGGAGTCCCTGGTGTCGAAGGCGCCGGCCACCGTCCCCGACGACGTCGACGTGCGGCTGGCGGTCCTCGAGGGTCTCACCGATGCGCTGGACCGCTACTCGCGGGTGCTGGCAGGCGACGGCCTCACCCGCTTCGACACCCGCCTGAAGGGAACGCTGGTGGGCATCGGCGCCAGCTTCGCCTGGCAGGGAGAGGCGCTGGTGGTCACCCGGGTCGATCCGGCGGGTCCCGCCGACGCCTCCGGGCTCCGCGTGGGCGACCGGGTCCAGCGGATCGACGGCCGCAGCACCCTGAACATGCCGCTGTCGGAGGTCACGGAGCGCATCCGGGGCGACGAGGGAAGCACCGTCGTGCTCACGGTGACCCGCCTGGTGGCCGATCCGACCCGCTCCGGCGCCGAGACCGCCCGCACCGTGCCGCTGACGATCCGCCGTGAGGAGGTCATCGTCCCCAACGTGACCCACGAGGTCCTCGACGACGACGTCGGCTACGTCCGCATCGACCACATCAGCCAGCGCACGGTCCACAACCTGCGCAAGTCGCTCGACGACCTGCGCGAGGCCGGCGCACTCGACACCGGGCTCGTCCTCGACCTTCGCGGGAACACCGGCGGCTCGATGAAGGAGGCTGCCCGGTCGGCAGACCTGTTCCTGGAGGCGGGCCTCCTGCTCCGCACCGTCGGCCACGATGGGGGCCGCGTCCAGAACCTCGAGGCGGAGATGCAGGCCGTCGACAGCGACGACGAGCCGCCGATCCCGGTCGTGCTGCTGGTGAACCGACGCACCGCCAGCGGGTCGGAGATCATCGCCGGCGCCCTGCTGGAGCACGGCCGTACCGCGTTGATCGGCACCGACACCTACGGCAAGGGAACGGTCCAGAAGATCTACAACCTCGACGAGGCCACCCGTCTCAAGCTCACCGTCGCCCGCTACGTCCTGGCCCACGAGCGGCGCATCCTGCCCGTGGGCATCGCCCCCGACATCCGGGTGGGGTCCATCGAGCTCGACGCCTCCGGGATGCGCCTGGCCTCACCTCCCCTCACCGACCCCCTCGGCCTCGTGGTCACCGACGAGGCCGCTGGCTGGCGGGGACAGGGCCGCGACGACGATGCCGTGCGGGAGCTCGGACGCCGAGCCGTCCTGCGGGCACGAGGCACCACCACCCGAGACGCCCTCCTCGACGCCCTCGCGGTGGAGACCGGCACCGCTCGGGCCGCCGAAGCAAGGCGCCTCGCCGAGGCCATGACCGCCAGAGGCTACGACTGGAGCGAGGCCGAGGAGGAGGGCAGCTTCCCCGTCGCGACCGCCACGATGAACCTGCGTCGCACCGGCCCCTACGACGCCGAGCTGGACCTGTCGGTCACCAACGACGGCTCCAGTCCGCTCCACCAGGCCTTCCTCGCCCTCGACAGCTTCCACGACTTCTGGGACGACCGGGCCGTGCCCCTGGGTCTCCTGGCGCCCGGTGCGACCGCGGTGGCCACCCTCCCCCTCACCTTCCCTGCGGGTGCCGAGGCCCGGATCGACCCCGTCACCCTCGTGCTCCACGCCGACGAGAGGCCCCCCGCCCAGCTCCTGACCCAGCCGATGCCCCTGGAAGGACGGCCCGAGCCACGCCCCCGTCTCGATGCCCGACTCGTGCCCCACACCCCCGGCGGAACCGCCGCCACGGGGCCCCACGGGCACCCTGTGTACCGGGCGGAGCTCACCCTCTCCCACGAGGGCCCGGGCGCCATCACCGGCGTCGAGGTGTACTTCCACACCCCCATCGACGAGCGGGTCGAGCTCCTCGACCGCGGCGCTCGGCATCCCCGACTGGGGGCAGGGGCCGGAGAGCGCTTCGACCTCACGGTGGAGGTCGCCCCGGATGTGGAGGGCGCCCTCGAGCTCGAGCTCGTCGCCGACGTCGAGGCCTTCGGGCGCTGGCTGTCCTGGGACGTGTCCCTGCCGCTGAGCGGCGCGCCCGTGCACTACGAGGCCCCGGTGATCGACTTCCCGGGTCGCCCCACCAGCGCGGAGCCCGGTCCCATCGACCTCGCGGTCCGCGTCGACGACGACGGGGCCATCGGCGACACCACCCTGTGGCTCAACGGCACCAAGACCGACTGGTTCCCGGCGAAGGGGCGCAAGGTCAGCGCCACGCCCACCGTGGAGCTGCGGCCTGGGCCCAACCGCGTCACGGTCATGAGCCGAGACGACCAGGGCCTCCACGCCCGGCGCACGGTCTACATCCACGCCGCCGAGGCCCCCAGCATCACGGATGCGAACGAGTAGCGGTCAGCGGATCCAGGTCGCCCAGCGGACCTCGTCGGCGTCGGTCCGGACCACGCCGAACAGACGCTCGTCGGACACCGCGAGGGACACCTCCACCACCGCCCCGGTCACGTCGGGTGTGAGGGCGATGCGCTCGAAGGGCCCACCGTCGGGCCCATGGAGGAGCTCGAGCCCTCCGGGGCCCTGGAGCAGCCCGTACACCTGGCCACCGTCGGCCACGAACGCGGCGTGGTCCGCCGCCTCGGAGGGCACTGAGGCGCCCTCGACCACCAGCTGACCGTCGTCGATGAAGGTCCACACGCCGTCCGTGCGGCGCGCCTCGGAGATGAGGGCACCGGCACGGCCGGGCACCGCGGTCAGCGTGCCGCCGTCGGCCTCGAAGGTCTGGCAGCCCGACGCCACGCACACGGTGCCCACGTTGGGCGTGGCCTCCTGGAAGCAGGTGAGCGGCTCATCAGGAACCGTCGTGACCGCCGTGGTGATCGTCTTTCCGGTGAGCTCCACCGCGAGCAGCTGGTCGGACCCACAGGCCCAGGCCCAGCTGTCGTCGAGGTCGACCACCGAAGCCTCGAGGACCCCGTTGCTCAGCGCCACCTCGGGCCCCAACAGCGCCTGTCCGGGGCCGATGCCCTCCAGCCCGTACCAGTAGAGGCGGGAGACCGCAGTGCTCTCGAAGGGCTCCACCCAGCTCACGTCGACGTCGCTCCCCACCGCGTACAGCGACACGGCGTCGATGTCGTTGGTGGGGAACAAGAACAAGCGCTCGTCGGTCAGGGGGGCCGGTAGGCCGCTCACGTCGAAGTTGAAGATCCCCACGGCGTTGGCATCGGGCACCGACGCGAAAGGAGACTCGTAGCCGTCGAGGACCGCGCCCAGCACGAAGCGGTCGCCGGCCAGCACGACCCGAACCGAGCGGGGGTTGGTCCACTCGGAGTCCGCACCACCCCAGCGGCTGTCGTCACCGTCGAAGCAGTCGTCGTCGGCCTCCGTGGACAGCGACTCCACCGACACGGGGGACACGAGCGCGGCGTCCGGGTCCACCGTGGGGTCGTCGGAGCAGTCCTCGCTCTGATCGAAGCCGTCGCCGTCCTGGTCGTAGTCGTCGGCCCCGTCGCAGTCGGCGTCGAGGCCGTCGTACCAGACCTCGTCCTCCCCCGGGTTCACGTCGGGATCGGCATCGTCGCAGTCGAGCTCGCTGTCGTCCGGGAGGGTGTCGCCGAGACCCTCGAGGTAGCGCTCCAGCGCGGCCAGAGCGAGGGCGGAGTCGTCCTCTGGGGCCACGTACCCATCGCCGTCGGCGTCGAAGTCGTTGACGCCGTCGCAGTCCGTGTCGACCCCGTCGTACGGAACGTCGCCAGCCGCGCCGGGGTACACCGTGACGTTCGTGTCGACGCAGTCGCCACGCCCCACGCTGAGGCCCGTGGCGTCTTCGTAGGCAGCGAGCTCGCTCTCGTCGATCTCCGCGGCGGCGAAGCCATCGCTGTCGAGGTCGTAGTCGTGGTTGCCCTTGCAGTCGCTGTCGATGCCATCGTAGGCGTCGTCCTGGGCGCCCGGGAAGCGAGCCGGGTCGTTGTCGTCGCAGTCGGGGGCCTCCCCCTCGACGCAGCTTCCGCCCTCGAGCAGGCAGCCATCGTGACCGTCGCCGTCGACGTCGCGCAGGTCTCCGTCGACGCAGTCGTTGTCGACGTTGTCGTACGGCACCTCGTCGGCGCCGGGAAACACGGTGCCGTCGAGGTCGTCGCAGTCGCCGTCGGCCACGGAGATGCCATCGCCGTCGTCGTCGCGTAGCTCCAGTTGGGCCTCGATCTCGGCCCGGGACACGTACGGACATCCGGGGGCGAGCAGGGCCAAACCGAGAACCAGTCCGAGCGTCGGGGCCGGACCTCTCATCATGCGTGCCTCACTCAGGCGGGCCGAGGAAGACCCAGCCCACGGTGTCGTTGTTGTCCGTCGCCAAGGCAGCGTCGTCGACCATGGTCATCGCCACCGCGATGCGCTCGTCGTCGACGAACAGAGCCACCTGGTCGGGCTCGGCCGCGGCGGCCTTGATCGGAAGGTCGTCGGGGTCGTACTTGAGCTGGGTGAGGTCGAGGTCGCCGGGGGGACCGTAGGCCATCACGACCCGGCGTCCTCCCACGTCCTCGAGGATGGCGGCGACGTAGATCTCTCCGTCGTGCCACTGGCCGTACGCCGAGACGACGTCGTCGGTGTCGAAGAGACGGAGGACCTGGGTGCCCCCGCCCGCCGGAGTGATGGTGACGTCGAGGCCGAGTCCACCGAAGGGGATCGAGGTGACCACGAGGTCCTCGGTCTTGCTCCAGTTCGACACCGCGTAGTCGGAGTCGCCTCCGGTCACGAGGACGGGGTCGATGGCCGGAGGCTGCGGCGCCGCCGTGGTCGTGGGGTCGAGGTCGAAGAAGTAGTCGGCGCACACGCCGGTCTCGCAGACCTCGAAGCTGATCTGCGGGGAGGCGCCGGCGGCACTGGCCGGATCGAAGCTGGCCACGATGCTGGAGCCCGCCTGGTTCTGGTCGGAGTAGAGCGCGAGGTCGACGACCTGACCCTCGCCGTGGGACACCCAGAGGGCGTCGTCGGAGATGGCGCCGACCACCACGTTGCAGTCCCCGTCGAGGTTCATGGTCACGCCGTTGGCCTCCATGGCCGGCGCGACGGAGCCGATGATGTCGAGGCCCGGTGCCGTGACCGAGCGCCCGGTGACGGCCTCCTTCAGGGGGTAGGCGCTGAAGAACGTGCTCGGCGCCCCGGTGGTCACGTACTCGATGTAGACGTAGGCGAGCTCCTCGGGGACCCCGGTGGTGGAGCCCGAGTCGTAGCGGCAGCGGTCGAGGGAGATGACATCGGTGACGGGTCCCACCACCTGGGTCGCGCTCTGGCCCTTCCACGCGTAGGGCGGCTGGGCCGGAACGGCCTGGGAGCGTGCGGCGTCGATGGGGAACGGGATGGCCACGCCCACGTTCTGGCTGAGGGGGCTCCCCAGGCCCGGCTGGTTGAGGACCCGGGCGCCCAGCACGATGGCGTAGACGTCGCCGAGTCGGATCACCCGAGGGTTGGTGAGACCCTTCCACTCCATGACGGGGGCGGCCTGGCTCCCCTGGAACCAGAAGGAGCTGCCGTTCTCGTCGCCGTCGCAGTCCTGATCCAGCGGCACGCCGTCGCGCTCGATGAGCTCCAGGGCCGCCGGGTACGTGAGGGGGTCCTGGTCGGCGCAGTCGTCGGTGCCGGGGGACGCGAGGGCCACGACCGGGTTGACCTCGGCCCAGCGCAGCTCCTCGCCCTCGTAGCCCCAGAAGGCCACGTACTCGGCGTAGTCGGAGTCGGTGCCCTCGTTGTTGTAGGCGTCGCGATCCTGGTCGAAGTCGTTGTCGCGGTTGCAGTCGGTGTCGATGCCGTCGTAGGGCGTGTCGCCGTTGTCGCCGAAGACCGCCGAGTACGCCCGAGGGTAGATGGACGCGGCATCGAGCTTGGCCGCACCGATGCGGGGGTCCTCGAGGTCGAGGCAGTCGTCGAACGGGCCGAGCACCAGGGGAGACTTGGCGTCGCTCGGGTCGGCCATCACCTCGTCGGGCAGGGTGAACTCGAGGTCGTAGCGCTGAACGAAGGCGTTGAAGGCGGGCTCGGTGTCGCCCCCGTCGGGGAGGGTCGGCGGCATGAAGCCGTCGCCGTCGGGATCGAAGTCGTTGGCGCCGTCGCAGTTGGAGTCGATGCCGTCGTAGTACGCATCGTCGGGGTTGCCCGGGTACGTTCCCGCGTCGCCGTCGTCGCAGTCGCCGTAGGTGGGGGCACCATTGTTGGGGAACCACTCGCTCTCGAGGCCCTCGTAGCCCCACAGCTCCACGTAGGTGGCGTAGGCGGTGGAGGCGTCCTCGCCCGTGCCCGGGAGCGGGTCGGGGATGAACTCGTCGCCGTCGAGGTCGAAGTCGTTGTCGCCGGCGCAGTCGGAGTCGATGCCGTCGTAGGGGACCTCCCCAGCGCCGTTGCCGGGGAACACGTCGACTGCGTCGTAGACGTCGCCGTTCTCCAGCACCAGGTCGACGTCGAGGCAGTCGAGCTCCTCCGAGACGTCGGGCCAGCCTCCCGGGCCGCTGTCGTCGGCCGAGCGCCCGGTCAGCTCCTCCCACTCCTCGCGGGTGATGCCGGGGAAGCCGTCGCCGTCCTGGTCGACCAGGTCGGCGTTGCCGCGACAGTCGTTGTCGATCCCGTCGTAGGGGATCTCGTCGAAGTCCGGAGAGCGGTTGGGGTCCAGGTCGTCGCAGTCTGCGTTGGGACCCGCGAACATGGAGCCGTCGCCGTCTTGGTCGACCTCGAGCTCCTTCTCTTCCCGCACCTTCTGGGTGACGTAGACGCACCCCTGCCCGACGAGCGCGGCCAGAACGAGGGGGAGCGCGATGCGCACCGAGGGGGTCTTCATCCAATCCTCCATCCACACGGACTCTAGCATGGGGACGGGCCGATCACGGGGCCCTGCAGCACCAAGCTCCACAGACCCGCGCCCCCGGTGCCTGGCTACGCCAGCCTGAGCTGGAGGAAGTGTTCGACGTTCCCCGACTTGGCCCCGGGCAGCGAGGAGTCGACCGCCCCTACGACCCGGAACCCGCCGGCCTCGGCGGTCGCTCGCACCTTCGCGATGGCTGCGGCACGGGCCTCCGGATCGGTCACACGCCCCCGCGCTCCGAGCTGACCCCGCCCCACCTCGAACTGTGGCTTCACCAGCAAGACCGCCTCTCCGGTCGGCGTGAGGATGCGCCGGACCGCATCCATCACGTGCTCGAGGCCGATGAACGACAGGTCGCCCACCACCAGGTCGCAGGCCGTGGGAAGGGCCGTGGCGTCGTCCTGGGGAGGTGCCTGCCCCTCGATGTACAGGTAGCGGGCGTTCACCCCGTCCATGACCACGACACGCTCGTGCACCTCCATCCGGCGGTGCAGCAGCCCCCGACCGACGTCGATGGCGTAGACCCGCTCGGCCCCGCGGCGGACCAGGACCTCGGTGAAGCCCCCGGTGGAGGCCCCGAGGTCTGCACACACCCTGCCGTCGACCTCGACGCCGAGGTCCTCGACGGCCCCGAGGAGCTTGAGGGCGCCGCGCCCCACCCAGCCGTGGTCTGGCTCCTCCAGGAGCACGGGCCGGGACACGTCGACCTGGGTCGCGGACTTCTTCGCGACGAGGCCGTCGACCTTGACGACCCCTGCCTCGATCAGCTCCTGGGCGCGCTGGCGGGACGGTGCCAGGCCCCGCTGGACCAGCAGCCGGTCGAGGCGCACCTTCTTGCCCATGGCGGGCTCAGTGGTCCCGGTCGACGATGAAGCGGGCCATGGCGGCCAGGCCCTCGCCGTAGGGAAGGGCAGCGCAGGCCTCGAGGGCCTCGTCGCGGAGCTCGGCGGCTCGGGAGCGAGTCGCATCGAGACCCAGCAGCTTCACGTAGGACGGCGGCCCGTCGTCGTCGGCGTCCTCGTCGGCGTCCAGCACGTCGTCGGCGAGCTGGAAGGCGAGCCCGACGGCCTGGCCGTAGCGCTCCAGGGCGGCCAGCTGGTCGGCATCTGCGCCGGCAGAGAGCCCCCCGAGGGTGACAGAGACCGCGAGCAGCGCGCCGGTCTTTCCCCGGTGCAGCCGGCTGAGGGCCTCGACGGTGGTCACCGGACCGCCCAGCCCCACGTCCGCCGCCTGGCCCCCGACCATGCCGAGGTAGCCGGCGGCCTCCGAGAGCCGACGGACCATCTCCACCTGGACGGCCGGGGCCTGGGGACCGCCCAGCACCACGCGGAAGGCCTCGGTGAGGAGCGCGTCGCCTGCCAGCACCGCCGCGCCCTCGTCGAAGGCCCGGTGCAGCGTGGGGCGTCCGCGGCGCTCGTCGTCGTCGTCCATGCAGGGAAGGTCGTCGTGGACCAGCGAGTAGGTGTGCACCAGCTCCACCGCCATGCCGGCGGGCAGGGCGTCGGCCACGTCGCTCCCCTCCCCTCGCACGGCCTCGCAGGCCAGCAGCGAGAGCACCGGACGCACCCGCTTCCCCCCGGTGAACACCGGGTAGCGGAGCACGTCGCGGAAGCGGTCGGGCCAGGCGTCGGCGAAGAGAGCCTCGAGGCCCCCATCGACCTGCTTGCGCAGCGCGTCGAAGCGCTCGCCAGATGCAGACACGAAATCAGCCCGGGGAGAACAGGATCGGGTAGTAGACCGCGGCCGTCTTCTGCTCGCCGAGGGGCTCGTACTGGAGGCTCGGAAGCAGGGGCGCGATGCACTCCCGCAGCTCGAGGTCGCCGGTGGAGTCCCCCTCGATGCTCGGGTCGGAGAGGTGCTCCCCCTGAGGTCCGATCTCCACCTTCACCCGCATGTTGCCGGCCAGATCGGGCCGGCCAGCGAGGCGACCGAAGTAGCACTTCTGGATGTTGGCCTGGAGACGCTCGATGGAGCGATACGCCGTCTTCTCGGTGATGGCGCCCACGACCTTCGGCGTGCCCAGGTAGATCCCCCGCGGCATCGCGCCACGGTCGGTGCTGGTGATGTCGGGCGGACCGCCTTCCTTCATCCGGGAGAGGCCCACGTTGGCCGCACCGGCGCCCGAGGCGAGGTCCACCATGTCGATGACCTTGCCGTAGTCGACCTTCGGGTGGGCATCCACGTAGACGTTCTTCTTCTGCTTCGCCTTGAGGCGGCGGGTGATCTCGTACTCCATCTTCTCCGGGCTCATGGCCCGACGATTGAGGGCGAAGGTTCCGTCTTCGTAGATCATCACCACGAGCTGCTCGGAGTTCGGCGGCGGCGGCGTGTTGGTGGTCTTCTGGGAGGGGAGCTTGACCCCCATCTCCTGGATCTTCACCGGGATGGACACCATCATGATGATGAGGACGACGAGCACGATGTCGATCAACGGGGTCATGTTGATCTCGGACATCGTCTCCGATGCGCCAAGTTGCGCGCCCATCAGCCCTCCTTGTCGACGGCGAGCTTCACCTGCGTGAAGCGCTCCGCGGCGAGTGCATCCATCACCACCCGCACCTCTTCGTACGGGAGGCGGCTGTCGGCCTTGATCAGGATGGACCGCTCCGGGTTGCGGTTGAACGCTTCCTGCACCATGCGGATCAGACCGGCCTCGTCGGGCTCGTCCATGACGTCCTCATCGACGCCCCAGCGTCCGTCGGTCGTGACCGAGATCACGATGTACTGGCCGAGGTCCTGAGTCTCCACCGTGGCGGTGGCTACGGGCAGATCGACCGCGAGTCCGCTCGAGAGCATGGGCGTGATGACCATGAACACGACGAGCAGGACGAGCACGACGTCGATCAGCGGCGTCACGTTGATGTCCGCCATGGGACCGCCGCCGGCCCCGAGCTTGCCACCCATGGGGGCCTCCTAGGACTACTTGGCTGCGTGCGCGGAGCTGTTCTGGATGAGCTTCGCGGCCCACTGCACGAAGTCTGCCTCGGAGCTGTCGAGCTCGTCGGAGACCTTGCCGATCCGGGCGTTGAAGTAGTTGAAGAACCACACGCCCAGGACGGCCACACCGATGCCGACACCGGTGGTGATGAGGGCCTCGGAGATACCGGCGGAGATGGAGCCGAGCCCGGCGGAGTCGGACTGGGCCATCCCCTGGAAGGCGTTGATGACGCCGAAGGTGGTGCCGAACAGGCCGACGAACGGTGCGGTGGAGCCGACCGTGGCGAGGATGGTCATCCCCTTCTGGAGCTTGGAGACTTCCTCGGCGTGGGCCTTGGCGACCGCGCGCTTGGCGTTCTCGAGGCCGTAGTTGTCCTGGCGCTCGGAGAGCTCCGACAGGCCCGCCTTCAGGAGACCCGTGAGGTAGCCGCTCTTGAACTGCTCGTCCTGGGAGACCCGCAGGGCGCCCGCGATGTCGTTCTTCTGCAGCGCGCCGACGATCTCCGCAGCCAGCCGCATGGAGTGCGTCTTGGCGCGACGGAAGGCGATGAGGCGCTCGATGCCGACGAGCACGACGACCACCGACATCAGGCAGAGCGTGACGATGACCGACTTGGCGATGAAGCCGGCGTGCTCCCACATCTCGGCAAGGGTGAAACCGGGCGCGGCCTCTTCAGCCATGGCCAAGGACTCGAGCAGGAACAACAACATCTGGACGTCTCCGTCGGTAAGCGCGGGAGGCGCACCCTAGCACTGCGAGGGGCGCGGCGGGGGCGACTGGCCCCCGGGATTCACTTCATCTTGTAGGTGATGCCGATGGTGGTCTGGGCCTTCACCTTGTTCTTTCCGTCCTTCGGGGGGTACCACCGCCACTTCAGGATCGCTTCCTTCGTGTCGGGGTGGAAGACCTTCGGGCACTTCTCCACGATCACGTCGTAGGGCACGCCCTTCTCGTCGATGAACACCTTGGCGATGCACTTCTGATCGCCGAGGTTCATGGACTTCGCCGCCTCGGGGTAGCGGGGCTGGACCCGCTTCTTGGCTTCGAGCTCGGAGTGGTGGAAGACGCGCACGCCACCGCCACCCAGCTTCCCGCCGACGACACCGCCGACGATGCCGCCCTGGACACCCCCGACCACGCCGCCCTCGACACCACCCTCGACGCCGCCTTCGACGCCTGCGGGCTTCTTGTCGTTCTTGATCTCTTCCTTGACCTCTTCCTTGAGCTCCTGGACCTCTTCGGGCTCCTCGTCGGGCTCGGGATCGTCTTCCTCTTCCTCCTCTTCCTCCTCAGCGGCGGCCGCGGGGGGCGGAGGCGGCGGAGGGGGGGGCGGAGGTGCTTCGTCGTCGAGGGTCTCGTCCTCGATGAGGACCTCGACCATCTCCTCGTCGAGGAGCTCGGGAGCCACGGTCTCGACGACCCGCCATGTGGCCACCACGCTCAGCGCCACGCCGATGCCGGTGAGCGCGAGCGAGATCAGGAAGGACTGCGCCCTCCGCTTGTTCGCTTCTTCGTCGAGATCTTTGCCGATGTTGTCGAACACGCGGCTCCTCCTAGCCAAGCTCCGTCGTGGGGTCAGGACCAGATATCGCGACAGGCTCGCAGGCGCGTCGGATTGCGGTCAAGCCCCCCGAAGGGCGCACCAGTGTGCCACCTCGGGGGCCCGGATGGAAGGCACGGGCGCCCGAGGAGCCCGGACAGCGGGCCCGGGACGCCGGGAGAACCGGAGACGCCCACTCCCCGACTCGGCGATTGACGGTGGCGATCATCCAGCGCACGACCACCTCAACGCAGGGTGTAGGTGATGGTGATGACGGTCTGGGCGGCCACCTTCTGGCGTCCGTCCCGCGGGGCGTACCACCGCCACTTGAGCAGCGCCTCGCGCGTGGGGGCGTGGAACACCACGGGGCAGTCCTCGACCTGCACGTCGTAGGGGGAGCCCGAGGCGTCGATCTTCACGAGGGCCTTGCAGCGCTGCTGGCCGAGGTTCATCGACTTGGCGGCCTTGGGGTACACCGGCTGGACGCGCCGCTTGGTCTCGAGGTCGGAGTGATGAAAGGCCGTGGGAGCCGTGCCGCCGAGCTCCGTGCCCGTGCCCCCCACCTCGCCGCCATGACGGCCGCCGATCTCCCCGTCGGGATCTCCGCCGTCGACGCCCCCGTCCACCCCGGGCGGCTGCACCGCGTCCCGGATGACCTCGTCGAGCGGCTCCTTCAGGTCGTCGGGGCTGCTGTCCGGGTCCGGCTCGGGCTCCGGCTCCACGTCCGGCTCCACCTCCGCCTTGGCCGCCGCGGGGGGCGGAGGGGGCGGCGGGAGGCTCGGGAGCTCCGGGGTCGCCTCGGCGTCCAGGGCGATCACCACCGGGGCCATCTCCCCGTCGTCCACCGGCTCCAGCACCAGGTCGGCCGCGGTGTAGGCCGTGAGCCCCACGAGGAAGCCGACGACCGCGCCCAGGCCCAGCACCGAGATCAGCAGGCTCTGGGCCTGTCGCTTCCCGGCTTCTTCGTCCAGATCCCGACCGACGTTGTCGAACATGAGCCCTCCTGTGCCACCGACCGTGCGTCCGCCCAACGCCGTAGCGGCGCTGGACTTACGGGGGACAGGTGAGACGAGGGCCCGATCTGTTCACTCAGCGATCGAGGGGCCGCTCCTCGATGCCCTCGGGCCCGCGCACGAGGGAGGCCACCCGCTGCTCGGCCGCCTCCAGCTGCTCGTGGCAGGTACGGGCCAGCTCGACCCCCTGCTCGAACAGCTGCAGTGCCTGCTCCAGGGGCACGTCGCCCCCTTCCAGCTTGCGCACCCGCGCCTCGAGGGCCGCCAGCGCTTCCTCGAAGCCCTGCTCTTCGGCGCTCATTCCTCGGCCTCCTCGTCGACCACCCGCAGGCGCTCGATCTTGTCCAGCACGAAGGTACGGCGTTCGTCCTCGTTGCGGTCGAGACCCACGAGCACCGGGCTGGCGCTCTTGAAGGCCAGACGCTGGGGCTGGACCCGCAGCGGCAGGCGCTGACCCGTCTTGGCGACGTAGATCATCTCGAGGTCCTTGTCCTCGCTCATGGCCACGTCGATGAGGACGCGGACCTCCTCGGGGGTGACCTCGGGCGGGAGCTCCGGCGCCTTCTTACCGCCACGAGGCCCCTTGGCCTGCTTGGCGCCCTTCATGACGTGGAGGTCCTCCGGCGACACCACCGACAGGCCACGCTGGGTGGGCCCGACGGCGGCGCGGGCCTCCGCCACCATCTTGTGGAGCGCGTGACGGGCCTCCATGTGCTCGGGGTCGCCCGGGTAGTTCCGCACGTCCTTGGAGGGGTTGAACCGGCTCTCCTCGAGCATGGTGCGGATCTCGGACTCGCGGGTGCGGTCGATGGCGTACAGGCCCGGCGCGAAGCGGTGCAGGATGTACGGCTTCACCTTCCGGCTCGACTCGAAGCGCCGGATCTGGGACCGGTGCACCGTGAGCAGCATCAGGTCGTGGAACTCCACGTCGCCCCGGTGGCCGATCCAGCCCTTCAGCGTGGTCTCGACGTTGTCCGGCAGCCCGATCTGGGAGTTGTCCCGCAGGAACTGCAGAGTATCGTCCCGACGCCAGCCCTTCTCGAGGGCCCGCTCGATGGAGACCTCGGTGATGCGGTAGGTGTTGGCTCGGTCGCAGCCCGTCAGCTCCGCCAGCTCACCGATGCGGAAGAGCAGGATGGGCGCCAGACCCGCCGGCGCCATGATCTCGAAGCTGGGGGTCAGGTAGAACTGCGCGAAGCCGTCGTCGGCCGCAGGCTCGAGGAGCTGACGACCACGAGGGGACAGCCGGTAGAACTTCTCCTGCCCCCAGGTGCCCATCTCCAGCAGACCGGAGCGGACCAGGGGCGCGAAGGAGTAGCTCTCCCGCTCGTGGGAGCGAGCGTTCGCGTAGGCGCCCCGCCCGAAGCGGTCCCGCCAGTCCTCGCCTCGCATCCAGCGCCGGTACAGGGCGACCAGCGGCCGCTCCGCGACCCAGTCCCCACCGGACTCGCTGGCGTCGGTGTCCTGGTAGGACTCGGAGGTGCTCTCGTGGATGGCCCACAGCACCCACTCCGCCATGGAGAAGCGCTTGTCGAGGGCCCGGAAGAGCAGGTCCCGCTGGTCCTCGGACTCCAGCTGCAGCCACTCCTCCGTGACGTCCCGGTTCAGCGCCAGGTACTCGCCCCGGAGCTCGACCATGCCGTGCATCATCAGGAAGTCGAGGTGGAAGCTGAACAGGTCGCTGTCGGCGTTCCAGATCTGGGAGAAGAAGGCGTCCATCGCCTCCTGGTCGGTCCGGTAGATCTCGTGGCGCTGGGTGAGCCTCGGCGACACCTGGTCGATGTAGGTGCACAGGCTGGTGATGCTGAAGTGCAGCGGCGGACAGAAGGGCCGCGCGTCGACCACCTGTACGTCGGGGTGGCTGAACACCGGCACCACCATCTCGTCCGCGAGCTCCGCGGCCAGGCCGTCGATGAGGGGCTCCGGCACGATGTAGAACCAGTCGCCGTCCTGGTCGGCGCTGCTGGCCACGAGGCCCCGGTTGCCCAGCATGACCATGGTGCGCTGCCACTCGCGCTCATGGCCGCCGAAGGACAGCTGAAGCTCCCTGAGGAACTCCTTGTGGTGGGCGATGCCGCCGCTCTGGAGCAGCGCCCCGAGCGCCTTGCGGTCCTTCTCGTGCATGTTCTTCAGCACGGAGCGCAGGCGGGAGCTCTGGCCCAGGGCCTTCACCGTGAGCTGGATCATGCGCTCGCGGCTCGGCACGCGGTTGGGCTGCCCGCCGAGTCCCTTGTAGAGGGACGCGATGACCGGGTCCTGCATCTTCTCCAGCCACTCGCCGATGCGCTCGAGGTCGCCACGGGTCAGTCGGCGACGACGGGCCGCCACCGAGCCTGGCGACGTACGGCGGGCCCGGGTGCTGCGCTTCCGGTAGGGATTCCGGCCGCTGGCGGGCACCGCCGCGATGGGCCCGGTGATCTCCACCGACTGGCGACGACCGCGCTTGCGACTGCCGCCGGAGGTCGACTTGCCCCCCTTCGGATCCCCGCTGGCGACCAGCATGTCGTCCATCGACGCGTTGGTGTCCTTGCCGCCACCACCGCCCCCGCTGTTTCCACCACCGCGACGGCGGCGGCGACGGCGACGGCGCTTGCGGCCCGACCCTCCACCTTCAGAATCGCTCGACCCGGCGCTGGAGGGCGCCTCGACTTCATCGGACATCCATGATCCTCGGCTTGGACGGAGGGGCCGAGCCCCTCGAAATGGTGCAGTCGCCCGTTACTTCGCGGCGACTTCCTCGATGTGGTAGCGGTAGCCCTGCTCGGTGAGGAAGAGCTGCCGCTTCATGGCGAACTCCTGCTCCTTCGAGTCGGCTGTGACCACCGTGTAGAACACGGCGCGGGCCTCCTTCGGCCGCAGGATGCGACCGAGGCGCTGGGCCTCCTCCTGGCGCGAGCCGAAGGAGCCGGAGACCTGGATGGCGACGTTGGCGTCGGGGAGGTCGACCGCGAAGTTCGCGACCTTGCTCACCACGAGGCACTTGATGTCGCCGCTTCGGAACTGCTTGAACAGGCTGTCGCGCTGCTTCTGGGGCGTCTTGCCCGTGATGAGCGGCGCGTCCAGGTCCTTCGACAGCCGCTTCAGCTGCGTGAGGTACGTGCCGATGATCAGCACGTTGTCTTCCTGGTGTCGCTGGACGAGGGCCTCGACCACATCGAGCTTGGCGTCGTTCTCGGAAGCCATCCGGAACTGCTCGTTGGCGTTGGCGTTCTCGTAGCGCATGCGGTCGCGCCGGCCGAAAGGCACCCGGACCTCGTAGCAGTGGGCCTCGGCCACGAAGCCACGCTTCTCGAGGAGCTGCCAGGGAAGGTCGTAGCGCTTGGGCCCGACGAGGCTGAACACGTCGCCCTCGCGCCCGTCCTCGCGGACCAGCGTGGCCGTGACCCCGAGCCGACGACAGCCCTGGAGCTCGGCGGTGGCCCCGAACACCGGCGCGGGGAGCAGGTGCACCTCGTCGTAGATGAGCAGGCCCCAGTTGTGGTCGCGGAACACGTGGAAGTGCTCGTAGTCGCTGTTCTTGGAGCGACGCCAGGTGAGGACCTGGTAGGTGGCCACGGTGACCGGGCGGATCTTCTTCTCGCTGCCCATGTACACGCCGACCTCGTCCTCGGTGAGGCTGGTCTTGTCGAGCAGCTCGCGGACCCACTGGTTCACGGCCGTCTGGTTGTTGCACAGGATGAGCGTGTGGGTCTGGCAGCGGGCCATGGCCTCCATGCTCACGATGGTCTTGCCTGCACCACAGGGAAGCACGACGACACCGTGGCCGCCGGAGGGAGCCCCGTCGTTGTACCAGCGGTCGACGGCGGCACGCTGGTAGTCCCGGACCGCGAAGGGCTTGCCGTTGCCCTTCATCTTGGAGCGGAGCGTCATCGGCAGGGGGTCGCCATCGGCAAACCCAGCGACGTCCTCCACCGGCCAGCGCTCCTGGAGGAGGCGCTGCTTGAAGATGCCCCGCATACCTGCGTCGATCTTCCAGCCCCGCTTCCCCTCACGCTCGAGGAGATCGTCCGCCGTGGCGGTCTTGGAGACCACCTTCTCGACGTACTTGGTGGCGAACTCCACGCTGATCCAGCTGCGGGGCTCGTCGTGGGGCACCAGCTTCACCAACCCGTAGCGGGTGATGGTGTCCTCGATGGTGGAGAGCACGTCGGCCGGGATGTCGAACTTCGACAAGCCACGGAGCGTGTCCACGATGTCGTCGCGGGTCATGCCGGCAGAAGCGGCGTTCCACAACGACAGCGGCGTGATGCGGTAGGTGTGCAGCAGATCCGGAGAGGACTCGAGCTCCGCAAAGCGCGCCAAGAAGTCACGCGCCTGATCGAAGGACGGATGCTGCGTTTCGAGAAGGACCTTGCCATCGCCTTGTACGATGACCGGGTTCGTCGGATTGATGGCCATTCAGTGGACCATGGGCCAAGCCCTCGCTCGGGCACGAACGCCCCCCGTCGTGGCCGTACATGAACGGCGCGGAAGGCGGATCGAGGCTCGTGTTGGGCGGCAGGATGCCGCGTGGAAGGACCCCGCGACCTCCGCGGGGAGAGCATTCGGACGGTTCGCCAGGGGGACCCCGCGCGTACACCGCCCGTCTCGACTCAGTTTCTATGGACGTGACGCAGGCTGTCAAGGGCAAAGAGGTAGAGAAACCGCCGTAAGTCTTCGAAGTAGCCCCCATACCGACGTCTTTTCGACCCCACCCCGCGCCGTCGGAAGGTGCGCCCAAGGATCCCCACGGGTCGCCGGCAGACCCCAGCAGGAGCGGCGGAATATGGGCCGACCCCATGAACGTCACCCATCGCATCCTGGACGGCATCGAGGCCGCCGGAAACCGACTTCCCCACCCTTTCTGGCTCTTCTGCGGCCTCTTCCTGTTGGTGGGCCTCGGGTCGGCCGCCCTGAGCGGCACCCGGGTGCAGCAGGCAGAGACCCAGCTCCTGGTGGAGATGGTCGACGGCGAGCGCACCCTCGGACGCCCCATCGTCGACCCCTCCCAGCCCATCGACCTGTCCACGGTCCCCGTCAGCTCGCGCCTCAAGGACCTGAACGTGGAGCTGTGGTCGGGGGAGCGTGCCGTCGCCACCGTGCCGGTCTCCCGGGGAGACCTCGGTGCGATCGACGCCTCGGCGCTGGCGGGCCAGGCCGAGCCACGGGTGCGTCTCGTCAACAGGCCCCCCGAGGTCGAGGTCCGCTCCCTCCTGGGCCGGGCCGGACTCGCGTGGCTCGTCCTGAACCTGGTGGAGAACTTCGCCCACTTCGAGCCCCTGGGCCTGGTCCTGGTGATGCTCATGGGGGTCGCGATCGCCGAGGGCACGGGCCTGGTGGCCGTCACCATGCGATCCATCGTCGCCATCGTTCCGGACTGGGCGGTCACCCCGGTGCTCTTCGCCCTCGCCGCGTGCGGCAACATCGGCAGCGACGCCGGCATCGTCGTCATCCCGCCCCTGGCCGCCGCCATCTACCGCCAGCTCGGGCGCAACCCCATCGCCGGACTGCTGGTCGGCTACGTCGGCGCGACCGCCGGCTTCACGGCCAACCTCCTGCCGGCCGGCACCGACGTGCTGGCGATGGCGCTGACCAACGCGGCCACCGGCGGACAGCCCGAGGTCAACGTCTTCTGCAACATCTACTTCATGGCCGCGAGCGTCTTCTTCCTCGCCACCGTGGGGACCTGGGTCACCCACCGCTACACGCTGCCCCGGCTCGGCACCGTCGAGGGGAGCGGCGACGCCGACGAGATCGAGGACATCACCCGCACCCAGTGGCGGGCCCTCGGCTTCGCCTGGCTCGCCGTCGTCCTCCTCGGCGCCATCTGGATGCTCACCATCCTCCCCGAGGGGGGCTGGCTTCGGAACGCCGACCCCAGCCCAGGGATGTTCTGGCGCTCCCCCTTCTTCAAGGGCCTCGTGCCGATCCTGTTCACGCTCTTCGTGGTCGGAGGGATCGTCTACGGCCGCTTCGCCGGCACCCTCGAGAAGGCCGACGAGCTCGTCGAGCACATGACCGGCGCGATGAAGCGGATGGGCGGCTACATCGTGCTCATCCTGGTGATCGCCCAGTTCATCCGAGCCTTCCAGTGGGCCCACCTCGACCAGGTCGTCGCGGTGCAGGGCGCGGGGCTGCTGCGGGCTGCGGGCATGGAGCAGTACCCGGTGCCCTTCTTCGTCGCGTTCATCGGCGTGGTGGCCGTCGCCAACCTGTTCATGGGGAGCGCGAGCGCCAAGTGGGCCATCTTCGCCCCCATCTTCGTGCCCATGTTCATGAGCGTGGGCCTGCACCCCGCCTTCACTCAGCTGCTCTACCGGATGGGGGACAGCATCACGAACTGCGTCTCCCCGCTCTACCCCTTCTTCCCGGTGCTCATCGGCTGGATCGCCGAGATCGACAGAGGGAAGTCCGGCGTGGGGACCGTCCTGTCCTTCCTCGTTCCCTACGCGTTCTGGTTGATGGTGGGGTGGCTGATCATGCTCGTAGGTTGGTACGCCATGGGCTGGCCCATCGGGCCGAACAGCCCCATCTTCCTCTGAGCCGCGATGTCGAACGCCCCCGAGCCCGAAGGACACCTGGACGCCACGCTCCGGGATGCCATCCTCGCCTGGGTGAACACGCACGAGCGCGGCGACGTGCTCTCGGACCTGCCCAGCGTCATCGCGCTGGGCTCCACCACCGGGCCATCGGTCCCTTGGGATGTCTACGCCGTCGCCCTGAACGACCTGGCGGACCAGGTCGGCGACCACACCCTGGTCCAGGAGCTTCCGGCCATGGCGCTCCAGCGACCGGCCTTCCGCGCCCTGCTCGAGGCCATGGCCACCGTGGCGTCCCCGGCACTGTTCTACAGGTTCTACTTCTCGATCACCCTCCGCCGCAGCCCGGGGGTGCTGGGGGAGTGGCTTCCCGCACCCGCTCCGGATGCCGTCCGCTTCACCTTCCGGATGGACCCGCGCCCCGAGGTCCCCTGCGAGGTCCACTACCGCATCGCCCAGCGCTTCATGGCCGAGCTGCCCGTCCTGGTGCTCGGGACCCAGGAGCCCACGGTCGAGCTCGAGACCGACGGCATCGACGGCACGTACACGGTCTATCTGCCCCCCTCCCGCACCCTCTTCGTGCGGGTCCGCAACATGTGGAACGCTGCCCTCGGTCGCGACCCCATGAGCTCCCTCGCCTACGAGGAGCAGCAGGCCGCGCGTGCTCAGGCCCGACAGCTCCGCGACGTCCTGAGCGACCTCGACCGACGCGTGGCAGAGCGGACCGCCGAGCTCGAGGCGGTCAACGTCGACCTGATGAAGGCCAGCGCCAACAAGAGCCGCCACCTCGCCGACATGTCCCACGAGCTACGCACGCCGCTGAACGCGATCATCGGCTACGCCGAGATGCTGGCCGAGGACGCCCGGGAGCGCTCCGAGCAGGAGGACCTCGGCCGCATCGAGGTCGCTGCCCGCCACCTGCTGAGCCTCGTCGACAACGTGCTGGATCTCTCCAAGATCGAGGCCGGTCAGCTCGACGTCCGCCACGAGCCCGTCGACCTGGAGCCGTTGATCCGGTCCCTGGTGGCCGGACTGGCGCCCGTGCTCGAGGGGCGCGGCAACCAGGTCCGGGTCGACGTCACGCCCCTCGTGGCCATCGGCGACGAGCTGCGGATCCGTCAGATCCTGGCCAACGTCCTCGGCAACGCCGCCAAGTTCACCGAGGAGGGCACCATCACGGTGAGCACGGCGTCCGAGGGAGGCCGCGTGCGCATCGACGTCGCCGACACCGGCGCCGGTATGGACCCCCCGACCTTGGAGCGGGTCTTCCTGCCCTACGCCCAGGGGACCCAGCCCAGCCATGCCCCCTTCAAGGGCACCGGCCTCGGCCTGCCCATCTCCCGCGAGCTGGCCCAGCTCATGCACGGCAGGCTCTCGGCGACCAGCGTTCCCGGCGAGGGCTCGACCTTCACCCTGTTCCTCCCCGCTCCCTGAGGCAGCGTTAGGCTCGGTCGGTGATCCCGTTGACGTCGATCGCCGCCGACGCCCCCGTCGGTGGCAAGGCCGCGAAGCTCGCCCGCCTCGCTCGGGAGGGCATCGCCGTCCCCCCGGCGAGGGTCCTCACCGCCGACACCTTCCGGGAGGCCCTACAGCATCACGGCCTGCTCTCCCGGGCCGAGGCCGTCGCCGCGGGCGTGGAGGACCCCGACCTTCCCGACGCCATCCGCGCCATCTCCCTCGACGACGCCACCCGTCGCGCCTGGATCGACGGGGCCCGCGCCCTCGGACCTCGCGTGGCCGTGCGCTCCAGCGGCCTGGAGGAGGACGGGGAGGAGACCAGCTTCGCCGGGCAGCACGACACCTTCCTCGACGTGGGGCCCGAGGGGGTCCCCGACGCCATCCTCCGCTGCTGGGCCAGCCTGTACGAGCCCAGGGCCCTCGCCTACCGACCGACGCCTCCGTCCCCTGGCTCGCTGGGGGTGTTGATCCAGCGCCAGCTCGACCCCACCACCGCAGGGGTCGCCTTCACCATCAACCCGCTGAACGGCTCCTGGCGGGAGATGGTCGTGGAGGCCGTCTGGGGGCTCGGCGACGCCCTGGTGAGCGGCCAGGTCCATCCCCACTGGTACCTGGTTCGACGCCCCCGCACGCTCCCCGAGCCCCTCCGGTTCCTCCAGCGCCTCACCGCCCGGGTGCGACTGCAGGTGCTCCAGCGAGACCTTCCGGAGCTCCGCGAGCAGCTCGTCCCCAGCGCGGCGGGCGGCCCCGAGCTCATCGCCGTGCCCGCGAGCCAGCGACGTCGCCCCACCCTGACGGACCGCGAGCTGCGCCGCCTGTGCCGCACCGGCCTCGCCATCGAGCGACTCCTCGACGGGCCCCAGGACGTAGAGTGGGCCATCGAGGGCGGCCAGCTCTACATCCTCCAGGCCCGCCCGATCACCGCCGCTGGCTCCCCTCGCGAGCGGGACGACGTGATCTGGACACGCCGCTTCATCGGCGAGCGCTGGCCCAAGCCGGCGACCCCCATGGGCTGGTCGGTGATCGGCCCCATCCTCGACGAGCTCATCGCCTACCCCGAGACACAGGCGGCGCACCTCGGTGGTGGGCCGGCCCTGCAGCTGGTCGACGGCCATCCCTACGTCAACGCCACCGTGTTCCGGCACCTGGCCTTCAAGCTCCCCGGCGCGCCGGCGCCCCGCTTCATGCTGGAGCTCATCCCCCCGGAGGAGGAGCGGGCCTGGCGTCGTCGCTTCGCCGTGGCCCCCCACGTCGCCGTGTACGCCAGCATCCTCCGCACCACCATCGACGAGCGGCGGTGGCGTCGGTTCCGCTGGAACCCGTTCACCAACGACCAGGCCTGGGAGCGGTTCGACGCCGAGCTCTCCCGGGCGCTGCCCCACCTGTCGGACCCTTGCGTCGACCCGGAGACCCAGCTCGAGGAACAGCTCGACTGGATCCGTCGCTACTGCGGCATCCACGTGTGCAGCCTGCTCTTCGCCAACATCGCCTACCAGCTGCTCGAGGGCTCCCTCGCTGCCTGGCTGCCCGACCGTCGCGACGAGCTGCTGGCCATCCTCGGCACCTCGGCCGAGGGCAACCGCACCGTCGAGACCCACCACGCCCTGGAGGCGCTCCGTCGCCAGGCCAGCGGGGACGACCTGACACGCCTGGCCCGAGGGGAGGCCGAGGGCGCGTTCGCCGAGGCCCTGGAGACCTTCCTCGACGGCTACGGGCACCGGGCCGAGGCCAGCTGGGAGTTGATGGCCCCCCACTGGCGGGACGACCCCGCCCAGCTCGTCCCTCTGCTGGAGAACCCCATCACGCCGCCGTCGCCGGTGCGGCAGGAGCGGGTCGACGCCGTCCTCGAGGAGCTGTCCGACGAGCTCCCGGCTGGACGCCATGCCACCCTGGCCCTGATCGTCGAGCGGACCCGCACCTACCTGCGGCTCCGAGAGAACCAGCGCTTCACCTTCGACCGACTGCTCCAGGCCACCCGCAACACCGCGCTCCGTCTCGGGGACCGCCTGGTGGCACGGGGTGTGCTGGACACCCGCGACCACGTGGCCTTCCTGGGTCTGCCCACGGTGAAGCTCGCCCTGAGAGAAGGCGGCGCCCTGCAGGCCATCGCCGAGGAGGCGCGAGCCACGTGGGAGCGGCAGGCCACCGAGCGTCCTCCAGCCTTCCTGTCGGGGAGCGGACCGGCGCCCGACGGTTCGGGGCGGCTCCAGGGCCTCGGCATCAGCCCCGGTCGTCATCGAGGTCGGGTGCGGGTCATCCACGACCTGTCCGAGGGAGCCACCCTGCTTCCCGGCGAGATCCTCGTGGCCCACGCCGTCGACCCGGGCTGGACCCCGCTGTTCGCCCGGGCCGGGGCCGTCGTGCTGGAGCTGGGCAGCGTGCTGTCCCATGGCGCCGTCGTCGCGAGGGAATACGGCTTGCCTGCGGTGGTCAACATCGACGATGCGACCACGAGGCTCCACACCGGCGACGAGATCACCGTCGACGGCCACCGGGGCGCCCTGTGGATCCATGAATGTCGGTGAAGCGCCTGCTCTACGTCCTGCTGACCCTCGTGCCCCTGACCTGGGGGGCCTACGCCGCCCTGCTGTGGTGGCTGCAAGACGCGATGATCTACCCCGCTCCCGGGGTGCCGAAGGAGCAGCTGGAGCAGGCGGCGACCGAGCTGGGCATGGAGTCGTACGAGGCCATGGCCGACGACGGGGTCGCCCTGTACGGCTGGCATCGACGGGCTCAGCCCGACCAGGGGCGTCTCGTGCTCTACCTGCACGGCAACGGCGAGACCGTCGCCAGCAACCGTCCTCTGCAGCAGCTGGTCCACCAGGCGGGCTTCGGGTTCCTGACCATCGCCTACCGGGGCTACCCGGGGAGCGAGGGCGCGCCGAGCGAGGAGGGCCTGCTGCGGGACGCCCGGGCCGCCTGGCGCCATGCCACACAGGACCTCGGCTACGCCCCCGAGCGCATCGTCCTCCACGGCCGGAGCCTCGGCGGAGCCGTCGCCATCCGCCTCGCCGCCGAGACCAACCCCCGCGCGATGGTGCTGGAGTCCACCTTCCACAGCCTCCTGGAGCTGGCCGACGAGCGCACGCCGCTCGTGCCGACCCGCTGGCTGCTGCGCTCACCGTGGGTGTCGTGGAAGCTGGCGCCTCGGGTCGGCGTGCCCGTGCTGCAGATGCACAGCCGCGACGACCACATCATCCCCGTCGACCATGCGCGGCGGCTGTCGAAGCGCTTCGCGGAGGTTCGCTACGAGGAGGTCGAGGGCTACGACCACAACACCATCCTCCCGGCGACCGATCCCCGTCTCGAGCAGGCCTACCTGGACTTCCTCGGTGAGTGACGGGAGGGGTCAGAGCGGAAGGGGTAGCCCCGTCTGCCTCGTCAGCGCCTGCCTGCTGGGACGGGCCTGCCGCTACGACGGGAAGAGCAAGGGCCACGAAGGGGTCCGGGCGGAGGTCGATCGGCTGCGGGCCGAGGGGTGGCAGATCGAGGCGGTCTGTCCCGAGCAGCACCTGGGGACTCCCCGACCCGCCGTCACCCTGACGGGCGGCGACGGGCACGCCGTGTGGTCGGGGGAGGCGCGGGCCGTGGAGGTGGCCGACGGCGTCGACCGGACCGAGGCCTTCCGCGCGGGGGCCGAGCGCTGCGACCGGCCGGAGGCAGAGCGAGCCCTCCTCAAGGCCCGGAGCCCGAGCTGCGGGGTCGGGACCACCCACATCGATGGTGTGGCGGTCGCCGGGGATGGCGTGTTCGCCGCGCGGCTGCGGGCTCGCGGCGTGAGGCTGCTCACCGAGGCCGACCTGCCGGAGTAGGCATTCCCCGCATCTGGCCGCCCCGGGCCGGCATGTCCCCGAAGTGGCCGCCCTCCCTGAAGCATCCCGCGTCGATGGCCGCGGCAGGAGAGCCACCGTGGCCAGACTCGCGACATGCCTCGTCGGCGAGGCCAACCCGACGACATGCCTCCTCCTGGGCCTCGCAGATGCGGCCAACCGGGCGACATGCCTCCGCACCCCCGGCCAATCCCGCGACATGCCTCTGCCGCGAGCGGGTCGCGGTCCCAACGGGTACCCTCGCTGCCATGCTCATCCTCCTCGCCAGCGCCACAGCCCACACTGTCCCCCGCACGCGGCGCCGTGGATGAGCCTCCTCGTCGCCATCGCCCTCGCCTGCACGCCCGCCCCGGGCTTCCTCGAGCTGACGTGGACCTCCGAGTGCCTCGTCATCACGGCGAACGGCCCCTACGGGCCCAGCGACAGCGGGTTCCCCACCCAGGAGCTCTTCCTCGGCTTCGTCCGCAGCGGGTACGACCTGTACCTGACCAACCTCTGCGACGAGCCCATCGAGCTCGTCGACGACTGCGACACGACCCGCTGCCCCTTCGACCTGCAGCTCGACCCTGGGGAGACGGCGGACCTGGCCCTCCCGGCCGCGATGAGTGCCGGGGAGGTCCCACGCTACGTGTCGGTGTTCGAGGCAGACGAGGAGCGGGTCCTCACCGTGATCAACAAGGGCGAGCCCAAGGAGGACTGCGACGTGTTCTGGTGCGGTTGCCAGACCGCCACGCCGACGAACCTCCTCTCCTGGCTCCGCCGGCGTCGGTAGGCACCTACCTCCGTCCGCTCGGCTCCCGGTAGCGCACCTCGAAGTCCGGCAGCCCCTCCGCCTCGACCCGTCGCAGGAACGCCTCCCGCTCGTAGGGCCCCGCCACGCCCTCGTTGGAGAACCGAGCCTCCACCTGCTTGTCGACCACGTAGAAGCCACGCCCCCCACTGTCTCGGTCGACCGTCTCGACGACGATCCAGCGCTCGTCGCTCCCCACGGCCACCACCGTCGGCCCCACCATTCCCCGCGACCCGTAGGCATCGACGGCGTAGCCGAGCCTCCGCGCGTCCGCCGTGTCGATCTCGTACACGAGGAAGTCGCCGTCGCTCCAGCGCATCCGGTAGTCACAGGGCCCACATCCCAGCACAAGCCCCAGCCACACCAGCCCCAGCAGCACCCGTCGCAGCATTCGCCCTCCGTCGGACAGCAGCTATGGGGCGGGCAGGGACGTTCGTCGCAGCCTCGGTGCAGATGCTCTGCAGACCCCGGCCACTGCCGTGAGACACCTCCTCCCGAGCGGGTCGTGGGCCCAACGGGTACCATCGCTGCCATGATCATCCTCCTCGCCAGCGCCCTCGCTTGCCCTCCCTCGTCCGAGCCCGTCCTCCAGATCGACGGCGAGGGCGACTGCCTCCAGATCGACGCGCCCGACGCCCCGGAGCGCAGCGATGGCCCCGAGGAGCCCGGCGTCTACGTGCTGCTGGTCCTCGACGAGGCGGACGCCTTCCGACTCGAGCTGACCAACACCTGCGAGGCGCCCATCTCCCTCCGACAGGTCGAAGAACCCGGCCCCTTCGACCTGGAGCTGGCGCCCGACGAGACCGCCGAGGTCGAGCTTCCTCCGGCCCCCGAGCGCGAGCGGGAGCGCGTTCAGGTGCAGGTCGAGCAGGAGGACCACACCTGGACCCTCGAGGTGCTGAACACCGGCGAGCACCACTACGAGTGCCCCGACACCAGCCTCCCCGTTGGCTGCCAGACCGCAGCCCCACCCGCGCTCCTCACCTGGCTGCGTCGCCGATGAGCCCCCTCCTCTTGCTCCTGGCGTGTCGCCCAGAGGTGAGCCCGCCCCCCACAGAGCCGAGCGACCCCGCGCCCACCGCCGCAACAGCCGATACCGCGACGCCCCCGACGAGCGAGACCACGCCTCCTCCGGAGGGTGCCCAGGACGGCCAGCTGGCCCACATCGAGAAGTCGCCGTGTACGGAGGACACGCGGATCCCCGACACCCCCATCGAGCCGCTGCTCCTCGACCCCCTCCCCGACGACGCCGACGGGGACGGCTCACCCAGCAGCGAGGACTGCGACGACCAGGACGCCAACGTCTTTCCGGGAGCGGCCGAGCGCTGCGATGGCAAGGACACCGACTGCGACCCCTCCACCTCCGAGGACGGACTGATCCGGACCGGAGGACAGACCTTCCACTCCCTGGAGGAAGCCGAGGACCAACTCGTCGACCCCGTCTTCCTCTGCGGCGAGCACACCTCCTCGGGGGTCCACCTCTCACAGATGCGGATGATTGGCTTCGACGCGACGCTCACGGCAGACAGGGTCTCTCTGGGCACCGGGGGGGCCATCGAAGGTGTGGAGATCGTGGCCCCCCGCGATGCCCGCCTCCCCCCTGTCCGCGTGTCGGGTTGCTCGAACCGGCTGGAGCGGGTGACGGTCCGAGGCAGCCCCGCCGGTGGCATCCGTGTGACCGAGGGGTCTCTGGAGCTCGTCGACAGCCTCGTCACGGACAACGACGCCGAGCACGGCGCCGGCATCCACGTGACCGACGGCACCCTCCGCCTCGAGCGCAGCGAGATCACGGGGAACCGGGCGACTGGGGACGGTGGCGGGGTCCGCCTGGAGCGTGGCCGCATGGTCGCTGACGCCTACTCGGTCATCGCCGACAACACAGCTGACCGCGGGGGCGGGGTCGCCCTGTTTGGCGCTCCCTCGGTGGTGAGCGGGGGGGTGATTCGCGACAACCAGGCCACCCAGGGCGGAGGGCTGTTTGCCGGACGGCTCGAGGGAACCAACCCCCCTCCGCAGGCCGCATGGGCCGAGCGCGTCCTGCTGGAGAACAACGCCGCAGGGTCCGGGAGCGCGTGGTTCGGCCGAGTCCACCTGTCGGACAGCAACGTGTGGGGGCATCGCTCGGCGGCCGACGGGGTGGCGACGGTCCCAGCGGACGGGCGACGTGGCGACGACCTCCTGCTCCGGAGCGTGGATGTGGGCGAGGCGGATCGGGCCAACGACCCACCGCAGCTCACCGTCGGCGAGGCCACCTTCCCCTTGGAGGGCATCGTCGATCTCGGCTGCGACGGCGATGCATCGACCTGCCGAGTGCCCGACCTTCCCGACTCGGAGGTGTTTCAGACCACCCCGTGGTGGAGTCGCCTCAGCGAGGTGGGGGAGCGGGCGACCACGTCGTGGCAGCAGGCGCACCCCCCATGGCGCTCCACCATGGCGCTGCGGGATGGTCCCCCGTGGCGCTCCCGGTCCCCGAGGCGACCTTCGTCGCCCTGGACGGCGACGAGCTGACCATGCTGGACGGCGACACCCTGTGGTTCGCTACCTTCGACGGCAGCGCCTGGTCGGTCGACGCCCAGCTCGTGCTGCCCGAGACCGGCGAAGGGCTGAGTCGCCATGGCGATCTCGTCGTGATCGCGACCCTGGACGGCGTGCGAACCGTGGCTCGAGCAGGTGGCACCTGGGTGGACGTGGGGCTCACGGGCCTGCCGGACCCCATCGGCTACACCCACAGCAGCCACGCCGTCGAGGTCGAGGACGACGTGCTCTTCCTGCGATGGACCGAGCGGGCCCCGTACGTCTGGTACACGCACTACGCCTTCTACACCTGGGATGGCACCGCCTGGCGCGAGCGAGAGCAGGCGTCCTGCCCTCAAACCGTCGGCGTCGGCCTCACCGGGTCCCCCACCCCGGTCTTCGACGTCACCGCCCTCGAAGACGGGACGGCCTGGCTCGGCTGTGGAGGGCTCTTCATCGAGCAGACCCTTCGGGCCGTGGCGTTCGATGGCGACCGCATCGTGGAGACGGTGGATCAGCCAACAGCGCTGTCTGCCCTGGAGGCCCAGGGCCGCGCCATCGCATGGTTGGAGGCCCGGGAGGTCGAGGGCTCGAACCACGTCGTCGCCTACCGACAGGACGGCTTCTCCGACGAGGACACCGTGGAGCAGTGGCGCCTCGGCCATCCGCCCGGGGACCCCTTCCCGATGGACATCGCCCTCACGGACGACGACATCTGGATGCTCTACGACCTGGAGGGCGTCCTCGTCAGGCTCCCCAGGCCATGAGCCCTCGCGCCCCCGGGGCTGGGCTGCGGTAGGCCCCGCCCTGCGGTGCGGTAGGCCCCGCCTTCCGGTGTCATGCGGTAGGCCCCGCCTTCCGGTGTCAGAGCAAAAAGGGCTGGGCGGCCTCAGCGCGGCGCCACGTCGGCCCGAGAGGTGTCGGAGCAGGAGGAGCATCGCGTCGTTCTGCGACAGGCCGGGTAGGCATCTGCCCTCGTTGCGACAGATCCGGGCGACCTCCGGAAGGAGCCTACCGAAAAGGTGGCTTCGCTGGTTGACAGCAGGTGCGGGCCAGCGCGATGTGTCGCAACGAGGGCGGATGCCCTGCGGACCTGTCGCAGAACGGGGGGATGCCCTCACCGACCGGCGCGGCGACTGGCTCGGTGGAGCCCAGCCCCTTTGCTCTGACACCGCGGCGGGTCGCCGACACCGCGGCGGGTCGCCCCGCGCACCGCAACGGGCCCAGCGGCGGGCCGCCCAGCCCAGCCCTTTGGCTCGGACACCGCGGCGGGCCGCCCCCGAGCCCGCCCCCCCTCAGGGCTCGTAGCCGAAGGCCTCGAAGGCCACGCGCCATCGCTCCGCCACCATGCGCTTCGACGCCTCGTCCAGCGACAGCCGGTTCGTCCGGTACCCCGCGAGCCCCCCCACATAGGCCTCCAGCTCGGGCCGCACTGCCTCGAAGTCCCCCAAGCCCAGCTCCCCGTAGACCCGCTCGATCTCTGCCACCTCGTTCCCACACAGCTCGTCGTAGCGCAGCTCCGCCAGCTGCCCCTCGGGGACCAGCGCCCGATCGGAGGCCAGCTTCGCGAACACACGGGCCCCCAGCTCCAGCGTCTGCTCCCGGCGCATCCCCTCCACGTCGTCCGGCAGGTGGAAGAAGTTCTCCCAGTCCGTGTGGGACCGCATGTGCAGCGTCGACCGGTACACCTCGTAGGGGTGGCGGTGGATCACCACGAAGCGCGCGTTGGGGAAGCGCTCCAGGATCCAGGGGATCCGCGCCGCATGGGCGCAGCTCTTCACCACCACCCGCTTCCCACCACTCGCCCACATCAGCTTGCGGACGTAGCCCTCCAGCGCATCCAGGAAGCGCGCGCGCTCCGCCGGCTCCGCGTCGTCGAAGTCGACGAAGCGATGGTAGGACGCCGCACGCTCCGGGAACATGAACGCAAGGTAGGGCGACAGACCCGTGAGCTTGGCCAGGGCGATCTCGTCCTCCGCCGCCTCATCCCACCCATGGGCCATCGCGTCGTAGCTCCGCGTGTCGTCGAGCAACGGCGCCGTCCACCGACGCACGGCATCCGCCGTCACGAAGGCCCCGGGCAACACCACCTGGAAGACCGTCGAGAAGGTGTTCCCCGGCAGGCGCCCCAGCAGGTTGTGGGTGTGGGTGGTGCCACTCCGCCAGTGCCCCAGCACGAAGATGGGCGCCGGGTCGATCGCCTGGCCCGCCACCTCCGCGCCGTACCGAGCGCTCTCCCACCACGACAACGGCCCCGCCAGCAGCGACACCGCCCCGACCCACGCCGCCCGGGGCAGGTACCGAAGGTCGACCCGAAAGCGGTTCTCCCACAACACCCTCCCCCAGTCCATCGGCCCCATGCCCGTCAACAGCTGATCCAGCGACCACTGCTTCGGAACCGTTCCCACCCTACCCATGCGTCCCTCCCCACCGGATGTATTCTTAAACCGTCCGGTTGGTTTATACGTAGGGCCGTGACGAGGGACCGTCAAGTCGGTAGGTTCGCGGAATGGCTCGCACCAAGGACCCCGCCCTCGCCCGCCAGCGCCGCGCTCAGGTGCTCGACGCCACGCTCTCCCTGCTGGAGACGAGCTCCTGGCACTCCACCTCCCTGGCCGCCGTCGCCCGAGAAGCGGGCGTGTCCAAGGGGGTCGTCACCTACTGGTTCTCCGACAAGGACGAGCTCCTCCTGGCCGCCATCGAGCGCTACCACGAGGGCTACGCCGAGCAGTTCGCCACGATCGTCGCCGAGCCCGCCCCTGCCCGCGTGCGCCTCGAGAAGCTCCTGCAGCTGGCCCTGCCCGACGCCCAGCACATCCGCCGGGAGGTGGCCATCCAGGCGGAGGTCCTCTCCTACGTGAAGGGACACCCCGACGCCGCCGCCTCGCTCGCCCACGCCTACGACTCGTTCCGCATGGCCACCGCCGGCCTGGTCGCCCTCGGGAGGTCGGAGGGGCTGATCCACTCAGACCGTCCCGGCCTCCCCGACATGGTCCACGCCTTGATCGACGGCCTCACGCTCCGGATCGCAGCCGACCCCGACGCCGACGTGGAGCGCCTCAGAGCCCAGCTGGCGGATCACCTCGACGTGTGGTTTTCGGCCACGGACTGAAACCCACGGCGTGGGATCCGAGAGGGGACCCACGGAGGTCCCATGGTTCCCTTCCTTGCCGTTGCTGCCCTCGCATCCACCCCCGCCGAGTTCCCGTGTGGACACGAGCGACTGCTGGACGACCTGGCCTCCATCGGAAACCTCCACATCGAGCAGCGCACCTGTCTCGACGAGATGGCGGACGTCGCGGGCCCCCACCAGATGGTGGCCAGCCAGATCCTCATCGAGGATGCGATCCACCGAGGCCGCCGCGGCGTGTGGAAGCGCCTCGCCGAGCGCCACCTGAGCCGGATCGACCCCCAGGACCCGGTCCTGCTGATGGACTACGCCCGCTTCGTCTTCATCTCCGACCGCGACGAGAAGGCCATCGCCTACCTCAACGACGCCCTTGAGGTCGTGAGCAGTTGGGGCGACAGCCCGGAGTCCGAGCTCGCCCTGCACCGCATGCGCACCGTCGTGGCCGTGCAGCTCTGGCAGCGAAGCGAGGCGAGCAAGGAGCGCGCCCACGACTACGCCGCCGCGTGGTGGGCCCTCAGCGAGACCCACGGCGCCCCCGAGTACACGGCCCAGAGCCTGTGCCTCGGCACCGGTGACGCGGTGGACTGCGGCGAGCCTCCCACCGTGGCCGACGCGTCGTTCTGACGACGCTCAGCGAACGTCGAGTCCCTGGCCCGGAAGCAGCGCCACGAAGGCGTCGTCCGCCACCCCCCGAGCCGTGCGTGCCCGCGCCAGCTCCTCCACCGGCGCGTCCTGCGCCTCCCGGGTGAGCTGGAAGGTGCCGAAGTGCACGCCGACCGACTGCTGCGCCCCTACCGCCAGGTGGGCCTGCACGGCCTGGTCCGGGTCCATGTGGATGGGGCCCATGAACCAGCGGGGGGCATAGGCGCCGATGGGGAGCAGGGCCAGGCGGAAGGGCCCCCTCGCCCGGCCCGTATCGGCGAAGTGCTCCCCGAAGCCGGTGTCCCCAGCGAAGTACCAGCGACCAGCCTCCGTGCCCTCGATGCTGAAGCCCATCCACAGGGTGCGGTTGCGGTCGAAGAGGCCCCGGCTGCTGAAGTGACGCACCTCCTCCCCGGTGATGCGAAGCCCTCGGGCCGTCACCGTCTCCCGCCAGTCCAGCTCGATCACCTCCGAGAAGCCCAGTGCCCGAGCCAGGGGCCCATTGCCCAGCGGCACCACCAGCACGGGGTCGTCGCGGCGCGCCAGGGCACGGAGGGTGTCCACGTCGAGGTGGTCGTAGTGGTTGTGGCTGATGAGCACGACGTCGATGGGCGGGAGCTCCTCCATGGCCACGCCGGGTACGTGGTGCCGCGCAGGCCCCGCCCACTGGACCGCGCTGCAGCGCTCCGACCAGATGGGGTCGGTGAGCACGTTGACCCCGTCGTGCTGCACCAGCACGGTGGCGTGGTTGACGAAGGTGGCCCGCATCGCGTCCCCGTAGACCCGCTCGGGAGGTGGAGGCTGGGGCGCGACCGGTCGCGTCGCCCACGCTGGACCCCGCCCCTCGCGGAGCATCCGCAAGCCCCTCGCCAGGTCGGGCATCGGCGTGTCCTCCGTGTTCAGGAAGACGTCGCCGTCGAAGTGGTCGGAGACGGGCCCCACGTGGGCCGGGCCCGAGAGGAACCACCCCACCGAGGTGACCACCCCGACCAGGCCTCCCAGCGCTCCCACCCCCCCGACGAGTCCACGGCGCACCCAGCGCCTGGCTCGGCTCACGGAAGCAACGCCTGGTTCAGCATGCGCATGGTCGACTCGATGACGAGCTGGGCATCGATGCCCTTCTCCCTCATCCCATCGGCGTCGATCCCCTTGTCGACGATGAGCCGTGCGGCGCCGTGGACCGCCGACCAGCACGCCAGCACCAGCTCCATCGGCTCCGCCACCCGCAGCTGGCCCGCCTCCTGGCCCGCCACGATGGTGTCGACCAGCATCTGGAAGGTGCACGACGCCTCCTCCACCAGCTGCGGGTAGTCGTTCTTGTCGTGGACGTAGCCCCCCCACATGATGGAGAAGTACGCCTTGTGGGCCAGGGCGAAGGCGATGTAGGCCCGCCCCATCGCGTCGAGGGCCGCGGGGTAGCTGGGCTGCCCCTCGGTCGCCTGGCGCAGGTCCTCCTCGAGCCGACAGAAGCCGACGCAGCAGACCTCGGCGACCAGCGCCTCCTTGTCCTTGAAGTGGTGGTAGGGCGCGGCCTGGGAGACACCCGCTTCCCGGGCCACCCCCCGCAGGGACATCCCCTCGATCCCCTTCTGCTCGACCAGCCGGACGGCGGCCTCGACGAGGGCGTTCTTGAGGTCGCCGTGGTGGTAGCGATTTCGTGCGTTGGCCATGGCGTCCATCGTAGCGCCTCCGGGTCGAGGATCCCAGCGGGAAGGCAGACGAGATCAGGGTCTGCTCAGGAAATTTGAACACCGACAAGATTTATCTTGACGCCGTTCAGACAGATCCATAACCTAACAGCGTTCACATCGGGAGTCCTCCATGCAACGCTCCGTCCTCCTGGCCCTCTTCGCCCTCACCCTCCCCGCATCCGGCTGCATCTCCGGGGCCGACGCCAACGCAGCTGCTCGGGCCGACGCGCCGGTCCGGGTCGCCACCGTCGCCCCCGCTCCCGAGACCCGTCGGGTCGTCGCCCACGGCGTCACCCGCAGCACCCAGCGGGGCGCTGTCGGCTTCGTGGAGGGTGGCCGCCTGGTCGCGCGGCCCGTGGAGCTGGGCGACGTGGTGGAGCCCGGCCAGGTCCTCGCCCGGCTCGACCCCGCTCCCTACCGGCACCAGGCCCAGGCGGCACGCGCCCAGGTTCGGCAGCTCGAGGCTCAGCTCTTCGCCCTCGACGCCGACCAGCAGCGCCTCGGCGCCCTCACGTTGGGGCAGAGCGTCTCCCAGGGTGAGCTCGACCGGATCACCGCTCAGGCCAACGCCGTCCGCGCCTCCCTCGACGCCGCCCGAGCCGCCGCGGCCGACGCCGACCGCCGTGCCTCCGATGCCGTCCTCCGCGCCCCCTACGGCGGCCTGGTGGTGGCCGTGAACGCCCAGCCCGGCGAGACCGTCGCCCCGGGGCGCCCCGTCGTCGAGCTCGCGGGCGACGGGCAGCTGGAGGTGGAGGTGCAGGTGCCCGAGGCCTGGTGGGCCCAGCTCGCCGCCGGGCAGCCCGCAGCCGTCCGCCTCCCCGCCCTCGGCCGCGAGAGCGAGGCCCACGTCCTCCACGTCGCCACTGCGGCCCGTCCCGATGGCCTGTTCCCCGTCGTCGTCGCCCTCCACGGCGCCGACCTCGCCGCTGGCCTCACCGCCGACGTCGAGCTGGGCCTGCCCATCCACGCCACCGCCTTCGTGCCCCTGTCCGCGGTGGTCGACCCCGTCGGCCGGTCTCCCCACGTGGTCCGGGTCGTCGAGGGCCAGGCCCAGAAGGTCGCCATCGCCAGCGCCACGCTCCTCGACGACGGGCTCGCCATCACCGGCGACGTCCGCCCCGGCGACGAGCTGGTGATCGCCGGCCACGCCCGCGTCCTCGACGGCGACCGCGTGCAGGTGCTCCGGTGATCGACGCCCTCGTCGCCATCCTCGACCGGCGCCGTCTGGTGGTCGCCCTGACCTTCCTCCTGTGCCTCGTCGGTCTCGCCGCGTGGACCACCATGCCCCGCCAGGAGGACCCGTCGTTCGTGTCCCGCTTCGGCACCGTGGTCGTGCCCTTCCCCGGCGCCGACGCCGGCCGGGTGGAGCGCCTCGTCCTCGACCCCCTCCGGGAGGAGCTCGCCGCCGTTCCGGAGCTCAAGGAGGTCCAGGCCACGGCCCGGGCCAACGTCGCCGTGCTCCAGCTGCGCCTGAAGGACGACGTCTACGACACCGATCCGGCCTGGGACGACGTCCGACGCGCCCTCTCCGACGCGGCACTCCCCGACCGTGCCGGCCCTGTGCAGTTCGACGACGACATCGGCGACCCGGCCTCCTTCGTGGTCCTCGTCCACGGCTCCGACGACCCCATCGAGCTCCGCAACGGCGCCCGCACGGTCGAGGAGACGCTCCGCCGCATCCCGGGGGTCGCCCGCATCCAGACCCTCGGCGACCCAGGCGCCGTCGTGCAGATCACCGTCGACCCGGGCACCGCCCGCCGCCTCGGCATGTCGCCGGCCGCCCTCGCGCAGCGGATCAGCGCCCGAAACCTGGTCCTCCCCGGGGGCAGCCTCCAGGCCGACGGTCGCACCATCGTCCTCCGCCCCGAGACCGAGCTGTCCACCCTCGACGACCTCGCCGCCACCCCCATCCCCCTCCCGGACGGGGCCGCCCTGCCGCTGTCGGCTCTGGCCACCGTCGAGCTCACCGCCCAGGAGCCCGCCGCGTCCGTCGTGCTCCACGATGGCCAGCCCGCCGTGGGGCTCGCCGTCGTGCCCGTCATGCCCCGGGACCTGGTCTCCTTCGGCGGGCAGGTCCACGACACCCTCGACGCCCTGGAGGCCTCCGGCGACCTGGGCACCCTCTCCCTCCACGTCTTCGCCGACCAGCCCGAGCAAGTGGCCTCCCGCCTCGCCGAGCTCACCGGCTCGCTGATGCTCGGCGTCCTCATCGTCGCCGGTGTGCTGGTCCTCGCCATGGGCCCCCGCCTCGGCGCCGTCGTCAGCGCCATCGTGCCCGTGGTCGCCCTGTCCACCATGGGGGTCTACGCCATGGGGGGCGGCGTGCTGCACCAGATCAGCATCGCCGCCCTCGTGCTGGCGCTGGGCCTGCTGGTCGACAACGCCATCGTCGTCGCGGAGTCCGTCCAGCAGCACCTCGACGAGGGGCACCCGCCGATGGACGCCGCCCGCCTCGCGGTCCGGGAGCTGGCGACCCCCCTGTTCACGGCCACGGGCACCACCCTGGCCGCCTTCGCGCCGATGCTGCTCTCCAGCGGCGGAACGGCCGACTTCACCCGCACCATTCCCATCGTGGTGGTCACCAGCCTGGTGCTCTCCTACGTCGCCGCCGTCGCGGTCACCCCGCTCCTCGCAGCCGCCCTCCTCCGGCCGAGCTCCGGAGGCGCCGGTCGCATGGAGCGCCTGGCGGACACCCTGGCCCGACGGGTCACGGCCCGGCCCCGCACCGTCGTCGCTGGCGTCCTCGCGGTCCTCACCATCGCCGGCGGCCTGCTCCCCTTCGTCCAGCAGCAGTTCTTCCCGCTGTCCGACCAGGCCCGGGTCCTGGTCTCCGTCGAGCTCCCCGAGGGCACCCACATCGAGCGGACCCGACAGCTCCTCGAGACCCTCGACGCCGAGGTGGCCACCCTCGACGGCGTCGAGCACCACACCAGCTTCATCGGCCGCGGCCCGCCCCGCTTCTACTACAACCTCAACGACGTCCCCTCCGCGCCCCACGCAGCCACCCTCGTGCTGACGCTGTCCGACAAGGAGCACGTCGTGCCGGTGCTGACCGAGGCCCGAGCCCTGGCCGCCGCCATCCCGGACGGCATGGTGGTCGCCAAGCGCCTCCAGCAGGGTCCGCCGGTCGGGGCCCCCGTGGAGGTCCGACTCCGCGGCGACGACCTCGGCGAGCTCCAGCGTCAGGCCGACGCCGTCGCCCGAGTGCTCCGCGACGTGCCCGGCACCCTCGACGTCCGCACCACCGCCGGCCTCGGCGTGCCTCAGCTGGCCATGGCGGTCGACGACGCCGCCGCCACCCGTCGCGGAGCCACCCGCACCGACGTCGCCCTCGCGCTCCTCGGCGAGACCCGCGGCCTGGATGCCGGCACCTGGACGGGCTCCTGGGACGACGTCCCCGTGCGGGTCCGAGGCCTCGATGGGGAGGCCACGGAGCCTGCCCGCCTCGATGCCCTCGCCCTCCCCGGGACCCGCGTGCCCCTGGGCCAGGTGACCGCCAGCGAGCTCGTGTGGGGTCCGGCCGCCATCCACCGCCGCGACGGTGTCCGGGAGGTCCGCGTCCTCGCCGAGCTGGCCGAGGGCGTGACCTTCAGCGCCGTCCAAGGGGCCGCCGAGCCCCTGCTGGTCGACCTCGACCGCCCCGGCATCGAGCGTCGCTGGGGGGGAGAGAGCGAGGGGAGCCAGGAGGCCAACGCCGCTCTGCTCGCCACCGTGCCCGTCGGCCTGGGGCTGCTCGTGTTCTTCCTGCTCCTCGAGTTCGACAGCGTGCGGCGGGCCGGCCTGGTGCTGATCACCGTGCCCCTGGCGGCCACGGGCGTCGTGCCCGGCCTCGCGCTGTCCGGGGCGCCCTTCGGCTTCATGAGCCTGCTGGGGGTCATCGCCTTGACCGGCATCGTCGTCAACAACGCCATCGTCCTCATCGACCGCATCGACCGGGCCCGGGAGGAGGGCATGGAGGTGCCCGCCGCCGTGCGCGACGCCGTGCGGGTGCGGCTCCGTCCCATCCTGCTCACCACCGCCACCACCGTCAGCGGCATGGTCCCCCTGGCCTTCAGCGGCTCCTCCCTGTGGCCGCCCCTGGCCTGGGCCATGATCAGCGGCCTGCTGGCCAGCACCCTGCTCACCGTCCTCGCCGTGCCGGCCCTGTACCTCCTGCTGTTCGGGGGTCAGGCACCAACCCCCAACACCCAGGGGTTGATGGGGGGTCGGGCACCAACCCCAAACACCTCGTCGACCCAGCGGACATCGTGGTTTCGAGGTGTTTCCCGTTGGTACCTGACCCCCATGGTCCTGTTGCTCGCCCCTGCCGCCAGGGCCGAGACCCTGACCCTCGACGAGGTGCTCGCCGAGGCCGCCGCCGCCCCCCTGGC
>Ga0213839_1000395_pt1 | contig 61067 bp, 53 predicted proteins | sample SWPATP21_FD_160075 | JGI IMG/M metagenome (GOLD analysis project Ga0213839, IMG submission 160075) | Coastal seawater microbial communities from Marineland, Florida, United States - SWPA TP2 #1 | ecosystem: Environmental > Aquatic > Marine > Coastal | place: USA: Florida | collected 2016-08-14
TATGGCTCCGAGCCGTCTAGAAGTCGAGGTTCCCATCGATGTGCTTCGTCACATCCGCGATGGTGAAGTTCGGGCCCGCCACCGACCCGTGGCAGTTCTCGCAGGCCGGGTTGTTCGGATGCGGAGCCGGGGGCGGCGACTCGTGGCAGTTCCGACAGCTCCGCGGCATGCTCGCGTCGGTCCACTCGGGCGCGGGGGCCTGGCCGCCGTTGTCGTGGCAGTAGGTGTTGGTGCAGGTCAGACCGTCGTAGGTCGGGGTGGCGCCGTTCGCGACCGCCACGCCCCCGAAGGTGACGTCGCTGGGGTCGTCGGTCAGGTGCCCCGGATCCGACACGTCCGTCGGCATGATGTGGCAGGTGGTGCAGGAGAAGCCGTCGGCGTTGCTGGTGCCGTCGACGTGGACCTCGTGGGCCCCCACGGTGGGCAGGGTCGGGTCGGTGTTGCCGTCGCTGTCGGGAGGCGGTGAGGGGTCGTCGCCCTCCCCGTGGCAGTCGGTGCAGCCGGGGATGACCTTGGTGCCGGTGTCGGTGCCGGTCTCCGTCCCGGTGTCGGTGTCGGTGTCGGTGTCGGTCGTGCCGCCACCAAGCTGTACGATCCCGTCGACGTGGGTCTCCTTGCTGGACGGCGGGTGGCAGTTGCCGCACTCGGCGACCTGGGGGTGAGGCGCCTCGGGGGGCAGGCCATGGCAGGTGCCGCAGCTGGCGTCGCCGCCCACCCAGTCCGGTGCGCTGGTGCCGTGGCACCACACCGTGCACGTGGCCTCCTCGCGGTCCCACGGCGCCGCTTCCCCTCGGGTCTTCGCGACCTCACCCCAGGTGACCTCCGCCGGCCACGGCGTGTCGATGTGACCCTCGGCGTCGAGGGTCTCGGGGAAGGGATGGCACTCTCCGCAGCCCATCGCCTTGGTGTTGGCCCCGCCGGTCATGTGGATCTGGTGCGCCCCGTTCCCCAGGTACTCGGGGTCGGTGATGCCCCCGAGCGCCGTCGGCGGAGCGGCGTTGACCTCGGAGCCATGACAGGAACCACAGCTGGGCTCGACCGGGTCGGTGGACTCCGGCGTGGACAGACAAGCGATGAGGAACGCGAGCAGCACCGGGCCTCCCGCGGCCACAGTGACCGACGGACGGGTTGCCGTCAAGGCCAGGACCACCCTTGCCAACCGGCGGCCGGTGGGGCACTCTCGCGCCGTGTTCTGGCTCCTCACCACGCTCCCCGCCATCGCCGGCGACCTCGACGTCGAGGTGGCCGTCGACGTGTTCTCGGCGGCGAGTCGGAGCGGCGAGCCCTTCTCCGGTCCCGACGAGGTCAGCGGCACCACCGATCTGGGCGCCCGCTTCGACGCCCAACTCGACGAGCTCGAGGACCGACTCCACGTCGAGGTCGACTACCGGGGACGTCAGCCCATCGCGGGTCTGGCCCCGAACCGCCCGCTCCACCTGCTCACCGAGGCCTGGGCCAGCTACGAGCTGGTCGAGAACCGCTTCGAGCTCGCCGCAGGCCGCTTCCTGGGAGACAGCTTCCAGTGGCTCCCGGTCGACGGCGCTCAGGCGAAGCTGTGGTTCGACGACCGAACCTGGGTCAGCGGCTTCGGGGGGCGTCGGGCCATCAGCAGCTCCCGGATCAACCTCGGCGGCTTCCTGCCAGCGGGAGGCCTGGCACTCCACCGCCTGGCGGATCGCTACCGCTTCGACGCCATGGGGAGCTACGCCGTCGACCGCTACGTCCTCGGCACCGGCGACACCCAGGTCACGAGCGACCAGGGGAGCTTCTCGGGCCTCGTGCGCACGTCCGTCCAGCCCGTCGAGCAGCTGCGGGTGGGCGGTCACGGAGCGCTGGCCCAGCGTGCCACCTACGTGCTGGGCCCCAACCGGGCCGACGCCACCGTGGAGATCGACTCCGTCGACCTGGCGACAGGGGTGCTGTGGGCCAGCTGGCGTCCCGTCGAGCCCCTGCGCGTCGACTACGACCTCCACGGCCAGCGAGGCGTCTTCCTCGCGGCCGGCGACGACGGCCTCGTCGACCCCAACTTCCTCGACAACCGGCTGCGGCTCACCGGGTCCCACAAGCTGGGCGTGGCACGCCTCGACGGGAGGCTGCGGATGCGACCCGAGCGACAGGAACGACGCTTCGGCGGCTCTCTCGACGCCAACCAGCTGGGTCTTCCCGGCCTGTTCGCTCGGGGTCGGCTGTTCTACGACGACATCGTCAACGCCGAGGGCGGCGGCGACGATGTCGGTGGCCTGGACCGGGGCCTGTGGTCTGCGTCGCTGGGCTACGACCGCAACGGCCTGTCGGTCGAAGCGGGCGCATCGTTCATCGAGCGAGCCGCCGTGCCGGTCTCCGGACGCGTCGGCAACACCGTGGGCGCCGGCGCCCTCACCCCCGACGACCTGTCCCCCTTCGTGCTGGAGGCCCAGCGCATCGGCTACCTTCGAGCCTTCTGGGTCAGCCGCTTCGGCTTCGTGGGCACCGACGTCGAGCGCAACCTGGGCGACGACGAGTGGCGGGTGTACGTACAGGTCGGCTCGTTCCTGGAGACCTCATGGTAGGCCGCAACGCCAGCATCCTCGGGTTGCTCGCCGTCGGCCTGGCGGTGGCGACCGCGTGGGCCGAGGAGCCCGCCGGGGGCGAGGAGCACCCCGTCGCGATGCACGGAAGCGACGTGAGCTGCGCCACCTGCCACGAGGACGCCCACGAAGGCGCCGTCGGCGACGACTGCGCAAGCTGCCACACCACCGAGCTGTGGTCCCCCACCCTCTTCGACGTCGTCCGCCACGCCGACACCGACTTCCCCCTCGAGGGCAAGCACACCGAGGCGGCCTGCAGCGGCTGCCATCCCAGCGGAAAGCTGGTCGACCTGCCGATGGAGTGCGCGGGCTGCCACGTCGACCGGCACCGGGGCAAGCTCGGCGACCAGTGCACCGACTGCCACAGCGTGGAGGGCTTCAAGCCCGTCGACGGCTTCGACCACGCCGCGAAGACCGGCTTCGCCCTCACCGGCGTCCACCAGGGCCCGGCCTGCGAGGACTGCCACGGCGGCGACAACGGCCGCGCCCTGCGGCTCACCATGACCCCGGGCTGCGACACCTGCCACACCGCCACCCACGGGGACTTCCGCGGGCAGGCCTGCGACAGCTGCCACACCGTCGACGGCGGCTCCTTCGCGTCCGCCAAGAAGCGCTTCGACCACCGGCCCACCGGCTTCGACCTGGAGCGCCGTCACCGGGCCACGAGCTGTGCGAGCTGCCATCCGGTGGAGGGTGCGGACCCCGAGCCTCGCTGCGCGAGCTGCCACACCGACGTCCACATGGGCCAGGCCGGACGGGTGTGCGGCGACTGCCACCGTCCGGACCGCTGGAGCCTCGTGCGCTTCGACCACAACCTGGCGCTGTGGCCGCTGCGAGGGAAGCACTACGTCGTTCCCTGCCTCGACTGCCACGTGAACCAGCAGTGGGTGGGGCTGCGGAGCGACTGCGTCGACTGCCACTTCGCCGAGGCCTCTCAGGGCCCGGCGGCGATCCCGGCCCATGTCGGTGGGCCCGGGGAGTGCACGGACTGCCACACCAGCCTGTGGAGCTGGCAGCTGTAGCGCTACTCCCAGTAGGCCTGCTCGGGAAGCGCGACGGTGGGGAGGTACACCGTCGCACCGCCGTCTCGAGGCGCGAGCTGTGCGTTGGCCTCGGTGAGCTCGAGGTCGACGATCTCCCCCGTCACGCCCGACGGGGTGTGCTCCAGCACCAGGGTTCCACCGGTGCCGACCCAGCGTCGGTCCAGGTCCTGATCGCAGTCGACGACGACGTTGTCGGTGCAGCCGGGCGCGTACACGCAGCTTCCCTCGACCAGGAGCACCGAGTGGTCCCGCACGTCGACCTCCACGCGGTCGCCGGCCTCCGGCGGGTCGGAGGGGTCGGTCTGGACATCGCGGACCGACGCCACCAGGCGGTAGGTCGAGCGCAGGTGACCCTCGTCCGTGAGGACGTAGTGGTAGCCGGTGCGGCACGCGTAGCCCTGGTCGACCGCACCGATGGCCGTGGTCACCGAGTCCTCCGCCGACGCCTGCGTGAGCTCGGGGGGCGGCGCCGTGTCCATTCCAGAGGGCTCGTCTGCGACGCAGGCGAGGAGCAGCAGCCAGAGCATGGAACCTCCTGTGGCCCCCACGATACCATCCGCTGCGACCAGCGGCCCCCATCGCGGCTGCGTCACCAGGCAGGAGGCCGTTAGGCGAGGGGGGTGCTCGACTGGCGCCAGTACCGCCTCGCTTCCCAGCTGTCCGACGACGCGGCCCGGCTCTACTTCTCCCTGCGCTGGACCGATGACCTCCTTCAGTGTTCGGTCGACGGGACGCGCCGTCAGGTCCCGGGCCGCACGAAACCTCGACGCGCCTCCTCGCAGGCCTCGTGCACCCAGCACCCCTCGAGGTGGTCGTTGACCATCCCCATCGCCTGCATGAAGGCGTAGGCCGTGGTGGGGCCGAAGAATCGCCACCCCAGCTTCTTCAGGTCCTTCGCCAGCCGCTTCGACGCCTCGTTCTTCGACGGCATGCCCTTCCGGGTGGACAGGGCCGATCGCGGCTCGGGCTCGTAGCGCCACAGGAGCGCGCCGAGGGAGCCGTGCTTCTCCACGGCCTCACAGGCCCGCCGCGCGTTGTTCAGGGTGGCCTCGATCTTCCCCCGGTGCCGGATGATGCGGGCATCCTGGAGGAGGCGCTCGACGTCGGCCTCGCCCATGCGCGCGACCCGCTCGACATCGAAGTCGTGGAAGACCTCCCGGAAGGCGGGACGCTTCATCAGCACCGTGCGCCACGACAGCCCCGACTGGAAGCCCTCGAGGCACACCTTCTCGAAGAGGCGGTTCTCCGCGGCGACGGGAAAGCCCCACTCGGTGTCGTGGTAGGCGGCCATCACGGGGTCGCTCGCCCCCCAGAAGCAGCGGGCACGCCCATCGTCGCCGGTCACCAGGTCAGGTCGTTCCAACAGAACCTCCGAGCCACCGGTCTACCCCGGCAAGGCGCCAATTCCTGACCGGCATCGAAGCCCGGGTGTTGGGGGTTGGTGCCTGACCCCCATCAACGCCGACCCCCATCAATGCCTAGACGTTGGCCGGGGCGTAGGCCTCGCCGCGGTAGGTCTCGATGGTGACCCCCGCCGCCTTCAGGAACTTCGTGGGCAGCACACCACCCGCGAAGATGAGCACGTAGTCGTTGCCGACCTCCTGTCCCTCCTTCAGCACGACGGCGTCGTCGCGGATCTCCGCCACGTTGGTCTTCAGCAACAGCTTCACCTGCCCCTTCTCCACCGCCGCATCCAGCTTCTTCTGGTTCTTCTTCTTGATCCGCCCGAAGCTGTCCTTCCGGTACGACAGGGAGACGTCCGCCCCATGGTCGCCGAGGGCCACAGCCGCCTCGACCGCCGAGTCGCCGCCACCGACCACCATCACCCGCTTGCCCTTGTAGAACTCCGGGTCGACCAGCCGATACGTCACCTTGGCCTTGTCTTCCCCAGGCACACCGAGCTTCCGCGGCGACCCCCGCCGCCCCATCGCCAGCACGACGCGGCTCGCCCGGAACGCTCCCTGGGTCGTGCCGACGGTGAACACGCCGTCGTCCCCCCGCTCGACCGACTCCACCTTCACGCCGGTCTGCACCTCGAGGCCCGTCGTCTCCAGGATGTCCATCCACGTGTCGAGCAGGGCCTCCTTGCGGACCTCGGTCACCCGCATCGCTCCGTAGAGCGGCAGCTTCACCGGCTTGGTCATCACGATCTTGTGCCGCGGGAACTGGAGCACCGTGCCGCCAGGGGCCTCCTGGTCCACGGTCACGAAGTCCAGCCCGGCCTCCTTGGCCGCCAGCGACGCCGCGATCCCGGCAGGCCCGGCCCCCACGATGAGCACCTGGTGCACGCCGTCGACCTTCGCCGGCTTGCTCTTCACCAGGTCCCCCATGCACTGGAGCGCCTGGGTCATGGCGTTGTAGATCAGCCCCATGCCGCCGAGCTCACCGACCACGTAGAGCCCAGGCACGTTGGTCTCGAAGTTCGACGCCACCAGCGGGATGTCGACCCCCCGCTTCGCCGAGCCAAGCACCAGGGTGATGGCATCCACCGGACAGGCCCTCAGGCACTCCCCGTGGCCGATGCACGACGTCGGGTTCACCACGTGGGCCTTGCCATCGAAGACCGCCAGCACGTCGACCTCTGGGCACGCCCGCACGCAGGTGCCGGACCCGATGCAGCGGGACGCCTCGATCACCGGGTGCAGCGACGGAGGCAGCGCGCCCGAGGTCCTGGCGTCGGCCAGGTCCTTGCGACCCTGGCCCGCCGCCCGCATGCCCAGCAGGAAGCTCACCGCCGTGGCCCCTCCGATGCCCAGCAACCCCAGGACCATGCAGGCCCCCAACAATGACAGCGCGTCCATGGCTCTCCTCGCGGCGCGAGTGTATCCTCCGCCCGTGAGCCGCTTCCTACCTGTCGTCTACTTCATGGTGCTCATCGCGGAGGCCCTGGTCCTCGCGGTGGCGTACGCAGGGATGCAGCCGGCCTCCAGCAGTCTGTTCAACGTGGTGATCGGCACGGTCGGCCTGGCGTCGATGGTGATCATGCTGGTCTACAGCATCGCGCGCCGCAGCCGCTGGCTCCGCTCCATGGCTCGACTCTCCACATGGCTGCACCTCCACATCTTCCTGGGGCTCCAGGGCGTGCTGCTGGTCTTCTTCCACTGCGCGCCGATGCTCTACCGAGAGGGACACGCCGCCATCCTGAATCCGGGCATCCTCAACCTGCTCGCGGTCATCGTCGTCTTCTTCTCGGGGCTCTTCGGCCGCTATCTGTACGCCCAGGTCCCCAAGACCCTCGGCGGTCAGCACCTCGCCATCGCCGCCCTCGAGGAGGAGCTCGCGGAGCTCGACGACGTGCCGAAGGAAGTCCACGCCCTGTGGGCCACCGCTCCCGCCCACGGCGGGGTCTTCGCCATCGTCGGCTCGGACGTCAAGCGTCGCTCCGCCCTCCGCCAGCTCCGAGGCATGTCGCTTCCTGCGGATGTGCACGCCCTCGCCGCCCGCCGCGTCACCCTGGAGTGGCAGAAGGCGGTTCTCGGCGGCGCCCAGGGAATCTTCCGGTTGTGGATCCTCCTCCACCGTCCTCTGGCCATCGCGATGTACTTCCTCTCCGCCGTCCACATGGCCCTGGCCTTCATGTTCACGCCCAGCCTGAGGTTCTGGTGAACCGCACCTCCCGCTGGCTCCTCGTCCCCGTCGCCACGATGCTGGTGGCAGGCTCCTGGCGCACGATGATGGCGCCGGGTCCCGTCCACCGCACCCACGACGACTTCGCGGCCGACTGCGACAGCTGTCACCTGGTGTTCGACGGCATCCCCAACGAGAAGTGCCTCGACTGCCACGCCGACCTGAAGGAGCGCATCGACGCCGGGAAGGGCTGGCACGCCGAGGTCTCCGGCCGCCCCTGCATCGACTGCCACACCGACCACCACGGACTCGACGCCTCGCTGACGGAGCTCGAGGCCGTGCAGGCCTTCGACCACGCCGCCACCGGCTTCGCCCTCGAGGGCGCCCACGCCAAGCCCTCCTGCGACGACTGCCACACCGGCCCGATCGGCGAGATGGCCCAGGGCTGCGCGCAGTGCCACGAGGACGCCCACAGCTCCGCCCTCGGCCCCTCCTGCGGCAGCTGCCACGCTCCGGAGGCCTGGACCTTCGTGAAGACCCGGGGGGACCACCAGATCGCCATGGACGGCGGCCACACCGATCAGGGCTGCGAGGACTGCCACACCCACGGCGAGCACCTGAGCGACGATGTCGCTTGTGCCGAGTGCCACGAGGAGGCCCACGGCGGCACCACCTCCGGCTGCGACCGCTGCCACCAGGTGAGCGGATGGACCCCCGCTGAGTTCGATCACGGCGGCTGCACCTGCGCCTTCCCCGGCAAGCACCAGACGGCGGCCTGCCTCGACTGCCACACCGACTTCGACTGGGTGAACACCCCCACGAACTGCGCAGGCTGTCACCGCAAGGACCTCCCCCACGACGACATCGGCGCCTGCAGCCGCTGCCACACCGCCTTGTCGTGGACCGACAACCTCTTCGACCACAACAAGGGCACCGGCTTCCCCATCGAAGGGGCCCACGAAGAGGTCAGCTGCGCCCAGTGCCACACCGAGCCCGGCGTCTTCGGCGGCCTGCAGACAGCCTGCAAGAGCTGCCACGAGGAGCGGGGCGAGGTCGCCCACGGCGACTTCGGGCCCTGCGAGACCTGCCACGCCACGACCGACGAGGACGGCTTCGAGGGCTCGTCCTTCGAGCACGCGTCGACGGGCTTCGCCCTCACGGGGCGGCACCTCGATCTGGGCTGCCGCGACTGCCACGGCCCCGACGGCGCGCTGAACAAGGTCCGCTGAACGGGGGCCCCTGAGCAAAGAGGCCCCGCCGAACACCGGGTCCGACGAGGCCTCCGCTCAGCAGGAGCGAATCAGTTGCAGGTCGCCAGGATGTTGTACGTCACGTCGACCGTGTCGCCCTCGCCGATGACCGGCGAGTTGATGGTGACCACCTGGGCCGCGGGGTCGTAGATGTAGTCGGTCGTCGGCACGCCGTTGACCTCCACGACGATGCTGTAGGGGTCGGCCTGAGAGGCGAGCGGGTAGCTGGGCGAGCCGAGCAGGACCTCGCTGCCGATGGCGCCGAAGGAGGCTCCCCAGGAGGGGTCGCAGATGTCGAGGGAGACGCCCCCCGTGAGGCTGACCGCCTGGGAGTAGCCGGCGGCCCCGGAGCCATCCCCACAGGAGGTGTAGAGGTCGAGCACACCGCTGATCTTCAGCAGCGACGGATCCGAGGCATAGCCGCCCAGGTTCGTGACCCACGTGGCACCCGAGGTTCCGGACTGCTCGGCCTCGTCGGAGATGGTGACGATGTGCAGCAGAGCGCCGGGCCGGAGGAAGCCCTCGTTGCAGTTCCCGGGGCCGGTCTTCGACAGCGCGAGGTCCGCCAGCTCGAGGAGCTTCTCGGTGCGGTTCGTGCCGCCGTTGTCGTCGTGGGCGCTGTTGAAGGCGTTGGCCACGAGGATGTTCTCCACGTTGGCCACAGAGCTGTCGAGCACACCGCTGGTGCCGCACCCGGTCGTGGGGTCGGTGACCAGCATCAGCTGCCAGTCGGCCACGCTCTGCAGCTCCTGCACGAAGGCGGGGAAGCCGTCCTCGACGTCGTCGGTGTTGTCCGACGACATGGAGCAGGACTGGTCGATGGTGATGAGCACGTCGACGGGCGGCGCCTCGGGGGTGTCGAAGGTCTCTGCGTTGCTGCCCTGCCAGACGCCCTCACCAAGCTGCTCGGCCGTCTCGACGCCGTCGGGGTCGTTGGAGGTGACCGAGAGCGTTCCGAGGTCGGCGCCGACGGCCGTGGGCAGGAAGTCCACCGAGACCACGCGGGTCTCGCCGGGGGCCAGGGTGATGGGCAACGCGAAGCTCGGGTGGAAGACGAAGGACCCGCCGGGGGTGTCGTAGGTGGCGTCGGTGATGGTCAGGTCGTCGCCACCGACGTTCTCGAGGGTGAGCTCCACCGAGTCGCCGCAGGGGATGAACGCCTGCCCGAAGTCGAAGGTGGCCGGCGTGATCTCCAGATCGGGGCCGAGGCCCGTGCCCTCGAGGTCGACCCGGCTGTTCTCGCCATCGGGGTCGTTGGAGAGGACCTGGATCTGGTCGTTCTCGATGTCGTTGCCGAAGGAGGTGTAGGTGACGTCGAAGCGGACGGTGTCGCCGGGGGCGAGGTCGAAGGGGACGCCGTCCCAGTCGATCTGGAAGGCGGGGTTGAGGGCGCCGAGGACCATGTCGGTGACCGCCAGGTTGGCGTTGCCGACATTGGACACGGTGTAGGACTGGACCTCCGAGCCCCCGGCAGGAAGCTCGCCGAAGGTGATCTCCGCCGGCTCGACAAGAATGTTCGGGACCAGGCCCTCGCCGTACAGGTCCACGCTGCTGTCGTCGCCGTCGGGGTCGTTGGAGTCGGCGACGATGGCGCCGAAGGCGTCGGCGCCGTCGATGGGCCGGAAGGCGACCTGGAAGGAGCGGCTGTCCCCCGGCGCGAGGGTGAACGCCCGGGACTGGCCGTCGTCGACGAGGTGGAAGACGTCGGCACCGGCCACCACGGCCAGGTCGAACACCTCGAGGGCGCCGTCGCCCACGTTCTCCACCGTGAAGTCGGCGAGGACCTCGTCGCCCACGGCGGTGGCGGGGAAGCCGATGGCAGGCGGGTCCACGAGGATGTTCGGCTCGGGGCTGGCGGCCGGGTCTTCGTCCTCCTTGAGACCGGACTCGATGCAGGCCTGGCTGGCGAGGGCCACCAGCGGAAGCGCGAACGTCGAGCGGGGAAGCGAGCGAAACAGGGTCATGGATCCATCCGTGGCGCGGCTCCCGAGGGAGCCTTCATGTCAGACCGATGCAAAGTTCGATCCACATGTGGGGCGCCAAAGCCACGCTTCGCGGGTCGAACCGCGATCGTTTTTCCGCACTTGGGTGCGCAGGTGGGATCCGAATGGGACAGTTCGGCCAGGTCGACCCGGTTCCTACAGGCCGAAGAACTCGAGGGACCGGGCCACGAGGACCTGCCTGTCCTCCAGCGCGTCGACGCTCTCCAGCGGGAAGCCCAGGTGCACGAGCCGGTAGGTGCCGGTGTAGCTCACGGCCGCCACCCCCGGTACGCCGCCCCAGTAGTCCAGCTCCGCGACAGCGCCCCCCTGGGGCAGCAGGATGTCGGGGAAGTTGATCTCCATCGTGCCGGGCGTGTAGAAGCCCAGCTCGGACAGCTCGTCGAACAGGCCACCGGGACGGGGCACGGCCGTGAAGGTCTCGGCATCGTCGGCGACGTAGCTGGCCTTGAGGGCGTCGACGTAGAAGCCCTGCATGTCGGCGTCGCCCAGGTAGTCGAGGTCCCAGCCGATCTCTGCCCCGGACACCAGCAGGTTCCCCCCAGCCGCCAGGTAGGCATCGACGAGGCTGCGCTCGTCGCCGTCGAACGTGAGGTCGTCGGTCGACTCTTCACCGAGGGTCCAGATCACCGCGTCGTAGTCGAGCAGGTCGACGACGCCGTCGATCACTGCCTCGTTGCTGGCGCTGTCGACCACGAAGCCCTCGGTGGCCTTGCCGACCGTGTGGAGGCTGTCGTGGCCCTCGCCGAGGGTGTTCTCGGTCATGCCGAGGTCCCAGCGGTCGTTGCCGTCGACCAGCAGCACGCGGCTGGCCTGGGTCGACGGAGTAGCGACGTAGGTGTCGGAGTCGAGGCTGGCGCTGGCGCCGTCGATGGCCTGGACCCGCACCCCCACGGGCACGTCCAGGGGAAGGCCGTCGAGCACGAGGGAGGTCTGGTCGGTGAACAGCGCGTCGGCACGACGCCAGGCGCCGTCGGTGCTCACCCACACGGCGTAGCCGTCGACCCCCGGCACGCTGCTCCACGACGCCTCGAGGTAGCCATTGCCGAGGTTGAGGACCGTCTCCAGCACGGGGGCGTCGGGCTGGACCCCCACCCCCCGCCGATCCGCCGCGACCGCCTCGACGATGTCGTCGCAGTAGCTCCGGGCCGTGGTGCTGGACCCCACGTCGTTGAACAGGATGGCGATGACGTAGCGATGGCCATCGTAGGCGTGGTGGAGGACCCCGCTGGTCGCGATGACACCGGTGAGGGTACCCGTCTTGCCGAAGAAGCGGCCCGCCGTGTCGTAGCCAGTCATCCGGGAGCCCAGCGTGCCCTGGAAGCCCGCCGTGGACATCGTCCGCTCCCAGGCCAGGCCGCTGGGCCGCTCCAGCATCTCCAGGGTCATCTCGGCGATGGCGCGGGCGGTCACGCGGTTGTCGTGGGAGAGGCCGGAGCCGTCGTTGATCTCCATGGTGCTCGTGTCGATGCCGAGGCCGTCGAGCCAGTCGACGAGCGCGGCGGCGCCACCGCTGTTGCTGGAGTCCGACCAGAGCGCCCAGCCATTGTGGCGCACGTGCAGATCGGCGAACTCGTTGTGGGAGTAGACGTTCAGCGGGTGGTTCGCCACGTGGAGCGGGGGCGAGAAGCGCTCGGCGATGAGGGGCGCACCAGGGCTCGTCAGCGAGGTGCTGGTGGTCGACGAGCCGACGCTGATTCCGTACAGATCGAGGGCATCGAGGACCGCGAGCTCGCCGAGACCGCGGTTGTAGGAGATGTCGAACCACTCCTGGAGCTGGAAGCCCTCCACCACGACCTCGCCCGAGAAGACGAGCTGGTCGACCGACTGCACCCCTGCGTCGGCGAGCTGCTCGGCCAGCCGGTCGGCGGCGAAGTACTCGTCGCTGTAGAACCAGCTCGACCACGTGAAGTCGTGCTCCACGAGGACGGTGAGGGTCGGCACGTTGCCCCCGGCGAGGTTCCCGTAGGCGCTGGTGCGGAAGCGATGCTCCTCGCCGAAGGAGTCGAAGGCCACCGCCGTGGTGAGCATCTTCGTGTTCGACGCCGGCTTGTAGGGCGTGGTGGGCAGGTGCTCGTACACCACCTGCCCGCTGTCGGCGTCGAGGACCACCACCCCGCTCGAGTAGGAGGTGCCGTCGACAACCGCGTCGATGTCGGCGGCGAGGTCGGCCAGGTCGCTGGCGCTCAGGGCCGGCGCATCCCCCAGTGGGTCCCCTGGCACGAAGGTGAAGGGCGTGCCCGTGTCGGTGTCCGTGTCCGTGTCGGTGTCCGCGTCGGCGTCGGCGTCGGCGTCCGCGTCGGCATCGGCGTCCCCATCGGCGTCCGTGTCGGCATCGCCGTCCTGGAAGGTCGGGTCGACGAGGTACTGCTGATCGGAGGCCTTGGACTTGCACCCCAGGGCGAAGGCGGCGAGCAGGACGGCGATGGACGGGCGGATGGGCATGGCGCGCCATAACCTCCCCGCCTCACGAGGAGTGTCGATGTCCCCCGAGCAGATTCCCGCCTTGCTGCGTCAGATGGTCCCGTTCATCGAGACCGTCGGCCTCACCATCGACGAGGTCGGGCCCGGCACGGCCACCGCCCGCCTGACCAGTCGTCGGGAGGTCCACAACCACATCGGCACCGTCCACGCCGGCGCGCTGTACACCGTGGGCGAGTCTGCGACGGGCGCCGTCGTGCTGGGCCTGTTCGGCGACAAGCTGCCCGGCGTCTTCATCGCCCTGAAGGGGGCCACGGTGGCCCACACGAAGGCGCGGCCCGGGGATCTGACCGCCCATGCCTCCGTCGTCGGCGATCCAGCGGCCATCCGACAGGGCTACGAAGCGAACGGCAAGGCCGACTTCGACGTGGCCGTGTCGTTCCAGGTCGACGGCACCGAGGTGGCGAAGGTCACCTACACCTGGGCCGTGCGAGCGCCTCGGGGCTGACCTACAGCCAGAGGACCCACAGAGCCCCTGCGCACAGACAGGCGAGCCCCGCGCCGATGCCCGCGGAGAGGCGGATCTGCGGGGTGAGCAGCGGCTCCGGCAGCGGACGGACCTGAGCCACGTGCGGCATGACGGCCTGCACCACCGGCGCATCGCCCTCCAGGCTCTTCAGCGGCGGCGCGTCCAGGCTGAAGGACGCGGCCTCCGAGTCCAGCGGCTCCAGGTCGTCGATCCCGAGCTCGATGGGCTCCCCACCCATCGCGCTCTCGGCCTCCCCCGATGCCTCCCGCTGGGCGACGCGACGCATGACGTCTGCCAGCTCGTCCCTGGAGAACCGCACCGTCGCTTCTTCGAGTTCCAGCACCATGACGACCCCCTGCCCTCCCTTCGGCGCCCCCGAGGGAGGCTTGAGGAGAAATCGCGAGGGGGGATCACGTCAGCCCAGGTACCACCAACCGGCCACGAACAGTCCCATGCCCACGAGCACGCCCAGCGCGACGATGCGGCCGAGGACCAGGAGATCCGGCCCGGGAGCGGGGGGACGGCGAGGCACGACGGCCTGCGGCGTGCGGGCGAGCAGCTCGGTGGGCGCCATCGACGATGCGAAGGCCTCGGTGGCGTCCATGGAGCCCGGACCACACGCGTCGTCGTCCTCATCGAGGTACTCGAAGTCGGTGACGTCGAGCTGCTGCATGATCTCGGTCGCGCCCTCGCCTTCCTCCACGGCCGGCCCCAAGACACCCCAACCTGGAGGCACAGTCGCCCCCGGGAACCCACTTGGTTCGTTGTCGGTCGAATGACCCATGCCGCACCCCGCCCTGCCGATGTTGCCCAGACCCCGTCGAGATTGTGTCACACCAACCGCGGGTCTGCGAGCCACATCCCGCCTCGGACACGGGCTCTCGGCACGGGGTGACCCGTGTCCCTCATCGACGATGGGCGTCAGTCCCGCACCCGGAAGCCCACCCGCCGATCCGCCGCCTCGTCACCCACCTCGCCGAGCCCGACCGCCTCCAGTCGATCCGGTTCGGCGCCCCGCTCGACCAACCACGCCACCACCCACGCCGCACGACGCTCGCTGAGGTCCTGGTTGTGGTCCGTCGACCCCGACGCGTCGGCGCGCCCTTCGACCAGGAGCACGGCGTCGGGATGGTCCCCGAGCCAGGCGAGCACGGGCTCGAGTCCCCCTGGGTCCTCCACCTCGGCGCTGTCGACCGCGAAGAACACCGGCTCGGGCAGCTCGAGCCGCCCGTTGCTCACCACGACCTCGGCGGGCGCCAGGGAGAGGTGGACATCGACCAGCAGGCGGTCCTTGCCGAGGCCGTCGAACAGGTCGGCGTGGGCCTGGTGTCCCTCGGCCCACACCGTGAGGGGCTGGATCGGCAGGTCCCGCACGACGTGGTCGACCGCCTCGCCGGGGGCCTGCTGCCAGGCGTCGTCTCCGAGGCGGACCTCCACGACGTCGACAGGCCCCTCGGTGGTCACTGCGAGCGCCATCCACATGGCCGACTCCGGGCACCCATCCTCGTCGTCGATGCCGTTGGGGTTCTCCGCCCGATCCGGACACCCATCGCTGGCGTCGACGATGCCGTCTTCGTCGTTGTCGACGTCGGGGCAGCCGTCTCCATCCTGGTAGCCATCGCGGTCCTCGGGGATGCGGCGGCACCCATCCTGGAAGTCGACGACGCCGTCGCCATCACGGTCCCGAGCCTCTCGGGGGCGAACGTCGATGCTCACCACCGTGCGCAGGGACGGGGCACCGAGACCGCGGACGACACCCGCTCCGGCAGCGCCCTGGACGAGCACCAGCTCGTGGACCTGCAGGCCCGCCACCACCGCCCCCTCGGCCGGCAGGTCTCCGGGGTTCGGTCGCAGGATGCGGGCGGGCCAGCGGGCGACGGCCTCGGCGCCAACGCGGGCCGGTCCGAGGGGGAGCCGGTAGCCGGCGCCAAGGTGCCAGGCGTCCTGCCAGACGGTGCCAGGGAGCTCGACGGGCCGATGCAGCTCGATGCCGATGGAGGCGGCCCAGCGTCCCCAGCCTTCGGCGACGTCGCCGCTGGTGGCGAGGGTGCCCTGGAGAGCGCCAGGTCCGGCCAGGAGGGGTTCCCGGCCCGACGGGACGTCGTACTGGAACGTCCAGGTGCCCTCCCAGCCCTCGCCGTCCTGGTTCGACACCGGGAAGCTCGCCCACACGGAGACGTCGCCCCAGCCGGGGTCGACGCCGTCACCGCCGTGGTGGGGGGTGGTGATGCCGACCCGGGCGTAGGGGCCGACGACGAAGGAGGCGGCGAGCTCCGCCGTGGAGACCCGGGGCAGCAGCGTGGCCGCGCCTGAGTCCCCCTCGATGACCGCCAGATCCCGGCCGACGTTCCAGGCGCCAGACACCGCCGGGCTCCAGGGCACGCCGAGGTCGGACTCCCGGAGGAAGACCCAGTCGCCGCCGTCGAGGAGGCGGCGCTGCACGTCGACCCCGTCCTGGGCCAGGGCGGGGGTGAGCAACCCCAGCAGCATGACCGGTCCGGGCAAGGCGCCTCCCCCACCAGGGTACCTCCCGTGCGCCCAGCCGTTGATGAGGGTCCCGTTGATGGGGGTCCCGTTACCTGACCCCGCTCAACGCCTCAAGCGAGGGCGGGAGGCGTCGGCAACGACAGCTCCCCCGCAGCCCACGCTCGCAGCGACGCCCAGGGCGTCTCGGGCAGCGTGCGGCAGTAGGCGAACAGCCGCCCCGGGGAGCCGAAGGTGTCGATCCCCCAGTCGAACAGCGTGTCGCAGCCCTCCGGCGCCGGCACCGTGTAGACCCGCCACTCCCCTTCGGGATCCGCCTCGTAGCGGTCCAGGGCGTCGAGGAGGGCCTGGGGGTAGCCGGGGTGCTCGAGCAGGGCCTCGATGCGGGCCTGCCTGGGGTGGGTGCCGTCGACCACCTGCTGCAGCTGGACCCGCAGCGGGGCGATGCCCTCCTCCCACATGTACAGCAGGGCCACGTCGTAGCCGGCGCTCGCGTGGACCACCTCGACGACGTGGGTGAGCAGCGTGTCCTGGTCGAGGCCGAAGCCGATGGGGTCCATCATCGTCGCGGGCTCCGAGAGCACCCGCAGGAACTGATGCCACCAGTGATCGACCTCGTAGTGCTCGTAGAACGCCTCGTTGGACGGGAGGATGTAGCCGAACATCATGTGGCCGGCGCCGAGGACGAGCTGCCAGTCCGTGGGGGTGGGACCGACCAGCCCGGCGGCCTGCAGACGGGCGATGCGGGTCTCCCGCTCGGTGCGGTCGAGCATGGTGCGGGCGGTACGGACGGCCCGGCGGAGCTTGGAGGCCATGGGACGCACGCCGCCGGTGGCCGTCTTCAGGTCGTGGATGCGAGACGAGATGGACACGGTCAGCCTCCGTGGGCGTCGAGGGCGAGGAACAGGGATCCGTTGCCCAGGGCGACGAGGTCCCGGGTGCGGACAGCGGCAGCGGCGCCGTCGCGGTCGACGACGGCCCGGGCGATGGCGACGTAGGCGTCGGTGGCCCGCAGCTCGTCGGCGAGGACCTGCTGCAGGACGACGCGGCCTTCGGTGTAGGTGCCGAGCAGGGTGTTGAAGGCGAGGCGGTAGGCCACGTTGTCGCACTGGGCGACCAGCTCTCCCCACCAGGCCACCGTGTCCTCCATGAGGGTGCCCAGCTCCGCCTCCGGGTCGAGGGCCTCGGCGAGGGCAAGGAGGTGCCGGCCCTCCCCTCGCTGGGCGGCGCGCCGGGCGACGTCGGGGGCCAGCGCGCCCCGCATCTCGGCGACGTCCCGCACGACGGTGAGGTCGAGGACCCCCTCGGGGCTGACCACCATCGACGCCAGCAGGTCGAGGCCACCGTGGACGCGGGGATCCTGGACGACCTTGGAGCCACCGTGGGGAATGTGGAGGAGGCCCGCGGAGGCCAGGCGGTTGAGGGCCTCGCGGACGGTGGAGCGGGAGACGCCGAGGTCCGCGGTGAGGGAGGCCTCTGTGGGAACCTTGGTCCCAGGAGCCCAGTGACCGTGAAGGATCTGGGCCAGCAGGGCATCCGTGGTCTCGTCGACGATGGAGCGTCGGGCGAGGCGCTGAAGGGCCATGGGCGTTCTCCTGCAGGATTGTCGGACAATCTGACACGCCGGTCGCGCGCTGTCGACCTCGGGCTCCGCGCGTGCCTCTCCAGGGCCGAAGCCACATGCCAGCGAACGCCGGGCCCGATAGCCGCACCCATGTCTTCACGGGTACGAAGGTCCATCTTCGAGGCCGGCGTCGCCTCCTTCGCCGAGCGGGGCTTCGCCGAGACCTCCATCCCCGCCCTCGCCGAGGCGAGCGGCATCGACGTGGCCGAGGCCGTCGCTTGCTTCCCCACCCGGGAGGCCCTCGCCATGGCGCTGTACGCCCGCCTCGCCGACGACCTCGAGGAGCTCGTTCCCGCCCTTCCCGAGGGCACCGTGGCCGAGCGCTGGGCCGCTGCGATGCGGGGCAAGCTCGACCTGCTCGTCCCCCACCGTCGCGCCCTCCGCGCCCTGTCCTCCAAGGCCATCGACCCCGACCACCGCATCGGCGTCCTGGGCCGTCGCGCCGAGGTGGTGCGCTCCCGGGTCTCCGGCGTGTTCCGGGCCGTGGTCGACGGAGCCACCGACGCCCCCCGCACCGGCCGCACCGAGCTCGCCCGAGGCCTCTACGGCCTGCACCTCGCCGTCATCCTCCGCTGGACCCAGCTCTCCGGCGAGGACGACGGCCCCGCCCGCGACCTCGTCGGCGTCCTCCAGACCGGCATCGCCACCGGCCGCCCGCTGCTCTCCCTCCCCGGCGCCGGCGCCGTGCTCGCCCGGGTCGACGCCCTGTTCGCCGACATGCTCCGCACCAGCCAGGGCACCGATCTCGACACCACGGCCCAGACCATCCTGCAGCGGATCTTCGCCCGACGACGCCTCGCCGAGCCCGGTCCCGCCGACGCCACCAGCCCCGGGGAGACGGCCCTCCACCTGGCCCGGATCCGCCTCGCCCTCGACGCCGGCGAGCCCGTCCACCTGGTGCTCCCCGCCTTCCCTGCCAAGTCTCCGAACCCCCGCAAGACGCTGGGTCCCCTCCCCGACCTCGCCGAGGTCCTCGCCCTCGAAAACCTCCAGGCCCTCTGCCACGAGATCCGCGAGGCCTGGCCCCCCGGAGCCCGGGTCAGCATCGCCTCCGACGGCCACGTCTTCGCCGACCTCGTCGAGGTCCCCGACGCCGACGTCACCGCCTACAACGACGCCATCGCCCGCATCATCGCCGTTCGAGGCCTGACCGATCTGTCCCTGTTCGGGATGCGGGACGTCATGGACCACGACGACTTCCACACCGCACGCACCGAGCTCCTCGGCGCCTACAGCCTCCCGCTGGACCGTGTCCGAGAGCGGGCCGCCGCCAGCCCCCATCACCGCCGCATGGCCGACGGCATCCACCGCTTCCTCACCGAGGACGCCCAGGGTCTCCACCCCGACTGGTCCAAGACCCGGTGCCGCAAGGAGGCCAAGCCCCGGGCCTACGAGGTCGTCCAGCGCTCCGATGCCTGGGGTCGCCTCGTGGCCACCTGCTTCCCCGACGCCCTGCGCCTGTCGATCCACCCCCAGCCGAGGGTCAGCGAGAAGATCGGCATCCACCTCCTCGACACCGACGACGTCTGGCTCACCCCCTGGCACGGCGTCGCCCGGGTCGAGCGCGAGCACACGCGGCTCGTCAAGCGATACCAGGCCGAGGAGGCCGGCGCCGTCCCGGTCGGTGAGGGCTGGAGCGCCCACTTCGCGGACCCTCCATGAGGCTCGAGCCCCAGTCTCCCTTCGGCCTGCTGGTCCAGTGCGACGGCGAGGACATCGACAGCTTCGACGCCGAGCAGCTCCACAGCTGGGTCGCCGAGCACGGCGTCGTGGTCCTCCGCGGCGCCACCACCCCCGCCAAGCGCCACCTTCCCCGTCTCGCCCGAAAGCTGGGCCCGCTGCTCCCATGGCCGTTCGGCGCCATCAACGAGCTGAAGGTCGACACCAGCCGCAAGAACTACCTGTTCACCACCGCCGCGGTCCCGCTCCACTGGGACGGCGCCTTCGTGGGCACCATCCCCCGCTACCTGTGGTTCCGCTGCGTCCAGGCGCCCCCGTCCGACACCGGCGGCCAGACCCTGTTCGTCGACGGCCAGCGGGTCCTGCAGCGAGCCGGTCCCGAGCAGATCGACGCCTGGCGGCGGCAGGTCGTGCGCTACCACACCGACCACGTGGTGCACTACGGCGGCTCCTTCGAGCAGGCCATGGTGGCCCCCCACCCCCTCGACGGCACCGACACCCTCCGCTTCGCCGAGCCGGTCGACGACCTCAACCCCGTCCAGGCCCGACCCCTCGGCGTCGACGACGAGGACGCCTTCCACGACGACCTGCGGGCCACCCTCTACGACCCCGACGTCCTCTACGCCCACACCTGGGCCGACGGCGACGTCGTCATCGCCGACAACCACCGCCTCCTCCACGGTCGCGCCGCCTTCACGGAGCCCGGCAGTCGCCACATCCAGCGGATCAACGTCCTCGATCCGACCCGTGCCCCCTGGCAGTGGCTGTGGGACTCCCTGCGCATCCGTCGCCCCGAGTTCATGGTGGCCGAGGTCCCCATCCTGCTCATCGCCACCCTGCTGGTCGCCGACGACACCGCCGTCTTCGCCACGGGCGTGTGGTGGGTCGCCGCCCTCACCTTCTTCCTCATGTTCCACTTCGGCGACATCGTGAACTGCCTGGCGGACCGGGACCTCGACGCCGTCTACAAGACGCGGCAGTCGGAGGCCGTCTACGGGCTGGGGGTCGACAACGTCCGCGCTCAGCTCGTCGCCACCGGGGTCCTCGCCATGGCGCTGGCCTCCGGACTCGCGTGGCAGCTGGAGCGGCCGTGGCTCGTCGGACTGGTCGCCGTCGGCCTGCTGTGGGGCGCCCAGTACTCCCTCGGACCGCTGCACCTCAAGAGCCGCGGCCTCTGGCAGGTCGTGACCCTCGTCGGCATCATCTTCGTCGGACCCATGCTGTTCATCAGCGGCGTCGTCGGAGGATGGCCGAGCCCCGAGGTGTGGGCCTTCGCCCTGCTCTATGGCACCATGCAGGAGGGGACCATTCTCGTGAACACCGCTGAAGACTATCGGGAAGACCTCGAGAGCGGGCTCACCACCAGCGCCATCGCCCTCGGCCCCCGCAACACCGTCGCGCTGTCGTGGGCGATGGTGGCCCTCGGCGGCAGCGGCATCCAGCTGGGCCTCTGGCAGCACGCCCACACCCTCGGAACCGCCTACGGCCTCGGTCTGCTCACCGCCTCCTGGCTCGCGGTCCTCCTCGACATCGGGCTCCTCTGGTGGTTCCTCGACGAGCAGTCCGACGACGCCACCGACGCCCTGCTCAAGCGATGGGCCCTGCGGATGCCGCTGTGGATCACCGCCCTCGCCTGGTCGACGCTGGTGGCGGTGTGGATGGGCACGCCGTGGTGAGGCGCTGGGCCCTGGTCGCCGGCGCCGTCCTGGTCGGCGTCGTGGGGCTGTGGTTCGCCGTGAACCAGCTGGTGTGGGCGTCGTTGACCCCCCACACCGGACCCATGCCCGCCCCCCCCGACGGCATCGCCAGCTTCCGCGCCGAGGCCTGCGAGGACTGCCATCCCGCCCAGGGCGAGGCGTGGGGTCGCTCCCGGATGGCCCATGCCATGACCAACCCCGGCTTCCTGGCGGACTGGCACGACCAGGACGACGCCCCCATCTGCCTCGCCTGCCACGCCCCCTTCCAGGACCAGCAGGCCGTCGTGGTCAGCGGGCTGTGGGCCGTGGTTCCGTCGCCCGTCTTCCGTACCTCGCCCCACCCGGGCTTCGACCCCGACCTGCAGTCCGAGGGGGTCACCTGCCTCGCCTGCCACCTCGCGCCCGACGGTCAGGTGGCCGTGACACGGGACGTCACCGCTCCCCACGGAACCACCGTCGTGGACGACCTCGGCGAGGTCTGTGTGGGATGCCACCAGATGCAGGTGGGCCCCTTCGACCTGCTGGATCGGCCCCTCATCGACACGGCAGCTGAGCACCGGGCGTGGAAGGAGGCGTCGGGCCGCAGCGACACCTGCGCCGACTGCCACATGACCGACGGTGCCCACGACGTCGTCGGCGGGTGGCACGCCGACACCGTGGCGTCGGGGCTGCGGGCGGAGCTGCGGCCCGTCGCGGGGGGCTGGGAGCTCACGATCACCAACGAGGCGGGACACCACGTGCCCACCGGGGAGACCTCGGGGGCCATCGAGCTGTGGGCCGTCCGCAACGAGGGGGAGCCCATCCTGCTGGAGCGCCTCACCCGGGTGGTGGAGGGTCCGCCGTGGCGCGAGGTCCAGGACACCACCCTTCGTCCCACGGCGTCGCGGCAGTGGAAGCTGCCCCATGCGGAGCGCTACTTCGTGGTCGCGCGGATGGAGCGGTTGCTCCACCTCCCGGAGGCCCGGTCTGCCGCCGAGAAGGCAGGGTTCCCGGTGCAGGAGGACGTCCTGCTGGCAGAGTCTCGGCTCTGGGCCCCCGGCGTGGGCAAGCCCCAGGGCGAGGGCCGGTAGGCGCCGGCGAAGGTCGCCCGTTGGGTCTGCCTATGGCCTCGTTCGCCGAGCCATCCAGTAGCCAGGACGACGCTTCGCATGGGCAACGGCCCACACAACGACGCGCTCCGACTCGATCTCGAAGAAGACGACGTAGGGGAATCGTCGCAAGACCGCCCGGCGCAACGGCGAGCGCCACTCCTGGAACGACCGAGGGTGTTCGCCGATCTCGGCTACGACACGCCCCACCGCCGCGACGAACTCCAGCCCGAGGCCCGGCCGTCTCTCTTCGTACCAGAGCACCGCCTCTTCGACCTCGAGCTCGGCCTCGACGTCGACGACGACGGGGAGACTCACGACTCGCTCAGCTTCCGTAGCAAGCGAGCACGGACGTCGCTCCAGGGCTTGGCGTGCTCACTGCCGCTGGCTCGCCGACGGTTCAGCTCCTCCAGCCAGGCCTCCTCCCAGCCCGGATCGGCGACGCCCTCGACGCTGTCGATCAACTCGGTGGCCAAGGCCAGCCTCTCTTCCTCGGGGAGGTCGAGCGCTCGAAGGGTGAGGTCGTGTGCGGTCTGGCTCATGACGGCATTCTATCCCGACCGTGCCTTGGGGTCAGCGGTAGACCGCTGGCCCGGGGGAGCCATCCCCACAGAATGGCCTCAATCGCGGAGGCATCCGCCCAAGATGGCCGCCCCGCGACGTCCCCGACGGAGGCATGTGCCCGATCTAGCCACCTGTAGCAGGCATACCCCCGAAATGGCCGCCCAACCCGGGCCACAGCGGCCAAACCAGCGACATGCCACAGCCAGCGCGGCCAGATCCGCGACATGCCCCGCCGCCGCGGCCACAATGCCCCCATGCCTCCCACATCCCATGAAGCCTGAAGACACCGGGACCATCCACGTGGTCGGCGGCGGCATCGGCGGCCTGGCCGTCGCCGGCGGCCTCCACGCCCGCGGCTTCGACGTCCACGTCCACGAGCAGGCCCCCTCCTTCGCCCACGTCGGAGGTGGCCACTGGCTCTATGCCAACGCCCTCCGCGCCCTGAACCGCCTCGGTCCCGGCCTCGCCGACGACATGCGCGCCCGGGGCCACGGCTTCGACGGCTTCCACTTCGCCACCCCGAAGCTCGAGACCCTGTTCCTCGAGTCCACCGCCCCCTACATCCCCGCCCCGGACCTCACCCCCGTCGTCATGCACCGAGCCGACATCATCGACGTGCTCGCCGCCCGCGTCCCCCCCGATCGCCTCCACTTCGGCCGCCGTCTCGAGGAAGCCCGCCCTGACGGCCTCGCCTTCGCCGACGGCACCGAGCTCGTCCCCGACCTCCTCATCGGCGCCGACGGCATCCACTCCCGGGTCCGTGCCCTGATCAGCGATAAGCGCCCCACCTTCTCCGGACAGACGGGACTGTGGGGGATCTCCGACCACGTCCTCCCCGACGGCGTCGGACGCCACTTCACCGAGCTGTGGTCCGACGGTCTGCGGATGGGCTTCACCTACGTCGGCGGCGGCGGCGTCTACTGGTTCATGGTCGTGCGGGACGAGGAGGTCCCCGAGGACGACGACGCCCGCAAGGCCTTCATCCTCGAGCGGGCCGCCGTCTTCCCCCCGGACCTCGTCCAGGCCGTCGAGAAGACCGACCCCGCCACCATCGCCACCAATCCCCTGTGGGACATGTCGCCCCCGTCCCGGTGGCACGACGACACGGTCTGCTGCCTGGGGGACGCCGTGCATCCGTGCACGCCGAACCTCGGTCAGGGAGGCTGCCAGGCCCTGGAGGACGCCGCCACCCTCGTGGAGTGCTTCGTCTCGGAGCCCACGCCGGTCCAGGCCTATGCCCGGTTCCAGCGACAGCGGTGGTGGCGGACCTTCGCCGTGGTCCACCTCTCCCGAAACCTCGGCCGACTCGCCCAGTCCCGAGGCTTCGCGGCAACCCTGCGGAACCTCGTGGTTCGCTGGGGTCCAGCCTGGGCCCCACGACCCGTGCTCTGGTGGATCAGCACATGAGCTCCTCGACGACGTGCGCTGCGCCGATCGCCCCTGAGAGGCACCTGGGTGCCCGCCCCGTCCATCCCGCCATGGCCTGGACCCGGCGTTGGTCCGTCCGTCGTCGACGACTGTAGCGATCCCGTAGCATTTACACAGGCGACGACGCATCACGGTACTGTACGAGTCCGACGCTGGACTCGCCGCACCGGGGGACCACGCCAGGATGAACGCGACGCTGGCCTTGCCCACAGCCCTCGTCGACCTCGACGAGCTCACCCTCCACCGCGACAGCACCGACTTCCGGCTGACGCCCCAGGAGGCTGCCCTCCTCCGCTATCTGGCCGAGCGAAACGAGACGGTCACTCGGGAGGAACTCCTGCAGGACGTCTGGGGCTATGCCCCCCAGGTCTACAGCCGCGCCGTCGACGCCACGGTCAGCCGCCTGCGGAACAAGCTCGAGCCCGACCCGAAGGCACCCCGGTCGCTGATCTCGGTCCGTGGCCGAGGCTACCGCCTGGTGTCCGCCGAGCCGCCCACGGAGACGACGCACCTGCTCGGCAGGTACGTCGAGCGCACCCGGCTCCAGCTGGCCCTCCGGGAGTACGGCGGCGCCCAGCTCACAGGACGAGGGGGCGTCGGCAAGACCGCCCTGGCCCGGGACCTGGCGAGCCATCGGGACCAGCTCTTCGTCGAGCTGGCCGCCATCGAGACCGCCGAGGACGCGGTGACGGCCATCGCCCTGGCCCTCGGGCTCGACGTCGACCGGCCCACCTCTCTGCTCGACCGTGTGGTGATGGCCCTCAGCGGACGCGACGAGGTGTTGGTCCTCGACAACGTGGAGCAGATCGACGGCCTGAAGGAGACCGTGGACACCCTCCACGGCGCCGGCATCTCCCTCGTCGTCACCAGCCGGAAGCCGGTGTCGACGTCGCTTCCCGTCGTCGAGGTCGGCCCCATCGGTGGCGAGGCGGCGAGGGAGCTCCTCGGCCGGGCGGCCCGACGCATGCGTCCGGACTGGTCCGCCACCACCGAGGAGCTGGGTGCCGTCATCGAGCTGGCGGACGGGCTGCCCCTGGCGCTCGAGGTCCTCGGCGCCCAGCTACCCCTCGTCGATCCGCCGACGCTCCTGAAGGACGTCCGCCGGGTGCTGACCCTCGGCGACGGTCGGGAGGGGCGCCATGCCACCCTGGACACGTCCATCCGCTGGTCCTGGGACCACATGGAGGAGAGCGACCGGCGCCACCTGTGCTTCTGGTCCTGCTTCGCGGGGCCCCTCCGGCCCGACGCGCTGGAGCGGGTCTCTGGGCCCGGCGCCCTCGAGGCCCTCCAGCGGCTGGCCCGGGCCGGCTGGGTCGACACCCGCGCCAAGCCTCCCCGCCTGTTCACGTCCGTCCGGGCGTTCTGCGCGGGCCGCCTGAGAGAGCGCGGCGAGGAGGCGGAGGCCCACCTCGCCCACGCCAGCTGGCTGTCCGAGGCGATGCCCTTCGACCCGGATCGCTGGGTCGACGAGCACGGCAAGAGCTACCGCGCCCTGGCCACCGACCTGGGCCCAGACCTCCTGCTGGCCCTCGAGCGCATTCAACACCCCGAGCGGGTCGTCGAGCTCGGTCTGGCCCTGCTCGTTCAGGGACCGAAGCTCGCAACGGCCCGGGCGCGCGCTGTCGCCGAGCAGGTCGAGGCCGCGGCCCGCGCGTCGGCAGACGCCACCCTGGAGCTGGAGAGCCTCGTCGCTCACGGCATCCTCGCGCGACGGGGCCGCCGGAGCGACATCGACGCCGCCCGACACCGACGCATGCTGGAGCTCCTGCACCCCGGACTCCCCGCCGGGCTGCTGGCCCGCGCCCACGTGGTCCATGGGCACCACCTCAAGGCCCTCGGCGACCTCGACGGCGCCGTCGACACCTACCGGACGGGACGCATCCACGCCGAGACGGCCGGCCTCCCCCGGCTCGTGGCCGCGCTGGACCACGATCTGGGCGCGGTGCGCAGACGCCAGGGTCGACTCGGAGAGGCCTTCGATCTGCTCATGGCCAGCGCCGCCGGAGCCCGAAGCCTCGACGACCAGGACATGAGCTGCCTGGCCTACCAGGCCCTGTCCTCCATCGAGCGGGTGCGGGGCTCGACCATTCGTGCCTGCACCTTCGGGGAGCGCGCCGTGGCCGCCGGACGGGGCTCCGGCAACGTCCACGTCCTCGGCGGCGCGCTCACCAACCTCGCCAACGTCCACTACTCGGACGGCGATCTGCAGAGCGCCGCGTCGATGTACCGAGAGGCCGTGGAGCTGTTGCGGGAGGGCGGCTTCCTTCGCACCCTGTGCACAGCCATCGGAAACCTCGGCGTCGTGACCCTCCAGCTGGGGGACCCGGTGGAGGGCGAGCTGCTGCTCACCGAGGCGCTCCAGCTCGCCCGACAGGTCGGCGTTCCCCACGCGGCGGCGGTGTGGCAGAGCTACCTGGCGAGCCTCCGTCACGAGGTCGGCGCCACGGCCGACGTCCTGGAGCGCTACCGCGACGCCCTGGCGTCCCTCCAGGCCCAGCAAGCCCATCCCCAGTGGGAGCACACCCGCTGCTACCACGCCGTGGCCCTCGCCGAGCTCGGCCACGAGGAGGAGGCGCTCCAGGCCCTGGGCGATGCCGAGAGCCTGGCCGGCGGTGGCCCCGTCGACCGGGCCATCCTGCTGCTCGCCCGCGCCGCAGTCGCCCGCATCCGAGGAACGAGGGTTTCCGATCCCCTCGACGGCCACGAGCAGGACGAGGCCTGGGCTTCGGCCCACCCCGAGCTCCACACCAGCTGGCTCTTGTGGCGGCGCAGCGGCGCTCGGTGAGCGGCCGTCCGCGCCGTCGGACCTGCCCGGTTCAGCTCCGCTGGATGGCCACGACCCGACCGTCGAGGGGCAGCTCGGTGTGGGCGGCACACAGGGCCTCACCGGCCCCGGCCTCCAGTCCGACCTGGGTCGTCCGCTTGCCGAGTCGGATGTGGCCGACCAGGGTGGCGGGCACCCCACAGGCCCCCAGCGCCGCCACGATGGCCGCCGCGCCCACGTCGTGCTCCTTGCCGGCGAACACGGTGATCTGCACGGCGTTCAGGTCCTCGCTGGGGGCCGGCGGCGCGACGGGGCGCACCCAGTCGGGCATCACGTCGTCGTCGGCGGGGTCCAGGGGAAGGGCCCGCTGCCGAGCCAGCAGCTCGAGGGCCGCCGCGGCCACCTCCTCGCTCGACAGTCCCCGCTCGCTGCGCAGCCTCGCCAGGAGCTCCACGGCGTGGGGGCTCGAGGTGTGCTCGGCGACCTCGTCGAGCAGCTCGGCCCGTCGACGTCGCCGCTGGGCGCCAGCGGTCGGGATCTCCCCCTGGGGGATGTCGACACCGAGGGCGCTGGCGATCTCCCGCAGCCGGCGCTTCTGCTTCGGGGTCACCAGGGTCACGGCGGTGCCCTTCCGACCAGCGCGCGCCGTGCGGCCGATGCGATGCACGTACCGCTCGGCGCTCTCCGGCAGGTCGGCGTTCACCACCAGGGAGATGTGGGAGACGTCGATGCCCCGCGCCGCGACATCGGTGGCGATGAGCACCCGGACCTCCCCGCGACGAACCCGGCCGAGCACGCGCTCCCGAAGGGGCTGGTCCAGGCCTCCGTGGAGCCGCTCGACGGACAGGCCCCGCGCCAGGAGCTGGTCCGCCAGGTCGACGCAGCCGACCCGTGTGTTGGCGAAGACCAGAGCCGTGCCCTCGGGCGCCTCGAGGAGGAGAAGGTGCAGGGTGTCGAGCTTGTGGCGGGCGGGCACGCGGAGCCAGCGCTGGTCGACATGGTGCACCGTCAGGGACTGCTCCTCCACCTGCACCGTGGCGGGGTCCCGTAGGACGCCGTCGGCGACAGCCTGCATGGCAGGGGGCATGGTCGCGGAGAACAGCAGCACCTGGCGGTCGGCCCCTACGGCGTCGAGGAGGTGCTCCAGGTCGTCCTGGAAGCCCATGCGCAGCATCTCGTCGGCTTCGTCGAGGACCACGATGGTCACGCCCGACAGGTCGAGGTCGCCACGGGTGTTCAGGTCGCGGAGCCGACCCGGCGTGCCCACCACGATGGGGGGTCTTCGACGCAGGGCCTTGCGCTGGCTGGCGTAGGGTGTGCCGCCGACCACGGGCATGGCGGAGCGGGGCACGAGGCCACGGAGCACCGAGGTCACCTGCAGCGCGAGCTCCCGTGTCGGGGTCACGACGAGGCCAGCCGGCGCCCCCTCCGTGGCCCGCTGGAGCAGCGGCAGCCCGAAGGCGAGCGTCTTCCCCGAGCCCGTCCGGGCCAGCCCGATCAGGTCCCGTCCCGCGAGGGCGAGGGGGATCGCGTCGCGCTGGATGGGGGTCGGCTCCTCGAGTCGCTGGGCCGCCAGCGCGTCGAGGAGGGTGGGAGCGATGCCGAGGGTGTCGAACGGAGGCATGGGCCTCCGGACTATCCAGCGGGACGCACGCTGGGGGTCTCTACCAAGCCAGGGCGCCAGCATCCTGGCTGGTGCGGGGCTCCGCGACCAGATCCTCGGACAGGCTGCTGAACCCAGCGCAGATCCCGATGGCATCGCTGGACGCGCCGAGCTCCGAGGTCGAGAACACACCCGTCGTGAAGTCCGGGTCGCAGCCGCTGCCCACGCACGCGCCCGCCAGGTTCGCCGAGCCTCCTCCTCCGTAGGAGATGGACCCCGTGATGAGCGAGCAGAACGCATCGTAGGCAACCGCCCCGAACTCGACGTCGCCGGTCACGATGCTGGCGGTCAAGGAGCCACTGGTGCCGCCCTGGTACTCCACGTGCGGGTCGTACTGCGCCTCCAGGGTCAAGTGGTCGATGTCCAGCTGGGCTCCGTACTGCGCCCGGATCGAAGGGCCGCTGCCGGTGCTGTGGATCAGGACGTTGCTCAGGTGAGCATCTCCATGGACCACCACGTCCACCGGCGCATAGAGGCCGAACGACGGCGCGACCACCTGGTCGGCCATGTAGACCCGGTACATCTCGAGGGCATCGTACGCCTCGACGCCTGCAGCGTAGTCTGCGGTGTTGCCGACGATCTGGGTCGGGTACACGTCGACGGGCGCGAAGGGCCCGGTGAAGTCGGTCCAGGTCGCCTCGATGACCACTCGCCCGGACTCCTGGTACAGCCCACCCCCCGAGCTGCCGGCCACGTTGTTCATGATCCACACGTTGTCGGCGGTGAAGCTGTCACCGACGTCGCGCCCCCCGATCATGTCCACGAAGATGCCCGCGCCATTCTTCGAGGTGTTCTCCTCGATCACCGACTGCTGCACCAACACCGTCTGGGATCCGGCGCGATGGTCCGAGGCCACTCCGCCCCCCACGTAGGCGTCGTTCCCCTTCACGCGGACGAAGGTCGCCGAGCTGGGTGCGCCGCTCGGCGTCGTCTCGGCGGCGAAGTAGATGCCACCCCCCTCCTCCTCGGCCTCGTTGCCCTCGATGAGCATCTCCGTGGGATTCTCCACGGTTCCCACCTGCACGTAGCCCACCCCTGCGATGCCTCCTCCGTGCCGGTCGGCTTCGTTGAGGAGGACCTCGGCATCCACGCCACCACAGTTCATCGTGGCGACCTCATCGTCGCCGAGCAGGTACACCCCACCCCCATCCTCGCTGGCGTGGTTCTCCCGAATGGCCGCCCGGAAGAACGTCAGGTCGCCGTCCTCCACGTAGATCCCGCCACCGTTGGGAGCCTCGCCGAACTCGACGTAGGCCTCGTACGCGAGGTCCAGACGCCCGTCCTTCACGTAGGCGTTGCCTCCCCTCGAGGACGCCACGCCCGAGGCCATTCGCCCTCGGTAGAAGTGGACCTCGGCATCCTCCACCAGGAGGTTCCCGCCCTCGCCCTCGACCCCGTTGACGAGGCTGACGCCCCACGTGTACAGCTCCGTGGTGGCGCCGGTCACCTTCATCGTGCGGCCCCCATGTCCGGACGCGTCGAGGGTGACCGTTCCCGTGAGCGTGGTGCAGGTGTTGTTCCCAGCGCCCAGGTACAGGTCCTTGGTGACGCCGATGGTGTCCGGCGGAAAGATGGTGGTGCCCCACACCAGCACCACGTCCCCCGGTGAGGCTGCGTCGATCGCGTCCTGGACGGTGGGGTAGTTGCAGCTGTTCGGCCCGACCCCGACGATCCCAGCGACCTGAGCGGACGCTTGGGTTGAAGAGCACAGTCCAGCAAGAACGAACACGACGCGCATTCCAAGTCGATTCATGATGACCCCCCTCACCGCGGTCCCCACGGTTCATCCGCGTGTCCACCGGGCGTTGGTCCGACCAACGTGCCCTCATGCCCACCGTGGCTCTGTCTCAGTCGTGTCTCAGGGCCCAGAGCCGGGGGGGGGGAGGCGCCGCATCGCGACTTGCCCCTTGCTCATACACCTGCTACAGTCTCCTCACCCCGATGCCTCGGGGCAACCCTCACAGGATGGTGAGCGATGGGCAACAGGGCCTAAACCTCTCGAAGCGTTCGCGGAGTCTCCTCCCAGCGCGCCGGGTGCGTCCACGAAGACGCGCGCCCGTCGACAGGCCCTGTCCCCCTCACCCCACCGACGCCTCGTCGGTGTGTAGCCGCGTTCCGTCGGTGCTCATGCGCCGAGGCGGATGCTGCAGGGGCTCCGGCTTCCGGCACGGCGTGAGCCCGGTTCCCCGTCGGCCCGGCCGACCACGGCACGTCTGTGTCGAATGCAGACGTGCGTCTCGAATCCAAGGACAACCACCATGCAAGACACCAACACCAACCCGCCCAAGAAGAACCGTCGTCAGCGCCGCCAGCGGCGTCCCGGAGGTGGGAACCCCGTGCCTCCCCGGGCGCCGGGCCGCGCGCCCACCGTGGTGCCGACCCGTCCAGGCCCCCGCTTCCCGGGCGGAGGTGGCCACCGCTGACCTCGTCCAGAGGGCGGGCCGAGCCCCGGCTCGCCCTCCACGGGTCTACGCGCCCAGCGCCTCCCGCACCCGACCCACCAGCTCCTCACGATCCCAGGCGACCCCGTCCCAGCCCGTGTCCGGGGCGGCCGAGAAGAAGGGCTGCAGCAGGGCCTTCATCACCGGGTGGTCCAGGTCGGACGCCGCGCGTCGAGCAGCGGCCGTGAACGGGTCGTCCGGTCGATCGGAGCGGGTGAGCGCGGGATGCACGGCGGGCCAGACGCCGCGCCGGGCAACCTCCGAGCTGGTGACGAGCTCCCCCTGCCCCATCCAGGCGTCGTCCAGCGGCGCGCCCGCGGTGACCTCCGCCCAGGGTCGCACGACGAGCGTGAGGGTGGCAGCATCGCCGAGGGCGGGCAGGTGGGGCTGCAGATCGATGGCGTGACCGGTCTGCTCGAACACGACGTGGAGCGATGGTCCACGGGCGCGACCCACAGCGTCCAACCCGGCCGGCAGCACGCCCTCCGGACCGTCCAGCGCCCGGGTGGCGGGGGTGATGATGTCCACGATGGACTCGATGCCACCCCGACGGGCCACCCCTTCGAGCTCGGAGGCATGCCAGGGGTGCGGGACCCAGGACGACCACACCGCGCGCCCCCCTGCTGCACCGACCGCCGCCGAGAGCTCGGAGAGCAACACCATCAGGCCGGTCTCCGCAGCGCCGGTGACCCGCACGACGTCGTGGACATGGGGCCGAAGCCACAGGTCCACCGCGCCGATGCCCGTGTGCACCACCTCGCCGTCGAGGGTCCAGGCAGTGACCGGCGTGGACCGGCGCCACCGTCGCAGGGCCTCCAGGTCGACGCCCCGTCGGTGGACCGAGCGCCCGTCGGCACCGGCCGCGATCAGGCGCTCCACCACGCGGTCGTGGCCGAAGCGCGCCGCGACCCAGACCGCCGACTCCCCGTTGGTGCACGTGCAGCGACCAGAGGGGTCGGCGTCGCGCTCCAGGAGGAGGTCGACCATCGACGCGTCCCCGAGGCTGGCGGCGAGCATCAATGGCGTCCGGGGGTGGGCCAGCGGAAAGCCGCCGGCGAGGGCCGCTTCATCGGACCAGGACTCCTCCCAGTCGATGAGATCGGGGTGACGGAGGAGCACATCGCGAACCGTGGAGGTGTCGGCGGCCCGGATGGCGAGGAACAGGCGGACGGCGTCCTGCATGGGTGCGGCGTCGGGGGCGATCATCGGGGACTCCAGGGATGCGCGCAGGCGGGCCCGGGCTCGGGAGAGGCGCGTCTTCACCGAACCGGGAGACACCTGGAGGAAGGCCGCGATCTCCGAGATCGGGACCCCACCCAGGTGAAAGAGGCTGACGACGACACGCTCGTGCTCGGGCAGGCCCTCGATCTCCGTGCGAACCGATCGCCACCGGGCCGACGCATCGAGCGCGTGCTCGGCGGAGCGGGTCGAGACGGCCTCGGCGTCCTCGGAAGGCACCTCCGACCGCCTGCGCATCCGACGGTCGCACTGCTTGTGCACGATGCGGCGCAGCCATCCGGGGAAGGCGGCGGGCTCCCGCAGGCGGTGCAGTCCCTGGTAGGCCTCGAGGAAGGCGTCCTGGACGGCCTCCTCGGCCCGCGCATCGCCGAGGAGGGCGCGGCTGTAGGCCAGGCTGGCGTTCGTGTGGCGCAGCACGAGCGCCTCGAAGGCGGCCGCGTCGCCACGCCGGGAGGCCTGGACGAGGGCGGAGATGGTCGGCGGTTTCGTCATCATCACCTGGAGGTCCCGATGAGCCGCCTGAAGGTTACCGCCGGGTTCATCTTCGGCACGCACCGGGTCCGGGGGGCACCGTCTCCGTGGGAGGCGGGCCGACTCCTCCAGGCGGCGTCGCCCGCTGTCACCCGCTGTCACCCCCGCCTGATGGTGGCCTCCTACGTCAGGATGGGAGGTGACGATGGGCGCCATGTGTCAGGCCACGCAGACCCAGCAGGTTCCTGCTCCGACGCTCATGGTGGGGCCCGGGGCGGGAGCGCAGGACTTCGGCTCCAACGCCGACCAGGCCCAGCGCCTGGACGCCGACAGTGTCGCCGAGATCGAGAACTTCCTGGACGGCGCGCGAAGGGTGCTGAACGACTACGGCGCCTGGCGCCGGGGAGACCACATCGGCCAGACGCTCGGGGAGTTCGTGCCAAACCCGCAGCGGCTGCAGGACGAGACCAAGCACCTCCATCGCCTGAAGACCGAGGACGGCAAGGGTCGGGCCATGGCGGACCCCATCGTGCGGGACGCGTTGTCGGGGAGCGCCGGCGTCACACCCCTCACCCAGGAGCATCTCGGCTGGATCCAGGAGTGGGCCTCCTACGCCATGGACACCCCCGGTCTCGACCCCGACCTCCAGCTCGTGGACCTGTTCTGCCTGAAGCCCGAGTCCATCACCCACACCCTCACCATGAATGTCGAGTGGGAGCGGGGGATCTCCGCTGGGGCCGGGCCCGGCCTCCTGGGACCGGTCACCCCCTGCGTCGACCTGGCGGTCCTCGACGCGGGCGCAGGGGCCTGCGTCGAGGTGGGCTTCTCGGTTGCCAAGGTGAGCATGGCGTACGGCAACTCGACGGACCTCGGATGGACCGCCGAGTACATGCGCTACGGGCCGGACCTCGGCGGGAGCGTCGGCGCCAACATCGAGCTCCTCCCCGCGATCACCGGCCCGTCCAACCACGGCAACGCCGAGCTCTGCCAGGGGAAGGCCGTGCCGATGCCGTCCCACTTCGTAGGGCCGCTGGGGATGACCGGCATGACCGTTCGGCAGGAGGCCTCGGGATCCGCCGCCGTGGGCGATCTGGAGGATCAGCTCGACGTCTCCGAGACGGTGGCGGGACGGTTCGTCGTGCGCAGCGCCTGGGGGGAGATCACCTTCGACACCGCGGGCTCCTGCGGCGAGACCAAGTGGGGCGCAGGTGGCGAAGCCAGCGTCACGGTGTTGGCGCCCGCCATCCTGAGCCAGGCGCCGGGGTCGGATCCTGGTGCCACGCCGGCCAAGGACGTGTCCGAGGGGTTCGGGAACGCCACCGGCGAGGGTGCGTGCATGCCGGAGCTCGGGCCCGAGGAGGAGACCCTGCTCATCACCGCGTCGCTGTACTTTCCCAAGGGCAGCGTAGACCTGTACGAGCACCTGGAGAACGCATCCACGATCGGCTTCCTCTCCCTGTCGTTGCTCAACGAGTCCGACGCCCACGGAGCCCCGACCGCGAGCCGGGTGGTCATCGCAGGCCATGCGTCGCCCGTGTGGGCCGGGGCCAAGACCGATGAGGAGCGGGTCGCCAAGAACAGCGAGCTCGCCGGAGCGCGGGCCCGCGCCATGGAGAACGCGTTGCTCAGCGTGTACGACGGCCTCGGAGGCCAGTGGCCCACGCTGTCCGTGGATGCCGACAGCGAGGCGAAGACGGTGCTGGACGCGCAGGGCATGGGCGCGTCGGAGGGGGAGGCAGCCACCGGAGACCCATGCCTCGACGATGCCCAGCTACAGCGCGTCGATGTGTCGATCTACGTGATGCGGGCCGGACAGCCGGAGTGACACCGGGGGCTCCGGGTCGCCGACGACTACGGGCAGACGTCCGACGTGGCCGAGAGCAGCCGGTACACCGAGTCGTCCCCCATGCCGACGTAGACCATCAGCCACCCCGCACCCCACGGGACCACCGCGGGATCCCGGGTGGAGTAGGCGTCGACGCCCGCTTCGCCCAGGGGCAGCGAGATCAGCCGCTCGCCGGTGACGGTGTCGAGGCGCCCGACCCGCCACGGCCCGGGGTTGGCGATCACGGTGTCGTAGCCCCCGTACCAGATGTGCCGGACGCCCTCGTGGTCGACCACCATGGGCATGGCGACCGAGGTGTTGTCCCAGCCCTTCGGGTCCCGCTCCAGGTAGACCGAGCCCCCGGTGACGACCTCCCCCGCGCTGGGCGCCGAGGCCCGGCCGATGGCGTAGCGCTGCCCGTCGAAGCCGGCGTACCAGAGCTCGACGGCCCCGGCGTCGTCGACCATCGCATGGGGGTAGAGCATCGACAGGCTGGCGAAGTCCCCGGCGTCGGGGGTGCGGAACACGGTGTCGACCGGGGTGAACGAGACGCCATCCGTGCTGGTCGCGTAGGCCACGGAGCCGGACCCGTGGAAGAGGTGGAAGGTTCCGTCCCGGTAGACGAGGCTCGGGTAGGCGACGTCGTCGCCGAGTCCCGTGACCGGCACCGGGTCGGTCCAGGACAGGCCGTCGGTGCTGGTCGACGCCCACAGCGACCACCCGTTGCCGTCCTGGCGGTTGTACAGCAGGTGCAGGCCATCGCCGGTGTCCACGAGGGTCGGAGAGAGGTCGCCGTCGGTGGGCCCGAGGCCGGCCCGGTCGGGGAACATCGTGCCCAGGGAGGTCCAGCGCCAGCCGTCGGTGGGATGCCCGTCGCGGGTGGGTGCCGGGTCCTCGTCGGGGGGGCTGCACGCCCCGGACGTCCCGCTGTCGTCGGTGATCGCCGAGCCGGTGTCTCCGGTGGTCACAGGACCGTCGGACGAGGAGCCGTCGGTCGGATCGACCGGGTCATCGCCACACGCGACGACGAGGAGCAAGAGCGGGACGTAGCGGGTCATGGGGGCTCCGACGAGGGCGAGGCTGTAGCACGCCGGAAGGTGATTACGCTCTCGCCATGCACGTCCTCCTATGCCTGCTGCTGTCGACGTCCTTCGCCGCCGACCCCTTCGACGTCCGCTTCGAGACCACCGAAGGCCCCGTGGTGGTCCGCTTCCACCCCGACTGGGCCCCCGAGGGCACCCGGCGGGTGCGTGCCCTCGTCGACGACGGCTTCTACGACGACGTGACCTTCCACCGCGTGCTCAAGGGCTTCATGGCCCAGTTCGGCATCCCCGCGGACCCCACGAAGGCCGACGACTACCCCGCCATCCCCGACGACCCGGTCACCCAGCGCAACACCCGCGGCCGTGTCACCTTCGCGACGTCGGGCCCGAACCGCCGCACCACCCAGCTGTTCGTCAACACCGCCGACAACAGCAGCCTCGACGCCCAGGGCTTCGCGCCGGTCGGCGAGGTCGTGGAGGGGATGAAGGCGATCGACAAGCTCTTCCACCGCTACGGCGACGGCGCCCCCCGGGGCCGGGGCCCCGATCAGCGGAAGGCCAAGGAGCAAGGCAACGCCTACCTCGAGGCCTTCCCCAAGCTCGACCGCATCACCCGCGCACGGGTCGTTGACTAGAGACTGGGATTGCCCGCGGCGATGCCCTCGCCCACCACCACCAGGAAGTCGTTCCCGAACGCCACATCCTCCCACGTCACCGCGAGCGACGGGTCCTGCTTCGGGTCGGCTGCGATGGTCTCGAGGGCGTCCCCGAGCATCAGGTAGCCATCGGCCGCGAGGGCCCACCAGGCGCCGTCGGTGGCGATGCCGTTGCCGAAGCGGAGGGAGCGCTCGGTCCAGGTCTGGGCGTCCGGGGACGTGTACAGCCCGTCGTCCGTGACCACGACCCACTCCCCGTCGACCCACTCGATGTCGAAGACATCTTGGGTCCCGGTGTCGACGAAGGGTCCGAAGCTCTGGCCTCCGTCGGTCGACAGCGCGACCTGTCCGCCGAAGTCGGCGACCAACACCGTGGTGCCGTCGCCACCGATGTGGGACAGGCCACCGACCTGGCCGAGGCCGACCGTGGACCAGGTGTCGAGGTCGTCGGAGCGGAACACGTCGCCGCCGACGCCGACCCATGTACTGCCACCTACCAGCTCCATCATTCCAAGGCACTGCAGGTTGCACTGGTTGGGCGAGACCTCGGTCCACGTGACCCCGTCCGTCGACACCTCGAGGCTTCCTCCGTGCGACACGAACTGGATCCCGTCGAAGGTCACGTCGAGGAAGGGGGTCCCGAAGCCCGCGGCGCCAGTCCGCTCCCAACTCAGACCATCCGTGGAGGTGAAGCGATCCGACGCGCCCAGGGCCACGAACACCCCGTTGCCGAACTCCACGTCGTGGAAGCTCAGGTAGGCCTCGGGCAGCACGACGACGCCGATGGGCTGGTCCGCTGCCGACGGCCCCGTCCCGGTGTCGCCCGTCGCAGGGGTGTCGGTATCGGCGTCCGCGTCCGCATCCGCGTCCCCGTCACTGTCGGTGTCGGTGTCGGTGTCGGTGTCGGTGTCGGTGTCGGTGTCGGTGTCGGCGGCCGTACCACCATCATCCTTGGAGCCGCAGGCGGTCAGAGCCATCAGGGTCCACATCGCCCATCGCGTCATCGGTCACCTCGAGCACACCATAGCCACCAGGCCACCCACCACCCTTTCACCGGCTTTCTCTCCGCGCTCTTGCCTCTACACATAACGATCGTTATGCTTCGGTCATAACGACCGTTATGGAGGCCCCGTGCCCGACGCAGACGTGATCGTCATCGGCTCCGGCGCCGGCGGAATGACCGCCGCCGTCGCCTGTGCTCTCGCTGGAAAGAAGGTGCTCGTCCTCGAGCAGCACGACCGTCCTGGCGGCTGGTGCCACAGCTTCCCCCTCGGCGGCTACGAGTTCAGCCCCGGCGTGCACTACCTGGGCGACCTCGACAACGGGGGCTTCGGCCAGCGCATCATCGAGGGTCTGGGCCTGGCCCCCCACCTGACCTTCCTGGAGCTCAACCCCGACGGCTACGACCACGTGCGCATCGGGGCCGACTTCCGCTTCGACATCCCCAAGGGCTTCGACAACTACCTGCGCCGCATGCAGGAGCGCTTTCCGGCCGACGCCGAGGGCATCGCCACGGTACTGAACGTCTACCGGGCCCTGGGGCGCGAGCTCAAGGCCATCGGCGGTCCGAGCCGTCGGGTCCTCGGCAGCCGTCGTCTGGGCGGCCTCGCCAAGGTGGCGTCGCTGCCGGCCAAGGCGCCGAACCTGCTCCGCTGGGGCCACCGTCCCCTCTCCAAGCTCCTCGAGCGCTACGTGAGGGACCCCTACGCCCGCGCCGTGCTCTCCATCCAGGTGGGCGACCACGGCCTCGCCCCCAGCCGCGCGCCCACCGTGCTCCACGGCGCCATCGCCAGCCACTACTTCGACGGCGGCTGGTACCCGAAGGGGGGGGCCAAGGCGATTCCCCGGGCGTACCTGCGGCAGCTCAAGGCCCACGGCGGCGAGATCCGCCTCCAGGCCGACGTGCACCGCATCCGCACCCACCAGGGCAAGGTCGTGGGCGTCGAGCTGACCGACGGCACCTCCCTGGACGCGCCGGTGGTGATCTCCAACGCCGACCCCCACCTCACCTACACCCGGATGCTCGACCCCGACACGCTCCCCGCCAAGCTCCGCAGGAAGCTGGCCCGCACCCGCTACAGCATCTCCAACGTGAGCCTGTTCGCCGCCGTCGACCTCGATCTCCCCGCCATGGGCTTCGACTCGGGGAACATCTGGTGGCACGACCACACCGACATCGACGTGAGCTACGAGCGGGCCCGTGCCGGTCGGGAGGGCCCCATCGAGGGGGGCTTCCTCACCGTCACCTCCCTGAAGGACCCCACCAAGCGCCACGGCAACATCCACACCGTGGAGGTCTTCCACCTCACCGGCACCGACAGCTGGAAGAACGTGCCCGGCGGCCCCGGCGAGCGGCCTCAGGCCTACGAGGACCGCAAGCAGCGCCTCCTCGACGAGATGATCGACGCCACCGAGAAGATCATGCCCGGACTCCGAGACAACCTCGTGTTCCGCGAGCTCGGCACCCCCGCCACCAACAAGTTCTACGTGAAGTCCAGCGACGGCAACATGTACGGCACGGAGAAGACGATGGACCAGCTGGGCCCCTTCGCCTTCAAGACCCGCTCCCCCGTCGACGGCTTGTTCCTGTGCGGCAGCTCCACCCTGAGCCACGGCGTGTTCGGCGCCGCCCAGTCCGGGCTCGTCGCGGCGGCCCAGGCCACGAAGGTGAAGACCGACGAGCTGCTCTCCCACAGCGCCGGCCCCGTGAAGCTTCTCCCTGCCGACGACCTGTCCGCCTGGCCTGCCTCCGAGCGTCGCCGCATCGAGCGGAAGGCCGCCAAGGCTGCGGTCGCCAAGTGAGCGCCGTCGACCTGCGGGCCACCCGGCGCGGCGAGATCGTCGCCGTGGCCCGGCAGCTCATCGTCGAGGGAGGGCTCGAGGGGCTGTCCATCGGTCGCCTCGAGAAGCGCCTGCCCTACACCCGCGGCGTCATCACCCACCACTTCGCCAACCGAGACGACATCGTCGACGCCGTTCTCGACGACGCCGTCGAGGAGATCGACCGGGCCACGGAGGAGCAGGCCGTGCGCGGCATGGCGCGGGGGGAGCAGATCCTCGCCGTGCTCCGCACCAAGGTCCACGGCTTCCTCGAGCACCCCGAGGCCACCCAGATCCTGCTCGCCTTCGCCACCCGTCCCCCCGGCGACGCCCGCGCGGCCGCCGTGGAGGCGCAGATCTTCGCCCGCTACCGGGCGGAGTCCTCCAAGTTGTTCCGCCACCATCCCGACGTCGACGCCTTCGCCGCCCTGATGGTGGGCACCGTCATCGGACTGGTGGTGCAGATCCGGCTGGGAGCGGACCTGCCCGCGGACCCGGCGATCGAGGTGGCCGCTCAGGCGCTGGCCCGTCGGGCGGGGGTCTGACGCTCACGCCGGCGCGGGCCGGGTCGCGAGGCCGATCAGCACCACGAAACCCACAGAGACCGCGAGGCCCATCCCCTCGCAGAGCATCGGGTGGTTGGTGAGGAGGCCGCCCAGGGCGAGGGGGACCGGCAGCAGCAGGAGCGGCGCCAGGCGGCGGTGGTGCCGGGCCAGCAGGGCCAGCGAGGCCACGATGACCAGCCACTTGGACCAGGTCGCCATGGGGAGCCAGGTCAGGTCGACGGTGCCCGCCAGGATCGTGTCGATGACGAGGTTCTCGAGCAGGTCGAGGGGGATGGCGAGGGCGCCGAGGGCGGCTGCAGGAACGTCCCGTCGGGCCCAGGCCGAGGCCACGAGGAGGCCGCCGTAGAAGAACGGGAAGACCATGTCGACCCGCTGGCCGAGCTGCAGGTCGGCGCGTACCTCGGCGGTCAGGAAGTCGAGGTCGGCTGGCGTGCGGGCGAACTCCAGGGCGAGGATGGGGGTCAGCCAGCCTCCGTCGATGTCGACGCCGGTGGGGCCGAGCCAGAGGAGGGTGCCGGCGAGGACGAGGGTGCCGAGGGCGGCGATGCGGGTGGCCCAGATCACGGCTTCCTGCGACACGACGTGTCCTCCGAGCCGAGCGTATCCGTTCGAAGGGAAGCTGCTCGGGTGGATCGTCAGCCCGGCTCGAAGCCCACCAGCCGTGCCACCTCGAGCTCTCCGTCGAGCCAGCGCACGCGGTACGCCTGGCCCTCCTCGACCACCACGTGGTCCAGCGGCCCGACGCAGCCGAGCCCGGCGAACCGCCACGAGCCGATCGGTCCCACCACGAGGGCCCAGCGCACCGCCGTCTCGGCGGTGGGACCTCCGGGCCCGTTGATCACGAGGGGATAGACCTTGGCGTCCTCGGACAGCACCGTCAGCCCGCCGGGCTCCTCCAACTCCAGCCCCTCGGAAGGCACCTGGGGCGCGGACAGCTCGCCCGTCGACAGGGTGAGGGCCGACACGGCGTCGTCTCCGCCCCACCACCACCCGCCCTCGAGGTCACGGTAGAGGGCCCCCTCCGCCGCGACCACGCCACCGACCTCGTCCCAGGCCGGTCCCTCGAAGATCCAGTCCTCGTCGAAGCCCGTGACGTAGCCGAGGGCCCCCAGCAGCTGGTCCGTCTCCGGCCGGTCGTCGGGGCACCGCTCCCCGAGGAGGTGGCTGAAGGTCAGGGCGTACTCGATGGAGCGAGCGAAGGTCTCGCTCTCCCGATGCCGGCGGTTCTTCTCCGGTCGCACACCGGGCCCGGGCTCGTAGCGTTCGGGCTCGTCGATGGGGTTCTGTGCGAACAGCGCGTGCCCGAGCTCGTGCCACGTGACGAACTCGGCAGAACCCTCGATGAACTTCATCTTCTTGCGGTAGTGCCTGTACCAGCCGCTGATCTCGGGGTCGCGGTCCTGGCTGTTCAGCTCGATCCGCCGCAGGCACACCTCGTACCGGGGGTCGAGCAGCTCCTGGAACAGGTCGTGGGCTCTCAGGACCTCTGCCTCGGTCTGCAGGTCGTAGTCGACGTTGTGGACCTTCGGCTCGCAGTCGGTCCGGCAGGCGCCCGTCACCAGAGCAGCTGCCACGACGGCGCGGTTCGTCATGCGTCCCCCCGCCGTGCACGTAACGACGTCGTCAGTCGTACCTGGGGTCGGACCCGAAGCTCTTTCGGTCCTCGAACTTCGCCCGCGCCGCCTCCTCCGCCGCACGCCGCGCCTCGATCTCCGCCTGCCGCGCGGCCTCGGCGGCCTGCCGCTTGCCGAGACATCCCGCGCAGACCTTCGCACCATCGACCACGACGGGCTCTCCCTCGGTGATCTTCGTGCCGCAGTCGTCGCAGGGGGGGGCGAACCAGCTGCTCCAAAAGGCCATAAGTCCTCCTTCGAAGCCATTATACGACGTGAGGCCCGGCAGGCCAGAGAGACGACGCCCCGGGGCGTGACGCAAGAGCCGGTCAGGCGGACGCTGGCGACCCCCCGGCTGTCAGCTGGATAGCTCCATCGATCCAGCGGAGCGCTGAGGGTGCGGATCGTGGTCTGAACAGGTTCCGGAGATGCCCGCAGCACCCTCGAGGGGAAAGCGTCAGAGGCATGTCGCTCCTGTGCGACACCCTGAGGAGGCATCCCCCTTCGTTGCGACAACTCGGGCCGTCCGGGCGACCTGGCCCGCCGAGAACGTGGTTCTGCCCGTTCCGCGTGGGCCCGACCTCGCCGGATCTGTCGCAACGAGGGGAGATGGTCCGTGAGGTTGTCGCAGCATGGCGAGATGCCTCCCCTCACCGAGCCCGGTGCGAGGTGTTGGGGGTTGGTACCTGACCTCCCGCAACCCCTCGGGCCCGGCGGACCTCGGCAGGTGCATGTTCGCGACGACGCTCAGGCAGCTTGACCGGGTCGCGGACCCCCAGGGGCAGGGGTCCCTCGACGCTACCGACGCTTGGGCGCCGTCCGGTGCCGCCACTTCTGCGTGGAGACCCACCGCACGAAGGTGCCGATGTCCGGGTGGGCCATCAGCGCCTCCACGGTGTGGTACGCCCGCGCCAGCTCCGACTCGGTCGCGAATCGATGGAACGCGGAGTGGCAGTCCCGACACACGTCGATGCCGCTCTGGCGCTGCTCCTTGTCGAAGCGCCTCTTGCACCACGTGCGACGGTGCTGGCTCTTCGGCACCAGGTGGTGGAAGGTCAGGGACATCTCTCGGCCACACGTGGCGCACGGTCCATGGGAAGAACGAGCCATCGTCTGCCCCTAACCGCCACCTTCCGGTAGCATCGCCCCCCGGGAGGTTGGGTGGGTTCGGACGACCAGCGACTGGAACAGATCACGAACGAGCTCCCCCTGGGACTCTGGGTGGCCAGGGTGCCGAGCGGCGAGCTCGTGTACGCCAACAAGACCTTCCAGGAGATCATGGGCATCGCCGCCCGCGACGACGTCGGCGTCGGCGGCTACGCCGAGCCCTACGGCATCTGCGACCGAGCGGGACGCCCCTACCCCGAAGATCGGATGCCCTTCGTGCGAGCGATCGAGGCCCGCGAACAGGTCACGGTCGACGACATCGTCATCCACCGCCACGACGGCCGACACGTCTACATCCGGGCCCGCGCCCGTCCCCTCTTCGCCGCCGACGGCACCCTCGAGATGGTCTCCATCGCCTTCCTCGACATCACCCGCGAGGTGGAGGCCCAGCGGGAGGTCCAGCGGATCCAGCGCCTCGAGGCGGTGGGCACCCTGGCCGGGGGCATCGCCCACGACTTCAACAACCTGCTCACCGGCGTGCAGGTCCTCGCCGACGCCCTGCGCGAGACCGAGGTCGACATCGACCGCCGCGAGCAGCTGGAGACCATCCTCCACGCCACCACGAAGGCCAGCGCCCTCACCAAGGCGCTCCTCGGCTTCGCGCGCCGTGGCAAGCACCTCTCTCAGCCCGTCGACCTCTCCGCGACCGTCCGCTCGGTGAGCAACCTGCTGTCCCGCACCCTGAACCGCGCGGTGGCCATCGAGCTCGACGTGCAGGAGGTCCTCCCCGTCCGCGGAGACCCCACGCAGCTCGAGCAGGTGGTGATGAACCTGGTGCTCAACGCCGCCGAGGCCATGCCCGACGGCGGCAGGGTCCACATCCGTCTGCAACCCAGGGGCGACCAGCTGGAGCTGGAGATCCACGACGAAGGCCCTGGCATCCCAGAGGCCATCCGCGACCGCGTCTTCGAGCCCTACTTCACCACCAAGACCGGCGGCGACGCTCGGACGGGCACCGGCCTGGGCCTGGCGATGGTGCTCGGCATCGTGGAGGCCCACGGCGGCTCGGTGGAGCTGGCCCCGACCAACCAGGGGGCCCGGGTGCGCGTGCTGCTCCCCACCATGGAGCCCACGCCCCCCCGGTCGACCCGCCCCACCGTGCTGGTCGTCGACGACGAGCCGCTGGTGCTCCAGGCCAGCCGCGCCGCCCTGCGGGTCTGTGGCTGCGACGCGCTCCTCGCCCCCGGCGGCAAGGAGGCCCTCCAGCTCCTCGGCGACCACCCGGTCGACCTCGTGCTGCTGGACCTGGTGATGCCCGGGATGGACGGCGCCGAGACCTACGCCGCGCTGGCCGCACGGCATCCGGAGCTCCCCGTCGTCGTGTGCACGGGCTTCGCCGCCAACGACCGCGTGCAGGAGCTCCTCGACGCCGGGGCCGCCGGGCTGCTCGCCAAGCCGTTCAGCCTCGACGAGCTGCGTGCCGCCGTGCAACGGGCCACCCAGCGGGAGCGCGCGTAGCACTACGGCCGCACCTCCACCCACCCCTCGGCCTCCGCCAGATCGCTCGGCGCGACCACGAGCATCTCCTCGGGCACCCTCCCCCAGCGCTGCACCATCGCCCGCCGCAGGCCCGGGTCGGCGACTTCGTAGCTGGACACCGGACGCAGCGGCGCCACCTCCACCCCGGCCCCCTGCAGGTAGGCCTCCCGCACCAGCTCGGAGCAGTACAGGCGCTCCACCCCGGGCTCGAAGCGCAGGTCGTAGTCCCGCCCGAGCCACAGCCCCTGCAGCCCGTCGAGGACCGCCAACCGCTCGGGGGTCCAGATGGCGTCGGCCATGACGTGCCGCTGGACCCGCACCCGACCGCCGACCCCCCGGGCGACCCACTCGTCGTAGGGGGTCAGCCGCACCGGCTGCACCGCCTCCAGCACGAAGGGCTCCCCATCGACGATCCGCACCAGGCCCGTGTGGGTCCAGTCCGACCCGGTCGCCCGAGCGATGGCCGCCGCCTGGGTCGACCGAGACCGCTGCAGCACCACGTCGCCGTCCCGTAGGCCCGTGGCAGCCCCTCTCTCGCGGACCACCAGGAAGCCTGCGACATCGCGACGATCCAGCGCCGGCCCCAGCCCTGGCCCCACCAGACCGGAGATGGTGCCGTCGAGGAAGAGCGCGTCGTCCGCGTCCAGCTCGTCCCGGAGCAACGTCGCGAGGTCGTGGAAGCGGACCGGGCCCTCCGACGCCACCAGCACCACGGTCCATGGGTCGATCACCCCCACGGCGTTGCGGACCTTGAGGGACGAGCTGTCAGCGTTCAGGCGCGGGTGCAGGACGCCATCGTCGACGAGCATGGGGCCCGACTGGGTGGCGACCCAGGCCGTCACTGGCGCGGTCCACTCCTCGGAGGGCACCACGTGGGCCCCCTCGCCGTCGATCCAGAACACCCCGTTGGGCTTGAGGAAGAAGTTGCCGTGCCCGTCCCGAAGCTCGAGGGGGGCGTGGGCCGTGCCCTCCTGCATCCACAGCCCCACGGGGGCATCGGCGTCGTGGAACAGGCCTGCGTTCGTGGCGGCCACCACGCCGTCCACCTGGATCACCTCCGCGAACGTGTGGGGCTCTCCCTCGTCCTGCCCGACGAGATCGACGTCGGCCCGGCGAAGATCCACCCGGACGACCCGGTAGCGGTCGCCGAGGTGCTCCACGACCTCGGCATGGACCCCGCTCGGGGGTGCAGCGGTGATGACGGGCTGGGGAACGAGCATGGCGAGGAGGATGTGCATGGCTCCAACCTGCCCGACGGGTGTGCAGGGACCGTGCAGCACCCCAGGAAGCTCTGCGTCGCTGGCATGGCTTGTGCATTTCCATCCGTGACCCACGGAGGCCCCATGCTCGCTCTGCTCCTCACCCTCGCTCAGGCCCAGCCCACCTACGTCGCCTACTGCGATGGCGACCGCGCCACGCTGGTCGCGCGCCTCGACGACGCCGGCCCTGTCGCCGCTGCCGGACTGCCCCGTCCTGCCGAGGAGCAGCTGGCACGCGACGTCGCCGGCGTCACCTTTCACCACGCCGAGCGCCCCGGCGCCTGGATGTGGACGAAGCCCTTCACGGCACCCATCCACAACGAGACCGGCGGCACACCCTACGTCGCAGGCACGACGGCCCTCGGGGATCCGTCGGTTCGAAAGGTCGTGCTCGGCGCCTGCAGCACTCCCGGTCTGCTGGTGTCCGAGGCCGTCCAGCCGGACGGCTCGGGCCGTGCGGGCCTGGCCGTTCGTACCGAAGACCGCTGGATCCAGGCCGACGTGCAGGACCGACCCAGCGGCACCCGCGTGGCCCTCACGGTGGTCGACGACACGGCCCGGGAGCTGGAGGTCGAGCTCTCCTTCTTCGGCTGCTGATTCGAGCGTCCGTACACGAATTCGAACATTCGGCCACACGGGTCAGCAGGATACGCACGGGCATGTCCATCGACCTGTCCGACTTCGAGCAGCGCGTGTCCATGCGCCCCCTCACCCTCGACGACTATGCCGCGGTCCACGAGCTGCAGCTGGCGTGCTTCCCGGGCATGGATCCGTGGAGAGAGCGGGAGTGGGCATCCCTCGTCGGCCGCTTTCAGGACGGCCAGATCGGCGTCTTCGCCGAGGGCGAGGGGCTGGTGGCCAGCTGCAGCAGCCTCATCGTGCACGGGGCCGACATCGGTGACTGGCATGACTGGATGTCCATCGCCGACGACGGCTACATCCGCAACCACGACCCCGAGGGCGACACGCTCTACGGGATCGAGATGCAGGTCCACCCCGAGTGGCGCGGCTACCGGCTCTCCCGACGCCTCTACGATGCCCGCAAGGATCTGTGTCGAAAGCTCGACCTCCAGCGGATCATGATCGGCGGCCGCATCCCCGGCTACGTCCACCAGCAGGGGGACATGACCGCCCGTGAGTACGTCGACGCAGTCACGGAGAAGCGCCTCTTCGACCCGGTGCTGACGTCCCAGCTGGCCAACGGCTTCGTGCTCAAGCGGCTCATCAAGGACTACATGCCGAGCGACGAGGACAGCGCCGGCTACGCCACCGAGCTCGAGTGGGTCAACCTCGATCATCAGGGGCGGGGCGCTCGCCACCAGCTCCGCAGCGTGCACCCCGTCCGGGTCGCGGCCGTCCAGTGGAAGATGCGCCGGGTCGAGAGCTTCGAGTCCTTCGCCAAGCAGGTGGAGTTCTTCGTCGACACCGCCGCCGACTACAAGACCGACTTCCTGCTCTTCCCCGAGCTGTTCACCCTGCAGCTGCTCTCCCTGGTGGAAGGCGGTCGGCCAGGCGAGGCGGCACGACAGCTGGCGGAGTTCACGCCTCAGTACCTCGAGCTCTTCGCAGAGATGGCGGTCAAGTACGCCGTCAACATCATCGGCGGGACGCAGTTCGAGATGGTCGGCGACCAGCTGTTCAACACCGCCTTCTTCTTCCGCCGCGACGGCACCCTCGACAAGCAGCACAAGATCCACGTCACCCCGTCGGAGGCCAGGTGGTGGGGGGTCCAGGGAGGCGACGAGGTCAAGCTCATCGACAGCGACCACGGGCCCATCGCCATCCAGGTCTGCTACGACGTCGAGTTCCCCGAGCTGGCCCGCAAGCAGACGGCCCAGGGCGCGCGGCTGCTCTTCGTCCCCTACAACACCTCGGACCGCTACGGACACCAGCGGGTGCGGGTGTGTGCCCAGGCGCGCTGCGTCGAGAACCACCTCTACGCCGTGACCGCCGGCTGCGTCGGCAACCTTCCCTTCGTGGAGAACGCCGACGTGCACTACGCCCAGTCCGCCGTCCTCACCCCGTCGGACATCGCCTTCGCCCCCAACGGCATCGCCGCGGAGACCAGCACCAACATCGAGACCGTGCTGGTCCACGACCTCGATCTGGAGGCCATCCGGCGGCACCGGGCCAACGGCACGACCCACAACTGGCACGATCGGCGGACCGACCTGTACCGAGTGCAGTTCCCGGGCGAAGACCCGATCTAGACGGCGCGGAGCTCAGGTGCCGGGGACGCTCAATAGCCGGTGTCGCTGGTCGACGTGTAGCTGAACGTCCACGTGGAGTCGCCGAAGAAGCAGCCGATGTAGGCGAAGGCCTCGCCGGTGCAGCCGTTCACCTCGTAGTAGCCGTCGGTGCACTCGCCGCCTTCCTTGGCGGAGCACTTCACGAAGTCATCGAGGACGTCGGCACAACCGAGCTCGTCGGCGGCGTCCTGCAGGTCCTCGTAGTCGTCCATGCACGTGGCCTCGTCGTAGTCGGGGTCGCACTCCGCCTGCTCCTTGCAGAGCTTCTTCACGGGGTTGCCGCAGGCGGCCAGGGACAGGACGGTGAGGGTCATCAGGACACGACGCATGGGGGTCTCCACATCAGGTCCGGCCAGGGTAGGTCAGGCGCCGACGGGACACCAGACCCGCGACCCAGGAATCCCGCCGCCGGATACACAGGGAGGCCCCGGAGAACCCATGCTCGAGCCACTCCCCGAAGCCCCCGAACAGGCCTACCACCCCGCTACCTACCGCGGTCGGGTGGGGGCGTACGCCGGGCAGCTCCACGAGGTTCGCTGGGGTTACTACCGCGGGTGGGCCCATGGGCAGGTGCGCCGCGCCCTGGTGCGCAAGCGCTGGTTCCAGGTGGTCGTGCACACCGACCAGCTCACGCTCCTGGTCCGCCTCCAGGACGACGGCACCACCGGCCACGGGCGCGTGTTGGTCCTCGATCGGGCGCACGGGGGCTGTCCCCTCACGGCCCATGGGTCCGGCGCGCCGCTGCGCACCCTGGTCGTCGGACCCATGGCCGGCGAGGGCACCGACGCGTTCCTGCGCGTCCACGGGCACCGCCTCGAGCTCACCCGCGACCTGGGCGACGACGGCTGGCGCTTGGTCGTCGACGTCGAAGGCCTCGAGCTGGAGGCCCTCCTCGACGCCGAGGAGGCCCCCACCCCGAGCCTGGTCATCGGCGAAGCCCGCGACCCCTTCCGGCACCGTCCTGGCCTGACTCAGCGGGCGCCGGGTCTGCGCGTGACCGGCCACGGGCAGCTCCATGGCGTCCCCTGGGTCGTCGACGGCCTCGGGAGCGTCGTCTACACCAACGTCTTCCTGCCGCCGAGCATCGAGGCCCGTCTGCTCACCATGCAGGGCACCGACATGGCGCTGGCCTTCTCCGACGGCGAGCTCCACGGCGACCACCACGAGTCCACCCTGTGGGTCGGGGGCGTACCCTACGGCCTTCCCCGCGCGCACCTCCTCCACGACGACCCTCAGGGTCCGTGGCGCGCGGCCAGCGGCGATGGCTCCGTGCGCCTGGCCTTCCAGCCCGCTGCCCGGCATCGGGCCGTGACCGACCGACGGCTCGGACGGGTCCACCACGAGAGCACCTGGATCGTGGGCCGACTGACCGGCACCGTTCCCGGGCCCGACGGGGCACCCCTCGCGGTCGACGGACCCGCGCTGGCCGAGCGGCACCGGCTGCGGGGATGAGGTAGGAGCCCTGGAGGCCACCGTGATCCTCGGGCGAAGGGACCGCCGAGGGAGGCTCGGGCCTACGAGACCAGCTCGTCCACGAGCCGGTGCACGTGGCTACCGGGCGCCTCAGGGATCCAGTCGTTGCCCGCAGCGCCTCGGGAGCACGCCGCTCGTACCTGGTCTCTCGTAAAGAACCATCCAGGCCCGCGGTCGTTCCGTAGCGCACGCCACGCTGCCTTGGCCTCCCGCGGTTCGACACCCTCGGCCTCCCTCAGATGTAGCTGCAGCCAGACCTCGAAGCAGGGGTTCGACACCGCCATGCCCCACCCCTGCTGGCTCGCCTCCTTCAGCACCTCTCGCAGGTGGTGATGGCTCCGAAGCGCCCCTGGAGGTAGCCGCGCTCGAGGTTGCCGGCGAGGGCGTCGAGCTGGTCTCGGTCGAACTCGGCGAGGCTGTACAGGTGGGCGGCACCGCCCTCATCGACGTCGATGAACCAGATCGCATCTCGGCCCAGCACGCCAGCGTCCAGCAGGTTGGTGTCGTGGGTGGTGAGGACGAGCTGTGCCCGTTGCTCCTGGGCGTGGAGGAGGGACACCAGTCGAATCACGAGGGCGCTGTGGAGGGACCGGTCGATCTCGTCGATCATGCAGGTGTGGGTGGCCGGACCCGGCAGCGTCGCGAAACCGAGGTCGAGGAGGCGGCGCGTGCCGTCGGACAGTTCGTGCCAACCAAGCGGGACCTCACGCCCGAGGGCCGTCCGATGGGTGAAGACAAGCCTCACATCTCCCTCGTTCGCCAGCGTGTAGGCCTCCCCGACCGAGAACACCTCATCCTCATCGATGCGGTGCTGGACCGAGGGAGAGTCTGCGACCAGCTTCACGGACTGGATGCCGGTGTCGAGCTCCCGAAGAAGGTGGATTCCCGGCACGCGGAGGAAGGGCATTCGGAGGAGAAGGAAAATGGCGCTGACGTCCTCCCGCAAGTTGTTGGGTGAGAGAGCCAGCGCGGACTCGAGCATCCACTTGGACAAGCCTGTCACCTCCGTGCCCTTCCGCGACCAGAGCTCGGCCAAGAACGGCTGCTCGCTCCGCGTTCCCTCGGCCACGAAGCCGAAGAAGGCCTGACGGTGCTCACTCAGCGCCAGCCCCTCACCGACCTCGATGCGCGGCCCGTCGTCTCCCGCCTCCCGCTCGAACACCATCACGTCGTCGCGGAGCAGCCACTCCGCCTCCACCCGCGTCCGGCTGACCGACAGGCCGTACGACCACCGCGCGCCGTCCAGCGCGAGCTCCAGCTCGAAGGAGGTGGGCCGCTCCATCCAACCCGGGCTCAGCTTGTGCGGACGCACGGGGATGGTGTCCCCCGGCGCAACGCCCCTCGTCGCGAGCTCGCACAGCTGTGCGAAGGCATCGACGAGGTGCGACTTCCCCGAGCCGTTGGGCCCATACAGCACCACCGTCCGGAGGACCTGCCCCACACCGGGCACCTCCACCAACTGGCCCGGCGGATGCTCCTCCTCCGGCACGGCGAGCAGGCTCAACACCACCTTGTCCGCGATGCGACCGTGGTTCTCGACGGCGAGCTGGAGCAGCATGTGGGCCTCCTAACCCGGTCGTACCGGGCCCCCACCAGGCTACCCAGCGTACATCCGGATCGACGCCGCGGCCTCCTCGGCCATCCCCTGACACGTGGCCAGGTCGGGGTGCCGCACGACGACGTTGCCGTCGGACAGGAAGGTCTGGGTCCAGTCCCTCCGCCGCGCACCGATGGGGAGCAGCTCCAGGCGCGCGATGTGGGGGCCGTAGCGGCCCACGAAGCGACCCACCCCGTCGATGGCCCGGATGCGGCCGCTGCCCTCGGCCCGCTTGAACACGATGGCGGCGTGGTACGGCCGCTCGGCGGGCAGGTCGACCTTGCCGTGGACGACGGCGTCGGCCCACGCCCGGAACAGGTCGACGTCGCCAGCGTAGTTCATCAGATCGACCATGTTGGCCCCGGGCGGACGGCAGGCGACCTCGCCGAACACGGCCTCGCCTGGGGTCGGCGCGAACCACTCGAGGTGGGTGAAGCCGGTGCCCATGCCGAGGGCCTTCAGCGCCCGGTGCCCGAGGTCGACCCCAGCGGGAACGATGTCGGCGAGCTCTCCGGGCGGACGGGCCGGGTCCTTCAGGCAGAGGATGATGGGGCTGATCCACTGGTTCTGCCGCGCGACGAGGGTGTTGGGCAGGTACCGGGACACGGACTGGTAGACCGGCGTGCCGTCGATGCACAGGGTCTCGTGGGTGAGCTCGGGACCGGAGACGAAGGACTCGATGTCGACGGCGTCGAGGTGACCGATGCGGGGCAGGACGTCGGCCAGCGCCGCCTCGTCCTCGATGCGCCAGGTGTCTGCGCTGCCTGCGCCGGCGACCGGCTTGACGATGACCGGGAAGCCGACGCGCTCCACGAAGGCGACGACATCCTCGACGGTGTGGGCCTCGATGGCCTCGGGAACCCGCACACCGCCAGCGGCCGCGCGCTGCTTCATCACCACCTTGTCGCGGAAGCCATGGACCACGTCGGTGGACATGCCGGGCACGCCGAGTCGCTGCCGCAGGCGAGCTGCGAGCATCGTGACGACCTCCCACAGGCCCTCGACGCGGTCGGGCCGCCGGCCGTCGAGCCAGGCCACCACGCGCTCGATGACGTCGTCCTCGTCGAGGATGGCGGGCACGTGGAGGTAGCCGCTGAGGTGCCGCTTCACGTGGTCCGGGAGCATCGCTCGAGGGGTGTCGCCGACGCCCCACACCCGCGCGCCCGCCTCGGCGAGGCCGCGGGTGTACTGCTGCATCTCGGGGGGGTAGGCCGGGGAGAGGAACAGGACGTCCATGCCCCCGTCCCTACCCCATCGGATGCGGACGAGCCTCGTGCTCGAGGTGGACCGCCTCGGGGACGACGACGACCTGGTCGCCGATCGCCCGGCGGAAGAGGTCGGCCGCCGTGGTCTTGCCGCCGCAGGGCCGCCGGAGAGGGCGATGCGCATGGGGCCGTTGGTCTCTGCCAAGGGGGCCTCCGACAGGGGGCAAGCTGGCACGGGCTCGGGGGACCCATGCCAGGCTGAATGTCCGCTGGGGGCTGTCCTGTGGGCTCGTTTCGGGTGGAAGCCGCTACGAGACCCCAGGAACCGGCGAGTTCGGGGCTCTTCGGAGTCCGCCGGCGGACATTCGCGGGGGCATGGGGGTCGGACAGCGGACATTCAGGGGGGCATGGGGTGACGGAGGTCCGACGACCTTGGTCGGTCGCCTACGGGCCAACGCCGAGTATCCACCGGCACGCCCCCTGCTTGGGGGGGGGGCCATGCCACACCTCCACACCGTCTGCTCCACCCTCGACCACCAACCCGCCTTCTCCGACGGCGCCGAGGCCAGCGAGCTGTTCTTCCGGGTCGCCCGGGCGGCGGGGGTCCACCTGGTCGCCCTCGCGCTGATGCCCGACCACGTCCACGTGCTCCATCGGGTGCCCCTCCAGGAACGGCTGCGGGCCGCGCTCTCCGGGTACACCCGCTGGCGGAACCACCGTCGGGGGCGTGCCGGCGGGCTGTTCGGCGTCGTGCCCGAGCCGCTGGTCCGTCGGGGTGCAGACAAGGAGCTCCGCGACCAGCGATACGTCGAGCTGAACGCCTGTCGGGCCCGCCTGGTCACGGACCCTCTCGCCTGGCCGTGGTCGACCTGGCGGGACCGCATGGGGCTGGCGCTTCCCGCCGTCCGGCCGCGAGCGCACGACGTGGCCCGCTGGCACGCCTACGCCACCCGCGACGACTACGTGCAAGCCAAGGACCTTCCCTACTTCTTCGGCCAGAGGGAGCCTCGGGACGTCATCGCCGCCGTGTCGGCCCTCACCCGGCGGCCCGTCGCCTACCTGCGGCGACGCAGCGCCGAGCGACGCCTGCTGGTCGCCTCGATGCGCTGGCTCACCCCGCTCTCCACGGCCGACATCGGCGACCTCACCCACCTCACCGCACGGACCATCCGAAGGGTCGACCCACGCTCCGAGCCGGGTCGCACCCTGGTGGAGCGGGTCGCGGGCGACCCGAGGTTCTGCGCCATCGACGCGCCTCTCCCCAACCGTCGGGCCTACCGCGGGCGACAGATCCGCAACGCCGCAGGACCGTCGGCCGCCTGGCTCTGACCCATGCCCACCCGAGTGTCCGCCAACTTCGCCCTCGGGCCACCGCCTGACGGACGAACGCCGACAACCAGCAAGCTGGTCCCCCGGAAGATCCCGGTGGACTCCTCCAGGGGACATCCAGGGGGGCATAGGCCCCCGCCAGCGGACATCCAGGGGGGCATGGGTCCCCGACCATCAGGCCCGCGCCAGGATCGCCCCCACGTCCACGCCCTCCGGCAGCGTCCCGTACAGGTAGCCCCCCTCCCCCAGCCTCGACGCCAGGAAGGCCTCCGCCACCGGGGGCGCGCCGTGGGCCACCAGCTCCACCGCCTGAAGCCCGATGGCCAGCTTCTCGATCACCCGTCGGGCCCGTAGCTGCAGCGTCTCCGGACGACCCAGCTCTTCCTGGATCGACCCCAGGTACCGGTCGAGCCGGCTGTCCTCGCCCTTCGCCGACATCAGCTCGGCCTGCACGGCCTCCAGCGCCGCCGGCTCCTTGTGCATCGCCCGCAGCAGGTCGAGGGCCTGGATGTTGCCCGACCCCTCCCACACGCTGCCCAGCGGTGCCTCCCGGTACAGCCGCGCCATCGGCCAGCCCTCGTCGTAGCCGTTGCCGCCGTGGCACTCGAGGGCCTCGAAGGTCAGCCCCACCACCCGCTTGGCGATCCAGTACTTCGCGACGCTCATCACCCCGCGTGCGAAGGCGCCCTCCTGCTCGTCGCGCTCCCCCCGGTCGAAGGCCCGAGCCAGCCGGAACGACAGCGCCACGGCCGCCTCCGTCTCCAGCGCCAGGTCCGCCAGCACGTTCCGCATCAGCGGCTGGTCGATGAGCCGCTTGCCGAAGGCCTCCCGATGCCGCGCGTGGTGCATCGCGAAGCGCACCGCCTCCCGCATGCCGCCCGCGGCCCCCACCGCCACGTCGAGCCGCGTCTGCCCGACCATCTCGATGATCGTGCGCACCCCACGCCCAGGCTCCCCGACCCGCTGGGCCCAGGTGCCGTCGTACTCGATCTCCGACGACGCATTGGCGTGGTTCCCCAGCTTGTCCTTCAGGCGCTGGATCCGGAAGACGTTCCGCGTCCCGTCCGGCAGGATCCGCGGCACCAGGTAGCAGGTGAGCCCGCCGTCCCCCTGGGCCAGCGTCAGGAAGGCATCGCACATCGGCGCCGAGCAGAACCACTTGTGGCCCGTCAACCGCGCCGTGCCGTCCGCCGACTCCCGGGCCACGGTCGTGTTGGCCCGCACATCACTGCCCCCCTGCTTCTCGGTCATCGCCATCCCCAGCGTGACCCCGCCCTTCTCCTCCAGGGGCGCGAGCCGCTGGTCGTAGGCGTTCTTCAGGATGTGGGGAAGCCACGTGTCCAGGAGCTCCGGCTGGTGGGCCAGGGATGGGACCGCCGCGTGGGTCATGGTGATCGGACAGGCCACGCTGCTCTCGGTCTGGCAGTACAGGTAGTGGAGCGCGGCCCGGGCCACGTGGGCTCCGTCCTTCCCGCGATGGGCCCAGGTGAAGTTGTGGACCTGGTGCTCCTGCCCGATCGCCATGAGCTCGTGGTACGCCGGGTGGAACTCCACCTCGTCGATGCGGTGCCCGAAGCGGTCATGGGTCCGCAGGACCGGCTTGTTCACGTTGGCCAGGCGGCACAGCTCCGCTGCACGATGGCTGCCGGCCACCTTCCCCAGCGAGCGAAGGGTGTCGCCGGCCCAGGCGCCGCCGTGGGTCTGTACGGCGTCCATCAGGGCGGCGTCGCTGGTGTAGGCATCGAAGGCCGGCATCGGCGGGGACTGGTTGAGCACTTCGTGGGTCATGATGCAGCTCCGAGGGCGCGAAGACAGAAGGCGACGACCGCGTCGGGGTCGGGGTCGCCGTGGGGACCGAGGACCGTCTCGCCGAGGGCGCCGACGATGCCGGCGGCGGCCACACGAGGGTCCTGGGGAGGCAGCTCGCCGCCGGCGATGGCGGCCTCTACGGCTCGCTGCAGGGCCGCTGCATAGCGGGCACGGAAGCGCAGCCGGGCGTCCTCGACCTCGGGACCGACGGGCTCGCCGAGGAGCGCCCACGCCTGCACCCGCCCGGTCTGGGCCCGCACGCACCAGCCACGGATGGCCTCGGCGATGGCCGGCACGCCCCCTCCGTCGAGGATCTGCGCCATCCGCTCGACTTCCCGAGCGCTGGCCTGCTCGAAGAGCTCCACGCAGAGGGCCGACTTGCTGTCGACGTGGCGGTACACCGAGCCGGTGGCCAGCCCCGCCCGCTCGGCGACCGCTGCTACCTGCACCGCCGCGAAGCCTCCCTCCCTCAGCAGCGCACGGGCCGCCTCCAGCAGGCGCTGACGGGCTTCGACGCGACGGGCTTCCGTCTTGGCGGTGGGTCGGTAGGCCACGGGACCTCAAGGTATGAATCACTATTCACATCTTGCGTCATCGCCGTCAAGATAGGATGGAACGACGATGCCTCTGCAGACGATCGCCAAGCTCCTCTTCGGGTCGACCAGCGACCCCTACGACGAGCCTCTCACGCGGCTGGGGCTCCGCCGCGTGGGTCGCGGATGGATGGGCCGTATCCGCGACCTCGACGTCCACGTGGAGGCGAGCTCCGCGGCCCTGATCGTCTACGTCGACCTCACGGTGCCCCTCACCCTGATGCCGCCAGGCCAGGCACCCCCTACCCACAACACCCGCTTCGACGAGCAGTTCTCCGTGCCCCCACACCAGCGGGACTGGCTGTCCGAGCGGATGAAGAGCCACCTCGTGGGCCTCTCGGGTGCCGGCCAGCTCACCACCGAGGGGCAGCGACTCGTGCTCCGTCGGCGCGAGGCGACCGGAGCCGCGAACATGGTCCGGTGGGTCGAGCGCATGGTCCGCGTCGCCGACGACCTCCAGGACGACGCCGCGACCCTGGCCGAGCTCGAGCAACTCCGCCTCGGAGACCCCGAGGAGGCCCTCCGGCTCGCACGCCGGATCCGCGGCCGAAGCCGGGTCGCCCCTCACCTGCGCACCCACGCAGACGCCCTCGTGAGGCGGGGTCGCAAGCTGCTGCGCATCGTGGAGGGCCCGCAGCTTCCGTCCAGGGCCCGCAGGTGGGCCGCGGAGCGCCTTGCCCCTCGCTACGTCGACGACGTGGTCGACACGCTCCTCGACCGGCCTCGGACCCCCGGAGACCTGGTGGTGTTGTCCACGCTGGTCCGCCATCACGAGGTCGCCCTCCTCCTCGCCCACAACGAGCGGTTCTGGGAGCTCGAGCTGGCCAAGGGGGCAGACCCCGGGCGCGCCTCCGCCGCAGCCCGCCTGCTGGAGAACCTGGCGCGCGAGGAGCCAGGCCCCTGGGTCGACAGCCTGGTGGCCAGACTCCCCGGCACGGTGGACCCCTTGCTCGACCGCGGACTGCGGGTCGTCGCCGAGCACGGCAGCCACCGGGCCTTCATCGCCGTGTCCGCCATCCTCGAGCAGGGCGTGCCACGGGCCGAGCGACCTGCATGGCGTCGCGCCCAGGGAGCGTTGCGGGCACGGCATGCCGGCGCGGCGGGCTCCGTGAGTCTCGCGGTCGACTCCGGCCACCTCGCGCTCCCCGACGACCAGCCCTGACGAGGCCACCTCGACAGCGCCATCGGCTGCTACCGTGGGGGTCCCATCGACCCTGGAGGCAGCATGGCCTTTCCCCCGTGGACCGAAGAGCACGACCAGCTTCGCGAGACCGTCAAGCGCTACGCCATCGAGGAGCTCTACCCCCACCGCGAGGCATGGGACCGCGACGGCGCCTTCCCCCGCAAGGTGTTCAAGGACCTCGCCGAGCTCGGCGTCCTCGGCATCCGCATGGACGAGTCCATCGGCGGCCTCGGCCTCGACTGGTGGTACACCGTCGCCTTCGTCGAGGGCCTGTCCCACTGCCGCAACGCCGGGCTGATGATGTCCGTCCTCGTCGACACCGACATGGCCACCCCGATCATCGACGAGATCGGCACCCCCGAGCAGAAGAGGGAGTTCCTCGAGCCCACCATCGCCGGCGACCTCGTCGCTGCCCTGGGGGTCTCCGAGCCCGACTGTGGCTCGGACGTCGCCGCCATCCGAACCACCGCCCGCAAGGACGGCGACGACTACGTGATCAACGGCGCCAAGACCTGGATCACCAACGGCGACTTCGCCGACTACATCACCCTCGCTGTCCGCACCGGCGACGCCGGCCACGGCGGCATCAGCCTCGTCCTCTTCCCCACCGACACCCCCGGCTTCTCCGTGGGGAAGAAGCTCGACAAGCTCGGCACCCGCAGCGTCAACAGCTGCGAGCTGCACTTCGAGGACTGCCGCATCCCCCGCCGCAACCTCCTGGGCCACGAGAACGCAGGCTTCATCTACATCATGACCAACTTCCAGGGAGAGCGCCTGGTGGCCGCCCTGCTGGCCAACACCGGCATGGAGCTCTCCCTCCGGGACGCCATCCAGTACGGCAACGAGCGCACCGCCTTCGGGCGCCCGATCATGAAGTTCCAGGTGTGGAAGCACACCTTCGCCGAGCACCTCACCGCCCTGGCGGCGTCGAAGGCCCTCACCCACCAGGCCGTGCAGGCCCTGAACACCCTGCCCCCCCAGGCGGCGACCAAGATCGTCTCCCAGGCCAAGCTCTTCAGCAGCGACCTGGCCCAGAAGGTCACCTACGACTGCCTGCAGTTCCACGGGGGCTACGGCTTCATCGAGGAGTACGACATCTGCCGGCAGTACCGCGACGTGCGCCTCCTCCCGATCGGCGGCGGCACGTCGGAGGTGATGAAGGAGATCATCTGGAAGATGACGGAGCTCGGCGCGTAGGGATTCGCTACATCAGGGCGTGCTCGCCTTCACCTCTGACACCTTCGTCCTGCCGCTGCCGCCGAAGCATCGCTTCCCGATGGCCAAGTACCGACGCCTCCGCGAGCGGGTGGAGGCCGACCTGCCCGACGTGGCCCTCGTGCCCGCCCGGCCGGTCTCGCCCGAGCAGCTGGCCCTCGTGCACGACGCCGCCTACCTCGACCGGGTCCTGGGCGGCCGTCTCGACCCCAAGGAGGTGCGGGTCATCGGCTTCCCCCAGATCCCCGAGCTCCCCTGGCGGGAGCGCCACAGCACCGGCGGCACCCTCGACGCCGCGCGGGCCGCCCTGCACGATGGCATCGCCGTCAACCTGGCCGGCGGCACCCACCACGCCAGCCCCGGCCGCGGCCAGGGCTACTGCCTGTTCAACGACGCGGCCGTCGCCCTCGCGACCCTGCTCCACCAGGGCACCATCGGGCGCGCCCTCGTCGTCGATCTGGACGTGCACCAGGGCAACGGAACCGCCGACTGCCTCGCCCACGAGCCACGGGCCTTCACCCTCTCGGTCCACGGGGCCAAGAACTTCCCCTTCCACAAGGCCGCCAGCGACCTCGACGTTCCCCTGCCCGACGGCCTGACCGACGCCGACTACCTCGCGGAGGTCGACCGGGCGCTACGTCATGCCCTCGACGCCGCGCGACCGGAGCTCGTCGTCTACAACGCAGGCGTCGACGTGTTCGAGGGGGACAAGCTGGGTCGCCTGGCCGTCAGCGCCGACGGCGTGGCCCGTCGGGACGACCTCGTCTTCGAGCGCTGCCTGCAGGAGCAGGGCATACCCGTCGCGGTCACGATGGGCGGTGGCTACGCGCCGGACGTCGAGCAGATCGTGGCGCTGCACCTCCGCACCATCGAGCGGGCCGCCCACGCCCTCCTCCAGGCTCAACCCAGGCCCAGCCGCCGCCGGTAGTCCCTCGGGGTGGTGCCGATGCGCTCCACGAACACACGGCGCAGGCTCCCGGCCTCCTCGTACCCGACCTCGTGGGCGACCTGCTCCACATCCTTGGAGGTCCGCTCCAGCAGCTCGCGGGCCCGATGCACCCGAAGCTCTTGGAGGTAGGCGCTGACCGACATCCCCGTCGCCTTTCGGAACCGCCGCTGGAACGTTCGACGGCTGTGACCGACCCGCGCGGCCATCTCGTCCACCGACACCGGCATGCCGATCCGAGACTGCAGCCAGCGCTGCGTCGACAGGATGGCGTCGTCGCCATGGGTCCACACCGGAGCGAAGGTCGCGTAGAAGCTCTGCTCACGGCCCCCCGTGTCGACGAGGAGGATCCGCGCCGTCGAGAGCGCAGTGGTGGGCCCCATCCAGCGCGCCACCAGGGCCAGGCCAAGGTCCACCCAGGCCATGACGCCACCTGCGGTCACCACGTCGCCGTCGTCGACGACCATCCGGTCGACCTTCAGCCGGACCGCCGGGAAGCGCGCTCGAAACACGTCCGCGAGGGCCCAGTGGGTCGTGGCCGGCCGACCGTCGAGGACCCCGAGCTCCGCCAGGAGGAAGGCACCCACGCAGACGGAGCACAGCGTCGTGCCCGAGCGATGGAGCGACAGGAGCCAGGCCGCGAGGGCCTCGCCAGGGGGACCCGGTGCCTCCGACCCGACCCTCGGGGGCAACACGACCGCGGAGTAGCTGCGGGTCGGCAGGTCCGGCGGGCGGACCACGTCGACCTCGACGTCCCCGAGGCCCTCCGGGCGGTGCCTCGCTGCCTCCACCAGGAGGTCTCGGAGCCCCAGGACCGCGGCCTCCTGGGCGCCCGGCCAGGCCACGATGGCAAAGGAGATGGACATGGCATCCTCCGCACGCAGACTGGCACGATCCGCCCGGTCCGGCCACCACGCGCCACATACGGGAGGGTGTACCCAAGCCAAGGAGCCCTTCATGAGCCGCACGCTTCTCCTCATCGACGTCCAGAACGACTACTTCCCCGACGGCGCCTTCCCGCTCTGGAACGCCGAGGCCACGTTGGACCGGATCGAGCAGGCGGCCGCCCGGGCCCGAGCGCTCGACGTGCCCGTCGTCCTGGTCCAGCACGTCGCCGACCCGGCCGGCGGCATCTCCCCGTTCTTCAACGAGGGAAGCGACGGCGTGGCGATCCACCCCCGCGCCCTGGCCGCCGCGCCCGACGCGCCGGTGGTGGTCAAGCACTTCGCCGACAGCTTCGAGCAGACGACCCTGCGGGCGGTCCTGCAGGATCTCGGCACGACCGAGCTGCTGATCGGCGGGATGATGACCCAGAACTGCGTCACCCACACCGCCATCTCCAGGGAGGCCGAGCCCTACGACGTCACGGTCCTGGTCGACACCTGCACCACCGTGGACGAGATGATCCACGGGATCGCACTCCACGGGCTCTCCACGCGGGTGGCGCTGCGTCCGTGGGACGCGGCGCTCTCTTCCTGAGCCTCAGTCGCAGGCGCAGGGCCAGTCGGTGTCGAGGTCGATCACCGTGACCACGCGGGTCTCCGTGGGGCAGGCGGCGAAGACCATCCGCGCCCGCTGCCCATCGCGGGTCGTGCCCTCCAGGGCGTGGGAGGGGCACTCGCCGTCGAGCCGCGTGCGCTCGGGGTCCAGCACCCCGTCCCGCAGCACCTGCTCCACCTCGTCCTCGTCGAACCTTCGACAGCTCATCCGGCAGCGTGCGTGGTGGGTGTAGGCGACGGGACGCCCCCGCATCGAGGCGACCGGGTCGGTCGTGTCCACGGCAGGGGCACATGCGAGGAGGAGCGGGAGGAGCATGGTCCTTCTGAACGCGGTCCGTGCGGGGATGCCAAGTCCTGCCGAGGATCCCGTCAACGTCGGCCTCGTCATCCCCCCGAGTCCCTCTTTCGGCGTCCGAGACTTGCCGACCTCGATCGTCGACCCACGGAGTCTGTGAGCCCGGACGGACCCGGACGCGGTGCTGTCGAACCAGCGCCCCTGCGGTCCGCCCTCCCCCCACACCCCCACACCAGGAGGTCTCATGACCACCCTTCGTCCCACCGTTCTGGTCGCCCTCGTCTCGCTCCTCGCTGCCTGCGACAACGACAGCACGCCCGGCGAGCCCGTCGCCCCCGACGACAACAACTTCCAGGTGCGAGTCGTCGCCGAGACCGGCACCCAGCATGGCGGCGAGAGCGCCGACTTCGCCGACGCCGACCACGTGACCTTCACCGAGGTCCAGGCCGACGGGTCCCTCGTGCTGCTCACCGAGGCCCAGCTCGACGCCAGCGCCACCGCCGTGGCCGAGGTCCCCGTGCCCGACACGGCGGTGATGGTGCTCGTGGAGGCCTGGACTGCCGACGACAAGCTCGTGGCGGCCGCGCTCTCCGAACAGGAAGGCTTCGAGCTGAACGACACCCGACAGGTCCGTCTCGACGCCGAGACGACCACCGAGGCCTGGGTCTGGACCGACCGAGTGGCCCGGAGTGGCGACGCCTACGCCTCCAGCCACGTGCTCGTCCG